>Ga0181529_10007168_pt1 | contig 11184 bp, 4 predicted proteins | sample PEATcosm2014_Bin_36_FD_119763 | JGI IMG/M metagenome (GOLD analysis project Ga0181529, IMG submission 119763) | Peatland microbial communities from MTU Mesocosm Facility, Houghton, MI, USA - PEATcosm2014_Bin10_30_metaG | ecosystem: Environmental > Terrestrial > Soil > Wetlands > Peat | place... | reverse complement strand
ATCTTCAGCATGACTGCTCCAACCGCCCTTCAGGCTCATCTTGTGTTGGAATCAACCCCAACCTTCAGGCTCATCTTGCGTTGGACAAGAGTTTTTTTTGACGAAAACTCCATTTTCCTGCATACTCAAAAGAGTGCCTCCGCCCTGTGCGGGGGTAAGTCACATGTACCACGGCCGAACGGCTCATCCAGCCAGCAGTTGAGTAACAGCAATTCCGGATGGGTTCAGCGCGCAACAAGCGCTGCTTGGGTTCGAGCGGTGGGAGACGAGGATCCATGGCAAAGAAGCTCTCAAAGAATATGGTGAAGGCGCGCGCGCTCGTGGAGCACCGCCCGTACACCCTGATCGACGCAGTCCCCCTCCTGAAAAAAGCCAAGTATGCCAAGTTCGACGAGACCGTCGACCTGAACATCCGTCTTGGCGTCGACCCCAAGCACGCCGACCAGATGGTTCGCGGCACGGTCGTTCTGCCTCACGGCCTGGGCAAGACCAAGATTGTCGCCGTCATCACCTCGGGCGACAAGATCGCCGACGCCCTGGCAGCCGGGGCCGATTTCTCCGGCGGGGATGACATGGTTGAAAAGATCCAGAAAGAAGGCTGGACCGCCTTCGACGCCCTGATCGCGACCCCCGACATGATGAAGTCCGTCGGCCGGCTGGGCAAGGTGCTCGGCCCCAAGGGCCTGATGCCTAACCCCAAGACCGGCACCGTGACCACCGACGTGGTCGGCGCGATCAAGGAGATCAAGGCCGGTAAGGTCGAGTTCCGCACCGACAAGACGGCGCTGGTGCACGTTCCCGTCGGCAAGCTCTCGTTCGACCCGCAGAAGCTGGTGGACAACGCCATGACCGTCATCACCTCGGTGCTGAAGGCCAAGCCGTCCGCGGCCAAGGGCAAGTACGTCAAGGGCATTACCATCAGCTCGACCATGGGCCCCGGCATTCAGCTTGACTCGACGGTTACCGAGGCCGCGGGCAAGGTGCAGTAAGGCAGCCGGTAGCTAAGTAAAGCAGCCGGTAGCTAGTAGCTTTTAGCTCAACCCGCTGGAACGGCAAGATTCAAACGCAGCGCATCTGAATTGCGCGCGACAACTAAGAGGCTAAAGGCTGCGAGCTAATAGCTAAAGGCTAGGACTTATATGGCACTGACCAAAGCAAAGAAGACGGAGAAGGTGGCCGCGCTCGCCAGCGAGCTCGAACACTCCACGTCTGCCATCATCGGCACGTTCTCAAAACTCACGGCGTCCAAGGACTACTCGCTGCGCCAGACCATCCGCGGGGCGGGCGGCAGCTACCACGTCGTCAAGAACAAGCTGGCCGCGCGCGCCGCCCAAGGCACCAAGATCGAAGCCGCACTGCAGGGGCTGAAGGGCGTTTCGTCCGTCGCCTACACCTCGGGCGATCCGGTGGCGCTGGCCAAGGCGCTCTCCATCTGGGTCAAGGACAACGCGGAGTTTACCTTCAAGCTTGGCATCGTCGATGGCAAAGTCATCACCGTCGATGAGATCAAGGCCCTCGCCACTCTGCCGGGCAAGGAAGAGCTGTTCTCCAAGCTCCTCTTCCTGATTCAGTCGCCCGCGCAGCGACTGGTGACGGTGATCAACGCCACCGGCCGCGACCTGGCCGTCGTCATCAACCAGGCAGTTGAGAAGGAAAAGTTTGCCGGAGCCGCCGCACCTGCGGTCCCGGCTGCTGAGGCAGCCGCACCGGTTGTCGATGCGCCTGCCGCTCCTCCGGCCGCTGAGGCAGCCGCACCCGCTGTTGAAGCCCCGGTTGCCGAGGCCGCGGCGGAGACGGTCGAAGCTCCTGCCGCCGGCGGTGCTCTTATTGAAGAGACGCACGCGATCGAGCAGCCCGCAGCCGAGATTCCCGCAGCCGAAGTTCCCGCGGCGACGGCTCTTGAGGAGTCCTCGCAACCCGAGAACGCAACCGCATCGCAGGCCGGCGAAGCCGCCGCTTCCGATCCGGTGGAAGGCGCATAAAGTTTCGCTTCCTCCTTTCGGGGGCGCATGGTCTGAAGCTTGTCTGGGCTTCGCCGGCGCAACGGAAACCCGAGGGGATCGAGGCAGCCGAAGCGGCAGTCGGGCTTCGGAGACGCAAATAGGCAGCATGCACCATGAGTTCAGAATCGACTTTTAGGAGAAATAAAATGGCAGACATTCAGCAGTTGGAAGATCAGATCGTTAGCCTTAGCCTGCTCGAGGCTTCCGAGCTGGTCAAGAAGCTCGAGGCTCGCCTCGGCGTTTCCGCGGCAGCGGCGGTTGCGGCAGCCCCGGCAGCCGGCGGCGGCGCGGCAGCGGCAGCCCCGGTCGAGGAGAAGACCGAGTTCACCGTCATCCTGAAGGATGCGGGCGCGAACAAGATTTCCACCATCAAGGCCGTTCGCGAAGTCACCAGCCTGGGCTTGAAGGAAGCCAAGGACCTGGTTGACGGTGCGCCCAAGGCCCTGAAGGAGAACATCTCCAAGGAAGATGCGGCCGCCATCGCCAAGAAGTTTGAAGGCGTCGCGACCGTCGAAATCAAGTAAGCACAGCAAAACAAAGGCTTTCCGGTGCAGTCCGGGGCTTCGGCCCCGGCGCTCACTTTTTTCCCGGAAACCGGCGCTTGCGCGCGTACCTGGAAAGTTGTATCCTTGTCGTTGGAGAACCGCCTCTGCCTTGGTGTGCTGATAGGCAGACAGCGCTTCCGGACACTCGCGAATTTCGTTTTCTTACACGGTATCATTCCGGTCCATCCCGCGTGCGCGGGCTACGGGGCCGGCCATCATGCGCTCTGGCGGCGGACGCGCATGGTGACACAGGAACGGCAGCAAACCTTGAGGCTAGGCGAGCTTCAAAGGGTGGCAGGCATCCATTCAGAGACGGAAATAGTGCACAAGTCGGTCATTGCGCTCACGGGCGGTGCTGTCCCTGCGAGCGCATTCACGCGTCTCCGCGCAAATCTCTCCACCGCCACCCGGCAGTCCCCGAAATCAACCCGTACGCGCACTTTATAGCAGTTCCCAGAGTCTTGCGATAGTTAAATTTTCTCGTCGTCAGCAGCAGTTGAGATCAGCATCGGGCGCACAAGCCAGGCCGCAACGAGGGCGGCGAGGCCAATCAAAGCGCAATCGGTACCAAACCCGGAGAGCACCAGGCTTGGCTCTCCACCTTCGCAATCGCATCCCGCCGGCAGGGAAGCACAAGCGAAGGCCCCTCGAACCGAGATTGCCGAGAAGTTAGGAGAACCCCACATGCCCAGTGAAATGCGCGCGATCCGCACCCGGCTCGATTTTTCCAAGATTCCCACTTCCATCCAGATCCCCAATCTTATTGAAGTCCAGCGCCGCAGCTACGAGCGCTTTCTGCAGATGGACAAGCTCCCCCAGGAGCGCGAGGACAACGGACTCCAGTCCGTGTTCACCTCGGTCTTCCCCATCACCGACTTCCGCAACGTCTCCGAGCTGGAGTTCGTCGACTTCTCCATTGGCAACTGGGAGTGCAAGTGCGGCTACCTTAAGGGCCTCAATCACCTGCGCACCGCCTGCTCCAACTGCGGCCACATGGTCATCACCGACCCGTTCCACCCGGGCGACGTGCTCTGCAGCTTCTGCGGAACCTACAACAAGAACACCCCCGACTTCTGCACCAAGTGCGGCGATCCCGTCGGCCTGCAGCTGAAGTACGACCAGGCGGAGTGCGAAGAGCGCGGCATGACTTACTCTGCCCCGCTGAAGGTCACCATTCGCCTCAAGATCTACGACAAGGACCCCGAGACCGGCGTGAAGAGCCTGCGCGACATGAAGGAGCAAGAGGTCTTCTTCGGCGACATCCCGCTGATGAGCGAGAACGGCACCTTCATCGTCAACGGGACCGAGCGTGTCATCGTCTCGCAGCTCCACCGCTCGCCGGGCGTCTTCTTCGAGACCGCCAACAACCGCACCTACTTCCTCGGCAAGATCATTCCTTACCGCGGCAGCTGGGTGGAGTTCGAGTACGACCAGAAGAACACGCTCTACGTCCGTATCGACCGCAAGCGCAAGTTCCTCGGCACCATCTTCCTGCGCGCTCTCGGCCTGCGCACTGACGAAGAGATCCTCAAGACCTTCTACACCGTCGACACTATCTCCGTCGCCGACGGCAAGCTGCACTGGAAGCTGACCCCCGAGGGCCAGGCCACGAACCTCCAGGGCACGCGTCCTGCTCACGCCGTCAGCGCCGGCAAAGAGGAGCTCGCCCCCGCCACGCGCAAAATCTCTCCGCACTCCATCAAGCTCCTGCGCCAGCACAAGGTCGAATCGGTCGAGGTCGAGACCTCCGAGTTCGACGGCGCCATGTCCGCCTCCGATGTCGTCGACCTGACCACCGGCGAGCTTCTCTACGAGGCCAACCAGGAGCTCACCGCCGACAAGCTGCACAAGATCCTCCAGTCCGGCGTCACTTCCATCGAGGTCTTCTTTCCCGAGCGCGACGACGTGGGCAACATCATCACCAACACCCTGCGCCGCGACTCCGTGCGCAAGCCCGAGGAAGCGCTCATCGAGATCTACCGCAAGCTGCGTCCCGGCGACCCGCCCACACTCGATACCGCCAGCGCGCTCTTCGAGGGGATGTTCTTCGACCCGCGCAAGTACGACTTCTCGCGGGTCGGCCGGCTCAAGTTCAACATCAAGCTCTACGAGAACCAGGACGCCACCGGCCTGGACAAGCGCACCCTCACCCCCGAAGACTTCTACGGGACCATTCGTTATCTGCTGAAGCTGCGCAAGAACATCGGCGTGGTCGACGACATCGATCATCTCGGCAACCGCCGCGTGCGCGCCGTCGGCGAGCTGATGGAGAACCAGTTCCGCATCGGCCTGGTGCGCATGGAACGCGCCATCAAGGAGAAGATGTCGGTCTACCAGGAGATGTCGACGGCCATGCCGCACGACCTCATCAACGCCAAGCCGGTCATGGCCGCCATCCGCGAGTTCTTCGGCTCCTCCCAGCTCTCGCAGTTCATGGACCAGACCAACCCGCTCTCCGAGATCACCCACAAGCGCCGCCTGTCGGCCCTTGGACCCGGCGGTCTATCCCGCGAGCGCGCCGGCTTTGAAGTCCGCGACGTGCACCCGACCCACTACGGACGCATCTGCCCCATCGAGACCCCGGAAGGTCCGAACATCGGCCTCATCAGCTCACTCTCGTGCTTCGCCCGCATCAATGAATATGGCTTCATCGAGTCGCCCTACCGCCGCGTCAAGGACGGCAAGGTGCTCGACTTCGTCTCGGTGGCCAACGCCGGCGAGTCCGGCCTGCGCCAGGGCGACCACCTCGAGATCAACGAGGCGCGCAAGCTCAACGAGCAGCTCAAGAAAGAGAAGAAGCGCACCATGGAGCTGGATCCCTTCAGCTTCTATCTCTCCGCGTGGGAGGAAGACCGCCACACCATCGCGCAGGCCAACATTGAGCTCGACGCCAAGGGCCACATTGTGCAGGACATCGTCGACGCCCGCCGCCAGGGCAACTTCGTCCTGGTCAACAAGGGCGACGTGGACTACGTCGACGTCTCGCCCAAGCAGCTCGTCTCGGTCGCCGCTTCGCTGGTGCCGTTCCTTGAGCACGACGACGCCAACCGCGCGCTGATGGGCGCCAACATGCAGCGCCAGTCCGTCCCGCTGCTGGTCTCGGAGGCCCCCTTCGTCGGCACCGGCATGGAGGGCGTTACCGCTCGCGACTCCGGCGCCGTCATCCTGGCCAAGCGCAACGGCATCGTCGATTCGGTCGACTCCGAGCGCATCATCGTCCGCGTCGAAGGCGAGCACCACCCCACGCAGCTCTCGCGCGAGGTCGGCTCCGACATCTACCAGCTCACCAAGTTCAAGCGCTCCAACCAGAACACCTGCATCAACCAGAAGCCGGTGGTCCGCCACGGCGACCGCGTCCTCAAGGGCCAGGTCATCGCCGACGGCCCCTGCACGGAGCAGGGCGAGCTCGGGCTGGGCCGCAACGTCCTGGTCGCGTTCATGCCCTGGCGCGGGTACAACTTCGAGGACGCCATCCTGATCTCCGAGAAGCTGGTCAAGGACGACTACTACACCTCCATCCACATCGAGGAGTTCGAGATCGAGGCGCGCGACACCAAGCTCGGGCCGGAAGAGATCACGCGCGACATTCCCAACGTCAGCGAGCACGCCCTGCGCGATCTCGACGAGTCGGGCATCATCCGTATCGGCGCCAAGGTCGGCCACAACGACATCCTGGTCGGCAAAGTGACGCCCAAGGGCGAAACCCAGCTCACCCCCGAAGAGAAACTGCTCCGCGCCATCTTCGGCGAGAAGGCCGGCGACGTTCGCGACGCCTCGCTCACCTGCCCTCCGGGCATCGAGGGCACCATCGTCGACGTCCGCATCTTCTCCCGCAAGGGCCAGGAGAAGGACGAGCGCGCCAAGCAGATCGAGATGGAGCAGATCGAGAAGCTGGAGCGCAACCTCGCCGACGAGATCCGCATTCTTACCGACGAGCGCCTGAAGCGCCTCGAAGGCATTCTGGGCGGCAAGGAAGTCCTCGCCGACCTGCACGACGAGCGCACCAACAAGAAGCTGCTCAACAAAGGCGACATCCTCGACCGCGACACCATCGAGCTCATCAGCACCCGCAACCTCAAGCGCATCCGCTACGCCGACAAGGACCCCCGCGTCAACGAGCAGATCGACGAGATCGAGGAGATGACCTCGCGCCAGATCGACGTTCTGCGCAAGATCACCAACGAGAAGATCGGCAAGATGCAGAAGGGCGACGAACTCGCTCCCGGCGTCATCAAGATGGTCAAGGTCTATATCGCCATGAAGCGCAAGCTGTCGGTCGGCGACAAGATGGCCGGCCGCCACGGCAACAAGGGCGTCATCGCGCGCATCCTGCCCGAGGAGGATATGCCGTACCTTCCCGACGGGACGCCGGTCGAGATCGTCCTCAACCCGCTCGGCGTGCCCTCCCGTATGAACGTCGGCCAGATCCTCGAAACGCACCTCGGCTGGGCCGCCTACACGTTGGGCAAGCAGATCGCCGCGGCCGCCGCGGAGATGACCAAGGCCAGCGAAGTACGCGAGCTCTTCAAGGCGCGCTTTGCCGGGACCGCCGCTCTCACCCAACTTCTGGAACTCGACGACGAGCAGACCATCCGCGTCGCCGCCGGCATGAAGCGCGGCATCTGGTTCGGCACCGCGGTCTTCGATGGCGCGCGCGAGACCGAGATCAAGGCGCTGCTCGCCGCGGCCGGCCTGCCCAGTTCGGGCAAGACGCTGATGTTCGACGGCATGACCGGGGACGAGTTCGAGCAGCCCGCAACCGTTGGCTATATCTATATGCTCAAACTCTCGCATCTGGTCGACGACAAGATCCACGCGCGTTCGATCGGACCGTACAGCTTGATCACCCAGCAGCCGCTGGGCGGCAAGGCCCAGTTCGGCGGACAGCGCTTTGGCGAGATGGAAGTCTGGGCGCTGGAAGCCTACGGCGCCGCCTACATCCTGCAGGAGCTGCTCACCGCCAAGTCCGACGACGTTTACGGCCGCACCAAGATTTACGAGGCCATCGTCAAGGGCGAGGCCGCCATCGAGCCGGGCGTGCCCGAGTCGTTCAACGTGCTCATCCGCGAACTGCAATCGCTCTGCCTGGACGTCGAGCTGATCAAGCTCGCCGACCAGAAAAAAGTACCGCTGCCGTCCATCGCAGCCGCCGACTAACCTCCAATCCCGGATTAGGCCCGGACTTTAGTCCGGGCTCTCCGGGGCAGGAGAAATTTTGAGGGGCTTTAGCCCTGGAAGAAATACGCAACACCACAACTGAATAAGCACCTGCACCAGAACCGCCGGCATCGCGATGCGCCGAGAGTCATCGCGGGACAGATTTACCGAACCGCAGCCAACCCGCTGCCTGCTTGCGCAGAAGAAAAAACGGAGACGCCCACTATGTTCCGCTCCAGCCCGTTCGAACTCCTCGGACCCATCATCGACTTCGACGCCATCAAGATCCAGCTCGCCTCCCCGGAGAAGATCCGCTCCTGGTCGCACGGCGAAGTGACCAAGCCGGAGACCATCAACTACCGCACCTTCAAGCCGGAGCGCGACGGGCTGTTCTGCGCCCGCATCTTTGGTCCTATCACCGACTGGGAGTGCCTCTGCGGCAAGTACAAGCGCATGAAGCACCGCGGCGTCATCTGCGATAAGTGCGGCGTCGAAGTCACTCTCTCCAAGGTCCGCCGCGAGCGCCTCGGCCACATCGAGCTCGCCAGCCCTTGCTCGCACGTCTGGTTCTTCAAGGGCCTGCCCAGCCGCATCGGCCACCTGCTCGACATCTCGCTGCGCGAGCTTGAAGCCGTGCTGTATTTCGAAAGCTACGTCGTGGTCGATGCCGGCGACGCGCCCGTCAAGGAGCGCGAGGTCATCAAGGACGAGACCCGCTTCCGCGAGCTCGACCAGCAGTACCGCCCCACCGGCTTCAAGGCGATGATGGGCGCCGAGGCCATCAAGGAACTCCTGAAGCGCGTCGACGTTACCGAGCTGTCCGTCGAACTGCGCGACCGCATGAAGAACGAGACCTCGCTGCAGAAGAAGCTCAAGTACTCCAAGCGGCTCAAGATCGTCGAGGCCTTCCGCAAGTCCGACAACAAGCCGCAGTGGATGATCCTCGATGTCATCCCCGTCATCCCGCCCGAGCTTCGCCCGCTGGTTCCGCTCGACGGCGGCCGCTTCGCCACGTCCGACCTGAACGACCTCTATCGCCGCGTCATCAACCGCAACAACCGCCTGAAGAAGCTGATGGACCTGCACGCACCCGAGGTCATCGTCCGCAACGAGAAGCGCATGTTGCAGGAGGCCGTCGACGCGCTCTTCGACAACGGCCGCCGCGGCCGCGTCCTGCGTGGCGCCAACAACCGCCCGCTCAAGTCGCTCTCCGACACCCTCAAGGGCAAGCAGGGCCGCTTCCGCCAGAACCTCCTCGGCAAGCGCGTCGACTACTCCGGCCGCTCCGTCATCGTCGTCGGCCCCGAGCTGAAGCTGCACCAGTGCGGCCTGCCCAAGAAGATGGCGCTCGAACTCTTCAAGCCCTTCATCTACCACCGCCTGGAGCAGACCGGCCACTGCACCACCATCAAGCAGGCCAAAGAGATGGTGGAGATGCAGGAATCGATCGTCTGGGACATCCTCGAAGAGGTCATCAAGGACCACCCCATCCTGCTCAACCGCGCTCCGACCCTCCACCGCCTCGGCATCCAGGCGTTTGAGCCGGTGCTGGTCGAAGGCAAGGCCATCAAGATCCACCCGCTGGTCTGCACCGCCTTCAACGCCGACTTTGACGGCGACCAGATGGCCGTGCATATCCCGCTCTCGCCCGAAGCCCAGATTGAGGCCTCGGTGCTGATGCTCGCGTCGCACAACATTCTCTCGCCCGCCAGCGGCCAGCCCATCACCGTGCCCACGCAGGACATGGTGCTCGGCATCTACTACCTCACCAAGGCCAAGGTCAACGCCAAGGGCGAGGGCCGTGTCTTCGCCAACATCGAAGAGGTCTACATGGCCCTCGAGGCCAAGCAGGTTGAGACGCTCACCCCCATCCGCCTGCGCTACACCGGCTCCGTGCTGGACATGACCACTGCCTACGACGACCAGGACATCACCCACACCGAGGCGGTCGAATTCTCGAAGCAGTTCATCAGCACCACCGTCGGCCGCGCCATCTTCAACGACGCTCTCCCCGAAGGCATGCCGTACGTCAACGGCCTGCTCAAGAAGAAGGGGATCGGCCAGCTCGTCAACTACTGCTACCTCAACCTCGGCCTCGAAGTCACCGTCAAGACCCTGGACCGGATCAAGGACCTCGGCTTCCGTTATGCCACCAAGTCCGGACTCTCCGTCGGCCTCGACGACATGGTCATTCCCGACTCCAAGTACACCCTGGTAGGCGACGCCGAAAAGCAGGTCCTCACCATGCAGCAGCAGTACCTCGATGGGGCCATCACCAACGGGGAGCGCTCCAACAAAGTCATCCAGATGTGGTCCGGGGTCACCGAGCGCGTCGCCGATGAGATGTTCAACAACATGAAGCGCGCCGACAAGGAAGGCGCCATGAACCCCATCTACATCATGGCCGACTCCGGCGCCCGCGGCTCCAAACAGCAGATCCGCCAGCTCTCCGGCATGCGCGGACTGATGGCCAAACCCTCGGGCGAAATCATCGAGACCCCCATCACGGCCAACTTCCGTGAAGGCCTCACCGTGCTGCAGTACTTCATCTCCACGCACGGCGCGCGCAAGGGCCTCGCCGACACCGCGCTGAAGACCGCCGACTCCGGCTACCTCACTCGCCGCCTGGTCGACGTGGCCCAGGACGTCATCATCAGCCACCACGACTGCGGCACCGTCGAAGGCATCTACGTCACGCCTATCATCGAGGCCGGCGAGACCATCGAGCCCCTGCGCGACCGCATCATCGGCCGCGTCTCGCTCGAAAAATTGAAGGACTACGAGGGCAAGACCATCGTCGAAATCAACCAGGAGATCGACGAAGACCTCGCCTCCGCCGTCCAGGCCGCGGGCATCGAACGCGTCAAGATCCGCTCCGTGCTCACCTGCGAGTCCAAGCGCGGCGTCTGCATCCTCTGCTACGGCCGCAACCTCGGCTCCGGCAAGATGGTGGAGATGGGCGAAGCCGTCGGCGTCATCGCGGCGCAGTCCATCGGCGAGCCCGGCACCCAGCTCACCATGAGGACCTTCCACATCGGCGGCACCGCATCGCGCGTCTCCGACGCCTCGCACCTCGAGGCCAAGAACGCCGGCACCGTGCGCTTCATCAACCTCGTCACCGTCCGCAGCAAGGATGGCGGCCTGGTTGCCATGAACCGCAACGGCTCCATCGCCATCGTCGACGACAAGGGCCGCGAAAAAGAGCGCTACGCCATCGTCTACGGCGCCAAGCTCAAGGTCGAGGAGGGCGCCAAGGTCACCCAGGGCGCGACCCTCGGCGAGTGGGACCCCTACACCTTCTCCCTGCTCACCGAGATCGCCGGCACCGTCCAGTTCAAGGACCTGCAGGAAGGCGTCACCCTCAACGAAGAAGTCGACGAAGTCACCGGTCTTTCCCGCCTGGTGGTCGCCGACTCCTCCGACGAGAAGCGCCAGCCCGCCATCCTGGTCCAGGCTGCGTCCGGCACCAAGCGCTACCT
>Ga0181529_10007167_pt1 | contig 11185 bp, 4 predicted proteins | sample PEATcosm2014_Bin_36_FD_119763 | JGI IMG/M metagenome (GOLD analysis project Ga0181529, IMG submission 119763) | Peatland microbial communities from MTU Mesocosm Facility, Houghton, MI, USA - PEATcosm2014_Bin10_30_metaG | ecosystem: Environmental > Terrestrial > Soil > Wetlands > Peat | place... | reverse complement strand
TATCTCGCCCTGCGTGATGGCCCGTATTCGGTTGCATCGGACCTGTGGATCGAAGAAGCTGTTTCGGCAGTGAATGCTTCCCCGGCTGTCAGATCGAGATGCCTCTCCCGTTCGGGTCTATTGCGCTCGCCAGGCCGGTCGGCGGGCAGGAGAATTCCGCGAGCCGCTGAAAATGCAACAACACGCGCCGCAAGGCGCCGAGCGCTTTTCGAGCCCGGAGCGGCGAGGTAAGGCGCACAGGCGTGTCGCGGCGCATCGGCCTGCGTACTGCGCTAATCGGCCGTGCAACACAACATCCGGGCCTATCCGTAAGGGTTCTGCCCGACTATTCAACATGTCGCGATGTGGTAAAAATCGGTCGGCCCGGCCTCCCATCGCGCATAAGAGGAGTACGTAACAATGTCTGACGAGATGGTACAGGAGAAGCCGGAACCCGACGCTGGCTCCCCGCAGGAGAACGGCCAACTCGCAGTGGCACAAAGTGAATCCGAGACCGTCGCGCCAGGCTCTTCCCAAAGCGCGCAGGCCCCGCCAGCGGCTGCCGCAAACACCGAGCCGCCGGCCTCGCCGGCGCCCGAAAGTTCCGCTCCGGGCGCCTCTGAGGAGTCCGATGAAGAGGCGTTCGCCCGCGCCGTAGAAGAGCTCGACATGAGCTCGCGCTATGACGACTCGCTGCGCAAGCTGCGCGAGGGGGACGTGATCAGCGGCACCGTAATGCGCGTAGACCGCGAGGGTGTGCTGGTTGACGTGGGCGCGAAATCCGAGGGAATTATCCGGATGAACGAGCTCTCTCGAGAGCCGAATTTCAATCCGAACGACATCGTGCAGGTCGGCGATCGCATCCGCGTGTTCGTCATCGAACCCGAGAATGCGGACGGCAATCCTATTCTCTCCAAAAAACGCGCTGACTTCGAGCAGGCATGGGAGAAGGTTCAGCACGCAAAAGAAACCGACGAAACCCTCCACGCAATGGTCACAGACCGCGTGAAGGGCGGCCTCGTCGTCGATCTCGGCATCCGCGGCTTTGTGCCCGCGTCGCATGTCGGAAACGGCAGCCTCAAGAACAATCTCGACAAGTACGTCGGACAGTCCATCGCCCTCAAGGTCATCGAGGTAGACAAAGAGCGCCGCAAGGTCGTGCTCTCGAACAAGCTCGCCGTTCAGGAGGAGCGGGAGGCCAGAAGCGCCGAGACGAAGGCAACCCTGGCGCCCGGACAGGTCCGGCACGGCATCGTCCGCCGGCTCACGAACTACGGCGCCTTCATCGACCTCGGCGGCATCGACGGCCTGCTTCACATCTCCGAGATGTCCTGGACACGCATCAACGATCCCAAAGAGGTGCTGCGTGAGGGCCAGGAGCTCGACGTCCTTATCCTCAAGATGGACCTCGGGCAGAACCGCGTCTCGCTCGGACTTCGACAGATCCTGCCCGACCCGTGGTCCGCGATCGCCGACAGGTACAGAGAAGGCGACGTCATCACCGGCACCATCACACGGCTCGTTCCGTTCGGCGCCTTCGTTCAGGTCGAGGGCGGCGTCGAGGGCATCATTCCCAACAACGAGATGCCGCGCGGCAAGGGCGGCAAAGGCGCCCCGCCGGTGAACGCCAACGAAGAGGTCACCGTAAAGGTCATCGGCCTGCGCCCGGAGGAGCGGAAGATGACGCTCTCGCTGCGCGCGCTTCAGCCGCCCGAAGAGCGAGACCAGGCCCCCGAAGGACAGGTCGGCGAGAGGCCGGCCCGGCAGGGCCGCGGCGGCCGGGACAGGGGAGACCGCGAGGACTTCTCCCGCTACGCCCCGGGCAGAAACGAAGAGCCCAGGTTCACGATCGGCGACGCCGTCGCACAGCAGCAGCGCAGGGATCGGAAGAGAGAGCGCCGCGAGGTAGATGAAGACTTCGACGAAATCGGAGACATCGAGCTGAGCGAAGACGTTCAGGAGACGGCTGCGGACCATGGCATCGATGCCGCGGAGGAGGCGCAGGACCATGCCGAATCCGGAGACGGCGGCCCGAAGGAGTCCGCAGACAAGTAAAGATGTCGCCGGGCGCAGCCCCGGCCTCATCGGAGTAACCGGCGGGATTGCGTGCGGAAAAAGCCTGGTAATGCGGCTCCTTCGCACGCACGGCGCCGTAACGTTCAGCGCGGATGAAGCCGCTCGCGCCATCCTGACGCCCGGCGGCGCCGTTCTCAACCGGATAGCCGCAGCCTTCGGGCCCGCAGCCATGACGCCGGACGGCAGATTGAACCGCGCCGAAATGGGCAGGATCGTCTTCTCGGACAGCGATGCCCGGGAGCGGTTGAACGCGCTGACTCACCCTGCAATCCGCCGCCTGCTGGAGGAGCAGGTGGCGTCCGTCGCGGACGATCTGCCGGGACGCCTGATCGTGGTCGAAGTCCCCCTGCTCTACGAAAAGGGACTTGAGAGCCGGTACGATCAAATCATCGTGGTAACCGCGTCTGAAAGGGTACAGGCACAACGGTTGCGGCGGAGAGACGGCCTCTCGGATCAGGATATCCAGGGCAGATTGAGCGCTCAGTGGCCGGTGCAGGACAAGGCCGCGCGCGCCGACTACGTGGTGGACAATAACGACGGTCTGGAAGCGCTCGATGCGGCAGTGTCCGACGTATGGCTGCGGCTGACGGCAGGGGCGAAATGAGACGGCTTCGCCCGGAGCGCGCATAGGGCGATCCTCAAGATGGAGACGCGGAACGGCGCGAGCGATTGACGCACGCCGAGGGGAGCCGATCCAAAAATGCGCTTGCAAAGCGCACGGCGGTATGATATAATCGCCTCCTGGACGGATTATGTTCGCTTGTGCCGGGGACAGTCCCCCACCCGGCGATCCGGATCCCCCAAAACGTGCGTGCCAGGCGATGAACCCGGAGAGAGAGGACACGTTTTGAGCACAGACAGAGCCGCCCGCAGAATCCCGACCCGGATTCCAATGGCGCTTCTCTCTTTTTCTTCCTCTGGAGTCCGCTTAGCCCACGCCCGACAGCGGGATGCGCGCTGCCAAACTCTCCCGTTATGTGGAATCTCGGATGCCGGACTTCCGACGCCGGTTCGGGGCCGTGATCTGGCCCTTCTCCAATAGGAAGGCAAACTGCCTGAGACCTGATCCCGAACATCCTTGGGACGCGGTCAGACGAGGGAGGTTACCAAGAGTGAAAGTTATTCACAGGAGACCCAACGCTCGCGCGATAGTGGCGCTCCTGATCCCGGTCATGGCCGTGCCGATGGTCCTCCTGGGCGCGCTCGTCGCCCACGCGCAGGAAGCGCAGTCTATGGATGTGATCGTAGCCGACTTCGACAACCGATCCGGCTACGGCGGAGAGGACCTGGCTCAGATCGCTACCGACGCAACGGCGGTAGAGTTGAGCAACTCCGGACGCTTCTCGGCTATCAGCAGGCAGCAGGTCATGCAGGCGGCAAGAGACCTCGGGATGCGCGTGCCCTCCGGCACGGGCCAGCGCATGGCCTTTAACGACGTCGAGCTTCTGCGCATCGCCAAGCAGCTTAACGCGGCAGGAGTCGTGCGCGGCTCCCTGCAGAACGCCAGCGCAGGCAAAGGCGGCCACAACGTCCAGATCGGCCTCCTCGTCACCATCCGCGAAACCGCTTCCCAGGAGATCATCAACGGCGGCGCCGCGTTCGGACGCGCCCTGGCCAGACCCGGCGACGAGGAGGAGGGCTCGCTCTTTAACGAAGCCATCCAGAACGCCGCCGCCGAGGTCGTGCGCCACGTCGTGCAGCGCGCGCTGCTTGCCGCCACCGTCCTCAACATCGAGCCCGGCGTCGTGGTTCTTAACCGCGGCCTGCGCGACGGCTACCACGTCGGAGACGACGTCGTCATTCTGCGCCGAGACGCCGTGACGGGCCAGCTCACCGAAGTCGGCAAAGTCAAAATCGCGCGCTCATATGGCACCGACTGCGAGGCCGACATCGAGTCGAACACCGGCGGAATCCGGCCCGAAGACGTCGGACGCGTACTCTTTAGCCCGCCGCAGCTCCAGCAAGGGCAGTTTATCCAGGCGTCCGGAAAAGCCAATCACGTCAGCCTGAGCTCCATCGGCAGCGCGATCTCCGCCATTCTGATCGGCGTCGTCTTAGCCGAGGCGCAGCGCGGTGGAACCGCCTCCGTCACCAACGTTCGCGCCGAGGCGACGACCTACTCTAACGCCGCCGCCGTGCGCGTCACCTGGGGAGACAACATCTTCGGGCTCGCAGGCGTTCAGCAGTACCATATCTGGCGCCTGCCCGACCGCCCGTTCAGCGTTGCGCTCAGCACCAACAGCACCAGCAGCAGCAGCACCAGCACCTCCGGCACGTCGACCACGGTCGTCATCCTGCCCGTGGGCTGCGCATCCAACCTGACTCACATCTTCATCGATCAGGTCGAGCCGTTCGCCTTCTACCTCAACGGGTTCGACTTCATCTTCGGAACCGGCGGCAACGGCGGCCCGACGAGCACAGGCGGCAGCAGCAGCAACAGCGGCACCAGCGGCACAGGCGGGACGGGCTCGGGAACTAGCTCCTCAGGCGTCTCGTGCGGCTTCGACGTCGAGTTCACGCCGGCCGTCACGGGCTTCAAAGCCGGTTCGTCCTACCAGTACCAGGTCTCCGCAACCGTCCTGATACAGGTGAACCAGAGCGGCTCAACCTCCAGCGGCACGGGCGGCACAGGCACCTCCGGCACAGGCACCTCGGGCACCGGCACCTCGGGCAGTAACACCAACTCCGGTCTCTTCAACTGCGTCGAGTCCGATCCGGTTACGTCGGGCCTCACGACTCCCGTTACACCGGTTCTGCTTCTCTCGCCCGCCAACCAGGCGGCCAACGTCAACTTGCAGAGCTTCAACCCGACGTGGGGCAGCACGGCCGGCGCCGACGAGTTCCAGGTAGAGGTATCGCTCGATCGAACCTTCAAGACCGTGAGCCAGATCTATCGCATCGGACCGATCTTCTCCACGGCGCCGAACTCGACCAACGTCACTCAGACGCTTCCGACAGGCACGCCGAACGATCTGACTGTCCGGCCCGAGCTTCTCGCCAATTCGCTGTTCGCCAACTTCGTTAACGGCACGTCCACCACTTCGCCCACGCTCTACTGGCGCGTGGGCGCCAGGAACAGCACGGACGTGCCCGGCCCGATCGACTGGATCACCAACAGCGCCTCCGACGCGGACACGAACTGGCGATGGGTATACCCCGGCACGCCCTACTCGTTCACCGGAGCGACGCTGCCGCCGCCGCCGCCGAGCAAGGCAGCGAAGCGCACCGTAACGGTGCCCGCTGCAAAGGCGACGACCGCGACGACGAAAGCCGTCAAGACGACGACCAGGACGTCGCCGCTGAAGACTATCAAGACCCGCTCGGCGCTGGACCAACTGCTTGGAACGCGCAAACTGTTCCGCTAAAGCGCAGCATTCGAGTGCGGGCGCGGCCCGGCAGGCCAAACCGGCGTCCTGCCCGCATCGGAGCGTAGCGCGGAGCCTGATCGCCGCGGTCTCGTGCGCTCTCCCGGCACGGGACCGCTGGTTTGCGCGGGCGGCGAGCGCCCGAAATCGCGGCGACCGCCGCCCGCGTACGGCCCATCCGGCGGCTTTCCGGCCGTCCACGCACGAACAGGCCGCTGGACGCAGGCCGGCGCGCGACGCCTGAGACATCGATTATCTGTGTGAATTCGGGAAATGAGCCGCCGGAGTTGCCTGCCTGAAGTCCTGATCGCGCCGGCGCCGCGGCGAGCAAGGAGCAACACGCATGAAGTATAAAACCGAGCGTTCTCCATTGCTTTGGGGATGCATACTGCTCTTGTTTGCGTGCTTCGCCACGCTCCCGACCCAGGGCGCGTTCGGTCAGGCGCAGCGTACCTACGTCGGCGGCCAGATCGTGCTCTATTGCCAGCCCGGCACGGCGCAGGCCGACGTCAACGCCCTGGCCGCAGAGGTCTCCGCCACCGTCACACCGCTGCTGCTGGCCGACTGCTACAAGCTCACGCTGCCCGCCGGGACGCCCAATATCCTGACCGCCACGACGACGGCCGTAGCGACGCTGAAGCAGGATCCGCGCGTGCGACACGTCAGCCCGAACTGGCTCCATTCCATATTCCAGACCGTCACGACGCTCAACCCGAACGATCCCTACTACGTCCAGAAGGCGCAGTGGGGCCTCGCAATGATCAATATGCCCCAGGCCTGGGCGATTCAGCAGGGAGTGTCCGGCGTCAACCTCTGCTGGATAGACACCGGCTACGATCCGAAGCACGTCGATTTCCAGAACCGCATCATGGCCGATAGCTACGACTACGCGGACAATACGTCCGACGTAACGGCCAACGGCACCGGCGAGGGATACGACCACGGGACGATGACGAGCGGCGTCGCGATGGCGAACACCAATAACGGAGTCGGCATCGCAGGCATCGATTGGCTCAACACGCAGGTCCTCGCATACAAGGTCGTCGCCAAAGGCGCCGACGTCAGCAACGGCCTGGATGAAGCCGCCATCATCAATTCTCTTGCGGCATGCCTGGCGCACGCGCAAAAGGACGGCATCGTCGCCGTTAACGAGAGTTACGGCGGCCTCGGCGATCCCACCGACACCAGCGATCCCGAATACATCGGCAATCTCGCGCTTGTGAACGCAGGCGTCACCGTCGTAGCGGCGGCGGGCAACAGCGCAATGGACAATCACCAATTCGTCCCCTGCGCCTATCCGTTCGTCGTCTCCGTCTCCTCGCTCGGACCCAGCGGAAACCTGGCCTCCTACTCCAACTTCGGCAAGGTCGAGGTGGCTGCGCCGGGCGGCGATCAGGACATCTCCGGTAACCTGTCCGACGGTATCATCACCCTCACGCAGAACAGCACCTACTCCTACGTGCAGGGAACGTCGCTCGCCGCGCCGCACGTTGCGGCCGTCATGGCCCTGCTGCGGGCCTATCCCGGCGTGACCGCTGCCCAGGCAGTTCAGGCACTCGAGAAGGGCGCCAACACCTCCGGTCTCTCGTCGCTGCCGGATACCCGTTACGGATACGGCAAGCTGGATGCCTACCAATCCCTGCTACAGGTCGCCGTCACCGCGCAGATCCTGGCGCCGGACGGGCTCACTGCCAACGGCAACCAGAGCAACCCGTCAGGCACCAACCCTCTCATCGAGACCCTGAACCCGCAGATACAGCTTCAGTTCTCGAACGTAAATCCGGCCAGCGTTCAGATCAAGATCGACGGCAAGATCGTCCTCGCGGACCTCACCCAGACGGCAAACCAGCAGTACGTCACGTCCGGGACGGCCGCGAGCTCAGGCCTCTTCACAATCGGCTTCTATCCCACGCAGGTGATCGGCGTGCCCGGTCTTCAGCCCGGCTCTCACACGATTTACGTGTCTGCCTCCGACGCCGCCGGAGACCGGAGCGTAAACGACACGCGCATCATCACCGTTACGCCCTTCACCGTGCCCCAGGGCCGCTCCATGATCTCGTTCCCGTTCACCGAGGCCCTCGAGCCGGGCGGCCAGCGATCGGCGAGCGCGCTGCTGGGATCGGGATTCACCCTCTACCGATGGGAGCCGACGAAGCTCACTTACGCCGTCAACGGCCCATCCAACAACAATTTGGTCGATGCCGCGCAGGCAAGCCTCACACCGCCGGGAGTTCAGGTCAGTCCGGTGGGCGACACCACGCCGACCGTCTCCAAGGACCCGCTCGGTATCGGATACTTCTTAGATGAGGGCTATCCGGACCTTCAGGTGCTTACCTACGGGCGCAACTTCCCGAACCAGGCGTTCAGCATCCCCCTGCAGAACGGCTGGAATATGATCGGCGATCCGTGGGACTTCTCCGTTCCCTTCCAGACGGCGCTGCTTCAGCTTGCAAACGGAACGCAGATCGATATCTCCGACGCCGCAAACCAGAATCTCATCGCGCCGAACCTCTACTACTATGTGAACGGCGGATACCAGTTCGTAACCCTTCCGAACGCGACGCTGGACCCGTGGCAGGGATACTGGGTCTACGTAACCGGCGTATCGGCCTTGCCGACCCTTATCCTCTCGCCGACGGCCACGACATCCAGCACCGGCACGCGCGCCGTAACCCACACCACGCTTGCCGTTACATTGCCGGCAGGCGCAGCCACGCGCGCAGCAACGCCCAATCCGAACGCCCCGAACGTCCAGCGCAGGCAGCTCAAGCCGGCGCAGTCGACCTACCAGCCGGTCGTATCCGGCGTCGGAAGCTGGGCGCTCCGGCTCACCGCGAAGACCGGCTCGCTGACGGACAGCTTCAACTTCATCGGACAGTCCGGAACCGCATCCGACGGACCGGATAAGACCAAGCTGCCCAAGGCCCCGCAGGTCGGCGGCTACGTGGCGCTCTCTATGACCCGCGCCGAGGCGCCCAACCAGTTCGCGCAGGACCTTCGCGCGCTTGGTGGCCAGAAGACCTGGAACGTCAACGTCGCCACGGATCAGCCGAACGGGAACGTCACCGTGAGCTGGCAGACCATTACTGCCGTTCCACGCGCCTGCCAGTTAACGCTGACGGACGCGCAAACCGGCCAGACCGTGGACATGCGCACGCAGAGCTCCTACGTCTACTCGCCCGGCAAAGCAGGCGGCACGCGAGCCTTTATCGTCACCGCAAGGCCGAACGCACTGGCCGGGCATCCGGTGTTCTCGAACGTCGTGGTCAGCCCGCACTATCCGGCCGGGAGGGGCGCCCCGTCGTTCGAAATCGGTTACACGGTGAACACGAACGTAACCGTCGACGTCTCGATCATCAGCTCGGCCGGTCGGCTGGTGGCGCATGTCGGCGCAACCCGCGCCGTCGCCATGGGCAGCAACAGCACGGTGTGGAATGGGCGCGATCAGGCGGGCAGACCGATCTCGTCCGGCGTCTATTCCCTCCAGCTTCAGGCGACCACGTCGGAAGGTCTCGTAACCAGACAGGTGCTGCCGTTCGTCAACGCAGGCCGCTAGTCCGGCCCTGCGTGTTTTACGTCAAAAAGCGATCTGCCGCAGGACCCGGCGCTCCTGGGCCGTGGCGGCCTGAAAATAGCATCGACGACCAGGCATTCGGAAACGCGTGTCCGTCCGCCCGACGCTCCCATCGGAAGCGCCGGCCGGCCGGCCGCAACGAACGCCGCGCGGGCGAAAGCTGGCTCGCGTTCCGGTGTCGATGCGAGGTTTCGGGGAGGACCAAACGGATGCAGGGCAATCCATCTCGCACTCTCAGGCTGCTCGTCGGCCTTACGCTCGCGTCGCTGCTTGTCGGCCTCGGCGTCTCCGTCGGCGCGCAGACAACAGGCGGAGGCGGCACCACAGGAACCGCGCCGGTTGTGACCGACCCGCGCACGCCTGGCGCCGTAGTCGCCTCGGTCGCGAACGCCTACCTGCAGCTAACCGTCACTACGGCCAGCACCTCCTCCAGCAGCAGCACTACGACTGCGACCGGCCCCGCCTTCTTCGGAATCGCCACAACGCCTACCAATCCGACCGATCCGAACTCGGACGCGCTCTATCCGTTAATGGACATCGGCACCTATGCGACGCTCGAGACCAGTCCCCTTAGCCCGAACATGCTCTGGTACAGCCCCATGTTCCTCCGCATCGACGGAGGCATCAACGTGCAGAACGGGATGGACATTGCCATCGGCGATCCGGGCTTTGGAGGTTATGTCATTCCGCCGACGGTAGCCAACGGAAACTCTATCGTCTTTCTCTACGAGACCACTCCATCGTTCAATCAAATTGCCGGCCTGCCGTCGGTCAGCGTAGGTGTCGTGGCCACGCTCATTCACGATACGGTCCGGTTCCAGTTCTACGTCCAGAACACCGAAACCGGCTCGGCCCACTCGATCGGATTCTGCTTCATCGAGAATATCAACGCTCAGCCCGGCTCGGCCGTGAGCGACGGCCCGCTGATCCTGCCCAACGCGCCGGTGCAGCATGCGGCCACCATCCTGAGCGGAGGTCAGGTTCCGAACTACTACGAGACGCTCGTAAACCTCGCCTCGGCTACGAGCAAGGCGCCGGCCACCGCCCACACGCTGCGAGCCACTATGGAGCCGTTCGACGGCGCCACCTCCAGCGAGCCGACCACGCCCACGCATATCTCCTACGGCCGGCAGTTCTGGTTCAGCCCGCTCACCGCCGCAGTCGCGCCAAGCCCGCTGGAGTCGATCCAGAACGTCCTCGCCACCTCGTCCAACACATCGACGAGCACGACCACTCAGGCCTCTTACGTTACGCCCTGGGACTTCTCGCCCACGCCGGGCGACTATCTGGACAGACGAGCGACGCTGGTTCCCTCGCCCGCCGCCGTTGGCCTGTTCTGGGATCCGCAGACCGTCGTGGCCGGCCAGGCGCTGAACTGCATCACCTATTTCGGACAGGGCACCGGAGACGTCGACCTAGCACCGCCGCTCGCGCTTACCGTCGAAAGCCCGACCGCCCTGACCTACGTCACCGGCACGGCGCAGCCCTATCCCGGCGCCAGCCTCACCACGACGAACCCGTTCCCCGTAACGGCCTGGGTCCAGAACATCAGCGATATTCCCCGCAACATCAGCGGTCTCAGCAGCAGCACCAATGGGGGCGCCATCTCGATCGGCCCGGTGAGCGCATTCATCAATCTGCCGACAGGCCTCTCTCTGGACGCCGCCACGGCCAACAACGCCGCCAGCAAGACGATCTCGACACTTCCCGTGGAGGCCGAGCAATCGGTAAGCTGGGCGGTCGACACGGCGAGCGGACTCACAGGCCTCCAGACCTTCTCGGTATCCGCGTCGCCGACTCTCGGCGCCGCCAAACAACTCGAGCGGACCATCCAGATACCGTTCCTTCCTACCGTCAATCTGGCGCAGGGACTGCAGATGGTTTCGTTCCCGTATACCTTCTCCGGCGCTTCCCCGGCCGCGGATCTGGGAGTGAACCCGAGCACAATTACACTGCAGAGCTGGAATCCCGTCACCGCAATCTATCAAACGGCGACGACCATCCAGCCGGGAGTAGGTTACTGGCTGAACTCCACGGTCGCGCAGACCGCCACGCTGCCCTCGACCACCTACGCGCCGCTGAACCTGCCCTCCTCGTCGGGCAATCAGTTCACACAGACCTATCCGCCTGGAACGGACGGCTGGAATCAGATCGGTAACCCGTACGTCTACAACATCCAGTTCACGGATAT
>Ga0181529_10007164_pt1 | contig 11186 bp, 11 predicted proteins | sample PEATcosm2014_Bin_36_FD_119763 | JGI IMG/M metagenome (GOLD analysis project Ga0181529, IMG submission 119763) | Peatland microbial communities from MTU Mesocosm Facility, Houghton, MI, USA - PEATcosm2014_Bin10_30_metaG | ecosystem: Environmental > Terrestrial > Soil > Wetlands > Peat | place... | reverse complement strand
CCGCCGCCGCGACCGCCGTCATGCGCGCCATCGATCCCTCCAGAATGTTGCGCCGTGGCTTATCGCCCGCGCGCAACCGCCGGAACCCAACGCGCCGCAATAACAATCATTCCAAACCGGAATGCGCGCCACGGCCGACTCGTCTTCCGGAAGCTCGGTTTCAGGAGAAAGCTGACAGGAAAGAATAACTCGCATGAGGCTTCTGCAGACTATCGACCAGCAAACTGTTGGCTTCACGCCGAAGCGGCCCGCGCCTCGCATAGTGAGCGAGGAAACGATTCCATTTTGCGGTGACGCTCTTGCATGGCAAGAGCGCAGCATGCGTTCGTCGTGTTCCAATCCGCGCCGATGAGCGCGAGGGCGCGCGATCTATCGCCGGTCGCAGCCGGCGATCGCTAGCCTGCTTTGACGGCGTGATCACTTTCAGCTTCGGCGAGCGGCGAAAATGGCGCGAACACGCCTGAGAACTTCTTTTGCCGCGGCGCGGCATAAGCGCCGACTTTGGATGTCCTCAAACCGATGCTCGCGAGACCTTCCGCGAGTTTCACGGCACAAGCGATGCCGTCAAGCACCGGAACGCCATGTTCGAGCGAGAGAGCCGATGCAAACTCCGCCATGCCGGCGCATCCCAGAACAATCGCCTCCGCGCGATCATCGCGGACGGCTCGCGCGATCTCATCCGAAATGCGCTGGCGTGCGTTAGATCCAGGCAATTCCAAATCCAGTACGGCAACGTCGGACGCCCGCACCTTCGCGCAGCGACTCGATAGCCCGTATTTGATCAGATTATGTTCGATGGCGGGAACAGAGCGCGACAGCGTCGTGACAACGCTGAACTTGGCCGCAATCAGGCACGCTATGTGAAACGCCGCTTCGCCGATCCCGATCACAGGGGCTGAAGCTAAACAGCGCGCCGCCTCCAGGCCCGTATCGTCGAAACACGCGACGATGTGCGCGTCGAAATCCTTCGCCTTGCTGATCTCGGCCAGCAGGCCCGGGACGGAAAAGACCTCGTCGAAATACCCCTCAATGCTCGGCGGACCGAAGTCCGGATTGACGCAGACGATTGCGGTGCTCGGCAAGGCGGCCGCTTTTGCGGCTTCGCCTATCCTTCGCGTCATGGAAGTTGTCGTATTCGGATTGACCACCTGGATTCGCATCGATGGGGCCGCCCAATTTAGAGTTCGACGCCAAGATAGAGCGCCTTGACCCGCTCGTCGTGCAGAAGATCAGCGGAGTTTCCGCTCAGGGCCACCGATCCGGTCGACAAAGCGTACGTCCTTTGCGAAATCCGCAGCGCCATTCGCGAATTCTGTTCGACCAGCAGGACGCTCACTTTCTCGTCACGGTTGATTGCGACAATCGATCGGGCGATGTCCTGGACGAGCTTCGGCGCTATCCCCAATGACGGTTCATCAAGAAGAAGGAGCGTCGGCTTGCTCATCAGCGCTCGGCCAATCGCGAGCATTTGTTGTTCGCCGCCGCTCATCGTTCCAGCCGCTTGCGAATAACGCTCGGCGAGGCGAGGAAAGCGACCCAGAATCATGTCGAGCGTCGACGCGATCTCGGCCTTGTCGGTGCGTGTGAACGCACCCATCAACAAGTTGTCCTTCACCGTCATGTACGGGAAGACCCTGCGCCCTTCGGGCACCATCGCGATGCCCATCTTCACCATCTCGTCGGGGCTCAGGCCGTCGATGCGTCGCCCCTGGAAATGAATCTCGCCTTTCTTGATCTTTCTCAATCCAGTTATCGCGCGCAGGATCGACGACTTGCCAGCGCCGTTTGCGCCGATCAAAGCTACCGTCTCGCCTTCGTCCGCATACAACGAAACGCCTTTCAGCGCGTAGACATGATCGTAGTAGAGCTCGACTTCCGCGAATTTAAGGAGCTGGCTCATGCTTTATAGTCCAATCGACTCATCGACTCGGCCTAAATAGGCTTCGATTACATTGTCATTATTCTGAATTTCCTGCGGTGTTCCTTCAGCAATCCGCTCGCCGAAATTCAGAACGACGATACGGTCGGAAATCTTCATCACCGCCGGCATATCGTGCTCGACGAGAAGAATCGTGACGCCGCGCCCGCGCACGTCGCGCACCAGTTCGATCGCTCGCTGCGTCTCCTCGTGATTCATTCCCGCGAATGGTTCGTCGAGCAGCAGCACCGTCGGATTCGTCGCCAGCCCAATCGCGATTCCCAAGGCGCGCAAGTGTCCATGCGGCAGATTGCTCGCTCGCTCCTCGGCAAGCGCCCCGAGCCCCACGAAATTCACGATCTCGTCGGCCGATCGGGCAAACTCCTTCTCATCGCTCCGCGCGACCGCGGTACCAAAATAGAACCCCGCGAGGCTCGCCTTGGAACGCAGATGGTGTGCGGTGATGACGTTGTCGCGCACGCTCATGCTTTTGAAGATCGTCGTTTCCTGAAACGTCCGCACGACGCCCCTGCGGGCGGCGATGTGCGGCGCAAGGCCGGAGATGCGCTCGCCCTTGAAGTGCACCTCTCCACTTGTCGGCCGCAGAAAACTCGAGATCAATTTGAACAGCGTCGATTTCCCCGCACCATTCGGCCCGATCACGGAGACAATCTCACCCTCGCGCACGGAGAAGGTGACGTGATTCACGGCGATCAGTCCGCCGAAGCGCTTGGTGACGTCCGTTACTTGTAGAAGCTCTCCCATTTCACGTTCCCCGCTTCCATCCGTACGGACGAAGGCTCAAGATGCCATTCGGCAGCACCAGTATCAAAGCAATCAATACCGTTGAATAAATCAGCAACTGATACTCGCCTGTCGTGAACAAGAAGTCCCACCCGAAATACAGGACGAAAGTTCCGATGATGGGGCCAAAGACGTAGCCGAGGCCACCAAGGAAACAACTCAACATGAAGTTCAGGGAGTCATTTACGGTGAAGCTCGATGGGTAGATCGACTGGGAGATAGAGATAAACAACGCGCCGCCGATGCCGCCGAGAAACGACGATATCGCATACGCAATGACGCGAAGGTTGGCGATATTGACGCCAATGGATGACGCGAGCTCTTCGTTCTGCTGAAGGGACAAACATAGCTGGCCCATTCGCGAATGAACCAGTCGATAGAGGCCGGCGAAGCAAGCGACCATCAGCCCCGCGGATAGAAAGTAGAACGCGAGACGAGAGTTGGCGAGCGTCGAAAAATCCGGCACGAGCACGATGCCGAACACTGCGATCGGGCCGGGCAGCGGAATGTTGGATATCCCTTTGGCGCCGTTGGTGATGGGCAGCGCGAGCGCGCTCAATCGCGCGACCTCGGTAAAGACGAGGGTGATCATGCAAAAGTAAGTGCCGCGCAGGCGCAAGATCGGCAACCCGACGAGGACGCTTGCCGCGGCGCAAAACAGTCCGGCGAGCGGCAGGCTAAGCCAGAACGATACGCCGTATTTCACGACCAGGATGGCGCACACGTAACCGCCGATCAAAGCATAGGCGCCCTGGCCCATGTTGATGCGCCCAATATAGAAGGTGACCCACACGCCGGCGCCGGCGATCGCGAGCAGCGCAACCGATGTCAGCGTGTAATAGAGATCGGAACGTCCCGTCGTCGCGATCAACCACGGCGTGACAACGAAGACTATGAATATGAATCCGACGACCGCGGCAATTTTACCTTTGAGAGACATTGTCCATTACCCCCAAGGCTTGCCCATCAAACCGTTCGGACGAATGCTCAAAAAGATCATCAGGGCGACGAAGATCACGAGGTAGGTGGCGTCGCCATAGGCGTGCAGGACGGAGAGTCCGACCGACTCCATCATGCCGAGGATGAACCCGCCGACGATCGCGCCGCCGACGACCCCTGCGCCACCAATCATGACCATCGTAAAGGCCTTGATCGAAATGGGACCGCCGATGCCTGAATTCACGCCGGTCGCCGCCACGAGCAATCCGCCGACGACGCCCGCGAGCATCGCGCCCATCGCAAATCCGATCATCGTGTAGCGATCGACCTCAACTCCCATGAGCTGCGCCGCCACGCGATCCTGCGCAAGAGCGCGCATCGCCCGTCCCGGCTTGCTGAATTGCATGAACGCCATGAAAGCCGCGATGCCGAGGATGGCCAGGACGCCGACGAAGATTTTGTCATACGGCATGATCAGCCAGTCGGTATTCAAAACCCCGTTGACAATCTTGGGAACGCCGCGCTGCTTCTCGCCGAAGAGAAGGAGAATGACGGCGTCGAGAAGGGTCGCGGTGGCGGCCGCGAGCAGCATCGTGCTTTCTTCGCGCAGGCTCCTGCGTATCACCGTGCGAAACAGGAATCGCTCGAACACGGCGCCCACCACGGCCAACGTGACGCCCGATGCAAGCAGCGCCACGCCGAAGGGCAGCTTGAGTTGACCGTAGACCGTGTAGGTGACGAAGCCGCCCAGGACGTACATCTGCCCGTGCGCGAAATTGAGGACATTCATCAACGCAAAAATCAGAGTCAAACCGAGGGCGATCAGGGCGTACTGCGCCCCGAGATACAGGCCGTTCACAATTACCTGTGTCATAGAAAATATCCCGCCGAGGAAGAGCCCGGCTCACGCCGGGCTCTCGTGACAAACGTAGGGAAGGGCGGTCGTTCTAGTCGACGTCGGCGACGAACAAGGTCACGAACTTTCCGTCGCGGTATTCGGTGACGACCATCGGAACGGATAGCTGACGCTTCTGGCCAAATGAGGTCGTTCCGACATAGTGGAGCTTGCTCTCGCCCTTCAAGTAAGGGTTCGGCGCCGTGAAGGTGTCGATGGCCTTCTTGAATTCCTCGACGTCGCTGATCGCCTTGGGGTCGGCCTTCAGCGTGTCGACGATGTATTCGAGCGCATAGACCTTGGTGTTCGATTCGTCGTTATATTCGCCGAACATCTTGGTGTAGCGGGCCATGAATTCTTCCATGGCCTTCGACCGAATTTCGGGCGTCGAAGCGCCGCCGACCGAGATGAATCCGTTCGCCAGATCGCCGGCGCCTTCCTCGAGCACTTTGGCGTCCTGCGACGTTTCGGCCGAGATCAACCCCTGGTAACCCAGTTCACGCGCCGCACGGATCAGCAGCGGCGCATTGGCGGGCGCGACGCCAGAGAGAACCAAGAGGTCCGGCTTCAATTTCACGATCGGCGTCAGCACCGGCGTGAAATCGCGCGTGTCGTTCTGGTACGTGTCCGTATCGGCGACGACCTGCAACCCGAGGGACTTGGCCGCGACGACCCCGCCATCGCGCTGGCTCAGCGGATCCGATTCGTTCGCAGCGACGAAGGCGACGGTTTTCACCCCTTTCGTCTCTTTGAGATATTTGTAAATGGCGGGCGCAGACTGGTAGTTCGCGACCATCCCGAGCACGGCGTTGGACGCCGGCTTCACGTAAAGCTCCTTTGGAAAGGCGTAAGGGAAATAAATGATCCCTTTCGACTCAGCGACGGGACGCACCGCAGCGGCGCCGTCGTCGACGTTCGGACCGACGACATAGTGGATGCCTTCTTGCGCCATCTTTTCCATGCCGGCGACGGCGCGCTTGGGGTCTTTCTGATCGTCGAACGTGACGATCTTGATGTCGTAAGTATCCTCGCCGATCTTCACCCCGCCTTTCTCGTTGAACCAAGCCGCCAAGGTCTGCATCGACCGCACATTCGACGTGCCCCACGCCGCAGCGGGACCGCTGGTGACGCCGACGAAACCGATCTTCAGTTCCTTATTGGCCGCGGACGCCGGCAGGACTCCCGCCACCATGACCGCCAAAACGGAAACCGCGCCGAGCGCTGCGGCCCTCAATACAGAACGCTTGCTAACCATTTTATTCTCCTCCCTAAATTCAGCATTCCACTGCTGCTCGTCCACGCGTCGGTCCCTTCCGGCGCCGCGGCCGTCATACGCGTCACGGACCACTTCAGAATGTTGAGCGCAGCCTATCGGCGGCGCGCGGCGGCCGGAACCCAAGGCGCCGCCATAACAATCATTCCGCGCAGGAATGAAGGACGGCGGCCTCGGCGCTAACGCTCACCCGTGAAGGCCGATCGAACCGATCGCCAGATCGTCGTCTCGTCCCAAAAAACAAGAAGGTCGTTGGCCGCGGCAGTTTCCACTTGGCGCGCGGCGTGGCGAGCGAACGCGGCGACGGCGTCGCATTGCGGCCTCTGCCGCCCTTGCTTTGACGGACCACAATCGCGCGCCGCGCGCTGTTGATGGCCGTCACCTTCTGCCCCGCGGCCACACAGACTCCGCGCGCCACCACATTGGTCGTGGTCGACACCGCTCGGCTATTCAGGCTCGACGCCGATTGCGGATACTTTACGCGCTCGTCCGCACTCAGCACGATCGCCGGCTTACGCGGCTCCAACATAAACCTGGAAGGCGCAGGCGCCTTCCAGGTCAAGCCAATCTGACGACCAGCCGCAGCCCCGCCGAACTTCGAAACGACGCCGATGGAGAATCCCCCGCCGTCGCCGGCGAATCCTGTCGGAGGGATGGGCCTCGATGTGCTCATCCTCTCAGACAGGCGCTACACAGCAAGCCTCTCCGGTTACGCCGCGGTGACGGTTTCCTTCAATCCCAGCGTGGTTCGATTGACACGCGGGATCCTTAAGCTCGCCGGGCGGCCGGCACGACTCTGGGACGCACCGTTGCCAGCGCATAATAGACCGCGCCACCGATCGCGACGCCGAAGAACCAGCCGTAAGTGCCCCACCACATGGGCAGCAGATTGGTCAGGTTCGGCAGCACGCTCGAGAATATGGCGCCGACCGCGGCTGCGATTACCGCATTGGGGTTCCAACCGCCGGAGTAGTGATATTCGTCGTTCTCTCTATAGAGGGCGGCGACGTTGATCTGTCCTTTGGCGATCAGGTAGTAATCGACGAGGATAACGCCCAGGAGCGGCCCCATCGTAGCGCCGATCGCGTTGACGAAGGTAGACGCGTTGCCTTCCCACGGCGCGAACGGATAGAGAACGAGCGCGATGCCGGCGGCGATGTAGCCGCCTTTCTTGAAACTGATGGCGCTCGGGAAGACGTTGGAGAAGTCGAAGGCCGGCGAGACGAAATTCGCGACGACGTTGATGCCCAAGGTCGCCACGGCGAAGGTCATCGCCGCGAGCAACGCGAGGAACCAGCTGTCGAACTTAGCCGAGATCTGCTCGGGGTGAAGCATGACTTCGCCATAGACCTGGAAGGCCGCGATCGTGGTGACGCCGGCGACCAGGGAGAAGAGGAGCAGATTGACCGGCAGCCCCCAGAGATTGCCGTACTTCACCGCGTCCCTGTTCTTTGCATAACGCGAGAAATCGCAGAAGTTCAGATACAGCGCCGCGAAGTAGGTGACCCAGGTCGCGCCGACGGCCATCAGCGCCCAGAATGAACCCGGCTCGCCGCCAATGCCGACGTCCTTTGTCTTCTCAAGCAGCACCGCTTGGGGAATTCCAGACTCGAACGAGAACCCGCCGGCCTTGATGCAAAGCCCGATCGAAAGAATGAGCATCATGACCCAAACCGCGGGGCCGGCCCAATCCTGGAACTTGCGCACCGTCTCCATGCCGTTTTGAATGATCAGCAACTGCAACGCCCAAACAACAACATAGCAGATGACTTCGAGGCCGGAATGCCCAAGAAAATGCGTGTTCTTGTGGAATTCCATGAAAGTGTCACTGCGCGTCAACAGCGCGACGATGGCGCCGGACGCCGCGGCGGTTTGCGCGCCGTACCAAAAGCAGGCGACGATCGCGCGCACAAGCGCCGGCAAATTGGCGCCCCAGACCCCGAACGAAGCGCGCGCCAGAACGGGATAGGGGACGCCTGTCTTCTCTCCGGCGAAGCCGACGAGGTTCATCAGGAAGAAGATGACGAGGGAGCCTAGCCCGATCGCCAGAACGAAATTGACGAAGCTGCCGCACAGCAGGAAGAGACTGGCGGCGAGGTAATAGCCCCAAAGGCTGTGCACGTCCGACGTCCACACGTTGAACATGCTGAAGGTGCCCCAGCGGCGGTCCTTGGCCGGCGCTAGGTCCTCGTTGTAGAGGCCTGGGGAAGCATTTTGTATGTCCATGTTTTCTCTCCTCCGCTTTATCCCGGGCGTATGCGCTCACACCACCAGAATCGCTCGAAAATCGTTGACATTGGTCAGCGTCGGACCGGTAACGACCTGATCGCCGAGCGCCTCGAAGAAGGCGTGGGCGTCGTTGACGGCGAGGCGTTCGCCGGCGCGCATGCCGACGCGGCGCGCCCTTTCGAGTGTGTCGGGCGTCACGAGGGCGCCGGCGATCTCCTCCGCGCCATCCACGCCGTCGGTGTCGCCGGCGATCGCGTAGATCCGTGGCTGGGCGCGCAAGGCCAGCGCCAGAGCAAGAAGGAACTCGACATTGCGACCGCCGCGCCCTTTGCCGCGCACCGTCACGGTCGTCTCGCCGCCGGACAACAGCACGCAGGGGGGGGCGACAGGTTGACTGTATCGATCGGCTTGACGTGCGATGCCCGCCATCACCCGCGCGACCTCGCGCGACTCGCCTTCGATGGCGTCGCCGAGAATAAGCGGCGTCACGCCGGCCGATTTTGCGATCTCGGCCGCGGCGAGCAGCGAGGCCTGCGGCGCAGCGATAATATGCGTCTCGGCCCGCGCCAAGCGTGCGTCGCCCGGTTTGGGCGTCTCCTCGCGCGCCTCGGCGAGATGCGCCGCGACGGCGGCGGGCCGCGTAATGGAATATTTCGTGAGAATCGCGCGAGCGTCGGCGAAGGTCGTGCCGTCGGCGACGGTCGGCCCCGAGGCGACCATCGCGGGATCGTCGCCCGGCACGTCGGAGATCAGCAGGGTGACGACGCGCGCGGGAAACGCGGCGGCGGCGAGACGCCCGCCCTTGATCGCGCTGAGATGCTTGCGCACACAGTTGATTTCGCCGATCGACGCCCCTGACGCGAGCAGGGCGCGGTTGATCTCCTGCTTGTCCGCGAGCGTCAGGTCGCCGGCGGGCAGGCTGAGCAGCGCCGACCCGCCGCCCGAAATCAGCGCGACCACGAGATCGTCGGCGGTGAGGCCAGTCGCCAATTTGAGAATGCGCTTCGCAGCCGCCAAACCGCGCGCGTCAGGGACCGGATGCGCGGCCTCGACGATCTCGATCCGCTTGCACGGCGCGCCGTGGCCATAACGGGTGACGACGAGACCTTGCAAGGGTCCCGACCAATGATTTTCGAAGGCGAGCGCCATCGCCGCCGACGCCTTGCCGGCGCCGACCACGATCGTGCGCCCTTCTGAGTGGAGGGGCATGTGACGCGGCACGATCGCAGGGGCATCCGCCGCCGCAACCGCCGCATCGAACAGGCTCCGCAACACCTTGCGGGCCGCTGCCTCATCCATTCTCCCCCCCCCCCAGGGCTTAGGCGTCGACTCAGGATTTTGGCGGCGCACCGATTTCGTGGTTGGCCATGATTTCAAGCGCTCGCACAAGGCCCGAATGGTCCCATTTCGCGCCGCCATGAGCGACGCAAGCGTTGAACAATTCCTGGGCGTTGGCCGTGTTCGGCAGCGAGACGCCGAGGGCGCGCGCGCTGGAGAGCGCCAGATTGAGGTCCTTCTGGTGCAATTCGATGCGGAAGCCAGGATCGAACGTGCGCTTGATCATGCGCTCGCCGTGGAGTTCGAGAATCCGCGAAGTGGCGAGTCCCCCCATCAGGGCCTGGCGCACCTTGGCCGGATCGGCGCCGGCGCGCGAGGCGAACAAGAGCGCTTCGCCGACCGCCTCAATGGTGAGCGCGACGACGATCTGGTTGGCGACCTTGCAGGTTTGGCCGGCGCCGTTCTCGCCGACCAGAGTGATGTTCTTGCCCATTCTTTCGAACAATGGCTTCACGCGCTCGAATGCGGCCGGCGATCCGCCGCACATGATCGACAGCGTCGCGCCTTTTGCGCCAACTTCCCCGCCGGACACCGGCGCATCGACGTAGTCACACCCGAGATCATGGATGCGCTTGGCGAAACCCTTCGTCGCCACCGGCGAAATGGAGCTCATGTCGACGACGATCTTGCCGCGACTCAGTCCCTCTGCGACGCCGTCCTTGGCGAACAAAACGTCCTCGACGTCCGGCGTGTCCGGCACCATGACGATGATGACGTCTGCGTGCTCGGCGACCTCTTTGGACGATCGGTGGACCTGCGCACGCGCGGCGAGCTCCGGGGCGATTGCAACTTTATTGTAGAGGTGCAGTTCGTTGCCGGCGTCGATGAGATGGCCGGCCATGGGCCCGCCCATGATGCCAAGCCCGATGAATCCGATTTTCGTCATTTGCCTTTTCTCCTTGGGCCGCCAGTTAGGCGCGAGCGAGCCAGCCAAGTCCGTCTAGGGTGTTGGTCCTGGGCTTGTATTCGCAGCCGATCCAGCCGTCGTAGCCAAGCTCGTCGAGCCGGCGGAACAGGAAGTCGTAATTGATTTCGCCTGTGCCAGGCTCGTTTCGGCCGGGATTGTCGGCGAGCTGCACATGGGCGATTCGTTTGAGATGCCTCGCCATCGTGGCGGCGAGTTCTCCCTCGCTGCGCTGCATGTGATAGATGTCATACTGCAGCCAGAGGTTGCGCTCGCCAATTTCGTCGAAAACCGCGAGCGTCTCGCCGCTGCGGGTGAGGTGGAAGCCGGGAATGTCGTAGGCGTTGATCGGTTCAACGAGCAGCTTGATCCCGGCCCGCTCCAATTCCCGCGCGGCGAAGCGCAAATTATCGACGAGCGTCTTGCGGACGGCGCCAGCGGGCGCATCGGGCGGCGTGATGCCGACCAAGCAATTCACTTGCCCGCAACCGAGCGCACGGGCGTAGGATATCGCTTGCCCGACGCCGTCCTGAAACTCGCCCTCGCGGCCTGGCAGGCAAGCGATCCCGCGTTCGCCCTTGTCCCAATCGCCGGCCGGCAGATTGTGCAGCACTTGCGACAGTTCATATTTGGCCAGACGCTCGGCGAGCGCCTCTTTCGGCCAGGCATACGGAAAGAGATATTCGATGCCCCGGAAGCCCGCCTTGGCGGCCGCAGCAAAGCGGTCGAGAAAGTCGACTTCATTGAACAGCATCGTCAAGTTGGCGGCGAATTTGGGCATTTTGGTCGCTCTCTGAGATTTGCGTTTCAGTCGAGGAGCGCGATGGCGGTTGGCGCGTCGGCTGCGTCTTTGGCGAGATCCTCGAATTCGACGACGTTGTCGATT
>Ga0181529_10007161_pt1 | contig 11187 bp, 7 predicted proteins | sample PEATcosm2014_Bin_36_FD_119763 | JGI IMG/M metagenome (GOLD analysis project Ga0181529, IMG submission 119763) | Peatland microbial communities from MTU Mesocosm Facility, Houghton, MI, USA - PEATcosm2014_Bin10_30_metaG | ecosystem: Environmental > Terrestrial > Soil > Wetlands > Peat | place... | reverse complement strand
TACCTGATTGCCCGCTGTACGCCGCTGATGGCCGCTTCGCCCGCTGCCCAATGCGTGGTGGCGATTGTCGGCGGCGTGACGGCCTTGTTGGGGGCGATCATCGCCATCACCCAGACCGACTTGAAACGCATCCTGGCCTATTCCACCATCAGTCACCTGGGCTACATGTTCCTTGCCCTGGGCACCGGCACGCTAATCGGTGTAACGGCCGCCATGTTTCACCTGTTGACCCATGCATTTTTCAAGGCCCTGCTGTTCCTTGGCGCCGGCAGCGTGATGCACGCGATGGGCGGGGTGATCGACATTCGCCGCTTGGGCGGCCTGCGGCATCGCATGCCGGTCACGCACGCGACGTTTCTGATCGGCTGCCTGGCCATTGCCGGCGTGTTTCCCTTCGCCGGCTTCTGGAGCAAAGACGCCATCCTGCTGGCCCTCCAGCACCAAGTGGGCAAAGGCAACTTCGGCGAAATCTACGAAACCTTGTTCGACACGGCCGTGCTGGGCATCCTGTTGATCGATTTCTACATGTTCCGGCCGTTCTTCCTCACCTTTTACGGGCCGGAGCGGATTCCCCGCGAGGCCGGCCGTCACGCCCACGAGTCGCCCGGGACGATGACGGTGCCGCTGATGATCCTGGCTTTCGGGGCCACGGTCGTGGGCGCCTATTTTCAGGTGACGCGCGGTTTCGCCCAATTCCTGGCGGCCACGCCCTCGCTGGCTTATCTGCCAGCCGAGGTCCAGCCCGTCGCGACGGAGGCCACCGAGCACCTTCGTATGGCCGTCACGAGTACGGTCATTACGGCAGTGGGAATCGGGGCGGCGGCCCTCATCTATTTGGGCACGCGCAACGGGGCGGCGCGCTTGGCCGGGCTGATGAACGTCTTCGGCCTTTATAGCCTCTCCTACGGCAAGTTCTTCTTCGATCCACTATATACGCTCTTGGTCGTGTGGCCGGTGTTGGGCATCGCCCGCCTGGCGGCCGCGTTCGACGAGTACGTGATCGACGCCTTGGTCGACCTGTGCGGCAGGCTACCGAAGCTATTAGGCGAGTCCTTGCGGCCCGCCCAAAACGGTTTGGTGCAGTTTTATGCCCTGATGATGATGATTGGGCTGTTCGTGCTGCTGGGATCGTTGTTGATGTGAAACGATACAGGACGAGTGCGTTCTCCGATGGCGATTTTACTCTTAATCACCCTGTTTCTTCCCCTGGCCGGCGGCCTGTTGCTCGGCGGCGATCGGTCGGTCGCACGCTGGTGGGCGCTGGGAATCGTGCTCGTGGTGTTCGGCATGACGGCCGTGCTCGTGGCGGCCTATCCGGGCGGAGTCGTGCCTTTCGCCGGCACCAACTGGGGCTGGCTCGATGAGGCCGGCGCGCCGGTCGACATCCGCTTCAACATCGCTTTGGACGGATTGAGCCTCTGGCTGTTTGCCTTGACTTCGCTATTGATGGTCGTGGCCGTGCTGATCGGTTGGGAGGCGATCGATCAGCAGGCATCGCTCTACTACCGGCTCTTGCTGATCCTGGAAACGGGCATGTTGGGCGTATTTGTCGCCCGCGACATCATTCTTTTCTACGCGTTCTTCGAATTCACGCTGATCCCGCTGTTTTTCTTGATCGGCGTCTGGGGTAGTCAGCAGCGGCAGCACGCGGCGGTGAAATTCTTCCTCTTCACGCTGGCCGGTAGTCTGCTGACGTTCCTCGGCCTGCTGGCGATCGTGCTATGGAACTATTATCATCCTGGCAGCGACGCGGCCACGGGCAAAATGACGTTCTCTATTCCGCGGCTGACCGAAGCCCTGCGAATCCGGCCGATAGATCCCGCCGTACAACTCTGGATCTTCCTGGCGCTGGCGGCCGGCTTCGCCATCAAGGTACCGCTGTTCCCGCTGCACACCTGGCTGCCGCTGGCCCACGTCGAGGCGCCGACGGCGGGCAGCGTGATCCTGGCCGGCGTGCTGTTGAAGGTGGGCACGTATGGCTTCGCCCGCTTCAACTTGCCGCTGCTTCCCAACGCCACGGCCACGCTCATGCCTTGGTTGCTGTGGATCTCGCTGGCTGGCATCATCTATGGTGCCCTGGTGGCCCTGGCCCAGCACGACATCAAACGACTCATCGCCTATTCCAGCGTCAGCCATCTGGGCTTCTGCATGTTGGGGCTTTTTGCCGTCAACCGGCTGGCCATCCAGGGCAGCGTGCTGCAAATGATCAACCACGGCCTGTCGACCGGCGGACTGTTCGCCGTGGTGGGCATGGTCTATGAGCGGTATCATACGCGGCAGATCGCCGACTTCGGCGGACTGGCCCGGCGGCTGCCCGTCTTGGCCTTCTTCATGCTCGTGCTGACGCTGTCCAGCATCGCCGTACCGGGCCTCAACGGCTTCGTGGGCGAGTTCCTGATCCTCTTCGGCATGTTTGAGCGGGGCTGGGCCGCCGCGCCCGCGGCCCATTGGCTCCAGTTCCGTCTGATTGCTGTGCTGGCCGTCAGTGGCGTCATTTTGGGGGCCTGGTACATGTTGGGGCTGTATCAGCGAGTGTTTTTCGGTCCGCTCCGCGAGCCGGCGCACGAACCGGCTGCCGCGGCGCCGCGCGACCTTTCCCCGCGAGAGGTCTGCTGTCTTGTGCCGCTTGTGGTGTTCATTCTCTGGATCGGCTTGCAGCCGCGGTTCTTCCTCGACCGCATGGCCCCGACGCTGGAGACGCTGATTGCGCCGGCGATGCAGGTGCTCGGCGAAACCGTGGCCTCGCCGGCGATCTTGCCGGGCGAGAGGATGAAAGGGAGCGGTTTTTTCGAGATCCGTCCCGAAAAGACCCCCGGGACCGCAGTCCCAGGGCGTTTTTCCGTCAATCCCCTGAACCCTGAACCCTCATGACCTTCCTGACCGTCCGCCTCCTGATGCCCGAGATCGCGCTGATCGCCGCCGCGGTGGCGATCTATCTGGGCGGGGCGTTTTCGACGGCGCGGCGGGCGTGGAGTTGGATTGCCGCCATCGCGCTGGCTTTGGCGGCCGTCGCCCTGTGGACCCAGCATGGTCCGGCCGTCGCCGGCGGACCATTGAACCTGGACGGGCTGGCCTGGCGCGGACGGTGGCTAACCTTGGGCTTCGGTGCCCTGTTCGTGTTGCTCAGCTTCCGGCCACTGCCGGTCGGCGGCACGGCCGAATATGTCGGCTCGCTGTTGTTGGCCGTTGCCGGGCTAATGCTCGTCTTTGGCGCCGCGGATCTGGTGCTGCTGTTCGTCGCCCTGGAACTGATCTCGATTCCCACTTATGTCTTGCTCTATTTGGGCCGCCACGACGCGCAAGGTCAGGAGTCGGCCGCCAAATACTTCTTCCTGAGCGTGCTTTCGTCGGCAATCGTGTTGTATGGATTTAGTTTCCTGTATGGGGTCGACGGCTCGACCCACTTGGCCACCCTGCGAGCCACGCTGGCAGATGCCGCGGCCGTGCCCCCGGGATTTCAGGCGTTCTCGAAGATAGCGATGGCGTTGATTTTTGCCGGGCTATGCTTCAGGATCACCGCCGTGCCGTTCCATTTCTATGCGCCGGACGTGTATCAAGGTACGACGTATCCCAACGCGGCCCTGTTGTCGGTGATACCCAAGGCGGCGGGCTTCGTGGCCCTGACGCGGATCGTCTTGGTTGCCATGCCAGGCATGGAACCGTACGCGTGGCATGCCGCGGTAGTGATTTCGATCCTCACGATGACCGTGGGCAACGTGCTGGCCCTTTGGCAGGACGATCTCCGCCGCTTGCTCGCCTATTCGTCGATTGCGCACGCGGGCTACATGCTGATTGGGCTGGCCGTGGCGCTGGCCACGGGCAACGCGCCCGGCTCTTGGAACGGCTTGGCGGCATTGGCGTTTTATCTGGTGAGCTACGCGGCGGCCACGATCGGGGCGTTTGCCATCTTCGAGCACTTGGGCCGGCCGGAACGCCGCATCGAGGGCATCGAAGAATTGGCCGGCCTGGGGCGAACGCGACCCTTGGCTGCCGCCCTGCTGGCCATCTTCCTGTTCAGCCTGACGGGCGTGCCGCTGCTGGCCGGCTTCTGGGGCAAACTGTGGTTGTTCGGCAGTGCCTTGAACGTCGATGGTGCGGCCGGCGCCGCGGCGAGCGTGCAAGGATGGTTCACCGGCCTGGCGGTGGTCGGCGTGCTGAACGCGGCCATTGCGGCGGCCTACTATCTCCGCGTGGTAGCGGTCATGTACTTTCGCACGCCCTTGGCCACCCCCCGCGCCCAAGGCGGCGCCGGGGCATGGTGGGCCGCCGTGGCGTGCGGCTTGGCGGTCGTTCTGATTGGGCTCTTTCCCGGCCCGCTAATGCGCGAGACGAACGATGCCAGCGGCCAGCTTCGCGCGGCCGGGCAAGTCGATCGGACTCGGGACGGGGCACAAAAAAGACCGCCACTCCAGTCTGCCCCGAGGCCTGGAGTGGCGGCACAGCCAGCAGTATCGTCACGCAGCATCCGATGATGTCGGAGAACCGCACCAACCGCCAACGGGCGCTGTTGAAGAGTTTCCTGGCGCTGCTATTATCGAGGAGAGGGGTGACAACTAGGTGTCACACCACCACAAAGTAGCAAGGAATCGCGAAAAACGCTCTTGCGAAAACTCCCATGGCTGTCCAACGCGCCCGCTCGACGGAATTGGCAAGGCTCTTCAACGCCGCCAAACAGCCCATTTACGTGCTCGACGAAGACCTGACGATCGTCTTTCTCAATCGGGCATGCGAGGATTGGCTGGCCACGCCCGAATCGCTCGTGGGCCGGCGGTGCGGCTATCATTCCAGCCTCGCGGTGACGGGGCTCGATGCCGTGGCCGCGGGACTGTGTCCGCCGCCTGGCGTGCTGGCGGGCAACACCGTCGTGGCCATGGTCTCCGGCGCGGGCGAAAGCGGGCGGTCGGCCGTGCGTCGGGCGCGTTTCGTGCCTTTGGGCCTAGAGGAGGAGTGTTTGCTGGGGGTGTTGGCCGTTGTCGACACAGCAGACCAGCCGCCGGCGCTGGTCGAGACCGATCGGGCCACCGAGTTGCGCGAAGCAGAGCCTATTGCGCTGCACGAGCATGTCCGGCAGTTTCGCCAGGAGGCCGCCGCGCGATATCGAGCCGATCGGCTCATCGGCGAAGGGCCGGCAATGCGCCTGGCCCGGCGGCAGGTCGCGTTGGCCACCGGCGGCGGGTCGAGCGTGCTTTTGGTCGGTCCGCCCGGCAGTGGCCGCCGGCATCTGGCTGCCGCGATTCACTATGGCGATAGTCCACCCTCGCCCGAGCGGCTGACGGTGCCGACGCTTGTGCCATTGGATTGTTCTCTGTTGGGAGCGGATTTGCTCGAAGAAGTCGCCTCGGCCGTCGCGCGGGGCCGAGCGTTGGGCGAAAAGACCGCTCCGGGAACGTTGCTATTGCACCGGGTCGATGAGATTTCGACCGACTTGCAAGTAGAATTAGCTGGCCTGTTCGTGCGGCGGCCGATCAACTGGCGGTTGATGGCTACCGCGTCCGAGTCGCTGGCCGAGCTGGCGCGGCGGGGAAAGTTCCGCGAAGACCTGGCGGCGGCGCTAAGCACGATTGTGATCGAGCTGCCGCCCTTGGCTCGGCGGCGCGACGATCTGCCGCTGTTGGCCCAACTGTTCCTCGAAGACCTCAATGCCGCGGGACGCCGCCAGATCGGCGGTTTCACGGCCGCGGCCCTCGATCTCTTAGATGGCTACGCTTGGCCGGGAAACCTCGACGAGTTGGCCGAAGTGGTCGCCGAGTCGCACCGGCGGGCCGCGGGGCGAGAAATCGACGTGGCCGACCTGCCCGAGCGGCTCCGTCTGGCCGGCCAGGCGGCCGCCCGCCCGCATCGTCCCGAAGAGACGATTGTGCTCGGCGAGTATCTCGCGCGCGTGGAACGCGAACTGATCCGCCGAGCGCTGGCGAGGGCGAAGGGGAACAAGTCCCGCGCCGCCCGGCTCCTCGGCATGACCCGCCCGCGATTTTACCGGCGTATGGTGCAACTGGGACTGGAATAGAGGGGAGAGAGCAGAGGGGCGAGGAGAGGAGTCGCGTTTAGCGGTCGCCGGCACGGCGACTTGGGGTCAGGAGGAGATATGGACTGCTTAACAACCGCCGACACGGTGGCGCAAAGTGCGCCCGCGCGGCTGATTGTTTGCGAACGCACGGGATGCTGGGCCATCGCACTGCGTCGCGAGTTGGCCGACGCGGGCGTCCGCGTTTGGGAAACGCGAACGCTGGCCGACTGCTTTGAAGAATTGGCCGAGAGTCCCGCCTCGTTTGCGGTTTGGGAACTTGCGGGCGACGTGGCCGGGCTCTTGCGCTGCCTGGCACGTCAGGGTCGTGAATTTCCCAGGGCCCGGGTGGCTGTTGTGGCCGATGGACACTTAGCCGGTTATGAGTGGCTGATGCGCGAGGCGGGGGCGATCCGTTTTCTCTGTTCACCTCGCCGGAGCGGCCGGCTGGCCCAATTGGCGCTGCGTCACCTGGCCCAAGTGCCGCCGCCTCCGCAAAATCTGACCGAACGGATTTGGGCCAGCCTGCCGTGGGGCCCGGGACGAGCAGCCGGCACCAGAGAAGGATGAATGCGGAAGGATGAAGCGGGGACGGAGTGTTAGCCAATGGCGTAGAGCAACGGAACAAAGCGTGGTAATATCAGGCATTCGACGTAAAAACTCACAAGGAATATGCAACCATGCCTAATGGACAACCCACCGAAGCCGCCGTCTGCAGCGTTTTGGCGGACTTCAAAGACCCGGAGAGCGGCCGCAGCATTACCCAACTGGAACAGGTCCATGCCCTGCACCTGGATGGCCAACGGCTATCAGTCACGCTGGGTTTGACGACCTGGGCGGCCCCCATCAAGGAGCAAACCCGAACGGAACTGGTCGAACAACTCCGCCGACAGTTCCCCGGCCTCGACGTCACCGTGGACCTTGCCGTTCACGAGCGAAAACCGGAGAAATTGGGCGAAATTGGACTGGCGGCCAAGACTGTCATTGCGGTGGGCGCAGGTAAGGGAGGCGTCGGCAAGAGCTCGTTAGCCGCGTATCTTGCCTACGGCCTGCGCCGGGCCGGCAGCCGCGTCGGGCTGATGGATGCCGACGTCTATGGCCCTAGTATCCCGCATCTGTTGGGCAGCCATGAGCGGCCCTGTGTCGTCGCCGACCGCATCCAGCCCGTCGTGATCGACGGATTGCTGGTCATGTCGATGGGTTTCTTGGTGCCGGAGGGCGAGGCGGTGATTTGGCGTGGACCGATGCTGCACACGGCCCTGACGCAGTTCCTCCGCGACACGGACTGGGGAGATCTGGACTATTTGATTATCGACATGCCTCCCGGCACAGGCGATGTGGCGTTATCGCTTTCCCAGTTGTTGCCGCTTACCGGAGCCGTGATCGTCTGCACGCCGCAGGACGTTGCCCTGTTGGATGCTGTGAAAGCCATTGCCATGTTCCGCAAGGTGAACGTGCCGGTCCTCGGCATGGTCGAGAACATGAGTTTCTTCCTCTGCCCCCACTGTAACACGCGGCACGACATCTTCGGCTCCGGCGGAGCCAAGCGTCGGGCGGCGGACCTCGGTGTGCCCTTCCTCGGCGAAGTGCCGATCGCCACTGAGCTGCGCATTCAGGCCGATCAAGGCCGTGTGAGTGCGGCGTTCGACGAGCCTACCGTGCGACCGTACTTGGAAACGATCTGCCACAACTTCGTCAGCAACCTTGTGGCCGGGCATCGTCAGCGGCCAACGCTGCCGACGTTGCCGGTGATTTGAGATCAGAGATTTGAGATCGCAGATCGGCGGATTGCGGACCGAGGCGAGTGCCCGTGGCTGACGTCGGAGCCGTCGGAATGACGTTTTGATGCGTGCTGCAAGTTGTTGCCATAAAAACACTTAGGACCGCCGGGAAACTTTCCCCCGGCGGCCCTTTCTCGTCGTAGTCGGTGCGAGCCTTCACGACGAAGACCGACGACTTAACTCACCGCAATTACTTGCAGGAGCAAGCCATCTTCTTACTGGTCTTCTTCGCTGCCTTCTTGGCAGGCGCCGCCTTCTTGGCGACCTTCTTGGCTGCTGCTTTCTTCTTGGCCACAGTCATTCCTCCGTCAGGATTTCCAAGCGGGCCTCGGGCTGATCACTCCGACCACCGGAGACTCAGCATCATGCCCTGCTCTATATATAAAGTTTTAGCGTCCTTGGAAATCATTTCAAGATGTCATCGGCAAATTTGCGCGCAATTCGCCAGAAAAATTTCCTCATCGACGACAACATTCAGCGCGCGCAGGGTTGATCACGACGGGTTGCGACCACGGTAGGCCTGCAACGTGACATAGCTGCCGTAAGCGAGATAGAGGAAGAAGACGGCGACAAACCAGTCGTGATTCCAGGCCACGAACGTGAACACCGCCATCGCGACGGCGGCCACGATCGACACATACAACGACATAAGAATGCCTGCGCGCGCGCTGAGCTTCAGAAAGATTTCGCGCGCGATCTGTCCGCCATCCAACGGATAAATGGGCAGGAGGTTAATCATGCCCCAGACCAGGGAAACGAAGAAAATCCCGTTCAACACTGCACCCAGTCGCTGATTGGGCAGTTCGAACACGTAAGGCCGCAGTCCCCAGGGGCTGACGAAGAAGATGTAATTGGCATATCCGGCCGCTTTGAGCCCGAGCAACAGGACTCCGACCAGCAAAAAGCCCGCTACCGGGCCCGCCAAAGAGATCAAAACCTGGGCCAGCGGCCCTGATCCTTTCCGGCTGGCGGCATAGCGGGGGTCATACGATGCCTGCCCGCCGAAGGCATACAGGGTGATCCACGGGCGAAATCCGTACGCCCGCATCACCATGGCATGTCCTAGCTCGTGGACCAGAATGGAGAGGAACACGGCCACGATCCAGGTCAGCACGGCGCCCGCATCGCCCAGACTGCCACCCAGCATCAAGATGATCAGCCAGAACAGCGGATGGACCCGGACAGGAATGCCCAGTAGCGAGAAGTTCAAATCGTATTGCGTTCGTGGGGGTTCGCCAAGCAGCACGATTACGACTCCGGGAGGAAGGGAAAGCGAAGTATGGACGATCGACGGGAAAGGCGGAAGGGGAAAAGGGGACGCCGCTTGGTTCCACAATGCTAAGTCTCACCACGGAGGCACGGAGCACACGGAGAGCAAAAGAACAATAATGGCAAAATATTGCGGCGATTGAGCTTCGATCGTCACGAATTGATGATCCGGTGTTGAAAATCGATCGTTGTTTGCCATTTCGTGATCGTGTGGATTTCTACCTCTTTTTCACGTATTCTCCGTGTTCTCCGCGCCTCCGTGGTGAATTCGGGTGAATTCTACCGGTCCCGCAACCTAACGCCGTACTATTAAGCTTTCTTCGGTTGCGGATTGCGCTGGGGGCGCGGTGGTTTGCGTTGGCTGCGTCGCTCGGCCCGGGTGGCGCGGTGGATTTCAGCCTCCGCCAGCGGTTTGCCCATCTGTTTCCGCATTTGGGCGATGCGGTCCCGGATGGCCGCCGCCCGCTCGAACTCCAATTCCTCGGCCGCAGCGAGCATCTCGGTCTCTAACTCGGCCAGATACTCCTCGGTGATATACTGCGTCTCGTCCGACCGCCCTACCACGGCATAGGATTGGGCGTGGGCGGCGGCGTCGGCCTCGATGCCCATGTGAATGCTCTTGCGGATGGTCTCCGGCGTGATGCCGTGGGCCTAGTTATACTCCCGCTGCAACTGCCGGCGGCGGCGAGTCTCTTCGATCGCCCGCTGCATCGAGGCGGTCACTTTGTCGGCGTAAAGCATCACCTTGGCGTTGACGTTGCGGGCTGAGCGGCCGATGGTCTGCATGAGCGACGTCTCGCTCCGCAAAAACCCCTCCTTATCGGCATCGAGAATGGCCACCAGCGAGACCTCCGGCAGGTCGAGGCCTTCGCGGAGCAGGTTGACGCCCACCAGCACGTCGAAGTGGCCCATCCGCAGGTCGCGGAGCAACTCGACCCGCTCGAAGGCGTCCAGATCGCTATGGAGCCACTTGCAGCGGACATTTTGCTTGCCGAAATAGGCGGACAGATCCTCGGCCAGCCGCTTGGTCAGCGTCGTGACCAGTACCCGCTCGCCCGCGGCCGCGCGGGCGCGGATTTCTTCCAGCAGATGCGGTATTTGCGACCGGGCCGGCGCCACTTCGATCTCCGGATCCAATAGCCCGGTGGGACGAATCACTTGCTCGATGACTTTCCCGCCGGTCTTCTCCAATTCGTACGGGCCGGGCGTGGCCGAAACGAAAACCACCTGGTTCACCCGGCCTTCCCATTCTTCGAAGCGCAAGGGACGATTATCCAACGCGCTCGGCAAGCGGAAACCGTGCTCGACCAGCGTGACCTTGCGGTTGTGGTCGCCGTGGTGCATGCCGCCAATCTGCGGCACGCTGACGTGCGATTCGTCGACAAACAGCAGATAGTCCTCGGGAAAGAAGCTGAAGAGCGTGTCGGGCGGCAACCCGGGCGCACGGCCGCTCAGCGGCTGGCTGTAGTTCTCGATGCCCGGACAATAGCCCACTTCCTGGAGCATCTCGATGTCGAAGCGGGTGCGGGCGCTCAGGCGTTGGGCTTCCAGCAGCTTCCCCTGGTCCTTAAAGACCTTGAGCCGCTCCTGCAATTCCTTCTTGATCGCGCCCACTGCGCCGGCGATGCGCTCCTCGGGCAGCACGAAATGCTTCGAAGGATAGACGAACATCTGCTCGCGCCGGTCGAGCACCTCGCCGCTGAGAGCATGAATGACCGAAATCTGCTCGACCTCATCGCCCCAGAACTCGACGCGGAAGGCGTTTTCCTCGTAGGTCGGCCAAACCTCGACGCAATCGCCCCGCACGCGGAACTTGCCCGGCTGAAACTCGATGTCGTTCCGTTCGTACTGGATGTCGACCAGTTTGGCCAACACGCCATCGCGGTCGACCACTTGCCCGACCTCCAGGCCGACCATCATGGCCCGATAATCTTCCGGCGAGCCTAGGCCGTAGATGCAGGAGACGCTGGCCACGATGATCACATCGCGGCGGCTCACCAGCGCGCTGGTGGCGGCCAGCCGCAGCCGCTCGATCTGCTGATTGATCGAGGCGTCTTCCTCGATGTAGATGTCGCGCTGGGGGATGTAGGCCTCGGGCTGATAATAGTCGTAATAGCTGACGAAATAGTGGAC
>Ga0181529_10007157_pt1 | contig 11191 bp, 7 predicted proteins | sample PEATcosm2014_Bin_36_FD_119763 | JGI IMG/M metagenome (GOLD analysis project Ga0181529, IMG submission 119763) | Peatland microbial communities from MTU Mesocosm Facility, Houghton, MI, USA - PEATcosm2014_Bin10_30_metaG | ecosystem: Environmental > Terrestrial > Soil > Wetlands > Peat | place... | reverse complement strand
GCATTTTCGGAATTGGTGTAGACCGAAAGCACGTACTCAAGTGGCTTTTTTCCAAAGAAAAAGCCACCTTGCACGCCCTTCAAAAAGTCTACGTGTATTCCGAAAATGCTCTAAAGCTCCGCTTTTCTTTTCTTGCATTTGCGGCACGGCTGAAGCCGTGCCCTTTCAAAACGTCGACTTATTCAGAGATTCTCTAAGTCAGCGGAGTTACTCGCACCAGGCGTTGAACGCCCCAGCCCGCACCGCGGCGGCCAGCGCATCGATGTCGCCGGCAAGGACGCGATCCTGCTCCAGATGCGGGACCACGGCGCGCACGGCGCCATAGGCGCGTGCGATCTCCCGGCTGGGCTTGAGCGGCTTGCGGAACTCCAAACCCTGCGCCGCGCACATCAACTCAATCGCCACGACGCGTTCGGCATGCTCCACAATCTGCCGCAGTTTGAGCGCGCCGGTCATGCCCATGGAAACATGGTCCTCCTTGCCGCCGTCGGTGGGAATGCTGCCCGTTGACGAGGGATGGGAGAGCACCTGGCATTCGTTGATGAGCGCCGCCGCTACAATCTGCGCCATCATGAATCCCGACGAAAGCCCCGGATCGGGCGAGAGAAACGCCGGCAGCCCCTCGTTGATGTCGGGATTGAGCAGCCGGTCGATGCGCCGCTCGGTGATGCTGGCCAAATCGGTGAGCACGATGGCCGCGTAATCGAATGCATAGGCCAGCGGTGCGCCATGGAAGTTCCCGCCGGAGATGACGGCTCCGCCGTCTGGCGAATCGGGGAAGAGTTGTGGAAAGACGAGCGGATTGTCCGTAGCCGAGCCGGATTCGATCTCCAGGACGCTCGCCACATGCGCCAGCGCGCCGCGTACCGCGCCATGCACCTGCGGCATGCAGCGCAGGCAATAGGCATCCTGCACCCGCGAATCGTGCTCGCGGTGGGCCTCGCGAATCTCTGAATTCGCCAACAGCCGGATCAGGTTCTCGGCCACGGCGATCTGCCCCGCGTGGGGCCGGGCCTGGTGGATGCGCGCGTCGAAGGCGGCGGGAGTGCCCATCAACGCCTCGAGCGACATGGCTCCGGCCAGATCGGCCAACTGCGCCACGCGCCGCGCGCGCGCCACTGCCAAACCACCCACGGCGGTCATGGCTTGCGTGCCGTTCAACAGCGCCAGCCCCTCCTTGGCCGCCAACACGATGGGCGCGATCCCGGCGAGTCGCATCGCCTCGCCGCCGGCCATCCGCACGCCTTTGTAGAACGCCTCGCCCTCGCCGATGGCCACCAGCGCCAAGTGCGCCAGGGGCGCCAAATCGCCGCTTGCGCCCACCGAACCCTTCTCCGGGATTACCGGATGCACGCCGGCGTTGAGCATGGCCACCAGCAGTTCCACCAGCGCGGGACGGCAGCCGCTGAAGCCCTTGGCCAGCACATTGGCGCGTAGCAGCAGCATGGCGCGCGACTCGGCTTCCGACAGCGGTTGGCCCACCCCGCCCGCATGGCTGCGGACCAGGTTGAACTGAAGCTGGGCCAGCTTTTCCGGCGGAATGCGCACGTCCGACAGCTTGCCGAAGCCGGTGTTGACGCCGTAGACCGTCTCTCCGGCAGCCAGAATGCGCTCAATCAGGTCGCGGCTGGCGGCCATGCGAGCCAGAGCGGTAGGAGCCACGGCCACCGGGCAGACGGCCAGCGATACAGCTTCAATCTCGGCCAGAGTCAAGGACTGGCCGTCGAGAATCACAGAATCCATACGCTTGATCGTAGGCCGGAGAAGGGCAGAGGTCCATATCGATTGCGCGCCGGTATTTGGCTTGGAGGATGAAATCCACTATGCTGTCAGATTATGGCGATGGATTCCACGGCATTGCTCGATAGCTACGGCAGAAAGCTGCTCGACGAGTTACAGAATAACGCGCGCCTCAGCCTGGCCGAACTGGGCCGGCGCGTCGGTCTCTCGCCCACCGCGACCGCCGAACGCATGAAGCAGATGGAAGAGGTGGGCATTGTGCATGGCTATGCGGTGGAAATCGACCGCGAGGCCCTGGGCCTGGAGGTTATGGCCTTCATCCGCATGAGCTGCGGCGGGCAGCACTACCACCGTCTGGTCGAGTACGTGCAGACCCTCGAAGAAGTCCGCGAATGCCACCACCTGACCGGCGGCGACGACTTCCTGCTCAAGGTGACCACCACCACCATGGCCGACCTGGAAGCGCTGATCGAAGCCCTGCTGCCCTACGGCAATCCGGTCACCAGCCTGGTGCTCTCCACGCCTGTCGAGCGCAGGAAATATGCGGTCACCGGCAAGCTGACCACGGTGGCGCGCAAACCGCCCCAGCGGCGGCGCTGAGCCCCCCATATCCCAGCTGAACTTGTGGCAGATTCGATCGGACCAGATCTCATCCCATGCCGCGCGGCGTGTCCGGATGAAAAAAGATTTTCGTAACCGCGAAACAGAGGCGGAGTCTATATGATGGTCGTCAACCGAGCCGGGCCAGTCCGGCCTTGGGCCTCCTGAAACCCAAGGTTTGGCGGCAACCCCGGCCGGAAGGGCCTTCCGGTTTTACACCCGAATCCTTCGAGGATCACGCCATGCGGAAGTTGGCACTTTGTCTCGTCCTGGCCGGCGTTGCGCTGCCGTCCTTTGCCGCCAGTCGCGTAACCGTGGAGCAATTGGAGAAGGTGTTGGCAGGCGCACAGGCCAAGCCGGATTCCGAAGTCGCCAAACAGCTCTCCAGCCTCGAACTCACCGAGCGCCTCACCTCGGCGAGGCTGGTGCAGCTGCGGGCAACCTTGTCCGGGGAAAAATCCCAGCAGGCCCTGCTCGCTCTGGCTGACGCCTCAGCCTTCCTCGACCTTGCCCCTGCCGACATTCCCGCCGCCGCTGCCCCGGATACCATCACCCAGCGCCGCATCATGTCTCTTACGGTGGCATACCTCGGGAAGACACTCCCCACGTTGCCCAATCTTTTCGCGGCCCGCGATACGGTGCGCTTTGAAACCCGCCCGTCCCAGGATCAAGGCGCCCTGCCCGAGGACAATCCCCTGCGGGCTGTTGGAAGATCTTCGGTCTCCGTCTTTTATCAAGACGGCCATGAGTTTGTCGACGCCGGTGTCGACAAGGCGAATAGAGCCCAGGCGCCCGACAAGGGACTCACCACCTGGGGAGAATTCGGTCCCATTCTGGGCATCGTTCTGATCGACGCGGCGCGCAGCCGCCTCTCCTGGTCCCATTGGGAACTGGGAGCTGGCGGGCCTCAATCCGTCTTCCGCTACTCTGTTCCCAAGGAGAAATCGCATTACGATGTCCGTTTTTGCTGCGTAGCTGACGCCAACGGTTTCGGTGTCAGTGTCCTCTCTCAGCGGGTTGGCTATCACGGCGAAATCACGGTTGATCCAGACAGCGGAGCCATCCTGCGCCTCACCGCCATTGCGGATCTCGATCCACAGAATCCCATCGCGCAGGCTTCTGTCGCAGTCGAATACGGCCCCGTCGAGATGGGCGGCAAAACCTATTTTTGCCCGGTTCGCAGTATCGCCATCGCCGAGTCTCCAGATCTGAAGGCCCTGCATAGCGCTCTAACCCCGCCTCCGGCTGCCGGGAGCAACGGATTTGCCCCAACTCTGCAAAAGGCCAGCCTCTCCTCGATCGCCCAAATCTCCCGGCAGAAACTGCTGAACGAGGTCACGTTCCGCCAGTATCACCTCTTCCGGGCTGAAGCGAAGGTCGTGGCGGCGAATGGAACCGAGGGGGCCTCGATTTCCCCGGCATCGTCCCGCGCTGCCTCGGATGCAGCTCTCGCCACGCCTCCGCCCGCCTCGTCCAAACCCGCCGAGGAATCGGCTGTCGACGCAAGCACTTTGGCGCCGCAACCAGGCGCATACGCAGCGGCGCCCTCGTCTGAACCTCCTCCCGAACCCGTAATCCCTGAAATCACGGTATCCGGCGCCGCGGGACTTCCCGAAGCCCCCGCCCTGGCGGCCGCGGCAACCAATTCCGCCGTTACGCTTCGCCTCACCGCACGCCTGGTCGACCTCAGCCTGGTAGCCCTCGACAAAAAAGGCCGCCCCGTCACCAACCTCAAGCCGGAAAACCTCCAGATTTACGACGAGGGGCAGAAAGTCGATCTCCGCTCCTTTACCCAGGCAGGCGGCAGCTTACCCCTGCCAGCGCCATCGGGCGAGCCTGCGGCGCCTTCCTCTGGCTCTGATTCCCCTGCCCCCGTCCCGCACGTCTACTCCAATCGCAACCTCACGCCGCTGAAGCCATCCTCCACCGAGCAGCAGGCAAATACCATCATTCTGCTGCTCGACAACAATCTCTCCTTCAACGATCTTTCCAACGCCCGCGAACAGATGCGCACGTTTCTCAATGATCTTCACCAGCAGGAACGCGTCGCTCTCTATGCGCTGCGCGTGGGCGGCTTCCAGGTTCTGAGCAACCCCACCACAGACCATGCCCTAGTCGCCACCGCACTCGCCAAGTGGAACCCCGGCGCACAGAGCATTTCCCTAGGCCAGGAACAGGAAGCCCGTAACCGGCAGACCATGGACTACGTCAACAGCTTTGACGATCTGCTCAGCGTCAACGGCCACGTGAATATTGACACCGGCATTAACACCGAGCCTCTCGATCCCCAGCTTCGCCCGCTCGGTGACGATCCAGGACGCGGTGCGTTCTCCGGCCTGGTTGTCCTTGCCCACCACCTCTCCGCCCTCCCCGGCCACAAGAGCCTGGTCTGGATCGCCAGCGACAACGTCCTGGTGGATTGGACCAACGCAAACCTCGACATCGACAAGGGCTCCCGCATCATCCAGGCTTCCGTTCTGCACGCGCAGGAAGCCATGAACGGCGCGCATGTCAGTGTTTATCCCCTGGATGCCTCCCGCCTTGAGGCCGGCGGCATCGATGCCAGCATCGGCACACGCAACGTGGCTCTCAACCCCGCATCCAGAGATGCCCAGATTGGCCCGTGCGGCACCCCCTCGATGAGCGGGCATGGCGCACAGCCCCCGCCGGAACAAACTGCCGGCGCAGACGTCAACAGTTGCCAGGGTGACCTGCATCCGGGCCGCGCCACGGCTCAGATGCAGCAGGACTTGCATCCGATCCAGGGGGCATATCGGGAACTGGCCGATGCCACCGGCGGGCGCATCTTCCGCCGCTCCAACGACATGGTCTCCGAACTCAATGGCGTCGCCGCCGATGGCCGCGCCACCTATTTGCTCAGCTTCACCCCCGCACAGGCAGCCGACGACAAGTATCACCTGATCACCGTCAAACTGGTGGGACGCAAGGACGTCAATCTCCGCTACCGGACCGGCTACCTCTATCGCAAGGAACCCTCGACCCTGAAGGATCGTTTCCGCGATGCTGTCCTGGAGACGGACGACGCCACTGAGATCGGCCTGACCGCCGATCCCCTGCCTGAATCCAATGGACGCACTGCAAAGCTTGGCATAGCCGCAACCGACATCGAATTAGCACAAAAGGACGGCTTCTGGACCGACAAGCTGGACATCTACGTGGTGCAAAGGGAAATCTCCGGCACCAAGGCCCGCGTGACCGGGCAGTCCATGGGGCTCCGGCTGAAGTCCGCGACCTACCAGAAATACCTGCACGAAGGAATCCCCTTTAATCAGGCGCTGGAGGCCGCTCCAGGCGTGGGGTCCGTACGGATCGTGGTTTTGGATGAAAACTCGGGCAGGATGGGTTCTGTCACCGTGCCGGCCGCAAGGATAGGAGAGAATCGGTAATGGAGGACCGATTCCGATGACTCTGACTCGAAGAGACTTTGCCAAACTGGGCGCGCTGGGCCTGGCCGCCCGCTTCGTTCCAGCACTGCACGCCGAGAATCCCACGCGAAAGGTTGGCTACGCGGTCATCGGCCTGGGAAGGATCGCCGGCCACTTCATGCCCGGCGTGCTGGATACGACCAACTCGCGCATCGCCGCCCTGGTCAGCGGCCATCGCGACAAAGCCGAGCGCATTGCGGCCCAATACGGCGTTCCGCAGAGTTCTATTTACAACTACGAGAACTTCGACCAGATCGCGCACAACGCGGACGTGGACGCCGTCTACGTGGCGCTGCCCAACTCGATGCACGCGGAGTACACCATTCGCGCCGCCAAAGCCGGCAAGCACGTGCTCTGCGAGAAGCCTATGTCCACGACTGTGGCCGAGGCTGAGCAGATGATCGCGGCCTGCAAGGCAGCCAACGTCAAGCTGATGATCGCTTACCGCTGCCACTACGAGCCCACCAACCTGCGAGCCATCCAGCTCATCCGCGAGGGCGCATTGGGCCAGGTGCAGGCCATCGAAAGCAGCTTCGGCTTCAACTGCGGCAAGGGCGAGTGGCGCCTCGACAAGAAACTCGCCGGCGGCGGGCCGCTCTACGACGTGGGCATCTACTCGCTGAACGCCTGCCGTTACCTCACCGGCGAAGAGCCCGAACACATTGCGGCCTTTGCCTCGACCATCGACCGTGACGGCCGCTTCGACACGGTCGAGGAGAACGTCTCCTGGACGATGAAGTTCCCGTCCGGGATCGTCGCCAGTTGCAATACGACTTACGGCGCGCCCATGGATGGCTACTATTGCGTGCATGGATCCAAGGGCTGGCTGCAAGTGGACAACGCCTTCGTCTACCAGGGCCTGCGCCTGCGCGCCGATTTCGGCGGCACAAAGCTGGACGAACTGAACCCGGCCCGCGATCCCTCGCACTTCATGGCCGAAGCCGCGCATTTTTCGCGCAACATTCTGGAGGGCCAGACGCCCCGCTCACCCGGCGAGGAAGGCCTGCGCGATATGCGCCTCATCGCGGAGATCTATCGCTCCGCGGGAATCTCAATCTGAAGCCGAATCGAATTCGCTCACCCCGCCCCGTGCCCCATCCATTCCGCGTCTTTCTGCGGAATGGGTGGGAAAGCACAGATGCTCGCGATAGCTTCTCTGGCCTCAGGCCTATCCCAGCCCCAGGATCCGGCGATTCCCTTCCCGGTCCGCGGCGCCGCCGGCGAAGTCGTCGAAGGCCCGGTCCGTCACGCGAACGATGTGGTCGCGCGTGAACACCGCGCCCTCCGCCGCGCCCGCCTCGGGATGCTTCAGGCAGCACTCCCACTCCACTACAGCCCAGCCCGGATAGTCGTACTGCGCCATCTTCGAGAAGATCGAAGTGAAGTCGACCTGCCCGTCGCCCAGCGAGCGAAAACGGCCCGGCCGGTCGATCCAATCCTGGTATCCGCCGTAGACGCCGCTGCGCCCGCTGGGGCGGAACTCCGCGTCCTTCACGTGGAAGGCGCGCACCCGCTGGTGATAGATGTCCAGGAAGCCCAGATAATCCATCTGCTGCAAGACCATGTGGCTGGGGTCGTACAAGATGTTGGCGCGTTTGTGCCCGCCTACAACGTCGAGAAAACGCTCAAAGGTCGCACCGTCATGCAGGTCTTCGCCGGGGTGCAATTCGTAGCAGACGTCCACGCCCGCCTCTTCGAATGCATCGAGAATCGGCAGCCAGCGCCGCCCCAGTTCCGCGAAGGCCTCGTCGATCAGCCCCGCGGGACGCTGCGGCCAGGGATAGAAGAACGGCCATGCCAGCGCTCCCGAAAACGTACCATGCGCGTTGAGGCCCAGGTTGCGGCTAGCCTTCGCCGCCCAAAGCAATTGCTCGACAGCCCACGCCTGGCGGGCCTTCAGATCGCCTGCCAGCTCTGCCGGCGCGAAGCCGTCGAAGAGCACATCGTAGGCCGCGTTGGTGGCGACCAACTGCCCCTGCAGGTGGGTCGCAAGCTCCGTAATCGCCAGCCCCGCATGGCTCACCACGCCTAGAATTTCGTCGCAGTAGGTCTGACTCTGGGATGCCAGCTTCAAATCGAAGAGCCGCTGGTCCCAGGTGGGGATTTGCACACCGGCAAATCCCAGTCTGGCAGCCCATTGCGCCATGCCCGCGAGCGTGTTGAAGGGCGCATCGTCGCCCGCGAACTGCGCTAGAAAAATCCCCGGTCCCTTGATCGTTTTCATCGTGCCTCCTGTTTGCAGGCTACCCTGCCGTTACGAGGGAACCTCCAGGCAAGTCGTTGCTTTGGCCCAAATCCCCTCCGGTGCTAAAGCCCTCACTGATTCTGTCGCAATTACGGCACGAGTAAAGAGGCTGCGGAAAAAACCCGAAAGACGGGCGAATATCCCGAAAGACATCCCGCAGGGGCTAAAGCCCGTCTTTTATTATCAGCGAGTTACGGCACGACTAAAATCGTGCCCTGACGCTTCTCACCTCGCATGGTGAGTTTTCTTACGCAGCCTGTAAAGTCATGCCCTGACACTTGTTGCCGCGCAAAGTGGGTTTTTCGCTATCGGCAAAGCAGTGCCCTTGCAAAACACCAACCTGGCGGATGTCTCCTAGAACTCAACCCAGCGCTCGCTGCGACTGCTCTCGATGGCGCGCTCGATGAAGCGCATTCCGCGCACGCCCGCCAGGATACCGGGCAGCGTCGCAGGCATGGGATTGGCTTGCCCTTCGCGCCAGGCAAGCAGCGCATCGGCAAACTCGCGATAGAGAACCGCAAAGGCCTCGATATAGCCCTCGGGGTGCCCGCCCGGAAGCCGCAAGACGGCACGCGCATCCTGGCTCAGGTAACTCGTACTCGATCCCGCGGTACGAATCTCCTCCGGCCCTTCGTGCCATTTCACATGCAGCCGGTTGGGGTCTTCCTGCCGCCAGTCGATGGACCCTTTTTCGCCATAAACGCGCAGACGCAGCCCATTGCCTTCTCCTGCCGCCACCTGCGAGGCCATCAAGATGCCGCTCGCGCCGTTCTCCAGCCGCAGAAAAGCGCTGCAATCGTCGTCCAGAAGCCTCCCCGGCACCACCGTGCGCAGCATTGCGTTAAGGCTGGTCACCTGCTGGCCGGTCACGTATTCGAGCAGGTGAAATGCATGGACGCCGATATCGCCGATGCAGCCGCCGGGGCCGTTCTGCTTGGGATCGGTGCGCCACACGGCCTGCTTCTGTCCGGTCGCCTCGAGCAGTTGCGTAAACCAGCCCTGAAAATACTCGACCACAATCTTGCGCACCTGGCCCAGTTGCCCGCTGGCGAAGAGGGCACGCGCCTCGCGCACCATGGCGTAGCCCGAGTAGACGTAGGTCAGCGCATAGGGCAAGCCCGCCTTCTTCGCCGCAGCTTCCAGTTCCAGCGCTTCGGGATAGGTAGCCGTGGCCGGCTTGTCGCTGATCACCGGGAAACCATTTTCCAGCGCATCCAACGCCACCGGCAGATGCAGGTAGTTCGGCGTCACGACGGCCACAAAGTCGATCCCGTCAGGCCGCGCCCGCTCCGCCGCCAGCATTCCCTTGCAGGTCTCGTAGACGCGTTCGGGATCGAGCCGATAGGTTTCGCCCGCCTGGCGGCACTTTTCCCACGAGTGAGAGAACGTCCCGGCCACCAGCTCGATCCTGCCGTCCAACTCGGCAGCCATCTTGTGCACCGGGCCAATGAATGCCCCCGGCCCTCCGCCCACCATGCCCATGCGCAACTTGCGCGTCATCGCCATTCTGCTCTCTCCTCCGCGACCATAACCTCTCTACCAGTCGGTCAGCGTCCCATCCAGCTTTCGGTTGACCGGCAGATACGCACGCTGATACGGATACTTGGCCGCCAGAGCCTCGTCCAGATCCACGCCCAATCCTGGCGCGTCGCCCGGATGCATCATGCCGTCCTTGAAAGTGTAATGGTGCGGGAAGACCTGGTCGGTCTCGTCGGTGTGCGGCATCAGTTCCTGGATGCCGAAATTATGGATCGCCGTATCGAAGTGCAGCGCCGCGGCCATGGTGACCGGCGACAAATCCGTCGCCCCGTGGAAGCCGGTGCGCACGTGATAGAGCGCGGCAAAGTCGGCAACCTTCTTCAAGTGCGTAAAGCCGCCGCCATGCACCAGCGTCATGCGCAGAAAGTCGATCCACTGGTTGCGAATCAGGTCGTGCGCGTCCCAGATGGAGTTGAAGACCTCGCCCACGGCAATCGGCGTGGTGGTATGCTCGCGAATGACCTTGAAGCCCTCCTGAAGCTCCGCGGGCGTGGGGTCTTCCATCCAGAAAAGGTGAAACGGCTCCAGTTCCTTGCCCAATCGGCCCGCCTCAATGGGCGTCATGCGGTGATGGCAATCGTGCAGCAAGTGGAGTTCGTCGCCGAAGGTCTCGCGCGCCCGGGCAAACAGCTTGGGGACGTGGCGCAGATAAAGCTCGGTAGACCACTCGTACTCCGAGGGAAGGCCGCGTTCGGCCGGTTCATATCTCCCCGGCTTCTTCGATACGCCGTAGGTGGCCGAAAGGCCAGGAATGCCGCTCTGCACACGGATCGCCTTGAAGCCCATCTCCTTGTGCCGCGCCACATCTTCCAAAGCCCGATCGATATCCTTGCCGTTGGCGTGGGCATAGACCATCACCCCCTCGCGGCTCTTGCCGCCCAGCAGGTTATAGACCGGCGTGTTGAGCGCTTTGCCCTTGATATCCCACAAAGCCACGTCCACCGCGGCAATCGCCGCCATGGTCACCGGCCCGCGCCGCCAGTATGGACCACGATAGAGATACTGCCAGATGTCCTCGGTTTGGAACGGATCGCGGCCGGCGATGCAGGGAATTACATGGTCGGTGAGGTAGCTGGCGACGGCAAGTTCGCGCCCGTTCAGCGTGCCGTCTCCCAGGCCGTAGATGCCCTCGTCGGTCTCAATCTTCAGCGTGACAAAGTTCCGCCCCGGCGAGGTGATGTTCACATATGCATTGGTGATCTTCATAGCTCGATGCGCTCCACGGCTCAGCGATCCCTGATCTCTGATCCCTGATCTCTGATCTCTGATCTCTGTCTACTGATTCACTCCGCTGGCCAGGAATCCACCGTCCACGGCGATCACCTGGCCGGTGATAAACGAGGCCGCTTCCGAGGACAAAAAGATCGCTGTTCCCGCCAGCTCCCGCGCCTCGCCGAAACGGTGCATGGGCGTGCGCAGCAGCAATTCCTCCCCGCGCGGCGTCCCCTGAATCAGCTCCGCGTTCAGCGGCGTAGGAAAGACTCCCGGTGCGATGGCATTGACGTTTACCCCGGTCTGCGCCAATTCCACAGCCAGTGTCCGGGTCAGCGAAGCCACCGCGCCCTTGCTGGCCGCGTAAGCACCCACTTCGGAAAACGCCACAAACGAGCTGAGAGAAGCG
>Ga0181529_10007156_pt1 | contig 11191 bp, 12 predicted proteins | sample PEATcosm2014_Bin_36_FD_119763 | JGI IMG/M metagenome (GOLD analysis project Ga0181529, IMG submission 119763) | Peatland microbial communities from MTU Mesocosm Facility, Houghton, MI, USA - PEATcosm2014_Bin10_30_metaG | ecosystem: Environmental > Terrestrial > Soil > Wetlands > Peat | place... | reverse complement strand
GAGGTCGAGGCCGTCGATTTCTCCAGCACGCAAATCAAGCTGTCCAAGGCCTATTCCAAACTCGACGGGATCCACCCCTCTGACCTCGCCGACATCCTCGAGGACCTCGACCACACTTCGCGAGTGGCCCTCTTCCAGGCCCTGGACGAGGAGAGGGCGGCCGACGTCCTCGAGGAGCTCGAGCCGCAGGCTCAGGTCCGCCTCCTCGAGAACCTGTCTGAGGAGAAGGCCGCCGACGTCCTGGAGAAAATGCCGGCCGACGAGGTCGCCGACATCATGGACGAGCTCAAGGCCGAGAAGGCCGAGCGCCTCCTCGCCGAGATGGAGCGCGAGTCCTCGAGCGAAGTGCGGAGCCTCATGGCCTACCCCGAGGATACGGTCGGCTCCATGATGTCCAAGGACTTCGTGTTCTTCAACCAATCGATGAAAGTCGCCGACGCGATGGCCGAGCTCAGGGCCGTCAAGCCGGAGGCCGAGGTCGTCTACAACCTCTACGTCCTCGACGCGCGGGGCAAGTACGTGGCCACGGTCTCGCTCCGGGACATAGTCGTGGCCAACCCCGAGGCGCGCCTGGGGGAGGTCATGAACTCGGTCGTCGACCCCCTCCATGACACGGACCCCGCGGGCTCCGTGCCCGAACTCATGCTCAAGTACAAGCTCCATACCGCCCCCGTCGTGGACGCCGAGGGCAAGATGGCCGGGACCGTCGTCATCGAGGACGTGCTCGAGTACGTGATGCGCAAGCGCTGACAATCAGCCGGAGACCTACCATGCTCAAGAAAGGGAAAGCGAAGGCCTTCTTCGCGGGAATACTGATCTTCCTTTCGGTCCTCGGCCCGGGGATCATCACGGGCTCCGTCGACAACGACGCCGGAGGCATCACCACCTACTCGGTGGCCGGAGCGACATACGGCTACAACGTCCTCTGGACCCTCCTGCCCTGCCTCCTCGTGCTCATCGTCATCCAGGAGATGAACGCCCGCATGGGCATCGTGACGGGCAAGGGCTTGGCCGACCTGATCCGCGAGAACGCGGGCGTCAAGGTCACCTTCTTTATATTCATCTTCCTCGTCATCGCGGACATCGGAAACACCACCACCGAGTTCGCCGGCGTAGCGGGCTCGATGCAGGCCCTGGGGGTCAGCAAGTACGTCGCGGTCCCGATTTCGGCGATAGCGGTATGGATCCTCGTCGTGAAGGGCACCTACAAGTCCGCCGAGAAGATATTCCTCGTGTTCAGCGTCTTCCTGCTCTCCTACATTGTCTCGGCTATCATGGGCAAGCCGGATTGGGCCAAGGTCGCCTCGGCGATGGTAATGCCCAAGGCCACGTTCGACTTCGCCTACATCGTGATGGTGATCGGCCTCGTCGGCACCACGATCGCCCCCTGGATGCAGTTCTACATGCAGTCCGCGGTAATCGAGAAGGGCCTCACCCTCGATAGGTATAAGTACACCATGATGGACGTCGTCGTCGGGGCGATCATGACGGTCGTCGTCGCCTTCTTCATCATCGTGGCCTGCGCATCGACTCTCCATGTCCAGGGCGTTCAGATCCGGGAGGCCAAGGACGCCGCCCTGGCCCTCGGGCCCCTCGCGGGCAAGGCGGCCTCGGTCATCTTCGCGGCGGGCCTCTTCGTCGCCTCGATATTCTCGGCGACGATCCTGCCCATCGCCACGGCCTTCTACGTCTGCGAGGCCTTCGGCTTCGAGGCGGGGATCGACAAGAAGTGGAGCCAGGCGCCCGAGTTCTACTGGCTGTTCACGATCATCGTGGCCGTGGCCGTCGGCGTCATCCTCCTGCCGCGCTCGCCCCTCATCCAGATCACCATCTGGACTCAGGTCTTCAACGGAGTCCTGCTGCCGGTAGTGTTGATCTGCATGCTCATCATCATCAACAAGAAGGACGTAATGGGCGAGCATGTGAACAAGCCGTTCGGCAACATAATCGGCTGGTCGACAGCGATCGTGCTCCTGGGGATGAACGCCCTGTTCCTCGGGATGTCGATACTGGGGAGATAAACAAGCCTTTCCCGATCCAAATCACCCGTTCGGGCGATGGACATATCCGCCTCTCACTGCTACAGAGTGCATTCCATCGGTGAAACGCGCGCATCCGACCCGGCGGCCACGCGCTAAATAAGGAGCAGTAGGTTGAACAGCGAGAAGAGCAAGCGACTCGAGGCGACGACGCAGGATCGGCGCCTGCCCTACGCGGCGCCCGAGGTGCTGGAGCTCGGCGATCTGGCCGAATTGACGGCATATACCATCAGCGTCAGGGCGTGAGGGGCTATATGAACAAGATGTGCGCACGGTATCTCGCCCTGGCCATGCTTGGCGCGGCCCTCGCTTCCTGCAGCTTGTCCTCCGGCACCTCGGCCGGTCAAAAGGCTATCCGCTCCGTCGCGGTGCGCGTCGGAGGGCCCTCCTCGTCGGGGGCCAGGAGCATTATCAGCGACACGAATGTCTCCGCGGTCAATGTGGCGGTCTTCGACGGCTCTACCTACGGTCTGGTGGGCTACGGCAAGCTCTCGAAGCAGGCGGAGTACTGGGGGGGCGCGATCAGCCTCTCCTCCCTGCCCGCGACGGCGGTCTTCGAGGCCACGGCCATCGGCTCGAGCGGGACCGAGATCTACTACGGCTCGGCGAGCTCGACTACCCTGAGCGGCGACGGCGGCGATGTCGTGACCGTGGGGATGATCGAAGGCTCCGGGATCTGGACCTTCGCCCCCCAATCGCTGTCCCAGACCGGCGGCTATCCTTGCGTGGCCTCGAGCGCGGACGGCCAGCAGCTCGCGACCGTGGAAAGCACCGGCCACAACATCTTCACCTCCAGCTACCTGAACGGACTTTGGGAGAACATGACCCAAGGAACCTCCGCCTCGGGCCTTAGCTGGCAGGACCTCGTCTCGAGCATGGACGGCAGCCATCTCGCCGCCATCGAGAGCACGAACGACGATATCTGGACCTCGACCGACTACGGAGTCACCTGGACCGACCAGACCACGAGCGGCTCGTCGAAAAACAGCGCCGCGCACGGCCTCTCGTGGGAAAAGCTCGCCTCGAGCGCCGACGGGACTCGTCTGGCAGCGGTCGTAGGTTCCGGCGACGTCTGGACCTCGGCGGACTCGGGCCTCACCTGGGTCGACCGGACGGCGAGCGGACCCAAGAGCTGGATCTCGGTGGCCTCGAGCTCGAGCGGAGCCCGGCTGGCGGCCGTGGTGAACGGAGGGGATGTCTGGACCTCCTCCGACTATGGCGCGACCTGGACCGACCGAACCCCGAGCGGCGCGGCGCACTCCCTATATTGGACGAATATCGTCTCGAGCGCCGACGGAAGCCATCTCGCCGCCCAGGAGTTCAGTAATAAAGATATCTGGACTTCATCCGACTACGGCGCCACCTGGACTGACCGGACCTCGAGCGGGGCGGCGCACGGCTTGCTCTGGTTCTCTTTCGCCTCGAGCGCGGACGGAAGCCGACTCGCGGCCTCGGATATGACCAATATCTGGACTTCCTGCGATTTCGGCCAGACCTGGACCAACCAAGCCTCGAGCCTCGGGACGGGAAATGGCATCATGTGGTCCCTGGCCCTGAGCGCCGACGGGCGCAGCCTGATAGCCGGCCCGGCCAATGGGAAAATCTACATCGGAACGGTAAATTGAGGCTCTAGCTCGGCTGCGGCGGATCATGGTCCGCCACCGGCCTTCGGATAGGAGCCCGTTCCGCCAGCCTTGAAGCGCGGGGCGGGCTCCGCTATATTCCACTGCGATGATCGCCGCGCTCTACGAGGACGACGAGATCCTCGTGATCGACAAGCCCGCCGGGCTGGCTTCCCAGCCCGGTGAAGGCGTGCGCGTCTCCGTCGTCGAGGCGGTGGAGCGGGATTTCGGCTTCAGGCCCTATCTCGTGCACCGGCTCGACAAGGAGACCGCCGGCTGCCTCGTCGTGGCGCGATCGAGCGCCGCGGCCTCCAGGTGGACTCGCCTCGTCGAGTCGCGCGAGCTTCGGAAGACCTACCGGGCCGTGGTCTCGGGCGAGCCCCCGGGGAGCGCCGGCCGCTTCGACGAGAGCGTGCGCGGCCGGGAAGGGGAGAAGGCGGCCCTTACCGAGTGGCGGCTCATCGCCTCCTTCGGCCGCTCGCCGAGTGACTCGCGAAGCGAGTCACGTAGGTTCTCCTACCTTGAGCTGGTCCTCGGCACGGGCCGTACGCACCAGATCCGCGTGCACCTCGCCGCGCATGACCTGCCTATCCTCGGCGACGACCGGCACGGCGACTTCGCCCTCAACAAGCGGCTCAAGGCCGAGCTTGGGCTAAAAAGGCTCCTCCTCGTCGCCTGGTCCCTCGAGCTTCCGGGCGGCAGGAAGGTGAGGGCCTCGGTCCCAGATTACCTGTCCGCCTTTCTCGCGTCCTTCGCGGATTCTCCAGGCGCGGACGCGCCACGCGCCGAAGCGACCGGCGGGAGGCCCGTGCGATGAGCCTTGCTCCCTACGCCCTCATCCACGGGGCGAGCTGGCTGGCGCCGGGCGGTGAGATCCTGCCGATCCCTGGCTTTCACGAGGAGTGGCTGGCCGAGCACGAGGACCTGGCGGATGGGTCGCGCAACGTCTGCGAGCTCGTGCTGCGCAAGCGGTGGATCTCCGTGGCCCTGTTCTCGGGCGGATACCTGGAGTTGATGGTGCCGGACCGCAGCTCGGAGGACGTCCGGCGCGAGCTCTATCGGCTTCTGTCGCGCAACGCCTCAGCCTGGCAGCGGGCCCTCGTGATGGCCATGGACGAGGAAGGCTACTCGGTGCTCTTCCCGCCCGACGCCGCCGACGCGGCGGCGCTCGCGGCGGCCATCGAGCGGAAGATCTAGACGCGCCCTTGTCTCGAAACGATACATCCCCGTCGTGCGGTCTGAGGGAGAATGTTTCGGCCGGAAACAGCGAAGCCTCGCCCCAAGCCGCCCCAGTAGCCATTCGCGACGATCCCCAGCTTCCGTAACCACGTCATAGGCCGGTCCTCGCGCGACGCTAGCAGGGTATATACATATTTTATCGCGCTTTGTCGCCTGAGATCATGGGCTCGGACTTGGCATGCTTCTTGAATATCAAGAAATGGAACCATGCGGTTCCCAATTCCATACTCAAGGAGGGTGCCATGGACCTAGTAAAATGGGAGCGCCCCGCGGCGACGGACCTTTGGGAGGCCTTCGACGGCTTGCGCGGGGAATTGGATCGGGCTCTCGATCCTTTCCGGGTCCCCGATGTCGCGGGGCTATTCGATCGCACGACGGCCCCGGCAGTCGACGTCATCGAGACCGAGGATGAGTACATCGTCATAGCCGACCTGCCGGGCGTCGAGAAGAAGGATCTCGAGCTCAGCGTGACAGGCTCTCTGCTCTCGATCCGCGGGGACAAGAAGTCCGAGCAGGAATCCGAAAAGCGGAAGTTCTTCCGCAAGGAGACCTGGGTGGGCTCCTTCAATCGGACGATCGATCTTCCCGACAGGATCGACTCGGGCAGAATCTCGGCCGAGCTCGCCGACGGGGTTCTCACGGTCCACATCGGAAAGCGCGAGGAAGCCAAGACCAAGCTCATCGCCGTATCGGTGAAGTAAGGAGGGAGCCATGGAAAACAAGAGTGTCGAGAGGCGGCGCTACGCCGTTCCGGCCTGCGCGATATCCGAGGAGGGAGGGACGGTCACTGTCCGCGTCGAAATGCCGGGGGTCCCCAAGGAGGGTCTGGAGATCAAGATCGAGGGCAACGAGCTCTCGGTCCTAGGCGAGCGCCGCGAGGCAGAGGCGCGGGGGCTCTATCTCGTTCGCGAGCGGCGCTCCGATTCCTACCAAAAGCTCTTCACGCTCGACGACTCGATCTCGAGGGAAGAGGTCGAGGCCTCGCTGGAGAATGGGATTCTAACTATGAGACTCCAGGTCAAGGAGGCCGCCAAGCCCAAGAGAATAGAGATCGCCTAGGTTCCCGCTTCGAGGAGGAGGGCCGAGAGGATCCTCGCGTCGACGACCGCGCGGCCCTTGGCGTGGTTGTTGAACGCGATAAACAGGAGCTCGGCCTTCTCCTCCACCGAGCGCAGGAGGGGGAGTTCCGCGCGGAGCTCCTCTTCCGAGTACAGGTAGTCGTAGCGGCCCGTAGCGCCGCCTGTCCACCAGGCCTCGGCGTTGCGGCCGTGGAAGCGCAGGTAGGACCAGCCCCCTGTCACCGCGGCGCTCTTCGGCGGCAGGCCCGGAAGGTCGGGCCGGTCCACCAGCACGAAGGCGGCCCCGCGGCGGTCGAGCTCGGCGAGGACCGCCTCGGCCTGCCACTCGTCGTTCCGGAACTCGACCGCGAGAGGGAAGGCGGCGAGGGCGTCGCAGAGAGCGCCGAGGTAGCGCCGCTCATCCTCGCCGCGCTTGAAGGAGTAGGGTAGCTGCAGGAGGATGGCTGCGAGAGCGCCAGGCTCGGCAAGGGCCTGAGCGGCTCGCGCGAACTCGAGGGCCCGCTCCCGCCAATCCGCCTTTCGCTCGTGGGTGAGACTTTTATGCGCCTTGAGCGAGAAGAGGAACCCTTCCGGCGCCTCGGAGGCGAGGCGGGCCAGGGCTCCCGCCTTGGGCATGCCGTAGTAGCTGAAGTCCAGCTCGACGAAGGGAAACTCGCGGGCGTAGCGCGCGAGGAACTCGGTCTTGGGCAGGCCCTCGGGATAGAGCGCTCCGCGCCATTCGTCGTATGAGTAGCCGCAGGTCCCCACCAAAGTACGCCGGCCCATGACCCACTATGGTCTGGGCCGAGAGAGCGGGGCAAGCCGGCGCCTAAGCCTCCCGCCGCTCAGCGTGGCGGGGCTTGCTCCCGTTTCGGCCGCGGGTTAAGGTTATGCGCGAGCTATCCATGCCCATCATCGAAGTCAGCCGGCTATCGCGAGATTTCTCCTATTACGAGAAGGCTGAGGGCCTGAGCGCCTCGCTGCGCAACCTCGTGCGCCGCAAGGCCCTCGTGCGCCACGCGGTGAGCGGCGTCTCCTTCTCGATCGAAAAGGGCGAGGTCGTCGGCTTTCTCGGCCCCAACGGCGCGGGCAAGACCACCACGCTCAAGATGCTCTCCGGCATCATGCACCCGAGCTCGGGCGAGGCCCGAGTGCTCGGCTTCGCGCCCTGGCAGCGGAAGAAGGACTTCCGCATGCGCATCTCCATCGTGATGGGGCAGCGAAGCCAGCTCTGGCCCGACCTCCCGGCCCTCGAGTCCTTCAACCTCAACAGGGCGATCTACGAGCTCGACCGGAGGGACTACGAGCGGAGCCTCGGGGAGCTCGTGGAGCTCTTCGGCATCCGGGACCTCCTCCAGGTCCAGGTGAGGAGGCTCTCGCTCGGCGAGCGCATGAAGATGGAGATCGCCGCGGCCCTCCTGCACCGGCCCGAGGTCCTCTTCCTCGACGAGCCCACGATCGGCCTGGACCTGCTCTCGCAGCGGGCCATCCGCGAGACGGTGCGCTCCCTCAACGAAGGCAGGGGCACGACAGTCATGCTCACCAGCCACTACCTATCGGACATCGAAGAGCTCTGCGAGCGCGCGATCCTGATCAACCGGGGCGCTATCGTCTACGACGGAGAGCTGGCCGGGATCAACGCGTCCTTGGCCGATCGCAAGGTCGTCAAGCTCCAGTTCTCCGAGCCGGTAGTCCGCGAGAAGGTCGAGGCCTACGGCGGCCTACGCTCGCTCGAAGGCCTGGAGGCGACCTTCCATGTAGACAGGTCGGCGGTGCGGGACTTCTCGCGGCGGGTCCTCGGCGAGCTGCCGGTGGCCGACCTCACCATCGAGGAGGTGCCGCTCGAGGAGGGCATCGCTCGGCTCTATCGAGGCGAGGGCGGGGATGCCTGACCGGGGCAAGTATGCGGCGGCCTTCTCGCTCGGGATCCGCTCCGCCCTCGAGTACCGGGCCAACTTCCTCTTCTCGATCCTGGGCGCGGTCTCGCCGGTAGTCATCCAGACGGCCCTTTGGACCTGCCTCTACGACACGGGCTCCGGCGCGTCGGGCGACGCCCTCTTCGGCTACTCGTACAGGCAGATGCTCGGCTACGTGATAGTCGCCAACCTCGTGTCCCGGCTCGTGCGCACAGGCTTCGAGTACGACGTCAACTCGGACATCAGGTCGGGAGGCCTGGACCGCTTCCTCGTCAAGCCGATCGGCTACTTCGGCTTCCGGATGGCCCACTTCGCGGGCTCCAAGTCGGCGGAGGGAGTGTTTCTGGGGGCGGTCCTCGCCGCCGCCCTCGCGGTGCTGTCGGCCTTCTCCGGGGCCTCCTTCGGCGCGGCCGCGATCCTGGGCTTCGTCGCGGCCCTGGCTCTCGCCCTCCTGCTCAACTTCCTCATCTTCTGGTGCGTCGGCCTCCTCGGCTTCTGGCTCACCGAGATAGGCTTCCTATTCGAGGCGGTCCGAATCGTGGCCATCACGGCGAGCGGGGGCATCTTCCCCCTGACCGTCTTCGGCCCCGCTCTCGGGCCGATCCTCCAGGCCCTGCCATTCCGCTACACGATCCAGTTCCCGACCGAGGTGCTCTGCGGCCGCGTCGCCGGCGCCGACCTCGCGCGTGGCCTAGGCCTCGGCGCCCTATGGGCGGCCGCGCTCCTGGCCCTCGGCCAGGCGATCTGGGCCGCGGGCGTCAAGCGCTTCGTCGCGGTGGGGAGCTAGGTCATGCCCACGATCCTGCGCGAGGTGAGGAAGCACTTTCGAGTCTACGCGGTGCTGCTCCGCATGAACCTGATGAGCCAGATGGAGTATCGAGCGAACTTCGTCACGGGCTTCCTCATGGAGCTGGGCTATCTCGCCGTGAAGATCCTCTACGTGGTCGTCGCCTTCAGCTCCGGCCGGAGCGTCGCGGGCCTCTCCCCGGACGAGATGCTCGTCTTCGTGGGGGTCTTCGTCACCTCGACGGCCTTCTATGCCGGCATCTATATGACGAACTTCTTCCAGCTCTCGGCCATAGTGAAGGACGGGTCCTTCGACACACTGATGACGAAGCCGGTCTCGCTGCAGTTCCTGGCCACCCTGAGGCGCAACGATCCGGCGATCTTCCTCGTCGACTTCCTCGCAGGATCCGCCATGACCATCGTCGGGCTCTCCCGGCTGCCCGGCCTCCTCGAGGCCTGGCGGCTCCTCGGCTACGTCTTCTTCCTCGTCTGCGGGGCGGCGGTCGGCTACTCGCTCTACCTCATACCCCAGGCCCTCGTGTTCAAGCTGATCGACGCTCGCGCCATCGCCGGTATCTCCGACTCCTTCTGGGACTTCAACAACGTGCCGATGGTCGTCTACGGCAAGGTTGGCCAGGCGATCGGGACCTACGCGATCCCGATGTTCCTCATCGCGAGCTTCCCCTCGCTCTTCGCCCTGGGCAGGATCGGCGGCGCGCAGCTGGTCTGGGGCGGGCTGGCCCCCGTGATATTCATTGCGATATCGCGCATCGCGTGGAAGCGGGGTCTCAAGGCCTATACGAGCGCGACGGGATGATGGGGGAGATTTTCAAGGACGAAGGCCTGCGGAGGCGTGATCGCGGCTTTTCACTGGATCAGTATGCAGCTCATGCTCTTGATGCGCTCGCCGAGCGCGGGATCGCCCTCGACGGCGATCCGATATTCGGATGCGTCGGCCCAGCGGGTGAATATCTTCCATGCGACATCCTGTTGGATCGTAATGGTCGTGTCGGAGGAGGCATCATCTCCCGCGGGCATCGCCGATCCATTTCGCCATACTAGTCCCCATGTACCGCCCGCGCCGCCTTCGATATGCACGGATGCTCTATAGCCCTCCGCCTTATGGACGCCCCGAAAGTGGTATGGCAGGGCCCGCATGAAAGTGTCGAGGACTGGATGGTAGAGCTCCCGCTCATAGATCGGCGCCTGTTGCAGGGCCTCACGTATTTGCATTTGATGATGCCATCGCTCCGTAAATTCTCGCGCGATGTCGAACCAATTCTCGGAAACCTGTTCCCCGGCCCATGACACGGGGAAGGTCGAGACTCCGTGCGGCGGGAGGGAGCGAAAATACTCGTATAGCTCCGTCTGATATTTCTCTATCAATTCAATGAGAATGTGGGGGCTTACGCCAGCGAAGGCCGAGGCCCACCGGTCGGCCAGGCTCGTAACATGTCGTATTAAGTCGGCATTCGATGCGATTTGAGCTTTTTCGGATGAAGCGTACCGATCTCTTTCCGATGACAGTCTTCGCAGCGATGTGTCGAGAAGATGCGCGCAGATGTCCTTCACCTTCCATGAGGGAAACTGAGTGGGCTTGTCGAAGTCCTCGGGCGAGAGCGATTTCAGCAGCTCCGCCAGCTTGTCACCGAGCCTGGGGAACAGCTCGACGGTCTCTATGCAGTCTGACGTGGGATCCCCTACTGTTTCAGGCATAGATACCCGGACTGCATATAGGAATACCACAGCAGCTCCACGACCTTGAAGCCGGTCGATCTCAGGAGCGCGAGATGCTCGGCCACGGTAATGGGGAAGTACTCTAGGCCGAATCTTTTGATGTGGGATTCCGCCTGGCCTGAGGTCTTCCCAGCCTCGATCTGGAACCGCTTCCAATAGTCCAAGAAGATAGCCGTTCCCTCCTTCGTCAGGGGTCTCGTGTTCTCGAACGAAATGAAGATGCCGCCCGCCCTCAGCAGATCGAAGCATCTGCGAATCGCGTCCGATCGGCCTTGCAGGTCGAGGTAATGAAGGCATTGGATCGCGGTGACGACGTCGAAGGAGTTGTCCCATCTCCCGTCGATCGCGAGGGTGTCCACCGCGCCAAGGGAGGATGCCGCTCCCCCGAGCTTGTTCACGGCTATCCCGAGCATGCCTGGCGAGGGGTCGCAAACATAGAATGCCGTTGCCGCGAATCTCTCCTTGGCCTTCATAACCAGGGTCCCGGTCCCGCACCCCGTATCGAGCCACGAGCCGGGGGAGGGATTTATCGAGCGGACGACATTGAGCGTCTCTTCATGGATATAGGAGTAGTACGGGATCGTCTTCTCGATGCTCGAATCGTATTCGCTCGACGCATGGGCGGAACGATTGTCGACTGGCATTCCGGCTACTCCGGCACCGCGTTGCGCGCTATCACCTGAGAGTACCACGTCGCGCTCAGCTTCGGCGTCCTCGCGAGGCTCGGACGGTCGACCCGCACGAGGCCGAAGCGGGGCTCGAAGCCCGAGGCCCACTCGAAATTGTCCATGAGG
>Ga0181529_10007151_pt1 | contig 11196 bp, 10 predicted proteins | sample PEATcosm2014_Bin_36_FD_119763 | JGI IMG/M metagenome (GOLD analysis project Ga0181529, IMG submission 119763) | Peatland microbial communities from MTU Mesocosm Facility, Houghton, MI, USA - PEATcosm2014_Bin10_30_metaG | ecosystem: Environmental > Terrestrial > Soil > Wetlands > Peat | place... | reverse complement strand
CAGCGGTATGGAACGAATCTCTTCGGAGGCAGGCTCACACACGCTCGCCCTCTCACCGGATGGAAGCTTCCTGGTTGATCGCTTTTCGGCGGCCGGCGCGCCGCCGGTCGCCCGCCTGCTGAATTCGAGCGGTACGCTGGCCGCCACCATCGATGCCCCTGCAAACCATCTGGCGGATTATGCCTTGGGTCAGCGGGAGTACGTGGAACTGAAAGCCTCGGACGGCGCCACGTTGTATGCTCAACTGTTGACGCCAGCGGGCTTTGACCCCTCGAAAAGATATCCGGTGATCGTTGATGTCTACGGTGGGCCGCACGTGCAGCTTGTGCAAAAGCACTGGGATCCCAGCATTCTGTACGAACAACTTTTGGCTGCAAACGGTTTTCTGGTCTGGACGCTGGACAATCACGGCTCATGGGGGCGCGGGCACGCGTGGGAATCCGCCATTTTTGAAAACATGGGCAAGCACGAACTGGAAGATCAATTGACGGGCGTCGAATACTTGAAGACGCTGCCCTACGTGGATGGCTCGCGCATCGGCATCCGCGGATGGTCCTACGGCGGGTACATGACGCTTTACGCGCTCACGCATGCGCCGGATGTCTTTAAGTGCGGATCGGCAGGAGCGCCAGTGACGGATTGGAGATTCTACGACAGCGCCTATACCGAACGTTACATGCGAACGCCGAGCGAAAATCCGGCAGGCTATAAGAGATCTTCACCACTGGAGGCCGCAGCGAATCTGAAGGCGCGCGTGTTGATTCTGCATGGAACGTCAGACGACAACGTACATCTGCAAAACACGATCAACTTCCTGGACGCGCTCATCAACGCTGGCAAGCCCTACGAGTTCCACCTGCAGCCTGGGCAAAAGCATGGCTTCCAGGGAGATGTTCCACGAACCGCACGGGACCAGCGGATTTTGGAATTCTTCAAGCAATGCCTGTTAGGAGGCAACAAGTGAGGGATACGTGGCAAAACGATGTTAATCGTAGAGAATTCCTACGGCTTGCTGGACTGGGCGCGCTGGAGGCTTCGGCAAACGTCTACGGCACAGGGGAACGGTCGCAAGCGGGGGCAGACATTGTGTCCATTATTCATCTGGAACTGGATAATGGGCGCGCCGCGGTTCCTTTCTTAAGCTGGGACACCGAAGGGGGGAACCGGGCGCAGAGAAACCTCTTGCGTGCGAAATCGCCGCTGGTGCTCCGTGCGCGTGTGGGGAATCAGTGGCTTTCGAGTGGCAGCCTTCCAGCCCAGGGACAAAATGCCGCTGGTGGCCGGACTTCTTACCGCCTGGCTCTTACTTCCGATGCAGAAGTGACGTGGACAATCGATCAAGCCCTCAACCAGCTCACCATGACCGTAGCGGGGGGAGGCAATGGTTTACGCAGCGTGGAAGCGGTGGAAATGCTCTTCCCGTTTGACCCCCAAGTGACGCCCACGACCATGATTCCGCAGGCGTGGGACGATGAGAACTGCGGCAAGTTGCCCGCCGTCATTTCCTCCCCTGATTTTGGACAGATGCTGCTCGAGGACAGGAACCACGCAGGGTTGAAGGCTCGTCTCGAAGGCAGCCGCAAGGAGCACATCGTTGACCTGATCCTGGAATTCCCTGCGGTCGGTGCGGGTGAATCCTATACCCTTCATCTCACGCCGGTGCACCTGCCTCCTCCGGCGGGACTAAAGGACAAAGCGATTTGGCAATCCGTTCGGCGCGGGTGGTTCAACACCTGGCAACCCAGTTCGCGGTGGGGAGAGCAGGATCGTCCCTTCAGCGCTCCGGCGGGGATCCTTGCCAACAACGTGATCAGCGATCCGGTGAGCCTGGCGCTGCCGTTTTACGCTGACCAGGCCCTGTGGACTCCGGAAATTGCGCCTGGAATTTCCATGATGGCCCAGGTGCGCCGCTCGATTGAATGGTGGCTCGACCACCGGACGGATCCAACCGGCGAAGTGATTGGCTACTGGGATTACCGTCATTTCCTCGACACCAATCCGGGAATACTGATCTCCGCCTGGGACTACGTGGAAGCCACCGGCGATCACGATTGGCTTCTGGAGCGCATCGACCGGCTTGAATTCCTTTCGCGCTTCGTCGAGAGTCGCGACGTGGACCATGACGGAATGGTGGAGGCCACGCAGAGCGGAAATTACGGCACCCTGAAGCAACCGGCGCGATCCTGTTGCTGGTGGGACGCGCTGAACTGCGGGCACAAAGACGGGTACACCAACGCTTTCATCTATCGGGCGTGGAGATGCCTTGCTGACCTCGAACGGCAGCTTGGCCGGCCGTTGCAACAAGCGCGTTACACCCAACTGGCCGACCGGCTGAAAGCCGTTTACACCAAGACGCTCTATAACCCCAAAACGGGCTGGCTCGCCTGGTGGAAGAGCGCGGACGGACAATTGCACGATTACGCCACCCCCATCGTTAATGGACTGGCGATTGACTACGGGTTGGTGGAGCCGGACTTGGGACGGGCGATCCTGGCGCGTTTGTGGCAGAAAATGCAAGCCGTGGGGTTTACCCACCTTGGCCTGGGTCTGCCTTGCACCCTGATTCCGGTTCGCAAGGGTGACTACCTTCAGCCTGACGCAATTGGCATGCCCAACCGGGAAGACGGCACGGATACCTTTCAAATCTATATGAACGGTGGGATCTCCGCCGGCCACTCGTTGCACTTTATTATGGCCCACCATATTGTTGGCGAGCCGGAGAAGGGCGAAGGCCTTTTGCGCGCCATGCTGGACCGTCAGGCCACGGTGGGATTCCATAACGGCGTGCGGGATAGAGCCGGTGAAGCCATTGACTGGACAACCTGGGACGGCAAGCCCGGCGGATACGAAGGTTACCTTGCCGACGTCTTCAGGTTCATGCAGGCAGCGGTCTTGCGTGAGCCACAGTTCCGCGCCCGCTTCTATCGGCCCTTGGGGAAGCAAGCATAAATCGTGCCTGGAGAACCTTATATTGCAATACCGTGTATTCTGGTTTTTTAGCCAAACATCTTTCTCTACAAGTTGTAGGTGGAAGGCCAAGAAGAGAGACCCCTCATCCGCTTCGTACCTCAGCACCTTCTCCCCTGGGAGAAGGATGGTAGTTAAACTACCCTCTCCGAGGGGAGAGGGTGGCGGCCATGCGCCGCCGGGTGAGGGGTCGCTTCGTCCGCCTACGAAGATTTGGTTGCGGCTCCGCCGCGCTGCGCCGCCATCACAAAAAACCACAGATTCCGTCCTCCTCGAAATTCTCGATCAGGGATTCAAGCGTGCGGTGGAAATAAGCGAACGGGCATGGCGGGCTAAACAGGCTGCGAAAAACTCGTCAGCGCGAGTAACCACCCCGTCGCTCGGCGCGCCACCCCTCCTGAATCAGGAGGGGAGTTTTTTAACGGCTCCCCTCCTCAGATGAGGAGGGGTGGCGCGCCGAGCGACGGGGTGGTTTGACCGTGGAGTTGACCCGTGGTGGTGCCGATAAAGACTGCACCAAGGGGTCTTCCGCGGTCTGTAAAACCCGGCAACACGACCGCGGCATAGTCCCAGCATTTCGCGGACACGACATTGATTCGACATCCTGCTGCCTTTGGGTCGCAAGATGAACAATGGAGGTGCAAAGTGATTCCATCGCCGGCTCAAGGCATCGAACGCAAGCTGTTTGCCGACACTCTGGTGCAGGCCGTTGAGGCGGTCGTCTGTACGTTCGGCATCGTGTGGGGATTTGCCGCTACAGGCAAGCCCGGCGCGATCTGGGCGCTGGTTTCCGCCGTCATCGTGCTTCGGCCCGGCTTTGAGGACTCACTGCGCGCATCAGAAGTTAGAATCGCCGCCAACATGGTGGGAGCGTTGGTGGGCGTGGCCGTCGGTATGACGATGGGCTTGGGTGCGGCGCAGATTGCGCTGGCCCTCGCCTTGGTGATTTTAATTTGCCATTGGGGCCCCCTGGAGAAAGGCGTGCGATCGGCGTGTGCGGGAGTGGTCATTGTGATGATGCATGAGGGATCGGTTGAGCACATGGGGCTTGAGCGCCTGGCGGCCGTCCTTGTGGGGTGCCTGGCCGCGCTGGTGGTCGGCTACGTGGGCGATAAGCTTGGACGAAAACTCCTTCCCAGGGTTTGGCGGCAGCGCGAGGGGTGAGAGTCAAAGTGTTATGACTTTGCCGGCCAACCATTGGGCGGCGATAATGTCTCCCATGCCGCCGAAAATTCCAACGCGAACTCTTTCCGTCAAGCCGTAGTGGTCAAGGCAGGTCTTGCAAATAATCAGGCGAACGCCGCGGGCTTCCAATAATTGCAAAGCGTCGAGAACCGGTGAGCCCTCCACGACCATCTTGACGCCCGATGTGTAAAAGCAAATCGCCTCCGGCAGAGTGTTGTTCTCAAGAAGCAGAAGCAAATACTTTCGCAACAAAGCATGTTGTAACTCCGTGTCCGCCACACCCATGCCGTCATGAATAATCTGAACGAGCACGGATTTATTGCTTTCAGCCTTGTTCAAGATCCAACCTCCCCAGTTGCAATCCGTAGGGACGCATCGGCAGGAAAACGCGCGAGTCGATTCCTCGCGCACGAGTTTAAACCAATTTGTAAGTCAAAAGCATTAACGCCCAACGATTCGGCGCCGGTGGAAGGGCGGGGTTTCAACCTTGCCCTGGAGTTTCCCAATTCCTGACAGGGGGTCCGGATCAACCTCCAGCGATGTCACCGCAGACCCTCTGTGCGGTTTGGCAACAATACGACCGCGTGACAGGGAATTGGCAAACCGTACGGCATTACTCGCGGTCAATCCCATCGAGTGCCATGCCACAACAAGCTTCCTCGGAGGGGATATCGGGGGCATCAAGGGCTGCACTTCTGCGAGTAGGCCGTTTATGGTCAATGTGATTTGAGTCGGAGGTGACTGCGAGGAAGTGACCCCTCACCCCCACAACCAGCAGAACGTGGGGCCCCCTCCGCATTGCGGTCCCCCCTCTCCCCTGCGGAGAGGGAAAATTTCTTTTCGCACGCGTGCGCGATGGGTCTGGCCTTCTCCGAGGGGAGAAGGTGGACCGCGACGGGTGCACTCACCAGCCGTCGCGGGACGGATGAAGGGTCACTTCCGGCGGCTTGGCGCATCAGAGTGAGCACAGCTCTGCGATCAGCGTCTCTGACCCTTTCCGTTTGTCATCCCAATTATCCCAAAACGCAACGTTTGACTCCGCGCCAGCCCGCCGTCCGCGCCATCCTCCCCGGGAAGTTTTCTCTTTTCGGCATCCGCACTCGCTCTGCACCCGCTCCTGCAATATTGGCTATTTAGGAAAGAAAGGGTACCTGACATCCTTTCTCTCGCTCGCAGGGTTTCACCCTGCGCCAGCCAGCCAAGTGAAAGTATGCCGGGTGTATCGTTTCAAAAATATCTGAGCCGCGACGCAACCGCACGGCGACCATGGTGGGCGGATTGAAACGCGGAGCCTGGATTGATGTATACTACGCTTGGGGTCGGGAATATTAACCCGTATGGAGTCGACCCAATGACGAAGTACGAGGATATGGAGCACGATTTCTTCATGCAATTGAAGAATTGCGGTGCAGAAGGCTATTCTGCTCGCGCCTCCATATTGGCAAGAACCTTTGGAATAGATATAAGGCATATCCGGGAAATCCTCTTGGAATGGGGTACGGACGGCCTCATCTCGCTTGAGGTTTATTCCAAGAACGATTCCCGCTTCCGTCCTTTTACCGAATTTAGAAACATAGATGAATTCTTCGAGTACGCCAACGATGTCGGATACATTCGAGTGAGACTTTTGGCCGCTGGTGCCGAGTACCTCGATCGCCTTAATGGGATGAGGCACCCTGTCGGCGCTCCTATTGCTGAACGGTTGTCAAGTTGGCTGGCGCGGCCCACAAAGTCGACGGCTTTCGTTGACCTCCCCGAGTTGCCAGCCTCGATAGGCACGACGATTGGTGAGGTCCGACGCGAGAATCAAGATCGGGCGATAATTGTCAGGTTTGCAAGCAACCTGTCAAGAGAACACTCATTTGTTGCGTGTTTGCTGGCTGATGGCATGGGTGGAATGGCGGACGGGGCCCGTTGCGCCGAGATCGCACTGGGCACATTTGTTGATGCGTTAATCCGCAATTCCATGGGCACTATCGAGAATAGGCTACGTGCTTCGACGGAGGCGGCAAATGCTCGGGTATATCGTCAATTCAGGCATAGAGGCGGAACAACCATAGTTGGACTGATTTTTTCTGACCGCGAGGTTGCTGGGGTTAGTGCCGGAGACAGCCGCCTGCATTCGTTTTCGCCGTCGGGTCGCCTGCACCAGATAAGCATAGACGATACGATTGCCGAACAAGTGAAGCGAGTGATGGGAAGCCTTCCAACCGATGACCAGGCCGATACCTTTGCTGAGGAACTCGTTCAATTCATTGGAATGGGTGACGGCATTGAACCCCGTATATACCCGCTGAATCCCACGGCTGCGGGTGAAAGATATCTTATTTCCTCGGATGGTGCCCACAGCGTTGCGTTTGACACTCTGGAAAGTGTCGTTATTCATGCCCCCTCTCTTTCGGAGACTGCCAGACGGGCAATATTCCTTTCAAATTGGTGTGGTGGGAAGGACAATGCCTCTGTCATTTGTATTGATCCAAAGATGACCTCCACTCTAACGGCACGACTAAGACCGGATCCGGGCTTGTTGGAAATATGGGATAGCTTTGGCAAGCTCGAACTTTGCATCGAGGCAGCATCGGGACCTAATGAAATGGTCCTGCCCCGGTACGGACAACATTTCGTTCCTAGGCACTCGTTATCAGACAAAGTTCGTCCCTTGGCAGATCAACTTCAACCATTAGCTGATCGACCTCGGCCCATTGCTGAACGGCCACGTCCGTTCGCTGAAACATCGGCACGGTCACCGGTGTCTAAAACAAGGAAGAGACAGAAGCGAGTAGAAGCTGAGAAGCCCCCGCGCTCATCGGAGCAGAAATCGGAACCCCGCACGCTGCAAATCGAGATCCTGCAAGCTGCCGAAATTCCTAGCGAGAAGCCCGAGACGGTGGAATCCTCGCATTTCGCCTCATCAGAATTGAATGGATCCAAGGGGAATGAGCCCTCCGGGGAACGACCTGTTCCACACGAATCCTCTCTCGTCTCTTCCCCGGTCCAACTCGACGATGGCAAGGGCGATGACAGTGAGGGCAAGAAAACCCTCGCTGTGGAAACTTCGCCTTCGAGCACCCCCCCATCAAACTCAGGCAACCGGAGCACCAGCCATGGCCAACAAGGAGACAGTTAGCCCCCCTCCTTTCAGACTTCCAGACCGTTTCGAGTTTTTAAACAAAACGCTTGCAGGTGGTCAGGCTTTCGTTTACCTCTGCAGAGACAAATTTCTTGACCGACAAGTGGCACTCAAAGCGCCGAAAAGCCCCATCACCGAGGGAGCAGTTCGCAAAGAGCTTGCAATTCTCTCTGGGTTGAAATCAAAGCACGTAACCCAGGTGTACGACGTGCTTGAGGATAAGAAAAGCGGGCATTTCGCGATAGTCGAGGAGTTTGTGCCGGGTCCGACCCTCGAGGAGTACGTGGAGCGCACGAATATCCAGAAAGAGGATTTTCTTCGCATCCTTTACCAGCTTGCTTGTGCGCTCTCAGATATCCACGCTGCGGGTAAGGTCCACCGGGACGTGACGCCACGCAACGTGAAATTTGACGCCGAGTCTGTGCTCAAGATACTGGATTTTGGGCTTTCGAGTGTTGCTCGACCGGAAGGCGTCACTCCCCAGGCGCGTGGCACGCCGGGATTTGTTGGTCCGGAGTTCTATGGCTCGCTCCCAGCCCATTTCAGTGCTGCGGCAGATGTGTATGGTTTCGGTGCCACAGCTTGGTTCATGGCGCTCAACGGAGTGCTGCCTCCGAGTCTGCTTGAGGTCCCCCCGCAATCATTAACGGCCGCGCCATCGTTCTCCACCGCCGGGATGTCACTCCCAATTGAAATTGTAGAAGTGCTGAACGCCACATTGCTCCCGAACCCGAGTCGCCGACCGCATGCACCGTGCGTTCGCGACACATTGAAAAGGCACCTCCTGTTCGGACGACACCGGGCAACTATTCATTACGAGGGCAAAACCTATGTCCTGTCAGACCAGGGGAAGGCTGCGAGGCTGCCGGCAGGGAATGATACAATCACCGTAAAATACAGCGGATTGGCATTCGTAGTGGCAGCCGTAACCGGCGATGTCTACATCAACAATAATCCGGCCAAGGCAGATGATATTTTGCCGGACGCATGCGTCATTACGCTAGGGGCACCACCGTTGAAACAGGCGCGCAAATTTGTTCCGGTAAATATGTCTCATCCGGAGGTGGTCCTGTGATACAGCAAATTCACAAGGCCGGAGAAATACTAATCGGGAGGTACCAAGTCAAGCGCTTCCTTGCGGAGGGCGGTATGCAGGAAGTGTACGTCGCTGTTGATCTGAGCTTCAACAGAGAGGTGGCCCTGAAGGTGCCGAAGCACCCATCAGCCGAGAAGCGCTTCGCACGAAGCGCGAGAATGAGCGCAAAGGTAATCCATGCCAATGTGGCCCAGACGCTCGACTACTTTTCCGAAGGTGGGCGTGACCACCTGATCGAGGAACTGATCCAAGGAAGTAACTTGCAGGACAGGTTGGACAATGAATTCGATTACCTCGACCCTCATCTTGCAGCTCATTTAATCCACCATCTAATTCGGGCGATCGCCGTATGCCACCGTGTCAACGTCTTTCACCGAGACCTCAAGCCGAGTAACATCATGGTAAGCATGGACCATTCCATGTCATTTATGAAGGTCACGGATTTTGGAATTGCAAAGATGGCGGCACAGGAAATCGCAAATAATGTCAAGAGCGACTCGATCAGTGCTTCCCGCACTATTATGTGCGCGATTCCTTACATGGCTCCAGAGGTGGTTAGACGCGAGAAGGGCGCGGGCCTGCCAGCCGACATTTGGTCAGTTGGGGCACTTCTTTATAGACTCATGTCTGGAAAGACGCCGTTCGGAGAAGGTCTCGCTGCAGTCGAGACAATCCTCAAGTGTCAGTTGCCACCCAAGCCTCTCATGTTTTCAGGCAGAGGTCAGTTCACGGGCCTAGTTGATGAGTTGTGGGAGATCGTTACGGCATGTCTCAGAACCGACCCCGGTGCGAGACCCACCGCAGATCAGCTGATCAAGACCTGCTCTGCCCTCTGCTACTCCGATGCGTCAAGGCGTGCTGGCATAGTGACGAGTTACAGGCGTGGCTCGGGTGACTGGGGATTCATTCATGCTGACGCCGGCGACGATGTTTTCTTCCATTCTGATAGCTACTACGGACCAAAGCCAGAGGAACGCAAGCGGGTCTGCTTCGCCTGCTGTACTGGCAGTCCTTCTCATCGGGCCCATCCTGTCTTGCCTTTGAAGCCGCTGCTCATTTCACAGGCCGCTGACGCGGCCTGGGTTGCCGACCCGACGGGTCCCTGATCTACGCTGAACCAAAAGCGCCGGGTCCGTGCCGTTGACACTCTGCGGTTCTTCGGATTTTCGTGGGTGGCGCATACATCGCCCTGTATTTGTGCGTCCCCTCGTCGCGTTGCGGCACCTCCCGCCCGGCACTTAGTTCAACCCGACATTCCCCCAATCGGCGCAGTTTAGATGACCGGGTGAAGAGTTGCATCCATAAGAACCAAGGTATGCGCCACCCAGCACTCGGGTACATCGGCGAGAAAGGAAGCTGCCTTCCCTAGCCGGCACCCGGTTTGCCGCTAAGTCGCCGAACCGTAGAAGTGCCCACGCATTCAAACTCCCGAGATACGGGGTTCGAGCTTAGTCGCTAAGGGTTAGTAATCTCTGCGGGTGTCGCCCCGCAGGCAACATTGACGGCCTAACCACGGGTGGCGCAGACATTGCCGTTTATGTCTGCACCACCAACCCAAGGGCACATACATGGGGAAGCGATTTATGCGCCGCCCGCGATTTCGCGGTAGACGGGGCGCGTGAACCGCAGATAATAGTCCCTGACATAATTCGTGTTAAACGAAAGGGGCATGACCGGGAATAAGCTCTCCGTGCCTTCGCGAGCGTGCAGGAGGATGCTCGCGTCATCGCTTGAACGCCTTACGGTCTCCACTTTGGCCCGGGCCTCCGCGGCGGGCCCGGCTGGATCACGCGCAATCACACCCGCAGCCTCGTTGGCAGCAAGAAGGTTCGCGACCCCCGGCGATCCGATGCGCCCTGTTCAAGTGGGAACAACGATAATCTCTTTTCTTTTCATTTTTCAGGCTGGGAAGTAGCGCATGTTCTCGAGATCGGTGATGAGGCCCGGTCCGGTGGGGTTCCATCCCAGCTTTTCCCGTGTATACGCGCTCGAGGCCGGGATATCCCATCCAGCGAATGGTCCGAGCCATCCAAAGTGTTTGGCGGCCTCCTCCGGTGCGATGGAGACCACGGGCACTTTCAGGCCGCGGCCGATAACTTCCGCAATCTCTCGGACGGGCACTCCCTGTTCTGCGACGTCATGAAATCTTTCGCCTGCGTCTGCCTTCTCCAGCGCCAGCCGGTACAGCCGGGCAGCATCGAGGCGGTGAGCAGCAGGCCAGCGGTTGAGCCCTTCACCGACGTACGCCGAAACCCCCTTTTCGCGGGCGACCTGGATGGCATAAGTAACAAGACCTTGCTTCACCGTGTCATGCACCTGGGGAAGGCGCACGATGGCAGTGCGGACCCCTCGAGCCGCGACGGAAGCGGCCGCCTCTTCCGAAGCCGCACGAGGAATCACTTTCGAACTGGCCGGCGGATCATTTTCAGTACTGAGCTGGCCTGGCCCTGAGTTCGCCATCCCGGTTCCGGAGGTGACAATCAGCGGTCTGCCGGAGCCGGCAAGAGCGTCGCCGAGCGCCTCGATGACGTGCCGATCGGCTTCACAGTTCGCCACGTACTTCGAGAAGTCGTGGTTGAAGGCGGTGTGAATTACCGCGTCGGAATTGGCCGCTCCGCTGCGCAGGCTTTCCAGGTCATCCAGATTGCCTCGATGCACTTCAGTCCCTGCCGCGGCAAGGGCCGCCGCTCCAGCATCCGAGCGGGCCAGGCCGAGCACCTTGTGTCCCGCGGCGATCAGTTCACTGACAATGGCGGAGCCGACAAATCCGGTCGCGCCGGTAACGAAGACACGCATATTTCGTCCTCCTTCTCATTTT
>Ga0181529_10007145_pt1 | contig 11204 bp, 9 predicted proteins | sample PEATcosm2014_Bin_36_FD_119763 | JGI IMG/M metagenome (GOLD analysis project Ga0181529, IMG submission 119763) | Peatland microbial communities from MTU Mesocosm Facility, Houghton, MI, USA - PEATcosm2014_Bin10_30_metaG | ecosystem: Environmental > Terrestrial > Soil > Wetlands > Peat | place... | reverse complement strand
TGCCGGCGCGTGGCCGACGGCATCGCCAAGCTGTCCGCCGAGCAGCGCGCCACCTTCGCCGACCGGCCGGTTGCCGACAGCGTTGCCGAGGCGACCGAGGCGCAGGCTGCGGTGGAGGCGTTGAAGGCATCGTTGAAGGCGGCGATGCGCACGCGCGATGCCAAGGTGCGCGTGATGCGCCAGCATACCACCGGCGCCGCTTCGGGCATCTCCGCCCTGACCGACGGCAACGCGGCGGCGATGCTCGCGGCGGGACTGGGCGTCGTGAAGGAAAAACACCCGGTCGGCAAACCGGATGCTCCGGGAAACTTGCGCGCCCTGGCCACGGACTTTGAAGGACGGGTGCGCTTGCGCTGGAAACGTCCCGTGCGCCGTTGCGCCTTCCTCATCGAGATGACCACTGACCCGGCGGCGTCAACGGGCTGGCAGCAGGTGGCCGTCAGCGGCAACCGTCAGTCCTGCGAAGTGACCGGACTGGAGAGCGGATTGAAATGCTGGTTCCGCGTAGCCGCCACCAACGCGCATGGCCAGGGCCCGTGGAGCCAGGTGGTGAATGTGCGGGTGAAGTGACGATTAATTTGTAGCACGTGCCTTCAGCTTATCTCCAATAAAACGGGCGATGCTTTTTGGTATTTCAAGTCTGGTTGTGCGGAATGTATAACCCGTTTTGAAGTGGGAATTTATTTCCCATGCTGCCACGGCCTTGGCTGGTGATTTCAGAGGATCAACTTTTGTTTCCCATTTCACGTTTACGTAGTGCTCCTCGCCTTTGCCGCCATTGTAATCATCAACTTGAAATCCAGAAAGAGCAGTGCCATAGGCAATCGCACCAACTCCTTTGTGGTATAGGATTACGCGGTCGCCTTTCTGTATGCGATCAATTGTGCGTTTAGTCCCGAAAAAGCCTGATGCTCGGTTCTTTGTAAGCATATGGTTCCACGCATCGGGATCATGTGAGATATTTGTGTTCACCGCGTGACAGTGAGACAGAAGCATCGCATAGTCGTTTGCTTGTGGCGAAAAGGCATGAAACTCAACAAAATATTCTGACCCGTTTTTGTAAACGTGGTAAGTTAGAGGAATAATGGGCAGTCCTTTTGATCTCCAATATTCGACCGATTGGAGTGTTGCCACATCAATTCCTGCGGTAATGACAACAAATCTTTGATTTTTGTTGAAAGCTGAATGGGCAATCGGCTGATCAAGATCAAAGTAACGTTGGTGATCCATTGCAAGGTCCGACGAATTATTCCCAATATATTTTCTCCAGCGCTGTTGTAGGTCCTCAAAAGTCGCTTGGCCAAACATCTGGCCATAGCGAATAACTTGGAGAAGATTTTCCTCGCCAGAAGCTCCGCGCTTTAACTCGAAAATGTAAAGCAACCCCTCACGGTCTAAGGCAAGCAAATCAGCTTCTTCTTGCCACTTCGTCTCCTGTGAAATAATCAGAAGTTTTTCTTCGCGGAGGAGGTCTTGAGGTCGCGAAGCGAGGAGGTTTTCCAGATCTTTTTCTTTCCATCCCGCCTCTTCAAGTGAAGAAAGTTCGACATCCTCAACCTCCGGTTTCTTGGTCACTTTGCTTAATCGGTATAACATAAATTGGTTTTTGCTTTTTTTGTCCAACTACGTCGCCGCAAAATCCACGTTCGGCACGTCGCGCACCGAAGGGGGCACGCTGAAGAAATCGCCCTCCGATTTGAAGCCGAACAGGTTCGCCACGAGGTTGCTCGGAAAGGTCTCGCACTTGTTGCGATAGTCGCGGACGTTGCCGTTGTAAAACCGGCGCGCAGCCTGAATGCGGTCCTCCGTGTTCACCAACTCCTTTTGCAGTGAGAGAAAATTCTGGTCGGCCTTGAGCTGCGGATAATTTTCCACGACGACGAGCAGTTGCTTGAGCGCGTCCACTAGCTGCACCTCGTCGCGGGACTGGTCGGCCACCGGGCCGTTGTTGGCGGCGCACTGGTTGCGAAGCTGCGTGACGCGCTCCAGCACCTCGCGTTCGTGCGTGGCGTAGCCCTTGACCACGGCGACGAGGTTCGGGATGAGGTCGTAGCGGCGCTTCAATTCCGTGTCCACGTTGCTCCACGATTCGCGGATGTAATTGCGCAGCCCGACGAGCGCGTTGTATTGCGCGATGACAAAAATTAGCGGCAGTCCGACGATTACGAATATGGCAATGAGGACAGCAATCATGCGTTTGAGAAAAGATATTCCGGCAAACGCGAGCGGATTTCAATCAATCGTTGCAGGTTGAATTCGATTTGTTCCACCGCCAAACAGGAATCGAACGCCAGCGCCAGCGCCTGATTTTCGATCTCAAGGCTCAAGTCGCGGTTGGCAAGCAGGTATTCCATCATCTGAGCGTTGCAGACGTCGTAGGCAAACTTTTTGTCCGGCGAACGCACGCAGAAGGTCTTGGAAAATTCGGCGGACTCGAACTTGATGTCCTGATAGCCGAACACCTCGGCGATTTTTAGGAAAAAGTTTTCGCGGCGAACCGTCAGGTCGGGAAAAGTCGCCGGCATCTGAGAAATAAAAAATGAAAACCGGTAATTCGTCGTGTGGCTGCCGTTTTTGTCGTGGGTGGTGACTTGATAATGATAATCAAACGCCAGCACGTCGTGGTTTTGATAGGTTCCCGAAAGCACGTTGAAGGCGTAACGGTTGTCGCCTTGCGCGAGTTTTTTCAGGAAGCCAAAACGCTCGGCGAATCCGTAATCCGGGTCGGGATAGAAACTCAGGTTCAACCGCTGCGCCAGCTCGAAAAGGCCTTCGCGCCGTTTGCGTGCGGCGATGACCCCGTAAATCGAGCCAATCGCAACAACGACCACAAACACAACGGCGATCAGCGGCCCGATGAAACTTTCCGTATGGAACATGCGAATTGTTCTAAACTAAAGAGGCGTTTCAGGCCATTATAATTTCGAGCGATTTTTCCATCACACGTTTTTCCTTTTCCCTCATTCATTTTGCCTTCACTTTGACGGCGTGAAACTGTCCGCCGGAGAAATCCGCCATGCCGTCCGGCTCGCCCTCGCCGAGGATATCGGCGGCGGCGACGCGACCACGCTGGCCACGGTTCCCGCAAACGCGACGGCCCAAGCCGTCATGCGCGCGCGCGAACCTCTCGTCGTCGCAGGAATCGGATTCGCGGAAGCTGCATTTCGTCAACTCTCGCCCAAGATCAAAATTAAAAAACGGTCGCGCGACGGCCAGCGCATCGCCGCCGGAAAGACTCTGCTGAAAATCTCCGGCCCGGCCCGCGCAATCCTGACGGCCGAGCGCGTCGCGCTGAATTTTGTCCAGCGGCTTTCCGGCGTCGCCACGCTGACATCTCAATTTGTTGAAGCGGTTCGCGGAACAAACGCAAATATTCTCGACACACGCAAGACAACGCCCGGCTGGCGTCGCTTTGAAAAATACGCCGTCAAATGCGGCGGCGCGAAAAACCATCGTATCGGGCTGTTTGACATGGTGCTCATCAAGGACAACCATCTCGTGGCGCTGCGGGACGAAAAGCCCAATGCGATCGCCGCCGCCGTCACGCGCGCGCGGCGAAAAAATCCGAGACTGAAAGTCGAAGTTGAGGCGGATACGTTGCAGCAAGTCGAGCAAGCTGCGAATGCCAGCGCGGATTTCATCTTGCTCGACAACATGGAATTGAAACAGTTGCGTCAGGCTGTGAAAATCGTGCGTGGTCGCGCGCTCACCGAAGCCAGCGGCGGCGTGAATCTGAAAACCGTCCGCGCGATTGCCGGGACCGGTGTTGATTTTATTTCCGTGGGCGCACTCACGCATTCCGCATGTGCGGTGGACATCGGTTTGGATTTTGAATGACAACTGACGCCAAAATTCTTTCCGCGCTGCGCGCCAATCCTGAAGGCGTGTCCGGCGCGCAGTTGGCCGAGCAACTGGCCATCAGCCGCGCGGCGGTCTGGGCGCGCATCGAGGAGTTGCGCCAGGCCGGCTACGAGATCGAAGCCGGCCCGCATTTTGGCTATCGCCTCGTCTCTTCGCCTGACGCGCTGCACGCGGATGATTTACTCGCGCGCCTCGGCAAGACCAAAGTCATCGGGCGCGACATCCGCGTTTTTGAGGAAACGACCTCGACGAACGACGTGATTGAAAAGTTCGCGCGCGACGGCGCGAAGGAAGGCGTGGTGGTTTTCGCCGAATCGCAGACGCGCGGGCGCGGGCGGCTCGGTCGAAAATGGATGTCGCCCACGCACAAGGGACTTTGGTTCTCCGTTTTGCTGCGGCCAAAATTAAGCCCGCAGGAGACGACCCAGTTGACCGTCGCCTCGGCCACCGCCTTGCGCCGCGCAATCAGAAATGTCACCGGGCTGTCAGCGGAAATCAAATGGCCGAATGATTTGCTCGTCGGCGGAAAAAAAATCGTGGGCATTTTGACCGAGATGAGCGCGGAGGTGGATCGCGTGCGCCACGTCATCCTCGGCATCGGCGTGGACGTAAATCAGGACGCGGCGGAATTCGCGCCGGAACTGCGGAAGACTGCCACGTCGTTGAAAATTGAGCTGGGCGAGGAAATTTCCCGCGCGGAACTGGCGACGGAAATTTTGCGCGAGTTGGACACGGATTACGCGCGGATTTGCGGCGGAAAATTTCCGCAGGTTGCAGATGAATGGGAAGCCGGTTGCGCGACCATCGGCCAAAAGGTTTCCGTGCAGATGGGTGTGCGGCTGATCCGCGGCTGCGCGGAATCAATCGATGATGATGGCGCGCTCCTCGTCCGCACGGAACACGGCCATTTGGAACGCATCATCGGCGGCGACGTCACTTTGGAAAAATGATTTTACTCTTGGACATCGGCAACACGCACACGCACATCGGCATCGCGGACGGCCGGCGCGTATTGAAACAAGCCGACATCCCAACTCTGGCGTGGTTCGGCGGTGGCGCAGCGACGCTCGTAAAAAAATTTGCGGGCAAAAATAAAATTACCGGCGCAATTTTGTGCAGTGTGGTGCCACGCGCAACGCCGTTGGTAAAAAAATTTGCCCGCAAGACTTGGAAACTGGAGACGCTCGAACTGAATCCAAAAACCATTCGCGGCGTGGGCATTGATTATCCGAAGCCAAATTCTATCGGACCGGATCGTTTGGCGAACGCGGTGGCGGCAAAATTGCGTTTTGGCGTGCCGGTCGTCGTCGTGGATTTTGGCACGGCGGTCACTTTTGATGTGGTGAATGCCAAAGGTAATTATGTCGGCGGCATCATCGCCCCCGGTCTGGCGGCGATGACGGATTATTTGCACGAGAAAACGGCGCTGCTGCCGAAGATAGAAATCCGTGAGATCAAATCTGCCATCGGAAAAAGCACGGAACACGCCATGCTCGTCGGCGCGGTGCATGGCTATCGCGGTCTGGTGCGCGAATTGATTGGCGAACTGAAGCGTGAGTTGCGCGCAGAAAAACTGCCGGTGGTGGCGACGGGCGGCTATGCGAAATTGATCGCCGCGAAGCTGCCGGAAATTTCCGCTGTCGCGCCGGATTTGACCCTCGAAGGCTTGCGGCTGGTGTGGCGTGCCAATTCCGCCGCCTAACTCCACCGTTGAGTCCGATGATTTTTCATGTAGTATTCACCGCTCTATGTCGAACAGCCGCAGACAATATCCGTTTCATCTGATCGAACCCAAATGGCAAAAAGTTTGGGACGAGCAGCAGGCTTTCCGCGCGTTCAATCCGAACGAGGAAATTCCCGCGAACCATCCCTTCGCGCAACGCCACAAACTTTCCGGAAAAGTTTCCGCCACGCAGTTGCCGCCGAAATTTTACATCCTCGACATGTTTCCGTATCCGAGCGGCGCGGGCTTGCACGTCGGGCATCCCGAAGGCTACACGGCCACGGACATTCTCGCGCGCTACAAACGCGCGCAAGGTTTCAACGTGCTGCATCCGATGGGCTGGGACGCGTTCGGATTGCCCGCCGAGCAATACGCCGTCAAGACCGGCCAGCATCCGCGCAAGACCACCGAGGAAAACATCGCCACCTTCAAGCGCCAGATTCAATCGCTCGGCTTCAGCTACGACTGGACGCGCGAACTCGCCACGACCGACCCCGATTATTTCCAGTGGACGCAATGGATTTTTCTCAAGCTCTACAACTCGTGGTTCAATCCGAAAACGAATAAAGCTGAACCGATTGAAACGCTCGAATATCCGAAAGGTTGGACGGACGAAATAATTAAACGCAATTACAGAAATGATAAACGTCTCGCCTACATTGCAGAAATGCCAGTTTGGTGGTGCGAACAACTTGGAACTGTCTTGGCAAACGAAGAAGTCGTAGACGGCAAAAGCGAAGTCGGTGGATTTCCAGTTATCCGCAAACCAATGCGTCAATGGATGCTTCGTATTACGGCCTACGCTAAACGTCTTCGCCAAGACCTCAGCGCAATTGACTGGAGCGATTCGCTCAAGCAAATGCAGAGGAATTGGATTGGCTACAGCGAAGGTGCATACATCACTTTTAAAGTCGTTAATGTGTCTTCGGTAGTCATTCAAGTTTATACAACCCGACCTGACACTTTATTCGGAGTAACTTATCTCGTGCTTGCACCAGAAGAAGCGGCTATTGACTATATTACTACGCCGGAACAGCGGGCCGCAGTCGAAGCTTACAAAGCGGAAGTCGCCAAGAAATCCGAACTAGAACGCACCAGCCTTACGAAAGAAAAAACCGGCGTTTTTACCGGTGCTTTCGCCATCAATCCCGTCAACGGCGAAAAAATACCCATCTGGATTGCCGACTATGTTCTCGCGTATGTTGGCGCTGGCGCAATCATGGCTGTGCCTGCACACGACACGCGCGACTTTGAGTTCGCACAGAAGTTTAATTTACCAATTTTACAGGTTGTTCAACCGCCTGCGGGAAAAAACTGGCAAGCTTTTACCGACGATGGCATCGCTGTGAATTCTTCAAGTGCAGAAATTTCATTGAACGGATTGTCAACCGCTGAAGCAAAAATTAAAATCATAAATTGGCTTGAATCGAAAACACTTGGCCAAAAGACCATCAATTACAAACTGCGCGACTGGCTGTTCAGCCGGCAGCGTTACTGGGGCGAGCCGTTTCCGATTGTTTGGAAAAAGGACGCCGCTGGAAATCTGTATCACGAAGCGTTGCCGGAAAGCGCGTTGCCCGTGCTGCCGCCGTCGCTTGAAGATTACAAACCCACGGCGAGCGGCGAACCGCCTTTGGCCCGCGCGAAAGATTGGTTGAATGAAATTTCCGGTGCGACTCGCGAGACGAACACCATGCCACAATGGGCCGGCTCGTGCTGGTATTATCTGCGTTATCTCGACGCAAAAAATAATTCCGCGTTCGTCGGCAAGGACGTGGAAAATTATTGGATGGGCGGAAAATCCGCCGGCGTGGATTTGTATGTCGGTGGAACGGAACACGCCGTGTTGCATCTGCTTTACGCGCGGTTCTGGCACAAGGTTTTGTTCGACCTCGGCTACGTCTCGACGCCCGAACCGTTTTTCAAGCTCGTCAATCAAGGCATGGTGCTGGGTGAGGACAACCAAAAGATGTCGAAGTCGCGCGGCAACGTGATTCCCGTGGACGTGCCCGTATCGGAAGTCGGCACCGATGCGTTACGCCTTTACGAAATGTTCATGGGTCCGCTCGAAGCGGTGAAACCATGGAGCAGCAAAGGCGTCGAGGGCGTGTATCGTTTTCTCGGCCGCGTGTGGCGTTTGTTTGTGGATGAAAAATCAGAAACTGCCTTTGAGCAGGCGGAAACGACCGAACAAAACAAAAATGAGTTGCTGGATTTGATTTTGCTTGATGGCGGCATCACCGACCTGGATGCCACGCCCGCGCAACTCAAGGCGCTGCACGCGTGCATCAAGAAAGTCACCGAAGACTTGGATGGAATGCGGTTCAACACAGCGATTTCCGCGATGATGGTTTTCATCAACGAGGCGATGACGTGGCAGACGAAGCCGTTGTCCGTGATGAAAACGTTTCTGCAACTGCTCGCGCCGTTTGCGCCGCACATCGCGGAGGAACTCTGGGCGTGGCTGCATTCGACGTTTGGACAAATCGCACCGTCGCTGGTTTATGCGCCGTGGCCGAAATTCGATCCGGCGCTGCTAGTGGAAAGCGAAATTGAAATTCCTGTGCAGGTGAATGGCAAGTTCCGTGACGTCATCAAAGTGGCGGTGGATGCCGACAATGCAACGATTGAAGCTGCCGCGAAGGCGTCCGAAAAAGCGCAGCCGTTTCTTGTCGGCAAGACCATCAAGAAAGTCATCATCGTGCCGAAGAAGATGGTGAATTTGATTGTCGGCTAAACGGGAAACCTTGGCGCGGAAAATTATTTTTCTCCGCCTGCCAGGATGGTCTGGAAATGCGGCGGCTGTTCTTCGGCGGCGACGATGCTGATTTCAATCTTCTTGAAACCGGCGGTTTCAAGCCAACGGTGCAGATCGCTTTCGGCAAAGCCGAGCCAGTGGTCGCCGTAAAGCTCGCGCGCCTTGTCGAAGTTGTGCTTGAGCAGATCCAGAATCAAAATCTGGCCGCCAGGCTTGAGTAATTTCGCCGCGCTGGCCAGCGCCGCCGCCGGGTCTTTGGCGTGATGCAACGCCTGGCTCAAGATCACAAGGTCAACGCTCGCGGCTTCAATCGGCGGGTTCTGCAAATCACCATGGCGGAATTCAAGGTTTTTCAAGCCGTTCTTCTTCGCCTTGGCGGCGCCGAAAGCGACGATTTTTTCCGAATTGTCCACGGCGATGACTTTTTTGCAGCGGCGTGCAAGCAGTTCGCTCAACAAACCTTCGCCCGCGCCCAAATCCGCGACGGTGATAGCTGGCAACATCCGCAGCAGCAGATGTCCGAACGCCTGCCACGAGCGGCCCGGTCCGTAAACCCGGTCGAAACGGCCAGCGACCTGATTGAAGAAAACCTGCGCCTGCTCTTTGCGGCGGGCGAGGACGCGCCGGAGATTAATTTGATCGTGGGAATGCTCGGCCAGCTCGCGCGCGCCGCGAATGGCGAGCTGGATGAATTCGCTGGCGACGGAATCGGCCTGCGGATTCAATTTGTAAAACGTGCGCTTGCCTTCCCGCCGCGATTTCACGAGCGCGCAGTCCGCGAGCAGTCCGAGATGGGTCGAGATGCGCGACTGGCCGAGGCGTGTGACTTCCTGAAGTTCGTTGACCGACAGTTCGTCCTTTTCCAGCAGCGCGACGATGCGCAGCCGGGTCGGGTCGGACAGCGCCCGCAGAGATTTCAAGGTTGAGGTCATTTTATTAAAACTGCGGCTCAGTCCGCAGATTGCGCTGATTTACGCAGATTGTTTGATCTGCGTTAATAGGTGAAATCTGCGGATCAAATGTCTGAATTAAAAGGATTGTCATATTTTTTCGAGAAACCATTTGACGCGTTTCAATTCTGTTATATCATCCTATCTTGATACGTCAATATGTTGTTGGCGTGAAACATTAAAAAATATTCCATGAGCACTTACATCTTCTCCTCCGAGTCCGTCGGCGAAGGCCATCCGGACAAAGTCGCCGACACCATTTCCGACGCCGTGCTGGACGCCGCGTTCACGCAGGACAAGTTCAGCCGCGTCGCCTGTGAATGCTATGTGAAGTCAAACATCGTCATCATCGGCGGTGAAATCACCACGAAGGCAAAGCTCGATTACGTTGCCATCGCGCGCAAGGCGATCCGCGAAATCGGCTACGTCAACGACGACGATGTCTTTCATGCTGACCGGGTTTTTGTCAACGTCATCGTGACGCAGCAGTCGCCCGACATCGCGCAGGGCGTGGACGCGCGCAAGGCCAAGGGCAAAAAAACCGCGAAGCAGGGCGCGGGCGATCAGGGTTTGATGTTTGGTTACGCCAGCAATGAAACGCCGGAATTGATGCCCGCGCCGATCATGTTCGCGCACCGGCTCGGTCGCGAGCTGACGAAGATTCGCAAGAGCGGCAAAATTGCCTGGCTGCGTCCCGACGCGAAGTCGCAGGTGTCGGTGGTTTACGAAAACGGCAAGCCGGTTTCCATTTCCAACGTCGTCATTTCCACGCAACACGCGGCGGATGTCGAGCACGCGGAGATCGAAAAGTTCTGCATCGAGAACATCATCAAGAAGGTTTTGCCGAAGCGGATGCTCACGAAGCAAACGGAATTTCTCATCAACCCGACCGGACGATTCGTCGTCGGCGGACCGCAGGGTGACACCGGTTTGACCGGCCGCAAGATCATTGTGGACAGCTACGGCGGCATGGGCCGGCATGGCGGCGGCGCATTCTCCGGCAAAGATCCGACGAAGGTGGACCGCAGCGCCGCCTACATGGGCCGCTGGGTCGCGAAGAACATCGTCGCCGCCGGCCTCGCCGCGAAATGCGAAATCCAATTCGCCTACGCCATTGGCTATCCCGACCCGGTGAGCGTTCACGTTGAGACGTTTGGCACCAACACCGTGGCCGACGGCAAAATCATCCGGGCAGTCAACAAAGTCTTTAGCTTCCTGCCCTCGGACATCATTGACCAGTTGAATTTGCGCCGCCCGATTTACAGCAAGACGACCAACTACGGCCATTTTGGCAAGAGCGACAAAGACCTCACCTGGGAAGCGACAAACAAGGTCGAAGCCCTGTTGAAAGCAATTTAACCACCCAACAATGACAATTATGGCAACAATCAAACTTTCACCCTCACGCCGCACGGTGGTGAAAACCAACGGCAACGGTTCATCCAAACAGGACTTTGCCGTCCGCGACCTCTCGCTCGCCGAATGGGGGCGCAAGACCATTCAAGTTTCCGAGCATGAAATGCCCGGTCTGATGTCCATCCGCAAGAAATACGGCACATCGAAGCCGCTCAAGGGCGTGCGCATCACCGGTTCGCTGCACATGACCATCGAGACGGCGATCCTCATCGAGACGCTCGTGGAACTCGGTGCGTCCGTGCGCTGGGCGAGTTGCAACATCTTCTCGACGCAAGACCATGCGGCTGCCGCGATTGCCGCCGCCAGCATTCCGGTGTTCGCGCACAAGGGCGAATCGCTCGAAGAATACTGGGATTTCACGCTGCGCGCGCTCACGCATCCCGGCAACAAAGGTCCGCAGCTCATCGTGGACGACGGCGGCGACGCGACGCTGCTCATCCACAAAGGCTACGAACTCGAAAACGGCGACACCTGGGTCAACACGCCCAGCGACAAC
>Ga0181529_10007143_pt1 | contig 11205 bp, 6 predicted proteins | sample PEATcosm2014_Bin_36_FD_119763 | JGI IMG/M metagenome (GOLD analysis project Ga0181529, IMG submission 119763) | Peatland microbial communities from MTU Mesocosm Facility, Houghton, MI, USA - PEATcosm2014_Bin10_30_metaG | ecosystem: Environmental > Terrestrial > Soil > Wetlands > Peat | place... | reverse complement strand
TCGGTTTCGGGCGCTGCCTCCTGGGCTGCGACTTCGACCGCCGGTGCCGCGGCCGGCAGAGCGGATGGTTCCGCGACTTTCGGCTCGACCGTTTCGGAGGTCAGCAGACTTTCGAAATCGGGAGGGATGAACTCTTCGGCATCCAGTCCGGCCAAGGACGAATCGCCCCCGTCCTCGCCGAGTGGTTGCAACTCGCCGAGCGGTTCCAATTCGCCAAAGTCAGGATTTTCGCCTTCGCTGTCGGCCACGGTCGACTCTCCAGGCTTTGCATTCGTTCGAAACTACCGTCCCTCGCTATATTATAGTTGCCGTTTGCCCGGGACGCTACCAACGGGGAAATGATGCACGCGACGGCGGATTGTGAGACTTGCGGCGTTTGGTAGCGGCTGGTTCGCGATGCAGAAACCGCTCTTTAGCGGGGTGATCACCAATTCAGCTCGGTCGCCTCTTCCCAGTGCTCGTAAAGGCCCTTCACCACGGCCTGCTCCTGCTCGATTTGCAATTTGATCTCACGCACGCGCTCGCCGTCGCGCAGGACGTCGGGCTGCATAAGCTCACTCTGCCAGGCTTCGATGCAGGTTTCGCGCTCGAAGATCTCGTCCTCCAGCTCGGCCACTTTGCGAAAGGGGAAGCGACGCTTCTTTGTCGAGCGCGGAGGCTCCTTGGCCTCTTTGTCAGACTCGTCGGAATTGGCCCCCTTGGCGTCTTTTGCCTGTTTGGCAGCCTTCGTCCCCTTGGCTCCCTTAGCTGACTTGGCCGGCCGCTGCGGCGACGGTGTGGGCTTCAATGGCGCGTCGTCGCGCGGCGCCTCGACGGGCGCCCCGTCCAATCGCGCCTGATAGCTGTCGTAATTCCCTTTCATCGAAATGACCCCATCGGGGTCAACCGCCAACACGTGGTCGGCCACGCGGTTGACGAAGTAGCGGTCGTGGCTCACGAAGAGCACCGTGCCGTGGAAATGGAGCAGAGCCTTTTCCAGCGCATCGCGGGCCCAGAGATCGAGATGATTGGTGGGCTCGTCGAGAACCAGGAAATTGGCATCCGCGGCCGCCAATCGGGCCAGGGCCGCGCGGCAGCGCTCGCCGCCGCTGAGGCTCTTCACCGGCTGCAACGCCCGGTCGCCGGTCAATCCGAATGCGGCCAGCAAACTGCGCCGCTCTAGCTGGTTCATCTGCTTATGTTTGGGCCGGACGGCATCGACCACCGCCAACTCGTCGTCCAGCTCGGCCAGTTGTTGATCGAAATATCCGATCGTCACGCCGGTCCCCAGCTTGATCTGTCCCTGGTCGGCCGGCAGCAGGCCGAGCAGGCAGCGCAAGAGCGTCGTTTTGCCGCAACCATTGGGGCCCAACAGGGCCCAGCGCTCGGCGCGGCGGATCTCGATCGACACGTCGCGGAACAGCGAACGATCGTAGGCCTTGGCCAAGCCTGCCGCCCGCACCACGAAATCGCCGCTGCGCTTGGCCGGAGGAAAACGCACCGTCGGCGAGGCAATCTTGCGCGGCGGCGTCACCAGCTCGATCCTTTCCAACTTCTTGCGGCGATCTTCCGCTTGGGCGTGCTTCTGCCCATAGGCATTGCGGCGGATAAAGTCCTTGGTCTTCTCGATTTCGATTTGCTGCTTTTCGTACGTGCGCCCTTGCACCAGCAGCCGGTCGGCCTTCTGCTGCCAATAGGCCGAGAAGTTGCCGGTGTAGCCATCCACCGTGCCGTGGAACAGTTCCAAGGTACGGTTGGTTACTTTATCGAGGAAGTAGCGGTCGTGGCTCACCACGAGCATGGCCGCCGAGCCTTCCACCAGGAAATCTTCCAGCCACTCCGTGGCGTCGATATCGAGATGGTTCGACGGCTCGTCGAGGATCATCAGGTTTGGCTCGGCCAGCAAGAGCTTGGCCAACATCAACCGATTCTGCTCGCCGCCGCTGAGAGACGCCACCGGCTGATCGAAACTTTCGCGGCGGAATCGCAGCCCGTCGAGCACACGCTCGAGGCGGTGCTCGATGTTGTAAGCGTCCTGCTGCTGCAACTCGTGCTGAAGGTGATCGTAGCGGGCGGCCAACCGCTTCTGCTCGACCGGGTCCGAGGTGCCGGCCATGTCGGCCGCGACTTCGATCGCCTCCTGCTGCAAGGCCACCAGGTCGGCCAGAGCGCTCAGGGCCTCATCGCGCAGGGTGCGATCGGCCTCGAAATGCGGCTGCTGTTCCAAGTAGCCGAGCCGTGCGGCCGGATGAATCTCGCACGAACCGGCATCGGCCTCGTCTTTGCCGGCGAGGATCCGCAGGAGCGTCGTCTTGCCACTGCCATTGGGGCCGACCAGGCCGATGCGGTCGCCCGGACGGACCTCGAAGGTGATGCTCTCTAGCACGGGCTCCGGTCCATACTGCCGTCGGATCCCGGCAACATTCAATAAAATCATAACTGACCGCTGTGACCCCGGGGTGCAGACGAATATTTCTTCCACACGGCCGGATCGCTGAGCATCTTAATAAACACCCCGCCGATGACAGGCCGGGCCTGAAAACCCTGCATCTTGGCGTTTTGGGTCCAATACCAGTCCGTCAGCGGCACCCGCGGGACCGTGTGGCTGACGAAGGCATACACGGGGTTCATCACGGCCTCGAAGTCCGCCCGCGAGGCAGCCAGCGTGGCCGTCCAAACCGTCCAATCGGTCTTAGTATAGCCGGTGCGATTGTCCAGCGGCAGGCCGAAACGGTTGAGTTTCGTCTTGTAAAAGGCCATCTCTTTGGCGCCTACCTCGGCCGGGAACAGGTTCAGGCCCAAGAGCCGATCCCACACCAAATTATACTTCTGGCTCCAGGTGCCGGGCCGGTCGAAACTGAGCCGATAGTGGTCTCCGTCAGCGGCCATCTTCGCCCATTTTTCGGCGAACGATTCGGCCGTGCGACGATACTGAGCGGCCTCATCCTCGCGGCCGGCCCTGGCGCACATCTTTGCGTACGCGCCCAGGGCCATGATCGCTTTGACCGAGAGGTTGGCATTGTGCGCCAAATGTCCGGCGAAATCATCGGTGCAAAGCTGGTTGGGTGGATCGAGCCCCTCATGCTTCAGGTATTCAGCCCAACGAGCCAGTTGCGGCCAATATTTCTCGACGTACGTCGTGTTGCCGTCGAGCTGGCAGATCACCGCCGCGACAATCAGCAGGTTGCCCGACTCCTCGACCGGCATCTGGTTCTCTTCGGTCCGCTCGCCGCCGCCGTAGACCTGGCCGTTGGCCTTGGGATAGGTTCCCAGGTCGTGCGGAGCGAAGGGATGCTTCCAGCGTTTCATGGCCGCATAGTCCAGCACAGGCGTGACCGACGCCTTGAGCAAATCGTTGCTAAGGAGCATGAAAATAGGCGCGGCCGGATAGATCACATCCACCGTGGCGATGCAGCCGTTGCTAAAGCATTCCTTGGCAAAGAGCATCGGCCGGCCGTCCGGCGCGGCAGCCAGCTTGTGCCCGCCGATTGCTTGCCGGTAGCTGAGGGCACACAGCCGGGCGTAACCTGCGCCGCCGACGCGGGCCAGGTCGGCCATCAACTGCTCGTCAAAAGCCTTGCAGCGCTCGGTCAGACTCGCATACTGTTGCGCCGCCGTTTGCAAAAGCTTTGCGGCATCCATGCCGTTGCGCCGCCAATAGGGGCGGAGCTTCGTGCCCAGGTATTCGATCGAATACATGTCGTCATAGGCCAGCAGCAGATGGCGAGATGCCGGCTGCTCGCCGACTTTGCCCAACGCAAACGCGCAAGCCATCACCGGCCAGTCGTCGTTCGCTGCGCGAGGCATCCTCGTGTCATCCCCCTTGGGCAATCGGCCCTCGTCGGCGAACGCCTGCCGGACCTTTTCACCGCCGGCAATGACGGTCGAACAAGGCTGTTCGGCCGGCACGCCCACGTAGAGATATCCCCAGTCGATTCGCAAATTGTCGCCGGACCTCTTCAGCACGGGCTGGCGTTGGCTACCAATCCGCATCACCTTCAGCGCCGCCACATTCGGGCGCGACCACACGACGGCCTGCTTCGCTGCGTTTACCACCAGTTCCGCCGAATTGTCATAGTAAAGCGAAACCTCATGTTGCCGCTTGTCAATCGAGTGAACTTCCCAACTCAGATACGTCACCGGTCTGGCGACCAAATCCAGATCGTTCGGCAGCAGCGGCGTGGTAAAGGTAAGTCGCACACGTACGCCGGCGGAATCGAAGTCGTAGATCGTGCGCGTCGGTAAGACGCAGCAGCCCACTTGCTTCATGGCCGGCAGCCCGTTGGGCGCCGCTCCCATGATGCGATAGGTCTTGCCGTCAATTCGCACCATGCCGCACAGGGCATGCGTCGTGCCGGTCCAGTGTTGCGGCCAACTTTCCGCCAGCTTGTCGCTCGGCGACCAGATGCTGAAATAGGGATCGTGAACCACCAGGGGCACGGCCGGCGGCCGCCACGCGGAACCGTTGTGGGCCGCCATGGCAGCGACAACGGCAAGGCAAAGCAGAAGCAACATCATCGGTATCAGCGTACGTCCGGTCATGAAGAACATCTCAATCAGTGCGTTGTTTGATTCTCGTCAATAGCTTTTAGCCTCGGCTATTTCTTTCTTCTTTCCGCCGCCGATCCTAACTCTTGTGGCTCCAGATCTGCCAGATCTGTTGTTTCTGCGGATCGTTGGAAGTTTGGTACGATTTCACGGTCTTTTCCAAGCCGTCGACCAGCTTGAGCGTAGTGTCGACGTAGGATTTGTCGGCGGCCGCTTGACGCGGAGCCGGTAACTGCGGCAGCTTCTTCTCGGCCACCATCTTGAACCGCGTGACCGTCGTGTCCAGATAGGCCGCGGCCAGTCGAACGTGGGCCGCTTCGTAGCTCTGGCCGAGGCCTGCGTCGACTAGTCGCCGGTGAAAATCGCGGAGCGGGGCCACCCGGCCCACCAGCCTGGCAAGCGACTGCGACTGCGGCAGTTTGGCCACCTCGGCCGCCGGCGGCGCAGAGGCCAACCCCAGCGGGTCGGGCTTGTTCGGCACGAACGGCGCCGCCTTCGCGCCGCCCAGCAGAATCCGAATCACGGCCTCGTCCGGCGTTTGATCGTAGCCGAGCGACACCGACCGGGCGTCAAACGCCTTCCACGGTTGGCCGTTGACCATCACGCCGGTGATCGGCCCACCGCCGGCCGTGGCCAGATACAACTGTTTCTTGCCAAAGCGAATGGGGAATTGCTGTTCGAGCCGGGTGATGCCGGTGGGGATGTGCGGGACGATCGTGAGCCCATCGGCCCGATACAGGTATTCGAACAAGCCGCGGATCATGGCCGCCGGCACGCCCCAATTGTCATAAACGCAGTTGATCGGCTGGCGGAACTGGTACGGCTTCACGCCGAACTCGGTCAAGTTATCCATGCGGAAGTCGTGGGCGTAGCTCAACAGTCGCTGCATCGACCGCCGGGCGTCTTCCCAGTGCCCCAGCCGATAGTAGGCCATGATCATGCGGGCCTCGCAGGTGAACCACTGCCCGCCGTTCACCCAGGTGCCGAACCTAAATAGCCCCTCCGTCTCCGGTACGTACATGTCGTCGAGCGACGGGCAATTCGTGATGATCCACTCGTGGCGACGCAGGCCGGGAATCGAGGCGATCTTGGCGTAGATCTTCTCGGCCTGAGCATCGTCGGCCACGCGGAAGCAGATGGCGTCGTGATTCGGCACGGCCTGGAAGTAGCCGTGCTTCTGCGCCCCGTAAACGCCGTGCTTCGTGCCGTCGGGATCGAGCGATCGGATGAAGTAGCCCTCGTCGGTTGTCACCGCCGACAGTCCCTTGCGGGCCGACTCGCGCCGCTCGGTGTGAAGCTTGACATTCTCCGCGTGACCGGCGAGCTTTTCCAACTCGATCAGGCGATCGAGGGCCGCGATGTAGGTGATCGATACGCCGACCAGGTAGGCTTTGTCATAGGTTCCGTCGGGCTTGTTCCAGCCGGCGTAAGCGGGGGCCAGCAGGTCGCCCGCCGGACCGGTCAGGAAGAGGTTGTTCTTCGGATCGCGGCGAGTTTCGAGGAAGTTGGCCGAGCGCCGCAGCTTGGGCAAGTAGTGCGCGATGGCCTTCATGTCGCGGTTGATGAGCAAAAGCTCCGCCTGCAAGAGCACGCCGGCGGCCGTGAACTCGATGCCCCAGTCATGAATGTCGATGCGGCCGTCGCCTTGCTTGGCGACGAAGCGGCCGGGACGGGCGCAGTCGCACAAGCAGCCGTCGGGTGGGACCCACTGGAACGGTTTGTCCGGCTGGGTGTAGTTTTCATGCGGCCGCACGGTTTTTCCGTCGCCCATCTGGTCGAACCACAAATCATGGGAGTTTTGCAGGAACGTTGTCATCGGTTCCTGCCAGAACGGCAAGGCACAGTAGGTCGGCCCGTAGCTGTTCTGGATCCACCAGGCATTCCAGGTCGGCCCCTCGACCAAACCGTTCCAGGCGGGCATATAGAACATGGCGATGTTTTGCAGTTCCGGATCGGGGGCGAACATTCGTCCCGCGATCTCCAGCAGTTGCAAATATTCGACGTCTCCCTGGCCGCCATAGAAGCGGCCTGAAAAACGCTCGCCGGCCAGGCTGATCGATGAAAGTGTGGGCAAAAGCAGCAGTAAGCAGAGCGATGACGTGGCGACACGGCAACTCCGGCGCATGGCGAAACCTCCTAGACGTTAGTTTCGAGAGAAAATCCGTGCGTGAAGCAAAAGACCCGTGGCAAACTCGGCAACCTCAAGTCACCACGGAGACGCGGAGGACACGGAAAAAAACGGAAAGCAGAAAAAGGAACCACGGATAAACACAGATCGATGAAGGAACAAAGTAGTTTCTGTTCTTCCATCCGTATTAATCTGCGTTCATTTGTGGTTTCTTACCTTTTCCGTGTCCTCCGTGTCTCCCTGGTGCCCTTCACTGAGGAACTTCAGCAAGCTAGCGTTCCACTTCCACCAAGAGGGAACGAGCGGGGCAGGCACTGCTGCCTGCCCCGCTCTTCCAATGATCACGCTTAGTAGGCCTTGTAAATGCCCGGTACCGGAATCGAGTACAGGCCGTCCTTGTCCGGCATTGCCAGCGGATCGGCGTCGAAGGCGAACTTCGGCGGCATTTCGCTCGGTCCCTTGGCTGCGGCCTCGTCCCACTTGACGACCTGGCCGGAATAATTCGCCATGCGGCCCAAGACGGCCGTGAAGCTGCTGGTGGCGCCGTAATGGCCGTCGTTGTGCTTCTCATCCTTGCGGATGGCATCGAACAAAGCGATGTGCTCTTGCTCGTACGGGTTGCGGGCGTTGTGGCCACCGGATTGGCAGTTTGACTTGCCCTTGGTGCCGAAAACCATTTCCGTCACGCTGTTCCACGTGTTGGGGATCTGGCGGCACTGGCTGTACATCTTGCTGCCGTCCTCGTAGGTGAACTCGACGAAGTGGCTGTCGTAGATCTGGCCCGATCCCTTCTTGGGGTCGCGGTGCTTGTAGCGCTGCACGCAGGCGCCCATGCCGTTGGCCTCGACGGGATGGCCGTTCTTCGCCCAGTTGCAGACGTCCAGGTTGTGGACGTGCTGCTCGCAGATGTTGTCGCCGCAGAGCCAGACGAAATGGTACCAGTTGCGCATCTGGAACTCCATCTCCGTCATCTCCGGCTTGCGTTCGCGGAACCACGGCTCGCCGCCGTTCCAGTAAGCCTGGCACAGAATCAGATCGCCGATCGCGCCGTCGTGGATCTTCTTCATGCCGTTGATGTAGCTGGCCTGATAGCGCCGCTGCAAACCGACGACCACCTTCAGGTTCTTCTCGTCGGCGATCTTATTGGTCGCCAGCAAGGTGCGGAAACCAGGGGCGTCGATGCAACACGGCTTCTCCATGAAGACGTGCTTGCCGGCGGCGATGGCGGCAGCGTAATGGATCGGACGGAAACCGGGCGAGGTGGCGATCAGGATCACATCGGCACCGGCGGCGATGGCCTTTTGGTAGGCGTCGAAGCCGACGAAGATGCGATCCTCGGGCAGATCGATCTTGGCGCCGTACTTCTTTTTCAGCTCCTCGGCGCAACCCTTGGCCCGATCGGCAAAGGCGTCGGCAACGGCGATCAGCTTGATGTTTTCGACCGAGTCGAGGCAGTTTACCGCGGCACCGGTGCCGCGGCCGCCGCAGCCGATCAAGGCGATCTTCAACTCGCTACTCTCGGCGGCGTGGGCAGTCCGGGCGATGTTCAGCCCGCCGGCCAGGGCAAGCCCGGCCGCCGCGACTGTGCCGCTCTTCAAGAACTCTCTGCGAGACGGCATCTTCGTATTACTCATCGTGGTGCTCCTCGAAGGGAATGATGGAAATGGAAAGGTGTCAATGGGGGTTCTTATCGAGTCCCGCATTGATGGTGGAACGCGGGAAGCGCCCCGGGATTGCAATCCCGGGGGTTGAACGACGAAATGGTTTCACAATCAAAACGGGACTCATCAGGACTCAGTACGCCTTGTAAATGCCAGGCACCGGAATCGGGTACAAGCCATCCTTATCGGGCAGCGCCCGCGGCTGGGCGTCCAGCGCGAACCGCTTGGGCATCTCGCTGGGCCCTTTGGCCACGGCCTCGTCCCAGTGGACGACCCGGCCGGAATACGTCGCCATGCGACCCAACACGGCCGTGAAACTGCTGGTGGCGCCGTACCAGCCGTCGTTGTGCTTGCGGTTCTTGCGGATGGCCTCGAACAGCACCACGTGCTCCTGTTCGTAAGGATTCCGGGCCCCCTGTCCGCCGGACTGCCCGTTCGACTGGCCCTTGGTGCCGTGAATGGCTTCGGATACGTTGGTCCAGGTATCGGGCATCTGGCGGCACTGGCTGTACATCGTGCTGCCGTCTTTGTAGGTGAACTCCACAAAGTGCCAGTCGAAGATTTGGCCCGATCCCGTCTTGGGATCGTGGTGCTTGTAGCGCTGGACGCACGAACCCATGCCGTTGGCTTTGACGGGATGGGCGTTCTTGACCCAGTTGCAGACGTCCAAATTGTGGACGTGCTGCTCGCAGATGTTGTCGCCGCAGAGCCAAACGAAGTGGTACCAATTGCGCAACTGGTACTCCATTTCGGTTTCGTTGGGCTTTCGTTCGCGGAGCCAAACCTCACCGCTGTTCCAGTAGGCGCGCTGTAAGAGGACCTCGCCGATCTTGCCGTCGTGGATCTTCTTGATGCCGTTGATGTAGCTGGTCTGGTAGCGCCGCTGCAAGCCGACGACCACCTTCAGGTTCTTCTTGTCGGCCAGCTTGTTGGTCGCCATCAAGGTGCGGAAGCCGGGGGCGTCGATGCAACACGGCTTCTCCATGAAAACGTTCTTGCCGGCCGCAATCGCCGCCGCGTAGTGGATGGGGCGAAACCCCGGCGGCGTGGCCAAGATGACGACGTCCACGCCCGAGGCGATGGCCTTCTGATAGGCGTCCAGGCCGACGAAGCGGCGTTCGGGCGGAACATCCACCTGATCGCGGAAACCCTTGACTTTCGCCCGGTCGTAGCTGGCCTCGCAACCGGCCTGCAGATTCTTCCGGCTGGTTTCCAATTTTTCGGCCGACAGATCGGCCATGGCCCACAGCTTGACGGGCCCCTCGGTAAGCAAAGCCTGCGAGGCGGCACCGGTGCCGCGACCGCCACAGCCGATCAAAGCGACCTTCAGTTCCTCACCGCCGGCGGCGTGGGCCGTCCGCGCGATATTCAGTCCGCCGGCCAAGCCGACCCCGGCCGCCACGGCTGTGCCGCTCTTGAGAAAATCTCGGCGAGAGGCCATCCTTTTGTCGCTCATCGTGGTTGTTCCTCGGAGGGAAAGAAGGAAATCGGAGACTGGCAACGCGAAACCTGGGGTTCAGTACGGTTTGTAGATGCCGGGGACGGCCATCGGGTAGTTGCCGTCTTTGTCGGGCATGGCCGGCGGATCGGCGTCGAAAGCGAATTTCTTGGGCATCTCGTCGGGCCCCTTGGCCACGGCGTCATCCCAGTCGACCTCCTGACCGGAGTACGTCGCCATACGGCCAAAAACAGCCGTAAAGCTGCTGGTGGCGCCGTACCAACCGTCGTTTTGCTTGTCGCCATTGTGGATGGCCCGGATCAGGTCGGCATGCTCCCCGACCGACCCGTCGGGGCCGTGCGTGGCCAACTCCATCACGCCTTTGGTGCCGTGGATGAACTGGCTGACGCTGGACCACGTGTTCGCCTGCTGGCGGCACTGGCTAAACAGTTTCATGCCGTCCTTGTAGGTGAACTCCACAGAGTGGTTGTCGTAAATCTGGCCCACGCCACGGTTGTCACGGCAATGACAGCTTCCCATGCCAATGGCCTTTTGTGGGTGCCCGCCCTTGATCCAGTTGCACACGTCGAGGTTATGCACGTGCTGCTCGACGATGTGGTCGCCGGAGAGCCACACGAAATGGTACCAGTTGCGCATCTGGTACTCCATTTCGGTCTGCTCGGGCAGACGTTTGCGAATCCAGATCGGTCCGCCGTCCCAGTATGCGCGGAAGAAGCTCAGTTCTCCCAGTGCTCCGTCTTGAATCGCCTTGATCTTGGGACGGTAATCCTTGCTGTGGCGGCGCTGCAAGCCGACGACCACTTTCAAGCCCCGCTCGTCGGCCAACTTGTTGGTCTTCATCAGCGACCGGAAGCCGGGGGCATCGACGCAACACGGTTTCTCCATGAAAACGTGTTTGCCCGCCGCGATCGCCGCGGCGTAGTGGATGGGACGGAAACCGGGCGGCGTGGCCACCAGGACGAGGTCCACTCCGCTGGCGAGCACTTTCTGGTAGGCGTCGAAACCAGAGAAAATACGGTCCTCCGGCACATCGATCCTGGCGGCGTATTTGGGTTCCTTCCGCAGATTCGTCAGGCAGCTCTTGGCACGGTCCTCGAAGGCGTCGGCCACGGCAATCAACTTGACGTTCGCACCGGTGTCAAAGCAGTTTCCCACGGCGCCGGTGCCCCGGCCGCCGCAGCCGATCAAGGCGATCTTCAGTTCATCGCCGCCGGCTGCGTGGGCCGTCCGCGCGATAGTCAGTCCGCCGGCCAGGGCAAGTCCTGCCGCCGCCGTGCTCCGCTTGAGAAAGTCTCGGCGAGATGTCATGGTGAAATAGGGGCTAGGGCCAGTGGTTTATAGCTTTCAATGCTAGCATTTAGAACGTGAATTTCGCAGGACAAGGCTGTACTGGAAGATGTTTTCCTTGGCTGCTTGCATTTCTGATGGTT
>Ga0181529_10007141_pt1 | contig 11208 bp, 14 predicted proteins | sample PEATcosm2014_Bin_36_FD_119763 | JGI IMG/M metagenome (GOLD analysis project Ga0181529, IMG submission 119763) | Peatland microbial communities from MTU Mesocosm Facility, Houghton, MI, USA - PEATcosm2014_Bin10_30_metaG | ecosystem: Environmental > Terrestrial > Soil > Wetlands > Peat | place... | reverse complement strand
TCGCCCTACGGCCTCACCGGCTCGGTCATCGCGCGAGACCGCGCCGCCATCGTGGCGGCCTCGCGGGCCTTGCGCTCTGCGGCCGGCAATTTCTACGTCAACGACAAGCCCACCGGGGCCGTCGTCGGGCGCCAGCCCTTCGGCGGCGCGCGGGCCTCGGGCACCAACGACAAGGCAGGGAGCTTCCTCAACCTGCTGAGGTGGGCCAGCCCCCAGGCGCTCAAGGAGAACCTGGATCCGCCCACCGACTGGCGCTACCCCTTCATGGGGGAGGCGTGAGCGAGGAGGCCGAGGCCTATCGAAAAATATACTTCGATAACATCGAGGCCTTGCGCCGGGGCGAGATCGAGGCGGACGCGGCCCTCCTCGGTCCCGCCTCGGACGACCGCGTTGGGATCAGCCTGGTCGTCCCCCTGCCTTCGCTCGCTCCTCGGTACGAGGAGCTTGCCCGGGCCTTTCGCGAGGCCGAGCCGGGGCTATACCTCTACCCGCCCGGCGACCTGCACGTGACCGTCTTCGACTTCGCGGCGGGCAGGGCGGATTACCGCCCCGATGCCGGCCTCGAGGTCCGGATCGAGCGGATCTGCGCCCGGCTCGCCTTTTCCCTGGCGGGCCTCGACATCGAGTTCAGGGGGGTGGTCTTCGGCCGCGCGGCGGGCCTGATCAAGGGCTACGCGGACGGACGCCTCGGGTCGGTCCGCGAGGCGCTTCGGGCCGCGCTCGCCCAGGAAGGCATTCCCAACACCGAGCGTTACCCCTCACAGACCGCCCACGCCACCTTCTGCCGCTTCGCCGGGCGCCCGCGAGACCCCGAGAGGCTCTGTCGCCTCGCGGAAGCCTGGGGCGAGACGGCCATAGGCGCCGAGCGCCCGGCCGCCTTTCTTCTGGTGGAGCACGACTGGTACAACCGCGCCGCGGGGCGACGGCTGATAGCAGAGCTCTAGATTACTGAATCGTCACACGGCCCCCACCGATGCGGCGCGGTTCCGCAGCACCGGCAGCGCCGCGCCGGCAATCCCGCGCGAGACTCGCCGAATTCCTTCAGCTCTCCCGCCGGCGATGGCAGGGACGATATCGCGGACTAGCGGCTGTAGTCCTCGAGCATGCGCAAATATTGGCCTATTAAATCGGGGCCATGCACGGGCGAAAAATGGCCCGCGATGATCGTGTCGATCGGGAGGCCGAGCTGCTTCAGCTTCCGCAATGTCTTGGGGTATTCGACGAGGTCGCTTCCTTCGGTGCTGCCGAGCCGCTCCTTGAGAGCGCAGCCGCCATAGAGGATTCTTTCCCTCGGGAAGTAGACGAATATATCGTCGATCCTATGCGAAGGTCCTAGGTAAAAGCCGCGGATACTGCCGTCCTGGAGCGTGAAATCGCCTTGAAAGACCGTGTCGGGAAGGACGATTTCGATATTCGGATAATCCGTCCACCCCTGTCGGGCGAGCGCCACCGAGCGCTTCCCCTCCTTTTCCAGCAGATCGCGGGTCAGCGCGGTCGACACGATGCGAGCTCCGATAGACTTGAAGTAGGCGTTCCCGCCGGCTCGATCAAGGTCGTGATTCGTGTCTATCACCTCCTCGATAGGCTTGGATGTGACCTTTGCGATCTCGGCGGCCAGCAGGCTCGCCGTCCGGGGAGTCCAGGTGGCGCCGACGACCGTCACGAAAGACGTCCCGATATAGACGAGGGAATTCTCCTTTGCGTAGAAATAGTCCTCGGCGATATAGATATCGTCGCTGAATCGGGTCAGCACGACCTTTGGGCCATCGCTGGCCATGGCGGGGAAGGCCGCGAACGCGGATCCGGCCAGTAGAATAGCGAAGGCCAGCATACGACGCTCCCGGAGCCGGTGGCCTGAGCAGGGGGCTTTAGTCCTGTTTTCGTTCATTCTCCCATTCTCCCTGTAGCGTTTTATATTGGACGTACGGGCGTCGCGCTAGAGGTCCTCGAGCCGCGATGCGTTGACCGGGAAGACCAGGTCGAAGAGGGCCTCGGCGGGCCGGCCCTCGCCGGGGACGATCCTGAACGAGGCGTCGCCGCCAAGGTTTCGGGCGAGGGCCTGGACGAGTCTGAGCCCCAGGCCCTTTCCGCCCGGCCGCGGCGCGCCTGCCCCGGCCTCCACTTCGGCCGCGTCGTTGCGGATCTCGAGGCAGTAGTCCCCGTCCTCGATGGCGAGCGAGAGCCGGACCTGGGGCCCGCTCTCGTCCCGCCGCGCGGAGGAGTGCTTGAGCGAGTTCGTCAAGGCCTCGTTGAGGATGAGGCCGAGCGAGGTCGCCTGGTCGACGAGGAGCTCGGCGTCTCCCGTCTCGACGCTCAAGGCGATGCTCGTGGGGCCCAGGCCGAGGCCCGAGGAGATGTTCGCCACGAGGGCCTCGACGTAGCGCCTCGTCTCGATGGAGGCGAGGGTCTGGTCCTTGTCGAGCTGGTCGTGCACGAGCGAGATGGCGAAGATCCTGCCGACGAGCTCGTCCGCGGCCTCGAGGAAGGCCGGGTCCCTCGACCGATTGCGCTGGAGCTGGACGAGACTCTTAATGATGTTGAGGTTGTTCTTGACTCGGTGGTGGAGCTCGCGGAGGAGCAGCTCCTGGGCCTCCAGGGAGCCCCGCAGGGCCTCCTCGGTGGCCATTCGCTTTTTTATCTCGCGCTCGACATCGCGGAAGTAGTCGGCGAGGCGGCCGAAGACGAAGCCCACCACCAGGCCCGAGGCCTCCGCGATGATCTTGCTCGCGGGGGAGTACTCGGGATGGCCGAGGATGGCGTACATGAGGAGATTCGCGGGCAGGCCAAGGAGCCCCGAGATTAGGCCGCCGGCCGTGCCGAAGCCCAGGGCCGCCACCACGACGGGCACAATCACGAAGTAATTGCTGGAGACGCCGAGGGTCTTCCCCGAGGCCAGCATGGCGGCGGCGTACAGGGCCACGGTGGCCGCGAGGCTCGCGTGGCGGTACCGTATGAAGACCAAGGCGTGGATCTTCGAGCTAAGGCGGTCGAAGGGGAAGATGAAACTCTCGGAGGCACCACCACCAGATCCACGCGCCGAGCCGCGCACGCCGCCGCCTTCCGCGGCCCTCGGCCTTGAGCCGGCCCTGGAAACCGCTTCATGCATGGTATATAGTACGCAGCAGGAGAGCAACCGCCATGGCGAGCATACTCGTCGTCGAGGACGAACCGATAGTCAGCATGCAGCTTCAAGAAAGCCTCGAAGGCATGGGGCACACGGTCCCGGCCGTGCTGGACTCGGGCGACGAGGTCCTCGCGGCAGTGCTGAAGCACAAACCGGACCTCATATTGATGGACATCAAGCTCCGAAGCTTCATCGACGGTGTGGACGCCGCGGCGCGCGTGAAGCTGGTCTACGACGTTCCCGTCATATACCTCACGGCCTATCCGAGCAAGGGGAGCCAGGACCGCGCCGAGCGGACCGCCCCCGCGGCCTACCTCGTCAAGCCGATCAACGATAAGGCCCTAGGCGAGCAGATCGAGCGCGCGCTCGCCCCCAAGACTCCGCCTTCCCTCCGCGCGGACTAGGCAAGGCAGGGGGATGCGGAAGCTCGGCCGGGATGACTGCCTCGGTCTCATGGAGCTGGGCGAGTTCAGGCCCGGCGTGCTTGAGGCGGCCGAGAGGGTGGCAGTCGTGCTCACCCAGAGCTGGTGCCCCCAATGGACATGGATGCGATCCTACCTCGCGTCGCTGCCTCCTGATCCGGACGCCGAGGTATTCTGGGTCGAGTACGACCTCGAGGATTTTTTCGAGCCTTTAATGAAATTCAAGGAAGAGGTCCTGGGCAACGACCAGGTGCCCTATGTCCGCTACTACCGGGGTGGGCGCCTTGCCGCCCAATCCAATTTTATCGACTCAGCCGGCTTCCTCCGCCGGCTGAAAGGATGAGCCTCGAGACGGCGCCGGATATCGCCAGACCTGCCGCGATGGCTCCGGCCGCGAGGAGGGTGCCCAGGCCCGTGGACAGGCCATTCCAGTTGTCGCCTCGGACATAGGCGAGCATCGTGTAATACATGCCGCCTCCGGGCACGAGTGGTATGATTCCGCAGGCGATGTAGACCGAGGCTGGCCGCTTGCGGAATGCGGCGACGAGCTCGGACCAGGCACCGATGGCGATCGATACCACGCAGTAGGCGATGGCCTGGGAGCCGGTCGCCGCCTGCAAGGGCGCCGCCACCGCCCAGCCCAGGGCCCCGCCGGCGGCCGCGAGGGGCAGGTCGCGGGAGCGCAGGTTGAACATCGCCCCGAACCCGGCCGTCGCGAGGCCCGCCCAGAGGGGATCGAGGAGGCGCATCAGCCCATCGCCCCGCCGAGGAGGCGCCACAGCTGATAGGCGGCGCCCGCCCCGGCCGAGATCGCCGCCGCCGACATGAAGGCGTCCGCGCCCCGCGCCACGCCGGCCACCAGGTCGCCCGCGATGGTGTCGCGTATCGCGTTGGTCACCGTTATGCCCGGCACGAGGAGCATGAGTACGCCGATCACGGTGGCGTCGGAGCTCGTGGCCAGGCCCAGGCTCCTCGCCCCCAGGCAGAGCAGGGTGGCCGCCGCCCCCGCGAGAAGGTTCGTGAAGAAGTCCGGCACCCGCTTGCGGGCCATGGCTGGCGTGAAGCTCGTGACGAGGGCCCCCGTAGCCGCCGCGACCAGGGCGTCGTTCCAGGCACCGCCGAAGAGAAGGGCGAAGAAGCCTGCCCCGGCGGCAGCGGCAGCGGCCCCTGCGGCGACGGAGTGTCCGGGGAGCCGTTCGATGCGGTCGAGCTCGGCGGCTGCCGCGGCGTAGCCCCGCTCGCCCGCTGCCAGCGATCGGGCCAGGGCGTCGATCAGCGCCACCCGCTCGAGGTGCATCGCCCGGCGCTTGATCCGGCGGACGATCGAGTGGACATGGCCGTCCAGCCCGAAAAAGGAGATGGTGACCCCAGTGGGCGTCGCGTAGCACTCGGCCTCGGCGCCGTCGAGGGCCGCGGCCACGGCAACGGCCGTCTCCTCGGCGCGGTAGGTCTCGCCCCCGCTCTCGAGCATGGCGCGGGCGGCGTCGGCGGCGAGGAGGAGGGCGTCCTCGGGATTAGTCGGCGCGAAGTCCTGGTCCATGGCGCCAATGGTCGCCCCATTCGGCCGCGTCGTCAATGACGGGCCCTGAGGGGGCCCGGCCGCAGCACGAGGGCGATAAATAGGAGGATGCCGACGAAGCGCCCCGCGCCGCTGAGGGCGAAGACGGCCGTGTAGCCTACCGAGTCGGCCAGGGCACCGCCGATGACGGGGCCGATTACGGCGCTCGCGGTCACGAGGGTCTGGTACACGGCGGTCGCCTCGGCCCTCCGGTCGTCGGGCGTCAGCTTGAGGAGGATGTTGAAGCACGCAAGGTTGTAGCCGGCCCAGAGAATGCCCGAGGCAGTGTTGATGTAGGCCACCTGCTGAGGCCTGGTCACCAGGATCCAGGAGAGCGGCAGGAAGGGGATGAGCAAGCCAGTGAGCACCAGGACGAAGGCATCTCCCTTCTTGTCGGTGGCGCGGCCGAGGGCCAGCTGGCCGAGCAGCGTCGTGACCGAGGATACGGCAGTGAGGAAGCCCACCATCGCCGCGCTCGCGCCCAGGCGACTCACGAGATATACGTTGAAGAAAGGCGAGGATACTTGGAGCGCGGTGTTCCACACCAAGGCGCTCGCGGCGAAGCCCATGAATCGCCTGTCGGCGAGGAGCTCCCGCAAGGGGAAGCCCTTGGGCCTGGCGGACGATGCCTCCGAGACGGAGGCATCGGGGATCCTCGAGAAGCTGGCCGTGCTCAGCATGCCCACCGCGAAGGAGAGGAAGAAGATCGCCTGGAAGCCGAGATGGGGAAAGGCATGGATCCCCGACAGGGACTTCACGATCTTCCCGGCGATCGGCGAGGCGAGGATGGATGCCACGATGATCGCGACGTTGCGCTTGCCGAAGTACCGGGCCCTCGCCTGGAGCGGCACGAGGTCGGCGACCATCGAGGTCCAGGCGGGGTTGCAGAAGTTGCCCATGACCGAGCGCAAGGCATTGAGCGCGACCAGGGAGACGACGGCCAGGCCCGAGTCGCCGGCGATGAAGGGCACCAGGGAGATGGCCAGGAGGCCGACCCTGCCGATCCCTCCCCCGGTGAGCACCACGAGGCGCTTGCGCGACCGGATCCTCGAAATGGCCATCGCCCCTGGCACTATGGAGAGCGAAGCGCAGAGGTTGGCGGTCGCCGTATTGAGTCCGATTATCTCGTTGGATACCCCGTAGGACAGGAGGAAGAGCTCGAGGAAGCCGGCCACGAGGTTGTCGCTGAGGCTCGCGAAGAGGCCGTCGAAATAGAAAAAACGGAGCCCGGCTATTCGCGGGGCTCCCAGGTCGCCAGTCGCTTTCCGGATATCTGCGTCGATAGGACCGAATATGCGCATTGTTCGATTATCCTCCTTCGCAAGCGGACTGTTCAAGCCGAGGGTCGTCATTGACTGGAAACCCTGCATGGGAGAGAATATTCACATGAGAATATCGAAGCTGGTCATGCTCTCGGTCGTGGCCCTCGCCCTTTTCCTTGCCTGCTCGCCTAGGAAGGCGGCCCCGGTCCCCGCCGGGACCATGGGAGCCGCGGCAGCCCTTGGTCCCAGGGTCGTCTACTTCGAGGGCGACGTGAAGGTAGACGGATCCGCCCCCGAGATCGGCAAGGAGCTGGGCGCCAAGGTGCGCGTCGAGACGGGGACGGGGGCCTCCTGCGACATAGTCCTGGGCGCCAAGAACGCCATCCGGATCAGCCAGGATGCGGAAGCGACCCTGGACTTCTCGGGGATCGTGAAGGAGGTGTCGCTCAAGAAGGGCGGCCTGAGCGCGGTGCTGCGCGGCCTGGCCCAGGTCCCCGGCTCGGACTCCTTCCGCGTGACGACCGCGACCGCCTACGCGGGCGTGCGCGGCACCTGCTTCTGCGTCTGGGCCGAGGAGGGCTCGACCTACGTCTGCGCCTGCAACGGGAGGGTCAGGACTATCGACGCCAAGGGCTCGAACGAGCTGAGCCTCGAGGCCGCCCACCACTCGGCCCGCGAGTACACGAGCAAGGGCGGCAAGACCGAGGTCGTCCCGGCTGGCATCGAGCACCACAGCGACGCGTCGATAGAGTCCCTGGCCGCCAGGATCGGCGAGACCATCGACTGGACGAAGGAGGACTGATGATCCTCCCTAATGCCGGTCCCGATTTCTGCCGAAATAGACACTAATGAACATTTCTACGTTGATTGGATTGTTTATGGGCATCGGGTCCCTAATGATCGCCTATATCATCGAGGGCGGCAATCCCGGCGACTTAATCATACCCTCCCCCTTGATCATCATATTCGGCGGTACCTTCGGCGCTCTCTTTCTCCAATTCGACATGGAAGACATCATGTCCATTCCTAAACTCATAGGTCTGGCGTTGAGGAACCCGCCCACGAAGGAAAAGGACCTCGCGCTGCGCTTCGTTGCCCTCGCGGAGAAATCGCGTCGCGACGGCCTGCTCTCCCTGGAGGAGGATATGCAGTCGATCGACGCCAAGGAGGACCCCCTCCTGAAGAAGGGCCTGCGGTACGTCATCGACGGCACCGACTCGGAGGCCCTGCGCGAGCTGCTGGAGAACGACGTCGCCATCTTCGAGAAGCACCGCAAGCACCAGGCTAAAATATTCTCCGCGGCGGGGGGCTACTCGCCGACGATGGGCATCATCGGGACGGTCCTCGGCCTTACGATAGTCCTCAAGAACCTCTCCGAGCCCGACAAGCTCGGTAGCCATATCGCCGTGGCCTTCATCGCGACTCTCATCGGGATCCTCATGGCCAATTCCATCTGGCTCCCCCTCGGCGGAAAGCTCGAGGTCGTCCTCGCGAAGGAAAAGAACACGAAGGAGATGATAATCGCGGGAGTCCTCGCGATCCAGCAGGGCGAGAGCCCCAAGCTCGTCGGCGACAAGCTCGCCGCCTTCGTCTCCGAGAAGGAGAGAGGCGCTCTCGAGTCCTTCAACGAGGAATAAGGCATGGCGCAAAAAGGCCCCGTCAAGCGCAGGCAGAAGAAAGAGGAGCCGGAGCCGCACGAGAATACCGAGCGGTATCTCCTCACCTACTCCGACATGATCACCCTGCTCATGGTCCTCTTCGTAGTCCTCTACGCCGAGTCCAAGGTCGACATCGTCAAGTACAACGCCCTCGCGGAGTCCCTCTCCAACGCCTTCAGCATGCCAGGGGTCCAGGCGCGCGAGGGCGAGGGCGGCCACTCGCTCTCGCCGACTGACGCGGTGCTCGCGCCCCCGCCCGGCACCGGGCTCTCTCCCAAGCAGTCGTCTCGCAGGGACGACTTCATGGAAAAGGCGCGCTCGACGCTGGACACCGAGATACGCACCGGCGAGATCCACATGAGCACGGAGGCGCGAGGCATAGTCCTCGCCTTGGCCGGGGATACATTCTTCAAGGTGGGCTCCGCCAAGCTCGAGGAGGGGTCGATAGCCACTCTGTCCAAGGTGGCCGAGCTCCTTCGCGGCCTGCCCAACCCGATCGCCGTGGAGGGACACTCCGACAACTCGCCGATGGCCCGCGGGGACCCGATGGGCTCCAACCTCATGCTCTCGGCCGCGAGGGCGGTGGCCGTCACGGAGGCTCTCGAGCTCCTCGACCTTCCCAAGGAACGCCTTTCGGCGACGGGCTTCGGCGATTCCAAGCCGGCCAGGCCCAACGATACCCCCGAGGGCAGGGCCTACAACCGCCGCGTGGAGATCCTGATCCGTTTCGACGCCGACAGCTAGCCGACCCAGGATGCTAGCCGCAGGACTCGGCCTCTCCTGAGAGGCATCGCTCGATGGCCGCAGCGAGCTCTTCGGGCCGCCAGGGCTTGTGCACGCAGGCGCAGATCCCCGCTTCCTCCTGGGCCCTGCGGATCGCGTCGGCGTCGGCCTGGCCGGTCATGAGTATGGACTTGATCTCCGGCCTCCGCTCGCGCAGGGAGATGAGGAAGCGATCTCCACGGACTCCCGGCATGAACCAATCGCAGATGACGAGGGCCACGTCGACCCCCTCGGACTCGAGGTCGGCTATCGCGGCAACCGCGTCCTCGGCCCCCAGCGCCGTCTCGATCGAAAAGCGCTCTCCGAAGCGCCTGCGCAGCTCCTGCTTCATCGCGAGCAAGATCACCGCCTCATCGTCGATGCAGAGGATGACCGGTCTCTCAGTCGGCATCGCACCCCCGGGCGCCCTTGCTCTCCGCCGCCGATGCCATGTGGGCGCCGATGTCCTGGGCGTCCCAGGGGTAGCAGACCCAGCGGTCCTCGATCTCCCTGCCCGCGAAGTATCGCTCGACCTCGCTCGGGATCGCGCCGCGCTTTTCCTTGAGCTTATTGTGAAGGACTGCCACGGCGATCTCGGCGGGCTTGTGCCGCATGAGCTCCCGTACGCAATACTCCAGCGTCGTCCTCGAGTCGTCGACCTCGTCGACGAGGAGTATGCGACGGCCCCGAAGCTTGTTCTCGGCCTCCTCGATCCACTGGACCTTGCGCGGGAGCTCCGATGGCTTGTCGTCGGCATCGTAATAGGCGACCCCCACGGCGAGGATGGGCTTGCCGAGAAAGGTTCGCATGATGCGAGCGGGGATGAATCCTCCGGAGCCGATGGCGACGATGACGTCCGGTTCGAAGCCCGAGGCCTTGACCCGCTCCGCGATGTCCTGGGATGTCCTATGGATGTCCTCGTACGTGAAGAAGTACTTCTCCATGGACGGATACTAATTGCCCAGGCGAGGATTAGCAAGGAGGGGGGGAGATCGTCCGCCTCTTCGCTCGTTCCGCCGCCACCTCATGTACGTCGATTACGGGGATCATCGACCACTTCGTGTTCCCCGAGACTATGCGCCGCCTCGGCCTGGCACGACGGGCGCGAGGCGGGCTACCCCGCAGGCGGCCCCCTCGAGCTCTCGCGACCCATAGAGCGCAGGTACGCTAGCTCAGGTGGGAGGCTTCGCATCTCCGCTCGCGTCTAAAGCGTCCTTGTGGAGGGGGAGTCCTTCTATCCAGTCCAGCCCCAGGCCCTCTTTTCGGCCAATACCCATCCGAAGGCTCAGCCTCCGGATTTCACGACCATATCCCGCAGGCTGACGCCCGGATGATGGTACTTGACCCCATTCGCCCTGCTCCAATGCTGAATGGCACCTTGGGGGCACCATTCATCGCAGGCGAAGCAGGCCTCGCAACGATGCCGCCAAACCGGCCTATTGTCGACTATCTCGATGTTACGGGCGGGGCAGACTTTTACGCACGTGCCACAGCTATTGCATCTCTCGTCGACGCGGATATTCTTATCGGTCATGTGAATCAGCTCCCTGAACCCCAGGGGACTGTCCCCCGGCTCTTGCGCCTGTACCCTCAACGCCTCGACGCAGGGCTTCTCGATCATCCTATACATAAGAGTCATCATTGAATTGAACATCGCGCCGAGTACGCGATACTTCTCGGCTTTTTTATGGAGCAATCGCTCGCATATTTCCACGATTTTTTTGTCGCACGCGGCGTAAATGCGATCCAGGTTCGTAACGATGGGAACCGGAATATGGGAATAATCCAGGTTGTTCATGGGGAGCCGCACGGAAAATTTCGCAGACAGTGTGCCGCCGAGGGACGCGACCTTATTCTCCAAATTCCTCAAGGTTGGCAGCGCGTTGACGATCTCGTATCCTCCGCAGGTGCAGATGGCGAAGAGGTATTTGGACTCGATGGCATCGAGCTTTTCGAGGAACCTTTCTACGATCAAGGGAACGCCGGACAAGGGAGCGAGATAGCAAGGGAAGACTATCCCTATGTTCCCCGCCTCTATCTTGATCCTGGGCTTTTCGACTATCGCAGGAATGGAGATCAGTTCGCCACCGATTCTCCAGGCGATCGCCTTTGCCACCGATAGGGAATTTCCCGTGCCGGTGAAATAGCAGACTCCAACGCTCATAATGCCTGGACCATGGCATCGCGAATCATCATTTCCCCGAGCTGGACTTCGGGATGACGATACCTCTTTCCGGCGACCGAGACCCCGTCCAATAGGATTGCCTGGCGCGGGCACCACTGGACGCAGGCGAAGCATTGCTCGCAGCGATGGTTCCACTTTGGCCGACCGCCAGTAATCTCGATGTTTCGAACTGGACAGACCTTGGCGCAGGTCCCGCAAACGTCGCATGCATCCGACGTTCCGAAGCGTCTATCCATC
>Ga0181529_10007139_pt1 | contig 11213 bp, 5 predicted proteins | sample PEATcosm2014_Bin_36_FD_119763 | JGI IMG/M metagenome (GOLD analysis project Ga0181529, IMG submission 119763) | Peatland microbial communities from MTU Mesocosm Facility, Houghton, MI, USA - PEATcosm2014_Bin10_30_metaG | ecosystem: Environmental > Terrestrial > Soil > Wetlands > Peat | place... | reverse complement strand
TCCTTATCCTGGACGATTTTGCAAGCAACTCCTTTGTTTTGACGATTTTGCAGCGCAACCCTCCCCGTATCCCCAACAAAACAAGGATTTTGCGCCCAAAATACCGGTGGGGGTCCCCCCCGCGCCGGCTGCCCCCGGTCGCTCGCAGTTGGAGACCGGGGAGCCCCCCAACTTCGCCGCGCCAAGTAAAATGGAAGTATGGGATTTGAGAGCGTGAAGAAGATCGCCGAGGCGGATTTCCCCACTCGCTGGGGAGCCTTCCGCATTCTGGGCTTTGAGGGCGTGACGCGGCCTGAGGCGAGTGGGGACGGCAATCGCGCCGCTGCGGCAAGCGTCTACGAGGTTAAGAGCGGCGAGGTCGAGGGTTTGGTGGCTCTGGTGATGGGCGACATCCACGCCACTCCGCCGCTCACCCGCATCCACTCGCAGTGCCTCACCGGCGATGTTTTTGGCTCGCTGCGCTGCGATTGCCGCCTGCAACTGGAGCTGGCCATGCGCCAGATAGCCGCCGCCGGCGCGGGCATTGTGCTTTATGAGCAGCAGGAGGGCCGCGGCATCGGCCTGATGGCCAAACTGCGCGCCTACGAACTCCAGGACCGGGGCCGGGACACCGTGGAGGCCAATGTGGAGCTGGGCTTTGCCGCCGACTGCCGCGCCTACGAGCTGCCCGCCGAGGTTCTCAAGCTGCTGGGCGTGAGATCGGTCCGGCTCATCACCAACAACCCGGAGAAGGTGACGGCGCTTGAGTCGGCCGGCATCAAGGTGGTGGAGCGCGTCTCCGCCGAGGTTGCGCCGCAGGAGAGCTTTGCCGACTACGTGCGCACCAAGCATGAGAAGATGGGCCACTTCTCGGACCTTGCTGAATACAAATGAGTTGGGAGGGCGTGGAGGGTAGCCGGAGCGGCCACGACCGTGCGATATGATAGATTCAAGAAGATGCGCCACTCCGCGGAGAGATGGCCGAGTGGTTTAAGGCGCACGCTTGGAAAGCGTGTGTACTCGAAAGGGTACCCAGGGTTCGAATCCCTGTCTCTCCGCCATTAAGTCGTTTAGAATTAATGAACTTCCAGTAAGATTCGAACTCTCGGTGCATTTCCCCGCAATACTGTAGGTTTTCTCGCGAACCGGAACTGGAGACCATTCTCCGCTGGTGCGCACCAGCGCTATTTCCGGCCCTATTCTCTGACCGCAATTTCGGCAGTTCCGATTCCACTCGAAGTGGAACCAGAGAGTGCAACTGCAGGCAGTATTGACGGCCTCATGCAGTCGCCTTTCACAAGCCGCGGTTCCCAGGATTGCCCATGGAGGAATTTGTGTTGGCCGAAGACTTGCGTTGATACCGACCGAGGCTTGGCTCAGACTGTCTGCTGCTTCCAGTTCATGGGGACATTGCCGATCAGGTCGTCGAGGGAGAGGGGCAGAGACTCAGGCTGCGTCAGAATCTTTTCGACCGATTGCGGACTCAACGATGCAAGCCGGAAGATCTTATTGATATAGCGTGGCGAGACGTTGTGCATGATAGCGAGTTGCGAGATGCTTGGCGCCGTTCCGTCAACTAGTTGCTCGTACCAGAGGCGGGCGCGGGCGATGGCTTTGGGGATTGCTTGGAGGCTGGCGTCGGTGGTGATCTGGTTGCTGCCAACGATAAGGCGCAGTGCGCGGCCTTGGGGAACATGACGGAATGGACAGTCGATTTTGGCAATCGGTGGCAAGCTAAACGGGATGGACTGAGACTTGGTGGCTGGCGTGCTGGTTGTAGATGCGGCGCTGCCGCTGAGTTGTTGGATGAGTTGCGGGACTTTGATGCGGATCTCGACACGCGTGGGGTGAACGTAGCAACTCGGTCGCTTTCCCCGGTGAATACACCGGGGCCTCATTGAAGCTGATAAGGGCCAGCTCATCCGAGGACAGGCCACTCCTTTCCCCGGTGAATACACCGGGGCCTCATTGAAGCGATCTTGGCTGCGTCGGCCAGCTTCGGAGCGAATCCTTTCCCCGGTGAATACACCGGGGCCTCATTGAAGCTGGCGTTATCTGTGCGTCGGCGCAGAATGGTCAACCTTTCCCCGGTGAATACACCGGGGCCTCATTGAAGCGCCCCGTCCGATTACGATCGCGCAGTAAGAGCTATCGCCTTTCCCCGGTGAATACACCGGGGCCTCATTGAAGCCCAGCGGCAACGAGATCGGAACTTACACCGATCCGGCCTCTTTCCCCGGTGAATACACCGGGGCCTCATTGAAGCGGGGATGAGCGGCTACGATCTTTCCACCCTGGCCATCTGGCTGCTCGAAGTGCGCGCCGGAGTCTACATTGGGGAGGTGTCGAAGCGCACCCGGGAGATGATTTGGGAACAACTAGTCCAGGGTTGCGAACAGGGCAACGTGGTGATGGCCTGGGCCAGCAGCCACGAGTCGGGATACGAGTTTCAAACTATAGGCCCCTGTCGCCTCCTGCCCGTCGACTTTGACGGCCTGATGTTGGTCGCATTTCAACCAGCGCCGCCGGGCCAGAAGGATGGATCTTTGACAACCGAAAGTTAGATTGAACCGGGGTGCGACGCCGGTGGCCGATACAGCGAGCGCGTTCCTGCGTGGAATCAATCAGTTATAATAAGATCGTTCCCCGCACGCGCGGGGATGAACCGGCGAGAAGGGCCAGACCGGAGCCGCGCTGCCGACGTTCTTGGTGTTTTAGTCAGGTGACGAAATGAATCCTGATCACGATTCCAGAAACTGAGTAATATTAAGGGTAGAAGATAGGGGAAGTATAGAACCCATCTCATAAATGCCTGAGCAGCATCTGGAGGCACGCCAACTGTACAAAGCTTGCCTCGCTCCTGCAGATGTTTAGCCAGCAGGCGCGGTGCTTCGACTAACTTCCCCTCGCAAATCCACTGCTGAAAACGTCGGTGGCATGTCTGGTACGGCGGATACTTCGCGGGCAACTCGGACCACTCCGCACCGCTGCCCAGAATCCACAACACACCGTTCAACACAGCTCGCGTGTCGTGCCACGGACGACCACGATTATCCTCCACTTCCCACTGTTCGTCTGTCAGTTCCCAACTGGCCATCGCAATCCGCAGAGACGCCTTGAGCAACGCCTGTTTCGCGGATTTCAGAGCTGAATATGTTTATGAGATGGGTTCTAGGTGGATAAGATCAAAAAATCAAGCACCTCGATTTTAGTTCAACTATATGATAATGAAATAGATAGAGATTTCTAAATCAGAGTCAGAGGCGCGTTCATTCGAGGTTGTCGAGGTCGTCACCCAACACTATGCGTCGCATTGTCAAGATTTTGATTTGACATCCCCGCTCCCTCCATGAAATAAAGTGTCGTCTCCCTTTTGTTTATTACGTCTGTTTCAGATTTGCGCTTCCGCAATTATCGTGCCGGAGTTGTGGTGTTTCTGTTGGAGAAAAACCTGGAGTTGATCCGGCCCTCAAGCGTTTCGTTGTGCAGATGACATTCAAAGCGGAAGAAGGCAATTCCGCCATTCAGGGAAGCTAAATCAAGAGCTGCGGGCGGATGGGTTTGCCTGGTAGCGCGCTGTTAGCCTTTGATGTTTTTTCGGAACCCAGGTTGCGAGGATCGAACGATAGTTGCCTGATTGGGCCGAATAGGGTTCCTATCACTATCCGCATTCCTCCTAAAAACAGATAGTTTCACCGCTTCGCGGCCGCCGTGCCGCTAAGTATGTGTTTTCTTTGTGATTACTACCAGGCAGATATGCGAATTTTGGTGCACCTGCCTCAGACAAGTATTGACGTAAAGATGTGGAGACCAGACATGAGTTTTCGGCACGTAGCAAGAGTAGCGTTTGCCCTCTCGATCGCCTTCCTTTTCCATTCGCAGCAAGCGCTGGCCGCGACGCCAGCCTACGACCAGTGCGTCTATGCATTGGACCAGACGGCGGCGAATGCCCTGAGCATCAGCGGCGCGGTTAGCATCAATACCCCCAGTTGCGGCGTGGTTGTGGACTCATCGAGCAGCAAGGCGTTTACATTCTCCGGTGCCGGAAACTTTACTGCCAAGTACTTTGACGTGGTGGGAGGATATTCGACATCGGGAGCGGTGACGCTTTCGCCGAAGCCTGTAACCGGCTCGGCATATCAGGCAGACCCGTTGGCGTTTCTTGTTCCGCCCGTCGGCAGCTCGTGCACATATACGAATTTCAAAGTATCGACCGGCTCGTCCACGCTGAATCCGGGCACTTACTGCAACGGCATCACCATCAGCGGCGCAACGACCGTGACCTTCAATCCAGGAACCTACATTCTCATGGGCGGTGGTTTGAATGTCTCCGGGGCAAGCATTATCAAGGGAAGCGGGGTAACGTTCTTTCTGACGCAGGGGTTGGGTTACAGCTATGGGCCGCTGACTGTCAGCGGCGCGGTTATCGCCACCCTGTCGGCTCCTACCAACGGATCTTACAACGGCATCCTCTTTTATCAAGATAAGTCAATCGGCACGGGGAAGGCAGCTAATACCGTCACTGGTTCATCATCATCTTCGTTGACGGGCGTGCTGTACTTTCCCACAACCGCGCTGTCACTTTCCGGGGCGGAGTCCACCGGCAATTGCCTGATCCTGGTTGCTGACACCATCTCGCTGACTGGCGCGGCGTCGCTTGGAAATGGTTGCTCTGGTGTTTCACCGCTACAGCCGCCTACACCTGTGGCCGTGAGCATAGCTCCAACTACCGCGACGCTCTACGGCGGACAGACGCAGCAGCTCACCGCTACCGTGATCAACACCACGAACACTGCGGTGACCTGGACGATCAGCCCTGCAACGGGAGCTGGAACGATCAGCACATCAGGCCTGTATACCGCTCCGACGACGATTTCAACGCAGCAGACGGTGACCGTTACCGCGACCAGTCAAGCGAGCACAACCGCGTCGGCTTCCTCGACGGTAACGCTGATGCCGAAGACCACGCCAACGATTACGTGGGCAACTCCAGCGGCGATCACATATGGTACGGCGCTAAGCGCGACGCAGCTTGATGCCACGGCAAGCGTTGCGGGCACCTTTGCTTACACGTCAGCCTCCGGTACGGTGTTGACAGCCGGATCGCAGACCTTATCTGTAACCTTCACGCCCACCAACACGACCGTCTATAACACGGCAACGGCCAGCGTGCCTTTGACCGTCAGCAAGGTTGTTCTGACGGTGACGGCGGGCAACGCGAGCCGCGCCTACGGAGCCGCCAACCCCGCCTTTACCGGACACCATCACCGGCTTTGTCAACGGCGACACCTCCAGCGTGGTGGGCGGCGCGGCCATCCTGACGACAACGGCGACCTCGAGCTCTGCGCCGGGAAGTTATTCCATCACTGCGGCGGCGGGCACGCTCTCGGCGGCCAACTACAGCTTCAGTTTCGTCGCGGGCACACTGACTGTGACCACGGCCTCGCAAACGATCAGCTTCACCGCGCCAGTTTCTCCGGTAACTTATGGAGTCGCACCGATCACTCTGTCGGCAACGGCAAGCTCCGATTTGTCGGTAACTCTCAGCCTCGTCTCCGGTCCAGGATCAGTTAGTGGCAGCACACTGACAATCACCGGCGCGGGCACGGTGGTGGTGGCCGCGAATCAGGCGGGCAACACCGACTTCGCGGCGGCGGCGCAAGTGACGCAGAGCATCATGGTCAACAAGGCGGTTCTAACGGTAACGGCGGCGAACGCCAGCCGCGTCTACGGAACGGCCAATCCGAGTTTTACTGACACCATCACCGGCTTCGTCAACGGCGACACAGCGGCAACAGCCATCACAGGCACTCCGAGTTTGACCACAGCAGCCACGGCATTGTCCCCCGTAGCCAGTTACGCCATCACGTCGGCAGCCGGAACACTGGCAGCCGCTAGCTACACCTTCACCTATGTAAATGGAACGCTGACCATTGGTCAGGCAGTTCTGACGGTGACACCAACCAACGCCAGCCGAGCTTACGGAGCAGCAAACCCCGCCTTTACCGGAATCATCACCGGGCTAGTTACGGGCGATAATATCACCGCGACTTACGCCTCAGGCGCCACCGCGACGACGCCAGCGGGCGTATATGCGACGGGTGTCAACGCGATTACGGCAACGCTCTCTGATCAGGGCAACCGCCTGGGCAACTACACAGTGACGCTAACTCTGGGTACGCTGACGATTACACAGAGCAGCATTACGCTCAGCTGTACGCCGACGGCAATCACGTATGGAACGGCGCTGAGTGTCTCGCAGTTGGGCTGTAGCTCTGGTGGAGTGGCGGGCAGTTATACGCTGACGCCTGCCGCGGGCACAGTGCTGACGGCTGGCTCGCAGAGCATCACAGTCAGCTTCGCGCCCACCGACGGCACGGACTACAGCACGGCCACGACAACGGCGACGCTGCAAGTAAATCAAGCAGTGCCGGTCATAACCTGGACAACGCCTGCGGCTATCACCGCCGGTTCGGCGCTGGGCACGACGCAACTCGATGCTACGGCCAGTGTGCCGGGAACATTCGCCTACACGCCTGCCGCTGGCGCGGTATTGGCCGCCGGATCGCAGACGCTCTCGGTGGCCTTTACGCCCACCGATACGACAGACTACACTTCGGCCACAACTATCGTCCCTTTGACGATAAATCCAACTACGCAATGTGCTGCAAGTTACCAGCGCGCAATTACTATCGACCATACGAAGGTTCCGAATACCGATCAAGTCAACTTCCCATTTTTATTCAGCACTACAGATCAGGCGTTTGCAACGATAGCAAATGGTGGACATATAGCTAGTCCCAACGGCAACGACATTATCTTTAGCACCGATCCAAACGGCCTCACTAAGCTTGACTATGAACTGGAACAATACAATCCGATCACCGGCCAGATAGTTGCATGGATACGCATTCCAACGCTCTCGCATACTACAAACACCGTTATTTATATGTTCTACGGAAATTCCAGCATCACAACGTCGCTGCAGAACCCTGCCGGTGTTTGGGACACAAATTATCATGCCGTCTATCATTTGGCAAACGTGGGGACAAGCACCGCGGCGGACTCCACCGCCAATGGTAATAACGCATCACTCACGTCAGTGTCAGCTGCCTTTGGCGAGATTGATGGGGCAGCTAACTTCAACGGAATCTCCAGCTATATGCAAGTTCCCTCGGCGGCCTTTGGGGCATACCCAAACGATTTCACTGCATCTTTCGGTGTGTGGTTTATGACAGCTGCCGCAGGGGTGATCTTAGGCCAGACCGGCGGCGGGGAACCTGGCAGCAGTCCGGATGGGTGGGTGCCGGCACTCTACGTCGACACTGCGGGTAGCCTGAGAGCATCGTTATTCTGGCATGGTGGTGTATCAGACCAGATTGTTACAACAACTGCCTATAACGACAACAATTGGCATTACGCTGTTGATACATTTGCTAACGGAACTGAGACGCTATACGTCGATGGGCAGAACACTGGTTCTCAGCAAGCAGGAGAGGATGGTTATGCATCGTCTTACGAGTATTTCGTCGGAGCAGGAGAGACAGCTAACTGGCCAGCTGCGAATGGGTCGTGGCTCTACTTTAATGGTCTGATTGACGAAGTGAACATTTCGAACAGTGCACGATCGAGCGATTGGGTTTTGACGGAGTACAACAACCAAAGCTCTCCAGCGGCGTTCTATCAACTATCTTCTGAAAGCTTGGATAGTACGCCACGGATAACTCCAGCCGCTGTAAACTTATATGCTACCCAGAACCAGCAGTTTACGCTACTAGGGATGGGTACGTGCAGTTCGGCTGCAATCAACTGGGCTATTGAACCTGCGGTTGCGGGCGCAATCAGCCAGATTGGTCTGTACGCGTCACCAAGTTCGATCATAATCCAGCAGATTGTTACAGTCACGGCAACGAGCACAGCGAACAACAGTCCAGTTTCGGCAACAGTAACCCTGATGCCATCATGGAGTGGACCCGCAGGAACGGTAATCACAATCAATGGTACAGGCGGCTTTGGAAGCGCCGAAGGAGCCAGTAGCGTAACTGTCGGAGGGCTTCCGGCGGTCACCTTGTTCTGGAGCGATACGCAGATACAGGTGCAAATTCCGACGGGCACTGAATTAGGTCTTAACAGTGTAGTGATTGCGGTCGCAGGTCAGCCAGACACAAAAGCCACCTTTAATGTGACGCCGGGAATAGTTGGCATTACGCCATCTTCCGCGGGAACAACAGCATCGACAACCATTAACACTCCAAATCAAATTGCGCCATTAATTTTTAACGGCGCGACGGGACAGTTAGTTGATGTGTCGCTACTCAACTCCACCTTCAATGTTGATTGCAATTCAGCACGTGTTACCATCCTTAATCCAGTTGGGTCAACGTTATTTAGTCAAGGATTCTGCAATGGCAGCACTACCAATCCAATAACGCTGCCATTCACTGGAACCTATACCCTGATCTTTGCTCCAAATAGTAACGGGGCCACCGGCAGCGCCACCGTGACCCTGTGGGTGTTCAATAACCTTGTAAGCACAATCGCATCAGGAATCCCTGTGCCTGTGACCATCAATTATCCAGGCCAAGAGGAGTTGTTAACTTTTAGTGGTATAGCGGGGCAGGTGGCAACGGCCTCGCTTTCCAACTCCACCTTTAGTAACAGCTATTGCAATTCATCGCGGATCTATTTCATCGGTCCAGATGGCACTTTGCTATCCAACCAAAACATCTGCAGTGGCATCACTACTGATCGCGTAATGCTGCCAACCACGGGAACTTATACCTTAATAGTTTTTCCAGGTGGTGGTAACGGGGCCACCGGCAGCGCCACCGTGACCCTGTGGGTGTTCAACGATCAAGTGAGCACAACCAAATCAGGAATCCCTGTGCCTGTGACCATCAATTATCCAGGCCAAGAGGAGTTGTTAACTTTTAGTGGTATAGCGGGGCAGGTGGCAACGGCCTCGCTTTCCAACGCAACCTTTAGTGGAGATTCCAATTGTGCGTGGATCCGTTTCATAAATCTGGACGGTTCTATACTATCCAACCAAAACATCTGCAGTGGCATCACTACTAATCGCGTAATGCTGCCAGTCACGGGAACTTATACCTTAACAGTATTTCCAGGTGCTGGTAACGGGGCCACCGGCAGCGCCACCGTGACCCTGTGGGTGTTCAACGATCAAGTGAGCAAGGTTCTCCTTTCAACCGGTTCGGTCAGCGTCGCTCCGTCCAGCGCAACATTGGGTGAAGGGCACGTACAGCAGTTTAGCGCTAAGGTCTTAAACATTAGCAACCCAGCTGTGAACTGGTCCCTAAGCCCTTCAGGTATGGGCACGATTAGCACTACAGGTTTGTATACAGCGCCCAGCATTGTTTCCAGCCCAGAGATGGTGACGATTACGGCAACCAGTCAGGCAAGCTCAGGCGTATTTGGAATCCCGGTACCGGTGATTATCAACTTCCCAGGACAAGAGGAGTTGCTCACTTTTAGCGGTATAGCGGGGCAAGTGGCAACAACCTCGCTTTCCAACGCAACCTTCAGTGGAGATTCCGATTGTGCGTGGATCCGTTTCATCAATCCGGACGATTCTATACTAATCAACCAAAATATTTGTAGTGGCAGTACCACCGAAAATGTAACATTGCCAACCACGGGAACTTATACTCTAATTGTTTTTCCGGGTAACAATAACGGTTCCATCGGTAGCGCCACGGTGCTGCTAACGACCAAGTGGGTAATTGCCTCTCAGTCTGCTTCGTCAATGATTCAGCTCACCCCACAACAATGCGGGTCGAACGGATACGGCTACCAACGCGCAATTACCATCGACCACACGAAGGTTCCGAATAGCGATCAGATCAACTTTCCCTTCTTATTCAACACCACAGATCCTTTACTTGCAACGACTGCCAACGGAGGCCACGTCACCAATTTCAGTGGCTATGACATCATATTCACATCGGATCCTGCTGGACAGAACATACTCGATTATGAAATGGAGGAGTATGATCCAATCCACGGTCAAGTCATTGCGTGGGTGCGCATTCCAACTCTTTCGCACGTTACAGACACTGTCATTTATATGTTCTACGGAAATTCGAGCATAACTACATCGCAGCAGAACCCCACAAGCGTTTGGGATACAAACTATAAAGCTGTCTATCATTTGGCAAGTGTTGGAGCAGGTGTTGCAGCCGACTCCACGGCAAACGGTAACAGCGGGGCGCTCACATCAGTATCGGGGGTATCCGGTGAAATCGACGGGGCAGCTAGTTTCAACGGTGCTTCCAGCTTTTTACAAATTCCCTCGGCGGATTTTGCATCCTATCCAGCTTCCGGGTCAACCGTTAACGGATTCTCGGCATCATTTGGAGTCTGGTTCCAAACAGTATCTGCCGGAGTGATTTTAGGTCAGACCGACGGCACAGCGCCAGGTGGGCAGCCAGGTCAATGGCAACCTGCTCTTTACATAGATAATGCAGGATTGCTGAGGACATCACTTTTCTCCCATGGCGGAGTGACCGATCAGATTGTCACAGCAACTCCCTATAACGATAATAAGTGGCACTTAGCTGTTGACACATATTCTGATGATACTGAAGAACTGTACATAGATGGTCAGTTTATAGGCGCTCAACCGGTTGCTGAACTCGGTTACAACACTGTGTACTCGTATTTCATCGGAGCTGGTGAAACCGCTAATTGGCCAGCGTCGAATGGGGCTTGGCTTTACTTCAACGGCGCACTAGATGAAATCAGCGTATCGAACATCGCCAGGTCAAGCGATTGGATCCAAACGGAATACAACAATCAGAGTTCGCCTTCGACCTTCTACGCTCTCCATCTCGAAAACACAGAGGAGGTTTCCCCTTCTACGGTTAGTCTCATTGGATCACAGAACCAGCAGTTTTCGGTCATCGGGTCTGAAGCAGGTTCGTGCAACTCTCCGGTAGTGATCTGGTCTATGCCATCAGGAAGCAGAGGTACACTTAGTGCAAGTGGACTTTACACTGCGCCGGCCAGCATCGAGACACAGCAGACGGTAACAATAACTGCGATCACTCTGGGAGCCACGTCCGCATCATATTCTGGGACTATTACCCTGATGCCACCCGTGACGGTAAGCGTAACTCCACCGAGCGCAGCAATCTCCAGTGGCCAGACGCAGCAGTTTTCTGCAAGCGTGAGTAACACTAGCAACACGGCAGTAATCTGGACAATCAGTCCCGCAG
>Ga0181529_10007136_pt1 | contig 11217 bp, 11 predicted proteins | sample PEATcosm2014_Bin_36_FD_119763 | JGI IMG/M metagenome (GOLD analysis project Ga0181529, IMG submission 119763) | Peatland microbial communities from MTU Mesocosm Facility, Houghton, MI, USA - PEATcosm2014_Bin10_30_metaG | ecosystem: Environmental > Terrestrial > Soil > Wetlands > Peat | place... | reverse complement strand
GTTCACGCCAACGCCAACGTCAATCTCAAGGTCGAGCGCGGCGTCATCCACGGCATCGTCGGCGAAAACGGGGCCGGCAAGTCGACGCTGATGTCGATCCTCTACGGCTTCTACGAGGCCGACGCCGGCGAAATCCGCGTCAACGGCAAGCCGGTGCGCATTCGTTCGTCGCGTGAGGCGATCGACTACGGCATCGGCATGGTCCACCAGCATTTCATGCTGGTGCAACCGCTCAGCGTGCTCGAAAATGTCATGCTCGGCGCCGAAGGCGGGCCGCTGCTCGCCAAGGGCGCGGCGGCGCTGCGCAAGCGGCTCGCCGAACTCGCCGCCGAATACGGGCTTGAAGTCGATCCCGACGCGATCGTCGGCGAGCTTTCGGTCGGTCTGCAGCAGCGGGTCGAGATCCTCAAGGCGCTGGTGCGCGGCGCCGAAATCCTGGTGCTCGACGAGCCGACGGCGGTGCTGACGCCGGCCGAGGCCGATCAGTTGTTCGAAATGCTCAAGGTGCTGAAGAGCCAGAACAAGACGATCCTCTTCATCACCCACAAGCTGCGCGAGATCATGAGCCTCACCGACCGCGTCTCGGTGATGCGGCGCGGCGAGATGGTGGCGACGTTCGAGACCGCCGAGACGTCGCCGCCCGAACTCGCCGACGCGATGGTCGGCCGCAAGGTCATCCTCAAGATCGACAAGGGTCCCGCCCATCCCGGCAAGATCGCGCTCGAAGCGCGCGATCTCGTCGTGCGCGACGACCGTGGCGTCACGCGGGTGCATGGCGTCTCGTTCGTCCTGCGCGAAGGCGAGATCCTCGGCGTCGCCGGCGTCGCCGGCAACGGCCAGTCGGAGCTGCTCGAAGCTCTCGCCGGCATCAGGCCGCCGGCCAGCGGCCAAATCCTTGTCGACGGCCGGCTGCTGCGGGCTTCCGAACAAAACCCCCACGCCGTGCGCAGTCTCGGCGTCGGCCACGTGCCCGAGGACCGCCAGCGCGTCGGCCTGATCATGCCGTTCGAAGCCTGCGAGAGCGCAATGCTCGGCTTCCACGACCAAGCGACCTTCGGCCGCGGCGTCCTGTTCGACCGCCGCGCCATCGTCGCCGATGCGGCGCGGATCATGGAGGCGTTTGACGTCAGGCCGCGCGCGCCGTTGCTCAGGACGGCGAATTTCTCTGGCGGCAATCAGCAGAAGATCGTGCTGGCGCGCGAGATCGACCACAATCCCCACATTATGCTGGTCGGCCAACCGACCCGCGGCGTCGACATCGGCGCGATCGAGTTCATCCACAAGCGCATCGTCGCCCAGCGCGACGCAGGAAAGGCGATCCTGCTGGTGTCGGTCGAACTCGACGAGATCTTCGCGCTGTCCGACCGCATCATTGTGCTGTGCGGCGGGCGTGTCACCGGCGAGCGACTGCCGGAAGAAACCAATCCCCAGGACCTCGGCCTGCTGATGGCCGGCGTCAACGAGCGCGCCGCATGAGCGCGCCGCTGAAGCCCTTGCCCGCCTGGGCCGACGTTGCGCTGATCCCGCTGGTCAACGTCGCCGCCGCTTTCGTCATCTCCGGCCTGGTGGTGTTGGCGATCGGCGAAAATCCGATCGAGGCGGTGCAGATTCTCATCGCCGGCGCGCTTGGCAATCTCGAAGGCATCGGCTTCACTCTCTATTACGCGACGAGCTTCATCTTCACCGGCCTGGCGGTGGCGATCTGCTTCCACGCCGGCCTGTTCAACATCGGCGTCGAGGGCCAAGCCTATGTCGCGGGGCTGGGTGCGGCGCTGGCGGCGCTCTATCTCGGCTTCCTGCCCGGCTACAGCTTGATGATCGTCGCGATCGTCGCCGGCGCGCTGTTCGGCGCCGCCTTCGCCGCCATTCCCGGCTATCTCCAGGCCAAGCGCGACGCCCACATCGTCATCACGACGATCATGTTCAACTACGTCGCCTCGGCGCTGATGGGCTATCTGCTGGTCGACGTGCTGCGCGTGCCCGGGCAGATGAACGCCGAGACCGTCGGCTTCAGCAACTACGCCATCGTGCCGCAGTTCCACGCCTTGCTGAAGCCGCTCGGGATCATTTGGCCGGACACGCCGTTCAACCTATCGTTCCTGCTGGCGCTCGCCTGCGCTTATGGTTGCTGGCTGCTGATCTGGCGCACGCGGCTCGGCTACGCGATCCGCGCCGTCGGCGTCAACCCGACCGCGGCGATCTACGGCGGCATTTCGCCGGCGCGCGTCATTATCATCACCACGCTGCTGTCGGGCGCGCTCGCCGGGGGCATGGCGGCCAACGTCATTCTCGGCGAGGAGCATCGCCTCATCCTCGAATACACCGCGGGTTTCGGTTTCGTCGGCATCGCAGTGGCGCTGATGGGCCGCGCCCATCCGGTTGGCATCATCCTCGCGGCGATCCTGTTCGGCATGCTCTATCAGGGCGGCGCCGAGCTCGCGTTCGACAAGCCGAAGATCAGCCGCGACATGATCGTCGTCATCCAGGGCCTGGTGGTGCTGTTCGCCGGCGCGCTCGAGCATGTCTTCCGTCGCCCGGTGGCGACGCTGCTGGCGCGCCGCACTGCGCAGCCGCCGATCTGAGGGGCTCGACCGCGATGGGCTTCGAAGACCTGGTCAGCATCCTCGGTTCGGGCATCCGGCTCAGCGTGCCGCTGATCTGCGCCTGCCTCGCCGGCCTGTGGTCGGAGCGCTCGGGCGTCGTCGACATCGGCCTCGAGGGCAAGATCCTGGTCGGCGCTTTCGCGGCGGCGGCGGTGGCGACCTTCACCGGCAGCGCCTGGCTCGGCCTCGCCGCGGCGATCCTGGCGACGATCGCCGTGTCGCTCGTCCACGGCTATGCGTCGATCGACCAGCGCGCCAACCAGATCGTCTCAGGCACCGCGATCAACATGGTCGCCGACGGCATCACGGCGCTGATCGGCAACGCCATTTGGTCGCAAGGCGGGCGCACGCCGCAATTGCCGGACACGGCGCTGTTCAACGCCATCAAGCTGCCGTTCGTCGACGCGCTCGCGCCCGTGCCGTTCCTCGGCCCGATCTACAAGCACCTGATTTCGGGCCACGACCTCATCACCTATTTCGGCTTCGCCTGCGTGCCGCTGACCTATTGGGCGCTCTATCACACCCGCTTCGGCCTGCAGCTGCGCGCGGTCGGCGAGAACCCGGCCGCCGTCGACACCGCCGGTCTTTCGGTGCGCGGCCTGCGCTACCGCGCCGTCATCATCTGCGGCGTGCTGGTCGGCCTGTCCGGCGCCTATCTGTCGATCTCGCAAGCCGCCTATTTCCAGCCGCACATGAGCGCCGGCAAGGGCTTCATCGCGCTGGCGGCGCTGGTGTTCGCCAAATGGCGGCCGTGGCCGGCGCTGGCGACCTGCCTGCTGTTCGGCGTGCTCGACGCGCTGGCGACGCGCCTGCAGGGCGTGCCGCTGCCGTTCGTCGGGCCGGTGCCGGTGCAGGCGATCGAGGCGCTGCCCTACTTGCTGACGGTGGTCCTGCTCGCCGGCTTCATCGGCAAGGCGATCCCGCCGCGCGCTTCGGGCATCCCCTATGTCAAAGAGCGCTGACGAAAGCCTCGACGCCCTGTTCGCCGCGGCCAAGGCGGCGCGCGAACGCGCCTACGCGCCGTACTCGCGTTTTTCTGTCGGCGCGGCGATCCGCACCCCGAGCGGGACGATCTACGCCGGCTGCAACGTCGAGAACGCCGCCTATCCGCAAGGCTCGTGCGCCGAGGCCGGCGCGATCGCCGCGATGGCGCTGGCCGGCGAACGGCGCATCGAAGAGATCGTTGTCGTCGGCGACGGCGAGGACTTGTGCACGCCGTGCGGCGGCTGCCGCCAGCGCATCCGCGAATTCGCCGACGCGGACACACGCGTGCATGTCGCCGGGCTCGAGGGCCTGCGCGCGAGCTTTACGTTAGAGGAATTGCTGCCGCATTCGTTCGGGCCGGGGCATCTGGGGCGGTAAGGGCGCCGGTAGAAGTTGGGCGTTCGCCCCCGGGACGGCCTTGACGGCAAGAGGGGAGAGTAACCTGTGACTTCGCAATCCGCCGCCGCCATCGTCGCGCTCGCCGATCGCGGAATCTCTACGCTGCCGCCGCTCGGCCTGGTGCTTGGCTCGGGGCTCGGCGGCCTCGCCGAAGAGGCGGAGGAGGCGGTCGCCATTCCCTACGCTGAGATTCCCGGCTTTCCCGTTCCGAGCGTCGCCGGACACAGCGGCCGGCTGGTCATCGGCAAGCTCGCCGGCAAGCGCGTCGCGCTGTTCCAGGGCCGCGGCCACTATTACGAGCGCGGCGACGCGCGCGAGATGTTCGCGGCGATTGAGACCTTCCATCGCCTCGGCGGCCAGACCTTGTTCCTCACCAACGCCGCCGGCGGCCTGCACGCCGATTGGCCGCCCCCAGCGCTGGTCGCAATCGTCGACCACATCAATTTCGCCGGCGCCAATCCGCTGATCGGCCTGCCGGGCGACAAGCGCTTCGTGCCGCTGACCCAGGCCTACGACCGCGCGCTGTTGGCGACGCTCAAGGCCGCCGCGCGCGCCGCCGAGGTCGAACTGCGCGAAGGCGTCTACATGTGGTTCTCCGGCCCAAGCTTCGAGACGCCGGCCGAGATCCGCGCGGCGAAGATCCTCGGCGCCGATCTCGTCGGCATGTCGACCGTGCCGGAAGTGCTGATCGCGCGCTATTTCGGCCTGCGCTGCGTCGCCGCTTCGCTGGTGACCAATTTCGCCGCTGGCCTGTCGGGCGGCGACCCCAGCCACGCGGAGACGCAGGCGGTCGCGGCGCGCGGCTCGCGCCAATTCCGCGCTCTTCTCAAGGCCTTCATTGCGGCGTACGAAGACGCGCAATGACCCTGCCGCAGGAAATCATTCGCGCCAAGCGCGACGGTCGCGCGCTCAGTGAAGCGGAGATCGGCGAATTCATCGCCGGTCTGACCTCCGGCGCGGTCAGCGAGGGCCAGGCCGCCGCATTCGCCATGGCGGTGTTCTTCCGCGGCATGAGTCTCGACGAGCGCGTCGCGCTGACGCGGGCGATGACGCGCTCCGGCGCGACGCTCGCCTGGCGCGACATGAACCTGTCAGGGCCGGTGGTCGACAAGCACTCGACCGGCGGCGTCGGCGACAACGTGTCGCTGATGCTGGCGCCGATGCTCGCCGCCTGCGGCGCCTATGTGCCGATGATCTCCGGCCGCGGCCTCGGCCACACCGGCGGCACGCTCGACAAGCTCGATTCCATCCCCGGCTACATCTCGCAACCGGACCTGCCGCTGTTTCGCCAGGTCGTCGCCGACGCCGGCTGCGCCATCATCGGCCAGACCGCCGATCTCGCTCCCGCCGACCGCCGCCTCTACGCTATCCGCGACGTCACCGCGACGGTCGAATCGATTGCCCTCATCACCGCTTCGATCCTGTCGAAGAAGCTTGCCGCCGGGTTGCAGGCGCTGGCGATGGACGTCAAGACCGGCTCCGGCGCCTTCATGCCGACGCTCGAAGGAGCGCGCGATCTCGCCGAAAGCATCGCCTCGGTCGCCAACGGCGCCGGCCTGCCGACTGTGGCGTTGATCACCGCCATGGGCGAGCCGCTGGCCAGCGCCGCCGGCAACGCGGTCGAAGTGCTCAACGCCGTCGATTATCTCACCGGCGCCAAGCGCGACGCGCGGCTGCATGCGGTGACGCTGGCGCTCGGCGCCGAGCTGCTGACGCTGGCCGGTCTGGCGCGCGACCGTCTCGGCGCGCGCGCCGCGTTGGAGCGCTCGCTCGCCAGCGGCGCCGCGGCCGAGCGCTTCGAGCGCATGGTCGCCGCGCTCGGCGGGCCGGCCGATCTGCTCGCCAAGGCGCGCGCGCTGTTGCCGACCGCGCCGGTCGTCGTCGCCGCCGCGCCGGAGCGGCCGGGCTTCGTGTTGTCGATCGACGCGCGCGAAGTCGGCCTCGCCGTCGTCGAACTCGGCGGCGGCCGCGCGCGCGCTGCCGACACGATCGATCCGGCGGTCGGCCTGACGCGGCTCGCCGGCATCGGCGCTGAGGTCTCGGCCGACGCGCCGCTGGCGCTCGTGCATGCGCGTGACGCAGCGGGCGCCGCCGCGGCGAGCCGCCGGCTCAGCGACGCCTATCACATCGGCGACGCGCCGCCGGCCAAGGTCGCTGATCCGGTGACGGCGCGGATCGGCGGCGCCGCCGCGTGAGCCTGCTGTTCGCCGCCCCCGGCTGGGATGAGGGGCCGTGGCTGAAGCGCTTCGCCGCGCTGCTGCCGGGCCGTACGCTGGTCACGCCCGAAACGCTCGTCGATCGCGCGGTCGTGCGCTACGCGATCGCTTGGCGTCCCCCGCGCGGTCTGCTCGCCGAACTGCCGCGGCTCGAGGCGATCTTCTCGCTGGGCGCCGGCGTCGACCACATCCTCTCCGATCCGCGCCTGCCCGACGTCGCGCTCGCGCGCATCGTCGATCCCGACCTGACGGCGCGAATGAGCGAGTGGGTCGCGCTGCATTGCTTGATGCATCTGCGCCAGGCGCGCCGCTACGCGCGCCAGCAGCGCGAGCGGATCTGGGAAGACGACGAGGATCAGCCCGTGGCGCGCGACACGCGCGTCGGAATCCTCGGATTTGGCGAGCTCGGACGCGACGCGGCGGGCAAACTGGCGACGCTCGGCTTCGAGGTGGCCGCCTGGAGCGCGAGCCCCAAGACGGCGCCGGGGATCGCCTGTTTCGACGGCCCGGCTGGCCTCGACGCGATGCTCGCGCGCTCCGACATCCTTGTTTGCCTGCTGCCGCTCACGGCGGCGACGCGCGGCATCCTCAACGCGCGGTTGTTCGCCAAGCTGCCGCGCGACGGGCGCCTCGACGGCCCAATCCTGCTCAACGCCGGCCGTGGCGGCCTGCAGGTTGAAGCTGACATCCTCGCCGCGCTCGATTCCGGCGCGCTCAAGGGCGTTTCGCTCGACGTGTTCGAGACCGAGCCGCTACCGCAGGATTCGCCGTTGTGGCGTCATCCCGCGGTTTTCGTCACGCCGCACAATGCCGCGATCTCCCACCCCGACGCCATCGCCCGCTCCATCGCCGAGCAAATCCTGGCCCACGAGCGCGGCGAGCCGCTGCGGCATCTGGTCGACCGGGGCAGGGGGTACTGAGGGGAATACGCCAGCCGAACCATCGTCATCGCGAGCAAAGCGAAGCGATCCAGACTAAGCCTCGAAAGCCGACTGACGCGCAGGCCTGGAACAAGACGGCCAGGCGACAGCCTCGGCTGCGCCCCGCCATCCGCCGTCAATTCGGCAGGCGGTCCTTGATCTTGGCGAGGCCGGCGGCCGCGCAGGCCTCGTCCTTGTCGCCTCCCGGCGACCCGCCGACGCCGATCGCGGCGACGGTCTCGTCGCCGGCCTTGATTGCGACGCCGCCCGCCAACAATAGAATGTTCGGCAGGCTGGCGAACGCCGCGGCGTTCGGGGTCGTCCGCATCTGCTCGACGAAGGGCCCGAGCGCGTCGAAGCGAAAGATCGGTCCGAGCGTCGCCTCCGTATAGGCCTTGCGAAAACTCGAGTCCTTGGTGTGCACGGTGGCGTGATCGCCTTTGACGAATGCGACGAGCTCCCCCGAGGCGTCGACGACGGCCGCCGCGACGTCGTAGCCGTTGGCCGCGCAACTGCGCACCGCTTCCATGACGGCCTCGTCCGCGAGCGTCAGCGGAAGTCGATAGGCGCTTCGGTGCACCTGCGCAACTGCGGACGGCGGAGAGTCTCCGACGCCGAGCGCGGACAGGGCGAGCAAAGCGAAGAGACGCGTCAGAATTCGATTTCGCATGGGAACCTCACGCGGCGGGAGAAATGGGGCGGCGCATCCGGCCGCGATCGCGGCGGATCGCCCTGGCGCTGTCGCCTCTGCTAGCGGGGCGCCAGCGCCTCCAGAACTTTCGCCGTGTCGGCGTACATGGCGAACGCGGCGATGCGGCCGTCGCGAACAGTCCAGCGATGGGCGAAGGCGGCTTTCATCGCCCGTCCGGTCGCCTTGTAGACGCCGCTGTAGGCGCCGAACGACACGACCTGGTCGCCCTCGACGACGAAATTCTCCGCCGTCGCGCGGAAGGCGTCCCAATCGCGGCTGAGCGGCTGCAGCAAGTTCTTCAGCACCGCCTCCGGCGACCGCCAGGTCCCGCTGAAATAGGGAAAGCCTTCGGCCTCGGTCCATTCCAACTCGTCGTGCAGGAGCTCGAGCGCGCCGGGCGCGTCGCCGCGTCCGAGCGCGGCGTAGAACGCGCGCACCGTTTGCGTGGGGGGCGTCATGCAGGATCGTCCTCTGCTGGATGGCGAGCGGGTCGGCGATCGCCGCCCGCCCGATGGGGGAACCGGCCCGCTGGCATGTGGGGATCAGGCGGTCAGCGCGCGCGAAAGAAACGACCTCATCGCTTCGGCGATTTCCGCGCCATGCGTCTCCAGCGCGAAGTGGCCGGTGTCGAAGAAGCGGATTTCGGCCTCGGGGACGTCGCGCCGGAACGCTTCGGCGCCGGCCGGCAGAAAGAACGGATCGTTCTTGCCCCACGTCGCCAGCAAAGGCGGACGATGGGCGCGCAGATAATTCTGGAAGTCGGGGTAGAGCGCGACGTTGCTCGCGTAGTCGAGGAAGAGGTCGAGCTGGATCTCGTCGTTGCCGGGCCGCGCCAACAGCGCGCTGTCGAGCGTGTAGCTCTCGGGCGCGAGTCGGCTCTCGTCGGCGACGCCGTGCGTGTATTGCCACTTGGTCGCTTCAGGCTTGAGGAAGTCGCGCAGCGCGGCGCGGTTTTTCTCGGTTGGCTCGCGCCAATAGGCCTGGATCGGGTTCCAGCCTTCGCTCAGACCCTCCTCATAGGCGTTGCCGTTCTGCGAGACGATGGCGAGGACGCGTTCGGGGCGCTTGAGGGCGAGGCGGAAGCCGACCGGCGCGCCGTAATCGAACACCAGCAGCGCAAAACGCTTCAGCCCGACAAGCTCGGTGAAGCGGTCGACCACGTCGGTCAAATGCGCGAACGAATAGGCAAAACGGGCGCGGCCCGGCGCGTCGGTGAAGCCGAAACCGGGCAGGTCGGGAGCGATCACGCGGTAACGGTCCGCCAGCTTCGGCATCAGATCGCGGAACATATGGCTCGAAGTCGGGAATCCATGCAGCAGGAGAATGGCGGGCGCTTCGCGGCGACCGGCCTCACGATAGAAGACGGTCAAGCCGTCGACGTCGATGGTGCGATGAGCGATGGAGGACATGAAAAACTCCTGGCAATGGCGAACCTTGCGATCCGGTTTGTAACCTGTAAGATCGCATTATAAGGGTTACGTCGCTGCTAGTAACTTGTCAATAGCCGTTTAAGTGGTTATCTGCAGGCGATCGGCTGCTTCGCCGACGCCTCTGCGGCTAGGAGCGCATTCGCCATGGCGGACCCCCGTCCGGCCCCGATGTTCATCGCCGACGCGCGCGGACTCGACTTTCTCAACAGCGTCGCGACGCCCTGGGGCGCCGAGATCGAGTGGCTCGGCGATGGGCGGGACCTGCTCGCCTGGCTCGAGCCGGCGGGGCTTGTTCCCGCCGACGTCGCAAAGGCGATGAGGAGAGACGCGACTCCGGCAGCGCTCGACGCCGTCGCGACGCAAGCGCGCGCTCTGCGCGAGTGGTTCCGCAGCTTCGTTGTCGCCCACGCCGGGAAGCCGATCGAGGCGGACGCCCTAGCGGAACTGGGGCCGCTGAACCGTTTGTTGGAGCGGGACGAGGCCTATGGCGAGATCGTCGCATCTCGGGCCGGCGCGCCGGCCTTGCGTTGGCGCTGGAACAGGCGTTGGCGCGCGCCGGACGACCTGCTGGCGCCGATCGCGCAGGTGCTGTCCGAACTCGTCTGCGACGCCGACTTCACCCTGGTGAAGAATTGCGAGGGCCCGACGTGCTCAATGCTGTTCCTCGACATCAGCAAGGCTCACACCCGGCGCTGGTGCAGCATGGCGATGTGCGGCAACCGAGCCAAACAAGCTGCGCACCGGTCTCGCGCGAGCGATGCGGCGGGGCGCTGACGGCTTGTGACGGCGGCCTGTCGGCTTACTTCGCGATACGGGCGCGGAAGTCGGCGACGGTCGCTTTGAACTCGTCGTAGTCGAGCGCCTTGGCGACCAAGAAAGGCCCGATCAAGAAAACCGGCGTGCCTTTGAGCTCGAGCAGGTCGGCCTCGCTCATGTTGCGCTTCAGCAGCGTTGAAATGTCGGCGTCGTGCGCTTTCAAATCGACGTCGAGTTGGGTCATGTCGACGCTCGTCGTCTTCAACGCCTCGAGCAGGCTGGCGTCGTCGATCTTCTTTCCGCGGATGTTCATCATCGCGACATGCGCTTCGCGATACTTGTCCTGATATTTCGCCGCCAGCGCGAAATGGGCGCCGGTGACCGAGGCGTTGGTCAGGATCGGCCAGTCCTTGTAGACGAGGCGCACCTTGCCATCGTCGTCGACGAACCTTTCGAGGTCGGGCGACGATTTTTTGCAGAATGGGCAATTGTAGTCCATGAAGGCGACGATCGTGACGTCGCCGGCCGGATTCCCGGCGACCGGCGTCGCCGGGTCGTTGAGGATTGCGTCGACGTCGATCGCCCCCGGCGCCGCAAAGCTCGGCGCGCCGGCGATCGGCAGCAGCGGCGTCGACGCGGCCATCAGCGCCGCGGCATGCAGGAAGCGCCTGCGATTCATCTGAAAACTCCAATGTCGCGAAGGGGACAGGTCCGATTCGGCCGCGAATGTCCCATTCCATGCGCCGGTTCGCCAGACAAGGCTTTGTGACCCCAGCGGCGGCGACGGCGCGAAGGTCTGAATCGCAGCGACCGCGCACAGCGCTTGTCCTGCTCCCTTTCCCAATCGCCCCCCTCAGCCTAAATCTGCCCCATGAACGGCGCGCCCAAGCCACCCTTCGCCACCGCCGGCTTCGATCCGCCCGAGTCGGCTGACGAGCCAGAGCGGGAGGACGCTTCGCCGCCGCTCGATATCGCGCTCGACGAGGCGCCGGCGGAGCCGGGGTCGCTGGCGCGGGGCGCGGCGGTGGTCAAGTCGTTCTGGAAGCACGCGCCGCTTGGCCCCGGCGTCTACCGCATGATCGGCGCCGACGGCGACGTGCTCTATGTCGGCAAGGCGCGCTCGATCAAGAAGCGGGTGCAGGCCTACACGACGCCGGAGCGGCAATCGATCCGCATCGCCCGCATGGTCGCCCAGACCGTGTCGATGGTGTTCGTCAC
>Ga0181529_10007135_pt1 | contig 11219 bp, 6 predicted proteins | sample PEATcosm2014_Bin_36_FD_119763 | JGI IMG/M metagenome (GOLD analysis project Ga0181529, IMG submission 119763) | Peatland microbial communities from MTU Mesocosm Facility, Houghton, MI, USA - PEATcosm2014_Bin10_30_metaG | ecosystem: Environmental > Terrestrial > Soil > Wetlands > Peat | place... | reverse complement strand
GAAGCTGGTCTTTCCATTGCCGGGGGGGCCGTAGAGGAGCATCGCCCGGCCCGAGTTCAACGCTGGCCCGCTTTGTTCGATGATGCCCGCGTCGAAGGTCAACTCGCCCAGCGCCTCGCGGATGCGCTCGAAGGTAACAAGTTCATTGGTCAGCTTCTGCAGGCTCACCTGATAGGTGAACTCCTCCAGGGTCACCGGAGCCGGTCCGGCATACCGCAGCCGTTCCAGAGCGTCGATCGTCCAGCGCTTGCCCTCATCGGTGAACGCATAATTCATATCGATCGGGCTGCTTGAGCCTCGCATTCCCAGGGTGCGCAGCAGTTGCCGGTCGACGGCCATCCTCACCAGATCGGACACAATATGGTACGGCAGCTTGATCGCTTCGATGAATTGCCTCGGATTTTCGAGGCGGCCTACGTAGATCAGCTTCATCAACAGGCTCAGCAGATCGATCTCGTCGATTCCTGTTGCCGCAATGTCGGCCGGTTCGCCGGGGATCCGCTTGAGAAATGATTCGAGCACCTGCTGCTCGATCGCTCCCAACGCCACCAGATTATCGCCCAGGCGTCCGCCGAGCACTGTCTGGCGCTCCATCGCCTCGGCCACATTCTCTCGAGTGACCAGATGCGCCTGGATCAGCAGATCGCCCATTCGCATTCGTGCGCCGATGGTGTCCTCCTGCCGACAGGCTGATCTCGCTCGATTCCGAGCGCGGCTACTCTCTCTATCGCCAAATAGCGCGAAAATATTCATGGTGCACTGAAGCCAGTTCTGTTAATTAACCCGGCGATTCCTCGGGATTTGCTGCCTGTTCGCTCGTTATTCCCGTATCCAGAGACCAAAACTTTCCCATCCGCGCCAACTTCGCTTATGCTGTTAACAATCCTTTCTTGCTTCGGCAAGCCACATACAACCACTTATGAATCCAGTCGCTTTAGCGGTTGACGATCTTCGGGAGCAGTATACGAGAGAGATAGCGCTCGTCCGCCAGACCTGCGAGCGCACCGGCGACGGCACGGCTGCGATCCGCCGGCGATCCGCCGTTGTCGATCGTATCCTCATTGAAATGTGGCGTCGAGCCTTTGCCGGGCAGCCAGCGGCGAACGTCTGTCTGGTGGCCTTCGGCGGCTATGGGCGCAAGGATCTTTTCCCCTACTCCGACATCGACGTCCTCTTCGTCTTTGCCGACGACAAGGCCGAGGCGCAGTCCAAAGACGCCATCCGCGCCATCATCCAGGGCATGTGGGACATTGGTTTGAGAGCCAGCCCAAGCTCCCGCACCGTCAAAGAAGCCGGACGCTTCGACCCCGACAACCTCGAGTTCACTCTGGCTACTCTCGACCGCCGCTTCCTAGCCGGCCACTTTCCTCTCTACCAACAGCTTCATCAGACGGTTCTGCCCGGCCTGGTGCTTAGCGAGTGGAACACTATCACCCAAAAACTCGGTGAAATCGCCCGCGCCCGCCACGCCAAATTCGGCAACACCATTTTCCACCTTGAGCCGAACCTCAAGGACTGTCCCGGCGGTCTGCGCGACTACCACCTCGCCGTCTGGTTCGCCCTGCTTTTCCATCTCAAAGAAACCAAGGAGTGGCCCCGCCACCGCGGCGGCGTCTTCCAGAGCGCGCGTGGCGACGCAGAGGCTGCCTTCGACTTCCTCGCCGCCGCCCGATGTTTCCTCCACTTCCGTCACGGACGCGACGACAATATCCTCGACTGGCAATCCCAGGACGAAGCCGCCGCCAACTCCATCGGCCTTGAAACCCGTGGGACTGCGGACCCGGCTTATTGGATGCGCACCTACTACCGCCATGCCAGGGTGGTCTACCGCCGTGCGGCCCTGCTCATGGAACACCTCCCCGCTCCGGTCAGCTTCTACCGCCAGTTTCGCCGCCGCCGTACTCCCATCGCAGGAACAGACTTCCTCCTCGATCAGGGACGCATCGACATCGTGCCCGGCGCACAGTTCAATGACACCAGCGCCATCTTGCGCATCTTCTCGCTGATGGCCACCCACGGCTACATGCTTTCGCAGGCCGCCGAAGACCGTATCACCGACGCCTTGCCCGCCCTCGCCATCCACATCCCAGAGGGACCGTATCTCTGGAATGCCCTGCGCGAGATTCTTCTCGGACCCCACGCCGCCCAGGCCTTGCGCACCATGCACGCTCTCGGCATTTTGGAAATGCTCATCCCCGAGTTCCACGGCATTGATGCCCTGGTCATTCGCGACAGCTATCACCGCTACACGGTCGACGAGCACACTTTTCTTACGATCGACAACGTCCACGGCCTGCGCCAGCCCTCCAGCCCCTACGAACAGAGCCTGGCCCAGTTATTGCCGGAGATCGACCGTCTCGACCTCTTTTTGCTTACGCTTTTGCTGCATGACACAGGCAAGGCCCGGCGCAATGTCGAACACGTTGCCCCCAGCATCGAGTTGGCCGACGCATTCCTGGCCCGCATGGAGTTCGACGCTGAGGAGCGCGAGGCCGTACTCAATCTCATCCGTCTTCACATCGAGATGTCCAACGCCCTGCGCCGCGACATCTTCGATCTTGAAAATGTCCGCGGCTTTGCCGAGAAGATCGGCACCCCGCAGATGCTCAAGATGCTCACCCTGCTGACCTTCGCCGACATCAAGGCGGTCAACCCCGATGCGCTGACGCCCTGGAAGGCAGAGAATCTCTGGCAGCTTTACATGGCCACGGCCAACTTCATGGACCGCTCGGTCGACGAGATTCGCTACCACGCCGCTATCGACCCCACACTGCTCAATCGCCTCCGCTCCATGGTTCCCGCCCCGCAGCACGATGCACTGAAGCAGTTCCTTGAGGGCTTGCCCCAGCGTTACCTGCAAACCCGGCTCCCCGAGCAGATCCGCAATCACTTTCAGATGGCCGCCAGGCTGGACGAAGACTCCGCCCAGATCGATCTGCGTCCTCACCGCCAGGTCTTCGACCTTACCGTCATCACCCGTGACCGCACCCGCCTCTTTGCCGACGTAGCCGGCGCACTTGCCGCCTGGGGCATGAATATCGTGACCGCCGGCGCATTCTCCAACGACGCCGGTGTGGTCGTTGACAGCTTCCACTTCACCGACATCTTCCGCACCCTCGAACTCAACCCCAGCGAGAAGGACCGATTCCTCGAGTACATTCACGATGTCGTCTCTCTCAAGGTTCCGGTCGAACAGATGCTCGAAGCCCGGCGCCACATGGACAATCCCGCCAACCTCAAGGTAGAGGTAGCCACCAAACTGCAATTCGACTCCGAATCCTCCACTCATTCCACGATCCTGCAAGTCGTCGCCCAGGATCTCCCCGGTCTTCTTCGCCAGATCGCCCTCACTCTCAGCACCCACCAGTGCAACATCGAGGTAGCCCTCATCGACACCGAAGGCGAGACCGCTATCGACGTCTTCTATCTCACCAGCCAGGGCGCCAAATTGGCCGAGGAAGCCCAGCAGACCCTCTCTGCAGACCTCACCGCCGCCATTGCCGCCATGAGAGTCCCGGCCAGCGCTTAAGCCGGGCGATCATCTCCGCTCTTAATCATCGAGATTCCTGGGTATCCTTGCCGCAACCGTTCAGTTGCCAACAAGGTTCGATGACGCATACACTCTTATCAACTCCACGGCATGCTCCTGCGAAGGGAAAGCTAAGTGATGCGTGTTTCGCTGTGTCTCCCCCGTTTCTCCGCCTCCTCAAAGCCTCATGCTCGTTTCGCCTCGCTCCTCAGACGGTTGCCGATGCTGTATTTGCCGGCTGCATTGGCAGCACTTGCTCCGGTTGGCGCCACGCTCCATGCGCAGGCAATCAATCAGGTTACGCAGGCGGTTGACTCCGCGCGGGTGCAGGCTCTTCCCAACCATCTTCCCCTGTGGGCGAATGCAGCCAACGACGCCGGCTCGTTACCGCCGGATCGTGTGCTGGGTCAGATGACCGTCGTCCTGTCGCGATCACTGCAGCAGGAGCAGTCCTTCGACAGCTTTCTGGCAGATCAACAAGACCCAACTTCGCCGGAGTACCACCACTGGCTCACTCCTGCCGAAGTGGGAGACCGCTTCGGACTCTCCCAGCAAGACATTGCAGCCGTAACCGGCTGGCTACAATCCCAGGGCCTCCACGTCAACTGGATCTCGCCTAGCCGGATCTTCATCGGCTTCGGCGGCACAGCGGCTGACTTGGGCCGAGCCCTCCGGACCGAGTTGCACTCCTACACTGTGAACGGCAAAGTGCGCATCTCCGCGAACTCCGATCCCATGGTCCCCCAGGCGCTATCGCCTGTGATCAAGGCCATTCGAGGCCTCTATACCGTTGAGGAACGACCTCTTCATCGCGCCGAATCGATGCAGTCGGATTCCCCGCTGATGACGTCCGGCGGCAGCCACTACATTGCGCCAGCCGATTTCGCTACCATCTACAGTCTGCCGTCAAGCATTTCGGGTACCGGCCAAAGCATCGGCATCGTGGGCCGCTCTCGCACCGACTTCGCCGACTTCAACAACTTCCGCCAGTTAACAGGATCCAACTTCCCGAACCCCACCGAGATTGTTCCCACCGCATTCGGGGGAGTCGACCCAGGCCCGGCTTATACCACTCCGCAGGGACCAAGTGTTGACACCGGCGACCAGGGTGAAGCAACCCTGGATGTAATGCGCGCAGGCAGTGTTGCTCCCGGCGCCAATCTCCTCCTAATCGTCGATACATCAGCAAGTGGGGATATTTATGCCGATGCGGAATATTTGGTGCAGACTTCGCCCCCTCCAGCGCAGATCATGACTATCAGCTTCGGCCTCTGTGAGTCCGAGGCCGGACCCGCCGAAGTCGGTTCGTGGGATACGCTCTTTAAGCAGGCTGCAGCCGAGGGAATCTCGGCTTTTGTCTCATCCGGTGACTCCGGAGCATCCGGCTGCGACTACGCCTTCACAACTCCACCAGCTTCTCCTGATCCCAATAGCCCCAATTTCATCTGCTCCTCCAGCTATGTGACTTGCGTCGGCGGGACCGAATTCAATGACACCACCAACCCCTCCACCTACTGGAACTCCAGCTCTGGCTCCAATCTCTCGTCGGCACTCAGTTACATTCCAGAGGGTGCATGGAATGAGCCGCTGAACGGATCGGACACAGAGCCGGCGTCCTCCGGCGGCGGTGTCAGTTCGGTCATCGCCACTCCAAGCTGGCAGACCGGGACCGGTGTGCCGGCTGCGCGTTCTGGACGCTACACGCCGGATATCTCCTTCTCAGCCGCAATGCACGATGGCTACTTCGGATGCTTCGCTGCCGACGGGGGTAGTTGCGTCGTATCAAATGGCTTTTACTCGTTCATGGGCTTCGCCGGCACCTCGGCCGCGGCTCCCTCTATGGCAGGTATTGCGGCACTTCTCAATCAGAGTATGGAGGGACAGCAGGGCAATCTCAATCCTACGCTTTACAGCCTGGCGGTCAGCGCCCCCACTGCCTTCAACGACGTAACGGTTGCCTCCAGCGGCGTCAGCAACTGCAATATAAATACTCCCAGCATGTGCAACAACAGCGTTCCCTCCGCTTCCGGACTGTCAGGCGGACAGGCTGGATATTTGGTGACCACCGGATACGACGAGGTGACAGGCCTCGGCTCGCTCAACGTGCAGAACTTCCTGAGCAACTTCACGTCAAACCTTCCCAAAGTCATTGGAGCCCCGTCGGCAACAGGCATTACCAACACCGGCGCATCCTTGAGCGGAACGGTCAACCCCAACGGCAGCGGTACCCAGGCGTGGTTCCAGTATGCAACCAACAGTTCCTTCACCGGGGCCAGCACAACCTCGCAGCAAGGTCTGCCTTCAGGAACCAGCAACGTAGTCTTCAACGCGCCCCTGAGTTCTCTCACTTCAAACACCACCTACTATTTCCGGGTCCTAGCTTCAAATTCATACGGAACGGTCAACGGTACAACTGCAAGCTTTACCACCACCGCCGTGCCGCAAGCTCCAACCGTGACCACCGGCGGATATTCGGGCGTCACCGGTACCACCGCAAACGTCGGCGGAATAGTTAACCCCAACCGCAGCGATACCCTGGCATGGTTCCAGTATGCAACCAACAGTTCCTTCACCGGGGCCAGCACAACCACGCAGCAAGATCTGGCCTCAGGAAGCAGCAATGTAATTTTTAGCGCGCCGCTGAGCGGGCTGACCGCAAACACGCTCTACTATTTCAGGGCTGTGGCCTCGAATAGCCTCGGGACGGTCAACGGCGCTGCCGCCAGCTTTACCACCACCGCTCCGCAAGTTCAAAGCTTCTCCATCGGCAATACATCTTTGACCGTCAAGAGCGGGGCAACTACCGGGAACACATCCTCCATCGTCGTAACGCCGAGTGCGGGCTTTAGCGGGAGTGTGATGCTTGCCGCAACGGTTACTTCCAGTCCAACCGGCGCAGTAAATCCGCCCACATTCAGCTTCAGCACAAATCCGGTCGTCATCACAAGCGCCACTGCTCAAACATCCACCCTGACCATCACGACCACAGCGCCCACCACCGCGTCTCTCGACCCGTCCAAGCGTTCCAGGTTCCCATGGTATGCAAGCGGCGGCGCCACTCTGGCTTGCGTCCTCTTATTTGCAATTCCTAGCTGCCGCTGGCGCACCATCCTCGGAACATTAACTCTCTTCGCGGTTCTGTGTGGCGGCGTTGTCTCTTGCAGCGGTGGCAAAAGCACAACCACAACTAGCGGCAGCACAAGCGCCCCCGGCACAACCACTGGCAGCTACACCATCACTGTTACCGGCGTCTCGGGCACATCCACCTCCAATGGCACCGTTACCTTGGTCGTGCAATAGTCCCGCTTCAAAATCAAATTGCAACGTACCAAAGACTTTGCAGTGCGGGGGAAAACTCCACTCTAATTAGCCGTTCACAATCCCCGGTGCCCTCTCCGGTATTCTCTTAGGTAGGGGGTTTCATTGCGCGCTCACTACGGTCTCACTCGCGACCTGGTTCGCGCATTCGTTGTTCTAGCGCTTGCTTTCGCATGGACTCCCTACCTAGTAGCCGCCCAGAATCAGGACCAGCCCCAGCCCGCGCCATCAAGCGCGCCCCCGGACGCCCCCATCGTCACCATGGCGCCGCATGCGGAGGATGGCCGCTACTGGCTCTCCGGCCAAGCCAACATCATCTTCCAGGGCCGCTTGCCCTTCCACTCCCCTTATCAGGGCCCAAACAGCTTCCATAACTCGGCTGAATACAAAACCTCTCTGCTGGGAACCCTCTACACTGCAATACGTCCCACGCACTCGATCCGCTACAACACCGACCTGATCCTCGACCTGGAGAGCGCAGGCGGGCGCGGCCTCAGCCAGGCCCTCGGTCTAGCCGGCTTCACCAACCTCGACGTCGTGCGCAACCCCAATCTTGGCTCATTGCCCTATCTGGCCCGCTACGGATTTCACCAGGTCTTTGGCTTAACCGCAGAGACCACCAGCCAGGAGACCGGTCCCTTCTCCCTGGCCGCTAGCGTACCCGTCCGCCGCATCGAGTTCCGCGGCGGCAAGATGACACTGCCGGATTTCTTCGATGTCAACGGACCTGGCTCCGACAGCCATCTGCAATTCATGAACTGGACGGTAGACAACAACGGCGCATGGGACTATGCCGCCGATACCCGCGGCTACACCGTGGGTGGCATGGCCGAGTACGACGACCGTTCCTGGAGCCTGCGCTACGGCCTCTTCGCCATGCCCGTCGTCGCCAACGGCATCGATATGGATTGGGCCTTCAGCCGCGCCCACGCGCAGAACGGCGAGTTCGAGCTGCGCCATAGCTTCGTCGCCCAGCGCAAAGGCACAACCCGCCTGCTCTTCTATGCCAATCGCGCCCACATGGGCACCTATCGCGAGGCCGTCAATGCGTTCCTCGCCGGGACCGACAAGACGCCCGACATCGTACTCCACGAGCACTACAGCGCGCTCAAATATGGCTTCGGCTACAACACTGAACAAGAGCTGACTGAGAATCTTCGCGTCTTTGGCCGCTTCGGCTGGAATGAGGGCCAGCATGAGTCCTTCGCCTACACCGAGGTCGACCAGACCGTCGAGGCCGGAGCCGACTACGCCGGAACCCGCTGGCATCGCCCCATCGACAAGATCGCCCTCGTCATGGTCTCAAACGCCATCAAGCGCGACCATCAGGAGTATTTGAAACTCGGCGGCTTAGGCTTCGTTCTTGGGGACGGCAACCTCAACTACGGCCGCGAAAACATCGTCGAAGGCTACTACAACTGGCACGCCTGGCGGGGACTGTTCTATGCCGTCGATGTGCAGCACATCGACAATCCCGGCTACAACCGCGACCGTGGCCCAGCCTGGGTAGGCTCAGTCCGCGCCCATGTAGATTTTTGAGATAGAGAAGAGAGTCTGGATTACTTACCCGTTGCCATAGGCTGCGCCTGCTCTGGAGGCATATTGACGATTACCTCGTTCGGTTTGGCATAGTGCAGCTTGTCATGCGCGACCATTCCAATCGCATCCGGGTTTGACTTAAGCCGCTCAACCCGGTCCCGCAGTCGCGCATTCTCCTGATTGAGGTCGTCGATCTCCTTCTGCAACTGCTTGTCCTCGACGCTCTTCTGCTGCCAAACCAACAGGCCATTCCTGCCGGCGATCCCATGCCAGACAATCAGCGCAGCCAGCGCCACGGCCAGAGCCGACGCCGACGGACGCCATACATGTTCCGCAAACTTCAACACGCGGATCTTCATCGGCATGGGAGCCTGTTCATCCCCGCCTTCCGCTGCTTTCTTCTCGACTTCAAATAGACCGTCCGGCATAAACCTCAGTCCACCCCTAACCCATCACAAATTTCTCGGCTGCGGCCTTCAGCGCTTCCATGTCCTGCTCGCTGCGTGCCTCGCTGTAAGCCCTCACCACCGGCTCTGTGCCAGACAGCCTGTAGCAGACCCATGAGCCATCTTCGAGAATCAGCTTCAGCCCGTCGGTCCTCACCACGCTCGCAATCTTGCGCCCGCCCAGCGTGCTGGGATCGGCCTTCAACTTCTCAGTGAACGCGGCCATCCCCTCCGGGGTCAAGCGGAAGTTCTCGCGAACTGGATAGAAGGAACCAACCTTGCCAAATAGCTCCTTCAACTGCACGCCCAGGCTCTTGCCGCGCGTTGCCACCATCTCCGCCACCAGCAGTCCCGCAAGCACGCCGTCCTTCTCCGGCACATGCCCGCGAATCGTTAGCCCGGCCGACTCCTCGCCGCCGATGGCAATCTTGTCGCCGTTGATCAGTTCGCCAATATATTTGAACCCAACCGGCGTCTCATAGAGCGGCACCTTGTGATGCTCGGCCAGCGCATTGATCATGTTCGTCGTCGCCACGCTCTTTGCTACGCCGTTCTTCCATCCGCGCGTCTCCACCAGATAGTCAAAGAGCAACGCGATCACATAATTCGGTTGAATAAACGTCCCGTCCTCATCCACAATGCCAAAGCGATCCGCGTCGCCGTCCGTCGCAATGCCCAGATGCGCGCCTATCTCTTTCATCTTTGCCTTGGCGTCGCCCAGCAGATGATCGTCCGGCTCTGGCGCATGTCCGCCAAACAGAACATCGCGATAATCGTGAACCGTCACTGCCGCCACGCCCGCCTCGCGCAAAATCTCCGAACTATAGCCTCGTCCCGCGCCCCAGAACGGGTCATAGACCACCTTGATTCCCGACTTGGCGATGGCCTTCAAATCCACCAGTTCACCCAGTCGCTTCAGGAAGGCTGGCTTCACGTCGGCCGTCTCAAAGCCAGCAGCCGGAACGATCCCATCCGGGATATTGTTTCCGTTGCTGCCGCCCGCAACCCGCACCGCAATCGCGGCCTCGATCTGTTTCGTAACTTCGGGCAGAGCCGGCGCACCGTCGTGCGTTGAAAACTTGATGCCGTTGTACTCCGGCGGATTGTGCGAGGCCGTAAAGTTGATCGCTCCCGAAGTCTTCAGCATCCGCACCGCATACGCGATCGCCGGCGTAGGCGCGGCCTCGGGAATCACAATTGGCGTTACGCCCGCCCCAGCCAGCACCTTGGCCGCGATGTCGACAAAGCTTTCGCCCAGGAAGCGCGGATCGCGCCCCACCAGCACGCGATGCGGCTCCGGTTGCGTCTTCACAAAGGCTGCAATCCCCGCCACCGCCAGCCGGATATTGGCCACAGTAAACTCGTCGGCCACAATCGCCCGCCATCCCGAAGTCCCAAACCGAATCCCTTTGCCCATCTGCATCTTCTCCCGCGCCGTCAACTCCGGCTCCAAGTCCATACTGCCTTACCAGGCCACTTCGAGCAAGCCAAGCTGGGTCAAATCCCTCAATTCCAGAATTCGACCTTAGCTTCCACTTTGGCACCCCCTTGACTAAAGGTGTCCATTGGAGTACAAGGAAAGCATGCAGACTGTCGTCGAGACGCCGGGCTATCTCAGAGCAGCCGAACGATCTTCACTCAGTCGGAACGCGATAGGATCGTCGCCATGGTGTCAGAAAATCCCGAATGCGGCGAGGTAATACAAGGAACGGGCGGATTCCGCAAGGTTCGGGTTGCGCGCCGTGGCATGGGTAAGCGTGGCGGGCGCGTGTAATTTACATCCTTCGCAGCGAAGCCTTTCCGATCTTCCTCATCGCCGCCTATGCGAAGAATGAAAAAGAAAACCTGACCATGCAGGAACGCAATCAGTTGGCCAGACACGCCGATGAGATTTTTTCCAAGTACAGGAGGGAAGCGATGAAAACCATCTTTGAAGACCTGATGTCCGGACTGGACGAAGTCGATGCCTTTCTTGCCGGAAAGACGGCTGGCTATAAAGTCGCTCTGCCCGCCGAGGTCGATGTGAAAGGCATCAGAGAGCGCCTCAAGATGACCCAGGCTCGCTTCTCCGATACCTTCGGTTTCAGTCTCGATGCGGTCAAGCACTGGGAGGGCGGAAGACGCACCCCGGAGTCTTCAGCCAGAGCATTCCTCACCGTAATCGCCAAGAACCCAAACGCCGTGATAGCAGCCCTGCACCCGCAACTCCGCCAACTCAGTTCCAAGTGATTATGCCCGAAGCCTCCTCGCCAGTCTGCATCGTCCTCACCACCACGGCCAACGCCGACGAAGCTGCCCGCCTTGGCCGCACGCTCGTCGAAGAACGCCTGGCCGCTTGCGCCACGCTGATTCCCGCCGTCCAGTCCATCTACCGCTGGAAGGGCGAG
>Ga0181529_10007134_pt1 | contig 11220 bp, 10 predicted proteins | sample PEATcosm2014_Bin_36_FD_119763 | JGI IMG/M metagenome (GOLD analysis project Ga0181529, IMG submission 119763) | Peatland microbial communities from MTU Mesocosm Facility, Houghton, MI, USA - PEATcosm2014_Bin10_30_metaG | ecosystem: Environmental > Terrestrial > Soil > Wetlands > Peat | place... | reverse complement strand
GCCCACCCGACTATCGGACGCACCAGTAAATTCCGTCCGTAGGACGGATGGCCGCAGGCCGATTAGCGCAGGAGTTTACTCCGGTGTACCGGCCGGGGTCCGGTGTCCCGCCGCCGGGGTGTCCGCTCTGCCCGGCCCGCCGAAACCCTGCAGAAATCAAATCGACGAGATCGAACGGGCGAAAAAATCAAACGAACCAAACACTCAAATCGTCCGCCGGAATAGCCCGCGGATCACGAGGAGCGGCAGAATCATCGGGGCAGCCGGAGATCGCTCTCCGGCTGCCCCGGCTCATGCCCGGCGCTCGCCGGCCCTCTAGTGATGATGGTGATGCCAGTGGCGCCGGTGATGGCGATGCCAGTGGGCGCCTCCTCCGAAATAGCCGAACGTTACGCCGCCGACGGGGCCGGTGTAATAGTTGGGATACTGCGCGAAGGGATAGGTCGGATCAACGTAGACCGGCGAAGGCGCGTAATAGAATCCGATGGACGGACCACCATAGAACCGGTGCCAGCCGCGATGATAGCCTCGGCTCCATCGCCCGCCATTGAACTGCAGGTTCAGACCGATCTGGGCGCTGGCGGGCAACGCGGCAATCAATAGGCCGCCGACAAACACTACTCCTGCCGTGAAGGCGATCGCGCGCTTCAACATCGTGGTCTTCCTTTCCGCCTCCGCACTCACGGTGAGATAATAGGCGCTAACGGTCTCAGGCCCGCGCGGGCTGTCGCCGTTCCGAGTGCGGCAGGCATCGTAACATTCATTCCGTTGGACGCCTCAGCGCCGGCAAAGTTCTCGTCACCGCCTCGCGTCCATCGAAAAAGGAGTTTGCACGCCGTCGAAGCCGGCGCGCCCGCCATGCGCGGCTCTGGCCCGAGGAAGGATCGACAGCCCGGAATGCCGGATTCAGCGCATCGGGCCGGCGTAACGGAGGAGAATGTAGGTGAAGAGGACGCCGCTGACGCTGGCGAGCAGGTTGACCGCGTTGTTGTCGATTAGCGCAAAACCGCGCACGCGAGTGCGGCTCGAAGAGGAGGGCTCGTCCGACAGAGCGCCCGTTTCCGGATCGCGGTACTGGGCCTGAACGCTCGCGCCCAGCAAGCTGTCGACCAGGCTGCCGAGGAGGCTGCCCCACGCCACTGCGATGAACTCCACCATGTCGAGCTCCCAGAACCGCAGCGCGCAGAGCGGAATGAAGATCGAGGCCGCCACCGCGGCCAGCGTGCCCGGCAGCGAGATCGCGCCCGACGCGCCGTGCGGAACGCGCTTCCAGGAGCTGATCAGGCGCGGCATCCCGAGTCCCAATTTCCCGATCTCGGTGGCCCCCGTATCGGCGTTGACCGTCGCGATGGCCGCAAGGTAGAGCAGCAATCCGCGCCGTCCCGCGTAAGGGTCGTGGCGAGCCGCCCACTGAACCGCGATCACGATGGCGCAGGCCAGCCCGCCGTTCATCGCCACCTGAACCGCGTTTCGCGCGCCAGGCCGCCCGCCCGCCAGGCCGCCGCCAAATTTGGATAGAAGCGAGGAGGTGATGAAGAAGCCGAGCAGCGGCACGGCATAGCAGCCTCCGCCCACGCCGAGCACGATCGCGCCCACGATCGCCGCCGCGATGCAGCCGGACAGCGTAAGCAGCCTGGCCGCGAGGGCCAGCGCAGCCAGCGCCACGGCCGCCGCAAGAGCGAGCCAGAGCGGCAGCCGGATAAACCAGCCGGGGACGGCCGGCGCGCCGGCCGGGACCGCGCACGCAACCACGCCCACGCCGAGCACGATCCCGCCCGCGACGCCGGCTGCGACGCGGCCGGATGGCGTGAGCAGCCTGGCCGCGAGGGCCAGCGCAGCCAGCGCCACGGCCACCGCAAGGGCGATCCAGTGCGGCGGCGTCACTATCCAGCCGACAACTGAGATGATCACGTGGACAAATCTTCCGGCATCGCGCGAACCCTTAACATCGGCGCTCTCCGCCATCGCCTTCGGCGACAGGATGAGCGCCCTCGACAGTGAGCCGGCGAGGACCCGAGACGTACGGGTCTCCTCGAACCGTAAACCTCCACAAAGTGTCCGCGCCGCGTGTGATCCCGATGCGCGGAGTCGCCAGAATCGACCCCGGATCCGGCGCCTTGCCCGGATTCGGCGCTATCCATAGCACGTCGCCTGTAAGATCCGCGCCGTTCTGCGCGCGGGTGAGGCCGAACGCCCGGCATACCCGGCCCGGTCCGGCGCAAAGCGCCCGGCCGAGGCGAATCCTCGCCTTGCCGCCTGGCGGAGCGGCCAGCGCATCGGCAGAAACCTCCACGCCGCGCCGGGCTGCCATTCTCTCCAGCCCGATCAGCGGCTCGACCGCGCGTATCAGCACGCCCTCGCCGCATCCCTCCGGCGCGGCGACCGCGTTCATGCAGAAGTGCGCGCCATAGGTAAAATAGATGTACGCGTGGCCGGGCGGACCGAACATAATCGCATTGCGCGGACCCGGACCCGGATAGGCGTGCGACGCCGGATCGGTCTGCGTATACGCCTCGACCTCCGAGATCCGGCCGCCGGCCGGCCCTTCCGGATGGGCGTAGACCAGCAGGCATCCCAGCAGCTCTTTCGCCACGACCGGCGCGGTCCGGGCGTAGAACTCGCGCGGGAGCCGGCCGCTAAACGGCCCGGAAACCGCATCCTGCGCGCTGTTTTGATCCTGTTGCCGCATTATGGAAACACGGCCCGTCCGCCCACGAAAAAGAAGGCGAGGGCCACGATCACGTACGTTGCCAGAAGCTGTGCGCCCTCCAGCCAGTGGCTCTTACCGTCCATCGAGATCAACACGGCGATTGCCACAGCGGCCGTTACGGCGATCAGCTCGAAGTTGCTGTAGAGCAGCGTCATCGGATGACCGAGAAGCAGGCTCGCGAACACGCAGACCGGCGCGACGAACATCGCAACCTGCGTGCTGGACGCCGTCGTTATGTTCAGGCTCACGTCCATCCTGTTGCGGAGGGCCATCATTACGGCGACTGCGTGCTCGGCCGCGTTGCCCACAACAGGAATTACGATAACGCCCAGGAATAGTTTACTCACGCCGAGCGCAGCCACGACCGGCCCGATCGCTCCGACCAACAGCTCGCTCTCGACGGCGACGAAAACGGATGCGCCAACCAGAACGAGCACGGCGCGCCGCTCGCTCCATCCCGGCCCAGGATCGGTCTCTTCGGTGCGAAAGAGGTCTTCGTGCGTATGGAGCGAAAAGAGCAGGCTGCCGGCGTATAGAACGAGAAGCACGCAGGCGACGCTCACGCTGAGGCGCCAGACCAGCGGATCGGCCGGCAGCTCACTTATGCCCGCGCCGCGCACGAATAGCGCCGGCACAAGCAGCGAGATAACGGCCATACCCAGCATGGAGGCGTGGCTCTGCGCCACGTCGCGATTGAAAAGCTGTATCTTGAACCGTATGCCGCCGGCCAGCACGGAGATGCCCAGCACGAGCAGGACGTTGCCGATAATCGAACCGATGAGCGACGACTTGACGACCTCGACCTCGCCGCGGCTAAGCGCGACGAGCGCGATGATCAGCTCGGTGGCGTTGCCGAACGTCGCGTTCAGCAACCCTCCGACGGCCGCGCCGCGCCGGCTCGACAGCCCCTCCGTTGCGGCTCCCATGTATCCCGCCAGAGGAACAATGGCGAGGCAGGAGCATGCGAAAACTAACGGCGCCGGCGCGCCAAGGGCCGCAAGCGCGATGGAGATCGGAATAAAGACCAGCATCGCGGGCAGCACCGGCATATCGGGCCTCTTCTCCAGGGGCGCAGGATCCAGGCTCCGCCCCGGCAGGTCTTTCTGCGGGCCAATCGCCTTTTCCTCCGGCGGGCATCCCCGCCGATCGGACCGGAGAACCGCTCGACTAAGTCCAGCCCACCTCTGCAGGGCCTGGAATTAAATCCGTCCGAAGGGGCGCGCAGGGCTGGAAATGGAGACGCACAGATGAGAAAAGCGGGAGCGCTAACGATAAGCGATAGATGCGCGCGCGGCGAGCAGGAGGACGTCTCCGGCGCAGTCCTGGCCGAGAGGCTTGCCGCCTCCGGATACGATGTCGCAGCGCGCGCCGTCGTTCCCGACGACGCCGAACTCGTCGCCGGCACCCTCCTATCCTGGTGCGACGCCGGCTGCGATCTCATCCTGACGACCGGCGGGACCGGGTTCTCGCCTCGCGACATCGCCCCGGAGGCGACTCGACGCGTCATCGAGCGCGACGCGCCCGGCCTGGCCGAGATGCTGCGATCGGAGGGATACCGGACCACACCGCGCGCCGTGCTCTCCCGCGGCGTGGCCGGTATACGCGGCCGGACCCTTATCGTCAATCTGCCCGGCAGCCCCGCCGCCGTGCGACAGGAATCGGATCTCCTGCTTCCGCTCCTGCACCACGCCTTAGCCGTCCTGAACGACGAGCCGACCGATCACTCCGCCCCTCCGCTCCTGGGGCAGGAAGAATCCGCGGAGCGAAGGGTTCCGGACCCCGGGCCGGGTATCACGGCCGCCCCCCACCCCCACGAGCAAACCGCTCCCCCTTCCCCCGTGGGGAAGGGGGCCGGGGGGTTAGGTTCCCCCGTGGGGAAGGGGGCCGGGGGGTTAGGTTCCCCCGTGGGGAAGGGGGCCGGGGGGTTAGGTTCCCCCGTGGGGAAGGGGGCCGGGGGGTTAGGCGCCCCCCGAGTCGCCGTTCTTGAGACGAACCTGGACGACATGGCGCCCGAGCTGTTCGAGAGTGTGATGGAGCGGCTCTTTGCCGAGGGAGCGCTCGATGTCTTCCTTACGCCCATCCAGATGAAGAAGGGAAGGCCGGCGACGCTGCTCACCGCGCTTGCGCCGGTCGAGATCCGGGATCGCCTGGCGGACCTGATCTTCGCTGAAACCCCCACGTTCGGTATCCGCCACACAGTCTGGGAGCGGTACACGCTGGATCGGCGCTGGGAGACGGTCTCCACGCCGTACGGCGAGATCCGGATCAAGATCGGCAGCCGCAACGGCGAGGACCGGACGGCCAGCCCGGAGTATGAGGACGTGAAGCAGGCCGCAAACGCCGCGGGCGCTCCGGTCAGGACCGTCTTCGCGGCTGCGGTGCAGGCATGGACCGCGCGAGCCGGAGCTTAAGGCCCCGGCTCGGGCGGCGCAAAGAGGCGTCGCCCCAAAAAGGCCTGTTTCCTCTACGGACCTATCTTCGCTGCGACGAGCGTCGCCCCCTGAGAGCGGCGCGGCCGGCGAGCAGCGCGCCCGCGGCCAGGGCAAGCGCTCCCGGCTCGGGCACGTCCGCCGGCGACAACGGATGCCGATCCTCCGGAACCGGCACGCTCGGCACGCGCGTTGTATCGTCGTCCGGCGTGGTCGTGCCGGTCGAATCCGTAGCTCCTCCCGCGGACGGTTGCAGCGCCGGCAGCGAGATCGACGATCCGCCGTGCCGCCCTCCGCCGCCTCCGGCGCCCGATCCGGATCCGCCGCCAAAAACGCTCTCATTGTCCTTGCCGTTGACGAAATCGGAGATCGTATTCAGCGCGGAACTCGTCGCGTCGCGCTGCGTCATGCCCGGAGGCGTGCCGGGCACGCGCTCGATCGGCAGCGCATCGCGCGCCTCAACCCAATCGCCGGACAGCCCGGCGAGCGGCGCAGCGCCGGCCAGCGCCGCCCACGCGTAGCCGGGGATCGGCGCCGTATGGCTTCCGCTCGTCTCCGTCTCAGCCGGCGTATCGTCGGCGACATCCTCCTCTGCAGGAATGGCCGCCGCAGGAGCCGTGACCGGCGCCGGAAGCGGCGCAACGACCGGCGCCTCTGCAGCCATCGCGGCGGGAGCGGCGTCTCGAACCGAGTCCAGCTCCGGCTCGACGCGTGTGCTGGCGAGATCCGTCTGCTCGCTCGCAATAGGGGCGGCCTGAGGCATGGCGACATGGGGCTGCGGGCGCGCGTCCGGCATCTCGATGCGCATCCGCAGGGGATTCCCGCACACCTCGACGAGCGCGGGCGTGCCATCGGGCAGCGCGTAGATGAGCGTGCCCTTTTTCACGCGGCTCAGCTTGTATCCGATCTTCTCGCCGGGATGGACATAATGGACGGCCAGCACGTGGTCTTCGGCAAGCCGCTTCAGACGCATGCTGCCCATGGCGAGCTGCACCATCTGCGGCGAGAGATGGAACAGGCGCGCATAGCGGCCGCAGACGACGGGGTCTGCTTTTACCTGCGCCGCGAGCCGCGACGTCGAGTTCGCGGGATGGCGCAGGAAGGCGCCGCGGGGCATGCGCTCAGGCGTGTCCGCGTGCGCCGCGGTCAGCGAGACCGCGAAAAGGCACGCCAGAACAGAGGCGTGCCGAACAAGAGACGTGCAGAATTGTGTCATCAGGGACCAGTTTCTTTCTTTGTCTCGATCCCTGAGTCAGTACTGCTTCACGCCGCATCCGGCGACGCCGCCTATACTGCTCGGCAGTCTGCTATACTGCAAGGACCGTGCCAGAGTCCGACCTGTCGGACGTTTAGCCTGCCGGTCCTTCTCAAAATCGCCCTGAATCCGACTCGCGGAGTATACTGGATCTCGAAAGCGCGCGCGCACTTCAGCGAACTATCCGGGCCTGGAACAGCTCCAATTAATGTTCGCCCGGCGCATGTTTGGGGGCAAGCAATGGACAACGCGGTCACGTGGATCTGCCGTTTGGCGCTTCTCGCTACTGTCGCCGCGGCCGCACACCCGACGCGCAAGGATATCCGCAGAGTAGGCCTGACCCTCCTTACCGTACTTGCCGCCCTGATGACGCTCACCGGATTATTGTCGGGGGGCGACGCCGAAGGCCGGCTGTTCGCGGCCGGATTCGGGATGATATTCGTCTCCGCCTTCTCCGGCGCGCTGGTCGTGCTTCGAGGCAAACGAGTGCCGCTCTGGATCGCCCTTCCCCTTGCCGTTGCGCTCCTCGTCGGCGCCGTCCAGATCAACTGCATCGCCTGCGACAAATCCGGAACGATGTACACGCACTTCATGGATCATGCGCCCATCGCGCTCGGCTACTTCGCTTTCGGAGTCGCCGTCGGATGGCTCGCCCGCCAATGCGACTACTGACCTAGCCTCGCCGGGCGCTCAACTTGCCCCAACTTGCCTTGACGCGACTAGGGGCGAGTGCTAAAATGGCAGTAAGTGCAAATTTCGATGCCGCCACCGTCTCCGCCAGCGTCCTTGCCTGGGGCCGTTCGCTCCCCTCTCTTGGCGCCCTTGGCGCCTTGGCGGTTCCAATTCAAAACTTGGCGGTTCGCCGCGAGGAGGAATCTGCGTGAGCCCTATCCGAGTGCAGCCGAAGTGCGGCGCGTCGTCCGTGGTCTGCGTGGACGTGGGCGGCCAGCACATTTCAGCCGTGGCCCCGGCCTTCGACGAGAGCACCGATCGGATCGTCATCGATGAGTCCCGGATCCTGAAGTGCGATCTGCCCGGCGAGGCCGCCGCCGTCACCAGAGCGCTCTGCGACCTCGTCGCGAGCGTCGCCGACCCGGCCCTTATGGACACCGACGCCCTGGTCGTCTCCGTGGCGACTCCCGGCCCTATCGACAAGCCTGCCCTCACCGTCCGCGAGACCCCCAACGCCAAGGTCCTCAACAACTTCAACATCGGCGAGGCGATCCACACGCGGTTTCCCGCCGCCAGAGCGCTTCTCAGCAACGACGGCAACGCCCACGCCGCAGGCGTCCTCAACTTGCCCCAGGCCGCAGGCATCCAGGAGGCCTGGGCGTTCGCGCTGGGTACCGGAGTCGGCGCCGGGTTCGTCACCCGCGGCAAGCTCGTCGAAGGCTATCGCGGCAACGCCGCAGAGGCCGGCCACTGGCCCATGCGCCGCAAAAAGGACTCGCGGCTCCCGCTCCTTCCCTGCGGCTGCGGAAACCTGGGCTGCGTCGAGTCCTACCTCGGCGCCGGCAACCTGATGAAGTACACGGCCGACCTCCTCGATGGCAGTGCCGAGATCAAGGACTTCGCCGATATGCCCTCCGTCCTCCGCGGACAGGTCCTCAACATCCGGCCGATCTTCGACGCCGCCAGGAAGGGCGACGCCCTGGGCATCTACATCTACGACGTGATGATGACCGCACTGGCCGATCTCATCGAGACCGCCTGCAAAGTCTCCAACCCGCAGGCCATCTTCCTCTGCGGCGGCATCGCCAACGCGGGCGATTTCCTGCTCCAGGGCCTCCGCCCGAAGCTCGTCTCGCCCGGCATCATGAGCGCCGAGTTCGACCCGGAAATCAAGGTCGTCGAAGCGCCCGAGACCACCGGCCTCCTCGGCCTGGCCTACCTCGCGCAAGGCTGAGAGGGCCCGAGGCGCAAAAATTCAAGGGCCTCGGGACGTCAGGCAGTGCAGAACCGCGCAAGGCTAAGAGGGCCCGAGGCGCAAAGTCACACGTCTCCGAGACTGGAAATGCGCGAACCCGCGCCGCACGCCCGCTTAGCCGCGGGCTTGACAACGATGTCGGCCGTCGCCTATGTGCGGCAGGAATTCCTGCGCCTGTGTGTGGCAGGAATTCCTGTCCGGCAGGCTGAATTCACGGCTGTGCGGTCGCCTATACTTCCGGGCGATGATATCACGGCAAGGGCGCGTTAGGACGCGCGCCCGGCCCGTTCCGAAAGGAAAATGTCCGTGTCGCTATCTGTATCTCCCAAATTCCGTCCTGTTCTCGACCCCGGGTTCGTGCCCGCCTCCCTCTGGAACCGCGCGTTCGCAGCCAGGGTCAAGGAGACCGGGAAACCCGTCGACCTCGCCATCGGCCTGGAACGCACGGACGGCTGCATCTCGGTCTTCCGCACCGCCGTCCTGCCCCATGAAGGCGCAAACGTCCCGCTGAACGAGCGCTATGTCGAGCGCATGGTCAAGTTCCTGCTCTGGCAGAAGGGCGGCTACAAGATCGTCATCGGAGGAGACCCGGGCATCGCCCGTCACATCCAGACAGTCTACTCCGCCGCCGGCGAGCGCGCCTTCGATTTCGACATCATGGGCGACCGCATCTACGGCCGTCCCTTCGTCGTCCAGGCCGTCACCTACGAGGATATGTCGGAAGAACGCGAGACGCGGACGCCGCTGGGCCGCCATCTCGAAGGCAACCGCATCGGCTTCGATCTCGGCGCCAGCGACCGCAAGTGCGCGGCCGTGGTCAACGGCGAGGTCGTCTTCAGCGAAGAGATCCCCTGGGACCCGAGCCGCCAGGCCGACCCGCAATACCACTTCGACGGCATCAACGATTCCCTGAAGCGCGCAGCGGCAAAGCTGCCGCGCGTGGATGCCATCGGCGGCAGCGCGGCGGGCGTCTACGTCAACAACGAGATCCGCGTCGGCTCCCTCTACCGCGGCGTGCCCCGGGAGCTCTTCGATACCCGCGTCCATCGCCTCTTCTTTGAGCTCCAGGACGCGTGGGGCGGCATCCCCTTCGAGGTGGTGAACGACGGCGAGGTGACGGCTCTGGCCGGCTCGATGGCCATCGATGACGGCGCCCTCCTGGGCGTCGCCTTCGGCAGCAGCCTGGCCGGCGGCTACGTAACCCCGGAGGGCAACATCACCGGCTGGCTGAACGAGCTCGCCTTCGTGCCCGTCGACTACCGCGAGAACGCGCCCGCCGACGAGTGGTCCGGCGACCTGGGCGTGGGCGTCCAGTACTTCTCGCAGCAGGCCGTCGGGCGGCTTGCGCCGGCCGCCGGGATCGACCTGCCCGCCGACATGCCTCTGCCGGCAAAGCTCGTCGAGGTCCAGAAACTGATGGCCGCTCAGGATGATCGGGCGCGCCGCATCTACGAGACGATTGGGACCTACCTCGGCTACACCATCGCCCATTTCACCGATTTCTACCAGATCCGTCACCTGCTCGTGCTCGGCCGCGTCATGACGGGCGAAGGAGGAGACATCCTTCTCCGTGTCGCAGGCGACGTTCTGAAAGCCGAATTCCCCGAGCTCGCCGGATCCGTCAACATCCGCGTGCCCGGAGAGGCCGAGAAAAGGCACGGGCAGGCCGTGGCGGCAGCCAGTCTCCCGAGCCTAAAAAAGCAATAGAGGAGATACGATGAACTTGCACAATCCGATCGCCGATGTCTTCGTTCCGGATGGCCTCGACGCGGCCGCAGCCCTGGCCCGTACGACGCACCTTTGCGTCTCGGCCCACCAGGACGACATCGAGATCATGGCCTATCATGGCGTCGCCCAGTGCTTCGGGCAGAGCGACAAGTGGTTCACGGGCGTCGTCGTCACCAACGGCGCCGGCAGCCCGCGCGCCGGCATCTACGGCCACTACACCGACGACGAGATGCAGAAGGTCCGCCTCAAGGAGCAGCAGAAGGCGGCCATCATCGGCGACTACGCCTGCCAGGTCCAGCTCGGATACCCGAGCTCCGCCATCAAGGATCCGAACAACGCCAGCGTGCTGGACGACCTCAAGGCTGTCTTGCTGGCCGCCCGTCCTAAAACGGTCTACCTCCACAACCTGGCCGACAAACACGACACGCACGTCGGAACGGCGCTCCGCGTCATCGCCGCGCTCCGCGCCATCCGAACCGACTATCGCCCGGAGAAGGTCTACGGCTGCGAAGTCTGGCGCGATCTCGACTGGCTCCCGGACGATAAGAAAGAGGTGCTCCCCGTCTCCGCGCGCTCGAACATCGCCATGGCCCTGCTCGGCGTGTTCGACTCCCAGGTCAGCGGCGGCAAGCGCTACGACCTGGCTACCGAGGGAAGGCGTCTCGCCCATGCCACCTACTACGCCTCCCACGGAACCGACGAAGAATCGGCTCTGAACTACGCCATGGATCTGACGCCTCTCGTCGAAAACACCGCCCTGTCGCCCACCGACTTCATCCTGGGCCTCATCGACGGGCTGCGCGCCGAGGTCTCGGGTCGCATCGCCAAATTGGGCTGATCGCCCACCTGGTCGACCGGTCTCCTGGTCATTGTGCGCGTCCGATTAGCGCAGTTCACGCACAATGCCTCCCGTCCTCGGGAGAGGGCGCTCCAGGTGCAGCGCAGTATCCCGGGGGAGAGGGCTTTCCCCGGTTGTTGACGGACGGACCGGGAGAGATAACTGTCAATACGCGCAACCTCCGCCGTCCCCTCCACTGTCCCTGGTGGAATGGACGGCGGAGTGGGCCAGAGAGGTTGCCTGAATGCCGCGCATCGAGCAAAGCGTCCTCATCGACGCGCCCCTGGACGTTACATACCGCATCGCCCGCGACGTGGAGGATTTCCCCACGTT
>Ga0181529_10007133_pt1 | contig 11221 bp, 8 predicted proteins | sample PEATcosm2014_Bin_36_FD_119763 | JGI IMG/M metagenome (GOLD analysis project Ga0181529, IMG submission 119763) | Peatland microbial communities from MTU Mesocosm Facility, Houghton, MI, USA - PEATcosm2014_Bin10_30_metaG | ecosystem: Environmental > Terrestrial > Soil > Wetlands > Peat | place... | reverse complement strand
CCCGCATCTATCCATTTCGCGCATGGCGCTACAATTCTTCCACAGTCCGGCTGGAGGACGTGGTCACCCAACCCTACGACAAAATCTCCCCCTCCATGCAGCAGGCATACTACCAGCGCAGCCCATACAATTTGGCCCGCATCATCCTCGGTCTGCCTGAACTTTTCGATGCCGAACGTGGCGAAAGTGTCTATACCCGCGCGGCGCGCGACTTCCACGACTGGCGTGAAAAGGGCGTCCTGATCCAGGAGAAAGATCCCTGCATCTTCGCCTATTCTCAGCGTTTTTGCGTCCCGGGAACCGATATCGTGAAGGAGCGCCGCGGCTTTATCGCCCTGGGCAAGCTCCACGACTACGCCGAACGGGTCGTATTCCGCCACGAACAGACCCTTTCCAAGCCCAAGAGTGACCGGCTCAACCTGCTCAACGCCACCCATGCACATTTTGGCCAGATATTCATGCTCTACTCTGATCCCGCCGGCAGTGTGGAGAAGATTCTCTACGATGACAACGTCCCCGCCGAAGTCGAGGTCACTGACGAGTACGGTGTGCAACACCGCCTGTGGCGCATCGCCGATCCCCCAACCATCCGCCTGCTGATCACCGCCATGGATGACAAGAAACTCATCATCGCCGACGGCCATCACCGCTATGAGACTGCGCTGAATTATTCCAAAGAACACGAACCCGCGGGTCCGCCGCTGGCCGAATACAACATCAACCAGTTGCCCCGCCCGGCCTACCCTGAAGCCGCCGTCATGATGACCTTCGTCAACATGGACTCCGATGGCCTGGTGATCCTGCCCACCCACCGAGTGGTCCACAGCCTCAACGGTTGCGGGCCGGGCGCATTTGATCCGGTCGCTTTTGCCTTGGCCGCCATGGAGTTCTTCACTGTGGAAGCGCTCCCGGATGAATCCGCCGCCGACTACGTCGAGTTGCTTGGCCGCCAGGAACGAACGGCCTTTGTCGCCGTCACCCGTGCCGGGGCTCTGCTGCTGCGCTCCAAACCGGAAGCCGTAGCCGCCGCTCTGTACGATTTGCCCGAGCGTCAGCGCCAGCTCGACCTGAGCCAATTGCACTCTATCGTGCTCGACCGGCTGCTCGGCTTGGACGCCGATATGGTCCGCGAACAGACCAATATCCGCTATCTCCGCGACGCCGCTGAAGCGGTGGATCAAGTCCGCCGCGGCGAAGCCGACGTCGCCTTCCTTACCAACCCCGTTTCCATGGAGCAACTGCGGGAGGTGGCATTTGCCGGCGAGGTTATGCCGCAGAAGTCTACAGATTTCTTCCCCAAGCTGCTCAGTGGCCTGACGATCTACGCGCTGGAGTAAGTACGGGAAGAGGAAATGACTCGTTGGGATAGGTTTACAGCTTTGAAAGGGTGCGTCTTTAGCTGCGCCATAAAGGATCCAAAACTCCTTGAATTCCTCTCAACCAAGCTCTACAGAAGGCGCTAAGGTAGGTAAGAGGTGAATTCCATGTTTGGAACTGCCATCAAAGTATCTGTACTCTCCCTGTCTCTGCTTCCACTAACAGTCCTGGCACAAAACAACGGTGCGGCATCTGCGGGTACTCCAGGTTGTGGCGATGATACAGCCAAGTTTGAAGTGAAAACTGACAAAGGGCAGCATCTAGCTCAACCTGAAACCGGTAAAGCGCTGGTCTATTTCATTGAAAATGATTCGAATTTTAAGTCGTTTCCCAAGCCCACCACTCGAGCGGGCGTGGATGGCAAGTGGGTGGGAGCCACACACGGCAACTCCTACCTGTATTTCTCCATTGATCCGGGTGTGCATCATCTTTGCGCAAGCTGGCAGTTTGGCGTGATCTTGGGGCAAGGTCACAAAACATCTGTGGCTCATTTCACCGCCGAAGCTGGAGGGGTCTACTACTTCGAGGTGAAGAATACCTTCTTCCGCAGCGAGTCGTCGGCCACGACGGATATGGATTTGACTCCACTGGACAGCGATGAGGGGCAGATCCTTGCAAACAAGTTCGCGCTCAGTACTTCTCAGCAGAAAAAATGAAAATGAATCGCGGCTGTTCTACGGCGCGGCGAAAACCGGGCCCTTTCAAAATCGGGAGCATTTCCGCAGCCAGTAGTCGGGCGCTCAGAGGGTGCCTGGCTGTTTGTGTCGTGGTGACCTGCGTGGCGGCCTCGCAACCGGCTGTGGCGCAGGCTCCGCCCGCACCGGTATCTCCTCCAGCCCGGTTTCTGGTTGTGCTGGATGCCGCGCACGGCGGCGACGACCCCGGTGGCCGCCTGAGCAACGGCCAGCCCGAAAAGACCTTCACTCTAGCCCTCAGCATCAGGCTGCGTTCTCTACTTGGCGCGCGCGGCATCCAAGTGGTCACCACCCGCGAATCCGACGCCACTGTTGCCCCCAACCGCCGGGCTGAGATCGCCAACCACGCCAACGCCCAGGCATGCCTCAGCCTGCACGCTTCTGAGAGTGGTTCTGGCATTCATCTCTTCGCTTCCTCGCTGGCCCCGGCCCAGCCCGCGCGCTTCCCCGCCTGGAAGACCGCCCAGGCAGCCTGGGTGACGCGCAGTCTGGCCCTCGCCGGTGTGCTCAACTCCGCCCTCCTTCACGCTGGCATGAACGTCACTTTGGGTCGCATCGCGCTGCCCGCCATCGACAGCATGACCTGCCCCGCCATAGCCATCGAGATCGCTCCGGAACGGGTGCCAGGCCATCCGTCAGCCGCCGAACTGGACGACCCCGCTTACCAGGCCCGCGTAGCCGAGGCCGTGGCAGCTGCGCTGCTCGAGTGGCGCACGGAGGCTCATCAGCCGTGATCCCCCGCTACCAGACCATTCTCTTCGTCGTTTTGCTCGTGGCTTCGGTGGTCATGAGCGTGGTGCTATGGCAATTGCGCGAGCGCGCCCACCAGCGGCTGATCGCCGGACAAGACTCCGCGCCCACCCAGGCGCCCCAGGTCGCGCCCTCTGAACAGGCAACCCTTCTGGTCGCCAACGACTCTGACAGCTCCCTGCTTGCCCAGATTCAGTCCCTGCCCCTGCCCCTGGACCCTGGCGCTCGCGCCCGCGCCGTCCTGGGCAAACTGCTCGACCTCTACGCTGCTCCCGATGCGGCCCACCCGGTCCCCGGCGGCGGTAGTTCCATCGCCCAGGTCTTCCTCTTGCCGGCCCAGACTCAGATCCCCGCCACAGGACCGGACACAGGTCCAAACAGCGCCCCCAACTCGACCAATTCCACTGAACCCAAACCTGGCATGACCAATTCCAGCCAGACTGGCCCAGAGCTTGCCGTCGTCAACCTCACCGGCGCCTTCGTTTCCGGCCACCCTTCCGGCCTCGAAACCGAAACGCTCACCCTGCTCTCCATCTGCGGCACTCTCCATGCCAACCTGCCCCGCGTCACCCAGGTCCGCTTTCTGGTCGACGGCCAATCCCGCGCGACTCTCGCCGGCCATGCCGACCTCACCCGCACCTATCTCACCGCCGACGCCGCTCCAACCGAGGTAACCCATCCATGACCGTTTCCGGATCCACTCCTCCCACCATCGGCGTCTTCGATTCCGGTTTCGGCGGCCTCACCGTCCTACGCGCGCTTATCCGACGCCTGCCAAGCGGCCAATTCGCCTTCCTTGGCGACACCGCCCGGCTCCCTTACGGCTCCAAGTCCCGCCGCACCATCGCCCGCTACGCCGCCCAAAGCGCCCAGTTCCTCGTCCGCGAGCAAGGCGCCGAGTTCCTCGTCATCGCCTGCAACACCGCCAGCGCCCTTGCGCTCGACGCCATCCAAGACGCCGTTCCCGTCCCCGTATTGGGTGTCATTGAACCTGGCGCCTCGGCAGCTCGCGCCGCCTCTCGCACCGGCGATGTCCTGGTCATTGCCACCGATGCCACCGTCCAGAGCCACGCCTACGCCGTCGCTTGTCGCGCTCAGGGGCTCCGCACCCTCGAAAAAGCCTGCCCGCTGCTCGTCCCCCTGGTTGAGGAGGGCTGGACCGATCATTCCGTCACCGCTGAGGTCATCCGCATCTATCTCAACGGCCTCACCGCCGAAGCCGCCGCCCAGGGCCTGAACCCCGACACCCTGGTCCTTGGCTGCACCCATTACCCTCTGCTGCGCCCGCTTATTGAGCAGGCCGTTCCGCAAGGGATGAGCGTCATCGACTCCGCCGAAGCCGCCGCTCAGGCCGCCGTCAGCCAATTCGGCCTTCGCGTCGCCGCGCCCCCACCCGGCAGAGGACTCCAGGAAGCCGCACTGCGCTGCTTTGCTACCGACTCGGTCGATAAATTCGAGCGCCTCGGCTCCCGCTTTTTAGGCCGCCCGACCGGCAAGGTCGAACTGATAGACCTCGGCGGCTGATATTCTAGGAAATGGTTGGCCCGGCATCCCCTCTGCATGGGCCGACCGCATAGCCAGGGAAGGTGTCCCCTGGAACCGCAACCCCAAAGTCGACGCAACCACCGGGGAGCGGCGACCCTGCACAATACCGAGTAGGACGCAGTATCTCTGGTAATGCCGTTGGAGGAAGAAAGCAAGCATGATTGATTTGGCGGGTAAGACGGCCGTGGTCTTCGGGCTGGCCAATAAGCGTTCCATTGCCTGGGGCATCGCCCAAAGACTCCACGAAGCCGGCGCAACCCTGGCCATCTGTTACCAGAGCGAGCGCATGAGATTGGAGGCCCAAAGCCTCATTGACGAACTCCCCGGCGCTCAAGGCTTCCAGTGTGATGTCTCCAGCGACGCTGAAATCGAGTCCCTGTTCGCCGGCTTCAAGGAAAAATTCGGGAAGATCGATATCCTCGTCCACGCCGTCGCCTTCGCCCCCGCCGCCGACCTGCGCGGCGACTTCCTGAACACCAGCCGCGAAGGTTTCCGCATCGCCCTCGACGTCAGCGTTTACTCGCTCATTGCCGTCAGCCACGCCGCCGCTCCTTTGATGACCGAGGGCGGCAGCATCATGACGCTTAGCTTCTACGCCGCCGAAAAGGTCGTCCCCAACTACAACGTGATGGCCGTCGCCAAGGCCGCATTGGAATCCACGGTCCGCTACCTCGCCTGCAATCTCGGTCCACGCAATATTCGCGTAAACGCCATCTCCGCCGGGCCCATCAAGACCCTGGCCGCTCGCGGCGTGGGCGACCTCACCGACATGCTCAAGGCCCACGCCGATCGCGCCCCCCTCCACCGCAACGTAGACCAGCTCGAAGTCGGCGGCGCAGCCCTCTTCCTCGCCAGCGACCTCTCCAGCGCCATCACCGGCGAAATCATGTACGTCGACTGCGGCTACAACATCATGGGGTTCTGAAAATAGCAGGAGTCCCCCACAGAGGAAGGCAGTCCGTTTTACCCCTCAACCTTCAACCCCATGGGATAGCTTTATTATCAAGTCACTTCATTGAAGGCGCTTCTCGGGTGAGCTGTTTCAGCCGGATGCTGTATGGTTCCAATTGCATTGTGACCCCGTCAAAGCGAACAGTAGCGGGTGCGTCATCGTAGTTCAGCAGCGCCAGTTCACCGCTCCGCAATACGCTCCAGTAAACCGTTTCTGGTTTCTCCATATGTAGTGCCTTCGTTATGCCAGGATCGAGTCCTTTGAGTTCCAGAAGACGGGAACGCAGGAAGCGCATGTAATAATCCGAAAGGCCAGGTTGGTCTTCTCGATCCAGGATGAATTTTCCTTTGCCTGTCTCGCCCCGGTTCCAGAGTTGCGACGCTGAGTTATCTCCCTCCACGGTCTGCGGCATAAATGGCGCAATCACGGTTCCTCCGTCCTTGACCCACTGCGCGATCCGATCCAGGGCCGGTTTTTCCATCGTGCCGCCCCAGAGGAAGATGAGCACCTTATAACGGCTTAAAGCCCCGTCCTGGATCATCTTCTCACTAACAAAATCGTGATCTGTTATGGTACGCAGAGACTCCGCACGGCTGAAGAACGGACCCTCCAGACTTCTCCCTGTTTCGTCCAGTTTGGTTGCTGTAGTCGGGAAGAATACAGCTATATCGATCACGGGTTTGGCCCGGTGGTCAAGCAATGGCGCGTATCTTAGCCACTTTGTTATAGATTGGTCGCTCTCAAACAGATTGTCGCTATAAAAGAACAACTGATCGGCATCATCGACCATCGCGCCAAAGATCCGCGAAACCACGCCGGCGGCTGTCACTTCGCCCGCAGGTTCCATCGCGTAGCGGGTGCCATAGAAGCGTGTGGTGGATGATAACAAGCGAGTCAATCCGAAGTTAAAAGTGAAGTTACTATTATCAGCAGTTTCCCTGACCCCGACTCCTCGTTTGGCCGCGTCGCGCGTGACTCGGGAGAAGTCGGCGCCCTCATTGATATTCTGCCATCCACCGACCTTCTGGTAGATTGGAACCTGCGGCAAAGCCTCCTTCGCCCATTCATCCCAACGATCTGCCCAGTCGCTCATGGAATCCATATACCAGTCGTAGAAGTCCATCTTCTGCCTGGGACTCCGCGCTGTTTCCGGCAAGAACGTTTCGACATTGTCGAACGAGGCGAAGTCAGTCTGCCAGGCCTTGTTCAAATCATCAATGGAAGAGTAGCGGGCACGCAGCCAGGTCCGGAAAGAAAGCACGGCTTCATTACCGGCTGCCCAATAGCCAAAATGAGCATGAAGCGTACGTCCCGGATACCCCATCTCGGCGCCTGCGGAGGTCGGATAGAGCACCTCCCCGTAGTCACCGCTTATGCCGAGATTCACTTCCAGAAGCGCTCCCCCGTCCCGATAATGTTTGCCGAACTCCGTTATGTAACGCTGGACGTATTTTGGCCACTTGCCCGAGAAGATAGTCTGGATATCCGTACGCTGCCGGTGCTCGAGGCATTCATAACCAAGGAAATCCGACCCGTCGTGGAACCATGCAGGCAGAGTATAGGCAGGGCCGGCAATGACAAATGGGGACCATTGCAATCCATGTGCTTTGGCTTCGGCCACAATTGCGTCATAGTAACTCCAGTCAAAGACTCCCTGGGTACTCTCTACAGCGTTCCACTTTACATAACTCTCAATACCGTTGAAGCCCAGTGCTCGCACCAGGGGAAGTTGGTTGCGCAATTGGGCTACCGTCTCCGGACGTTTCGCCTTCAGGACATCCCCTTCCAGACCGCCCATTACCAGCGTCATTGGCCGCTGAAACTTCACGGCGGACTGAACATCGGGAATGGGTTCCCGAGCCGGCTCGGCCTCTGAGAGGTGCACCGACCGCAGGTGTTCAAGGCCATAGATCCGCAAGGGTTGCGCAAAGGCTGACGGTGCAAGCCGGAACCATGCCTTGCGTAGCTTTCCAGTGTTCAGCCGTGCCACACCCCATTGGTCCACGAAAGGTGTGGGTGAAGAGATCGAGATCATTCCGAAACCCAGATCCAGGTACTCCACAGTCAGCCAGGCTGGACCGGCAGAAGGCTTGTCAAGACGCACCGCAAAAGACGCACGCAGGCGATAATCGTTCACCGGAACAAGCGAAGCTACTGAAACACCTTTCAGCTTCTCGATCCGCCAATCTGCGTACTTGTCTCGAACCAGGGACAGACCTTGGGCCTTTTCCGGAACATTGGCTTCCCAGCAGGCAATATCAGTCGCACTTTTAGTTACACCTTCCGAAGCCTCTTGACCAGTCAGCGGCTTCAGTTGGAATGAAAGAACGGCGAATAAGACCGATGAAAATAAGATTCCCTTTTTCATGAGCTTATGCAAGCGGTTTACACTCAATTGAGAATTCTCGTTTTGCTGCTGGTTTCTTTTCATCCGACGTCTCCCATATGGCCGTACCCCAAAGTTCATAAGGTTTCCGGCCATCCACACCCCGACCTACCCTACTATCGGTAGCCCCGCCAGCGCCATCGCAATCTCTTCTGCCGGATAGTCGTAGTTCTCCAACTTACCGGCCTGATAGTCGAGATACGATTGCATGTCGAAGTGCCCATGTCCGCTCAGGTTGAAGAGGATCGTCCGCGTCTTGCCTTCTTCTTTGGCTGCGAGCGCCTCGCGGATCGCCTGGGCAACGGCGTGATTGGCTTCCGGCGCGGGAACAATGCCCTCGGCGCGCGCAAACTGAATCCCCGCCGCGAATGCGTCCAACTGCTGCACTGTCGCGGCTTCAATCAATCCCATGTCAAGAACATGCGACACCAGCGGCCCCATCCCGTGGTAGCGCAATCCGCCCGCATGAATTCCCGGAGGCATGAAGGTACTGCCCAGCGTATGCATTTTGACCAAAGGAGTTAGATGCCCGGTGTCGCCAAAGTCGTACATGAACTTGCCCTTGGTCAGGCTGGGACACGCGGCCGGTTCCACAGCCACCACGCGCGCATGGCATTGACCTTTGAGCTTGCGCCCCAAATACGGCATCGCCAAGCCCGCAAAGTTCGATCCGCCGCCCGCGCACGCAATGATCACGTCGGGCTCATCGTCGGCCAGGGCCATCTGCTCGATCGCCTCCAGGCCAATCACCGTCTGGTGCAGCAGCACATGGTTCAACACGCTGCCCAGCGCATACTGTGTGTGCGGGTCCTTCGCGGCCACTTCCACGGCCTCTGAAATCGCAATCCCCAGCGAACCGTTCGAGTCAGGATGCACGGCCAGAATCGCCCGCCCCGATTCCGTCTCATTGCTCGGGCTGGCGACCACACTGGCCCCGAAAGCCTCAATCAGCGCGCGCCGGTACGGCTTCTGGTTATAGCTCACCCGCACCATGAAAACCTTGCAATCCAGGCCAAACATGGCGCAGGCCATGGACAAAGCCGAACCCCACTGCCCAGCGCCCGTCTCCGTGGAAAGGTGCTTCGTGCCTTCCACCTTGTTGTAATAAGCCTGCGGAATGGCGGTATTCAATTTATGCGAGCCTGCCGGGCTCACACCCTCGTACTTGTAGTAGATCCGCGCCGGCGTATCCAACGCCTTCTCCAGCCGTCGCGCCCTGAAAAGAGGCGAGGGACGCCACTGCGCATACATCTGCCGCACTTCGCCGGGAATCTCGATCTCCCGCTCGGTGCTCACTTCCTGAAGAATCAGGCCCATCGGAAATAGTGGAGCCAGATCGTCCGGTCCGATCGGTTTATGTGTGCCGGGGTGAAGCGCCGGCGCCATGGGCTTTGGCAAATCGGCAAGGATGTTGTACCAGGCCTGCGGAATGCGGCTTTGTGGAAGGTTAAATTGGATGGTGTCCATGCGAAATATTCTAGCAGCGACTCCGCGAGGGATGCTGCCAGTCTTTCCATCTCATCGTTAAGCCGCTATTCTTTCAACGTCACCGTAATCTTGCGCGCGTCCCCGCCTTCAGAAGAAATGGCAATCTCGCCCGTAGCTTTCTTGCGGATGCTCTTGAACTTCTCACCCCACTCCACCAGCACCAGCGCATCCTCGGTCAGCAGTTCGTCCAGCCCTAGCGTCTCCAATTGCCGCTCGCCTTCCAGCCGATAGACGTCCAAGTGATAAAGCTTCACGGGTTTGCCATTCCGCGCGCCGTCGTACTCGTGCAGCAGCGTAAACGTCGGGCTGGTCACCTCGTCCGCCTCGGCCGCATCCAGGGCCTGCGCAATCCCCTTCACCAGCGTGGTTTTGCCTGTGCCCAGATCACCGCGCAGGATCAGCAGTTGCGGCGGATTCAGCAAGCGTGCCAGCTTGCGACCCACCTCGATGGTGTCTGCGCCGCTGTAAGTGGTGAACTCCCGAATCCGCCCTTCAGCGGTGGGTGTGGCTTTGCTCATTCAGGTGCCTCGTGGGAGACTGCGGCGGGTCACAACTCCGCCACAAGCCCCTGCAACCAAACATACCCGTTCCGCCCGCGAGAGCGAAAGCCAAAAGCCCGTGAAAGCTGTGCAAGACTGTCCGTGGCGAGCAATGTGTGCTCATTGCCCTCACGCACAGCCAGATCTCCGGCCAGTCCGTGCAAAAAAACCGCGGCTTCCACCGCCCGTGCCACCTCGTCGGGATACTGCGCCAGTAGCCCCGCCACCATCCCGGTCAGCAAATCGCCGCTCCCGCCCTTGGCCATCCCCGGATTGCCGGTCGTGTTCACGGCCACCCGTCCATCGGGATGAGCAATCAGCGTCCGTGCGCCCTTCAGTACCAGCGTCATGCCCGTGCGCTGGGCAAAGGCGCGCGCCACTTCCAGCCGTCTGGCCTGTACCTCTGCCACGGAAATCCCGGCGAGCCGCGCCATTTCCCCAGGATGCGGCGTCAGCACCATCGTGCGGCCGCTCTTGGCCATCGCCGCAAGCTCGGCCAGCAACTCCGGCAAGCTAGCCAGAATGTTCAGTGCATCGGCGTCGATCACCGCAGGAATCCTGGTCGCCGAAAGCAGGCTTGTGGTGAACTGCGCCGTCTCACGCCCCTGCCCCAGTCCCGGCCCGAGAGCCAGAACCGTTTTGCCTGCCGTTAGCGCCGCAATCCGCTCCGGAGCCTGGTTCTCCGCCGCAATCTGCCCCTCCGCGGTCGCCACAAGGGGCCAGGTCATCAGCTCCGGCGCAACCCAGCCCACCGGTCCGAGCGCCGGAGCCGGAACTGCCGCCGTCACCAGCCCCGCCCCAGCCCTCAGCGCCCCCAGAGCCGCCATGGCCGGAGCGCCTGCTTTGCCCCCGGCTGTTCCAAATGTCCCGCCCACCACCAGCACATGCCCGAAGTTGCCTTTGTTGGCGGCCGCTGCGCGAGGCGTATGTGTCACCTCAATCGAACTTCCAGCCCAATGCAATCCAGGGGAATTCGGTCTTAGCGCCGAGACGACCAGTTCTTCCGGCGACCCGATCGGCGCCACCACCACTGGCTGGTCCCACCGCCTTGTCAATTGCCCAAAGACGTGCGCCGGTTTGGGCGCTGTAAACGTAATCACCGCATCCGCGGGAAACACCGGCCCTTCCGCTGTGGCCCCAGTCGCGTCCGCCGCCCACCCGGAGGGCAAATCGACCGCCAGCACCGGCGTCCCACTGCCGGTCACCCACTCTACCGCCGCCAGCGCCAGACCTTTCAACGGCGGTTTGAACCCTGTGCCTACAACCGCATCCACAATCAAATCAGTGTGCAGCGGAACCGGGTGAGCCTTCAGATCCTGCGTCGTGCGGATCGCGCGCGGAGGGTTGCTGGTACCCGCTTCGCCCGCACTCATCAGGAGCTCCAAATAGGCCACCATTGCGTCGCCCGCCAACCCCGCTGGATCGCCCAGAAGCAGCGTGGTCACTTCCAGCCCCGCATTGGCCAGGAGGCGCGCGGCCATCATGCCAT
>Ga0181529_10007132_pt1 | contig 11222 bp, 11 predicted proteins | sample PEATcosm2014_Bin_36_FD_119763 | JGI IMG/M metagenome (GOLD analysis project Ga0181529, IMG submission 119763) | Peatland microbial communities from MTU Mesocosm Facility, Houghton, MI, USA - PEATcosm2014_Bin10_30_metaG | ecosystem: Environmental > Terrestrial > Soil > Wetlands > Peat | place... | reverse complement strand
TTTAAGTATACTTATACAAGTGGAATACATCAAACTTAAAACACTGTTGGAAGGAACTAAAGAATCGTCGGCGGAAGAATTTCTTTCGAATTTGATCAAAGGGACAGAGTGGGAAGACTGTGTGTATATAGCCGGTGGGTATGTTCGGGACCAAATTTTGGGATCTCATGCAAAAGATATCGACTTGGTGGTAGCTATCCCAGATGGGGGGATAAAATTTGCAGAATGGGCTACAAAGAAGATGGGCAATTACAAGTCAGAAAGCAATCCTGTCGTGTTTAAAAAATTTGGAACTGCAAAGTTTAATTTATCAGGAATAACACACAAAGGAATAAATTTGAGCGATGTGGAAATTGAAGCGGTGATGACTCGCGGAGAAAAATATACAACGGGCTCAAGAAAGCCAGAAGTTACCTATGCCGATTTAAAGTCTGATGTTGAACGAAGAGACGCAACTATAAACTCTCTTTTGAAAAAATTGAGTACCGGAGAAATATTGGACTTAACTGGGAAAGGAATAAATGATATAAAGGCTGGTATAATTCGTACACCAATCGACCCAGATAAAACATTCACCGACGACCCCCTCAGAATAATGAGATTGGTGAGATTTTCTGCGAAATATAATTGGAGAATTCCCATGAATATTTTGAGGTCTATCAAACGCAACGCTCCAAAATTAATAAACATTTCTAAAGAGCGAATACACGACGAGGTTAACAAATGTTTAGTGTCTTCTTATCCATACAAAGCATTTCGTTTATTGCAAATTCTTGGATTAATGGAGTACGTATTTCCATCATTGAAGGGCGTAGACTTAAAGCATATGATTAAGGCAAAGGAATTAAAGCCTAACCTAGTATGTCGATTGGTTGCTGCATTTTCGCCAATAAGCCCGGAAATCGTTCGCCGGGACATGAGCGCCATCAAATACAGCACCGATCTCATTCGTGATGTCGCCACAACGTTAAAATTACTCCCGTCTTTCTTAGCTAGAGCAAGCAACCTCGATGATGTTTATTTGCGAACACTCGCTCTTACAGTTCCAAACATTGTCCAGTACTTGTTTCATTACGCGCATGTATACTTGCCATCTTTTAATATGTACGAGGCCGAAGAACGATACGGAAAACTCAGCGACGAATTGAAGCAGAACCCCATACCAGTAACAGGAAATGATCTTATAGCGATGGGAATGAAGCCAAGTCCAGAATTCAAACAGCTTATCTCAGCATTCAAACAACTTTATATAAAAAATCCCCGAACACCAAAAGAAGATTACTTAAAATTAGTCAATCGGTGAGCAAGAGTTATAATAACTCAATCGAATAGGCGGGTTGGGTGATATTTATAACTATGAAATTCCTAGCGTATTTAGTGTTGATTGCCGCTCTCGCCATCGCCGCTACTGGGGCTTATTTCAGTATTATTGGACTTAAGCTTTTGTTCGTTGGCGGTGGACTTTCTATAGTGGTAATGGGGTCGGCTCTCGAAATTGGAAAACTGATCACGGCCACCTTCTTAAAACAAAAGTGGGCCGAGATAAGCTTGTGGATGAAAACGTACTTGGTTCTCGCCACACTTTTTTTAATGGCGATCACCTCGGCTGGTATTTATGGATATCTAAGCGCCGGATACACGGCTACATCTGTGACTGTGCAGGGCTACGAGCGGCAAGTAGATTCAAATACATTGAAAGTTAAAGACATTGAGCAGGAAATATCTGCTTTGAAGCAGGATGCTTATAATCAAAGCGAAATTGACGCAATTGAAGTTAATCGAAAGACCTTCGTGGATCAACATCTCAAGCTAATTGACGAAAGGAATCAACAGATAGAAAAAATTCGGACGGGAGTAACCAGTGCCAAGGATGCTTCTGTGGATATAATTTCGGCTAAACAGGCATTGGACGTGGCCAAACAAACACTAGATTCTGATACCAACACGGAGCAAGAACAAATCAAATTGTACAATTCTCGGCTGGAAATTTTGGATCAGGAAGTAAAAAAATGGCTAGATGAGGGGCGAAGCAGCATTTTTAGGAAAAGCGGGTTGGACAAAGCTAGGGAGGTAAAAGAAGCCCAAAAAGGTGAGCGCGACGAAATTGATTCTAAAATTAAGAATTCACAAGACAAAATAGAGAAGCTCCGTGCGCAATATGAAGTACGGGTCAAAGATTACAATGATCGTGTTGCTACTATAGAAGCCCGCGCTAAATCCCAACGATCCGATGTAGACGATGCCATTGCTTCTTTGGAAAAAGCAAATGCCGGTACCACGGTGGAAGTTGCCACATATAACAAAGAGTGTGACGAAAAAATCTCCGCACTCAATGCGCACAAAACTGACTTAATTGAGCAAAATAAAAATAAAATATCACAAGATCAAGCAGCAATTTCGAGGTTGAACTCTGAGTCCGATCAAATTAGAGAAAAAATAGTACACACGGACGTTGGCACATTCAAGTTCATTGCAAAAAGTCTTAATATTCCATTGGACAAGGCCGTGAATTATTTTATCTGGATGATTATGTGTGTGTTTGATCCCCTAGCCGTGTGTCTCGTCTTGGCATTTAATGTGATGCTCATTAAAAAAAAAGAAATAGTTCCGCAGGCGGCTGCATCAACGCCAATTCCTACTCCATCGGCACCAATATTGGATAATCCGCTTACAACACAATTGCCTGTTGAGATCGTCCCGGAAGTCATCAAGAAGCCCGAAGAACCAATGGGGTTGCCACCAATACCACCAGAATTACCCCCACCTGTACCATCGCCAGAACCCGCTCCAATAGTACCTCCCCGCGACCCAACTGCTTACCGCTGAAGAAGATTTGTTTTTATATATTGACAAATCAATTTATTAGCATATATATGTGAGTCGTGTATCGTGTAAATATTACGAAATATGAGTTACAAAATCGTTAAGAACAAAGATTATCTGCACAAGAAGACAGCCCCCGTCGAAACAATTGAAGAGGGGCAAGAAATCGCAAACAAACTGATAGAAGCCTTGGATAAAATTCAAACGGGGCTGGGGCTGTCGGCCAATCAAATAGGAATATCAAAGAGTGTTTCTGTTGTTAAAGTAAGAAAGGACAATCCGCCACTTGTATTGATTAATCCAGTAGTGTCCGATGCTAGTAAGGAAAAAATAATTTACATGGAGGGGTGCTTGAGTTTGCCCGGAAAGCGGACGCCCACGATTAGAAGCGCCAAGGTGACAATTACAACATTAAACCACGCTAATCCTCTTCCTTTTGGTCCCGATATAGAACCTATGACAACGGGATCAATGAACAACGATTATGGTCTACTGGAATCCGTTTGTGTTCAACACGAAATTGATCATTTAAATGGGATCTTAATGATTGACGATGGTGTGAGATTTGTTCCACCGAAAACGGCCAACGTAAAGTATGGTCGTAATGATAAAGTTGTTGTGGAAAAGGGCGGCGAGACACAATATTTAAAGTACAAAAAGGCGTTGGATTTAGTAAAAGAAGGGTGGAAAATCATATGACAGTCGATTCAGATATTCTGGAAGAAATCCGAGAAATGTTGGAGCACGGATTAGATCAACACAGTTGGCCATCAGTAGAAGATGCGCTGATTTTATTAAAGGAGGAACTCGGATACGACGTAGAAGCAGATACCGACGAATCTGGCGACGAATTGGAGGAGGAATAATATGGATTTGACTATAATTGGATTGGTGTCCGTTATTGCATTATTGTTTGTGGGAGTGTGTGCGCTTGGATACGCCTGCTACAATTTAATAAAGAAAATTGAAGTATACGAGGAATGGTTAGAGCATTTTCGTTCTGAAGTTGATGTCGTGTACGCGAAATTAAAAACGGTTGATGAGAAAAATTTATTCGAAAAGGATGACGACGTAGGATTCATTTTTTCAGAAATAGTTCGGATCACGAAAGAATTTGACGACAAAATAAAATAAGAATGAAGAAACGTAAACGTGTTGTCGTTGCCAAAAAAGCGACGAAAAGGGGCCGTCCGAAAAAGAAAATTTCAAGGACACGAATAATCAAAGTAAAAAGGACAGATTATTCTCTACCACCTGAAAAGATAAGTAGACCACGGGGTAGGCCGAAAAACAAAAACAGACCGAAGGAAACAATAACGGAACATTTGTCGCCAAAGGTTTCAAATGTGTATTTTACACCGGAGATTGAAGACGCAATCGTTGCATACAATGAAACAAATGATCCACGAGAGAAAGATCGGCTGTATAATGAAAAAATACAGGCTGCGTTTGGAAAGGTGGCGGAGAACATTTACAATAAATTCAAGTTTAGCTACGCCGATGTGAGTCCTTTAGAAATCCAAAAACAGGCCATATCGCACATGGTAGCTAATATCGGAAAATATGAAAAAGGAAAAGGCAAGGCGTTCAGTTACTTTAGTATTGTTGCAAAGCACTGGTTTATTCTCGATAACAACACCACATACCGTCGGTTTAAAAAGCACGTGGAAATATGTGAACAAGCTGGCGAGGCGGGGGAATTTGTTGTTGAGCCAGAGCACGAAAAGCGGGAGAGTGAGGTGAAAGAATTCATTTCTTTGATGGTCGCATATTGGGACAAAAATGTTGGAAAACACTTCACAAAGGAGCGCGATTTACGGATAGCGAACGCCGTTGTGGAAATATTCAGAAATGCCGACCGTATAGATGTGTTCAATAAAAAAGCTTTGTATTTGTATATTCGGGAAATTGCAGGATGTCAGACACAACACATCACAAAAGTCATAAATAAAATGGCTGGGCCGCAGAGTATGATAAAAAAAGAGTACATGGATAGAGGTAATATAGCGATCTGAAAATATATACCCCCGAATATTTATAGGTATGAATGACATCGACTATGAATTATTTAAGGGGAAGACCTTCGGTTCTCTGTGCAAAGACATTGTAAAAAACGCCGAAGAGAAGAAAACTCAGTTGGACATCGTGATCACGGATCTCCGTGAAATGATCAAAACTCTAAATGACGCAGTTACCGTTCTTCCAATGATGGAAGCTTACTTTGAAGTGGGAGTAAGAAATGATGAGCAACTTATTAAGTTGGCCGCAATAATTCAACGGTTGATCGTTGGAAAAGTTGGTGCCGATGGAGAAAATGGAATGTTGGTAATTACCGATGAAGAAAAGAAACAACTCATGACTGTGGTAGAAGAATTGGCAAAACCTGTCAAGGCACCAGACCTTCTTAAAGAGCCCATAGAAGTCAAATAATGTGGAAAGAAATAGATCATAGAAGCGACTTGAGTATCAAGCAAGATGACTTGCTTGCTTCGAAGCGCTTCGTGATCGAGCACAGACCCGACTCCGTTTATTTCTATGAGTTGGAGGAGGCCGTAGTATTAGACGTAATTCTGGATGAAACACATCCTGAATTTGCAAATGCTGAATTGGATACGGTTGATTGGCCACCAAACATTGATGGCAGCGAGCCAGTTGCAGGCGCTAAAAACTACGGTATTATTGGAAAAATACGCTTTCGATTTTTGAACAGCGAAAAGGGGAAGGATAAACAGCGGCTTAATTGGGCATACCCAATGGAAAATACTGGAATATCTGAGTATCCATTGATGAACGAAGTGGTGATTGTAGGAAAATACATGAATAAATTTTTCTATAGTCGCAAGCTGAACACCAAGCAAATTGTCAATTCCAATGCTGCATTTATAACGGAAAGAATCAATGGATACGTTGACCAGAATTTCAACATATATTTGGGGAAATCCATGCCGTTTAATGGTCCGACATCAACGATGAATTATGCGGGCGGGAAAAACTACATGGGAGTGCTCGGAAATTATTTTACATTCAACCCCAATATTCGAGCTATTAAGCGACGTGAAGGAGATACCATTATTGAGTCCAGATTTGGGTCGTCAGTGAGGTTCGCCGCATATGACGATAACCGCAATAATGATGTGGGCGCTGGTGGAGAATATGGGGAGGGTGCTGGTAATCCAATGGTGTTGATCCGCAATAGACAAGCTCCGGTAACAATTCCTCAAGGATTCACGGCGAAAGGGTATACAATTGAGGACATAAATAAAGATGGATCGTCGATCCACATTACGTCTGGCATGACAACTTCCGCGTTTCAGCCGACAACAACAACCGCGATATACAATGGTCTCACCTTGGTTCCTCTACCAACACTTGATGGAGATCAAATAGTCATAAACAGTGACAGACTGGTGTTTTCATCCAAGGCCAATGAAATGCTTTTTTATTCCAAAAAAAGAATCGCCATGGCGACGGATGCCGAATTTGATTTTAGCGCGGGTACCTCTGCAACGTTCAGCGTCACAAAATGGTTCACGATAAACGCCCCTCAAATATTTTTGGGAGATCATGCTAAAATATACGAGCCAGCCCTATTGGGCAGAACGACGGTAACGTGGCTGTCTGCAATGTGTGACTGGATGCTCCTTCAAGTGAATAGTCAGATACAGACGGTGACCGCGCTGATCGCTCACTTTCACATGACTAAATTGGGGCCAACGACTCCCCCGCTACCGCCTGCTCTGGATATATGGACATTGCAATTAACATCATTACAGGCACAGCAAATTAGCCTGCTTGCTTTGCAATCACAATTGAGTTCCTTGATGAGCAGCAGGGTGTTTGTCTCGGGAGGAACTGATTAACATGGGTTTATCAATAAACATTCCGATTACTCCTTCGCCTTCCGTATCCTCGACGGTAGCGACAGTTAAAACCGTGGAAAATGCTACTTCCAACCCTTCCGCTGTGGCAACGAACGTTATTAAATCTTCCATACCAGCATTAGCTGCGCCGTCGGTAAACAGTCTTGCGTCGTCCGCAGGAATTCCAACCTCTCTGAAAGATATTACATCGACGGCTGGCGTTCCTTCCTTGAGTAATTTGGCATCATCTACCGGACTTCCAACCTCATTCAATAGTTTAGCACCAGCAAATGTACCATCGTTGAGCAGCCTCGCCGCATCGTCAGGAATACCCACATCATTGAGTGGGGCAACATCTGCGATAGGACTTAAGCTTCCTCAGATTCCGGGATTTCCGGGGCTTGGAAAGGCGGGAATAATGTTGGGGGCGGGACCGAAATTTCTTGCCCAAACTTTACCAAAATACACGTCAATTGTTCCTCCCTATGTTCCCGGTTTAACGATAAGTTTTGGTACAATTGCGGGTGCACTAGCCATCATAAAATCACTGGCTTCGGCAAATCCAACACAATTTTTAAATCAACTTACCGCTGGATTTGTCGGTGATCTAAAAGGACAGGCATCTGCCTTACTTCAAACCGCTAAAGATACGTCTGGAATATCCGATTTACAAAACCAAGTGTCTGGAATACAGGGTACCGTTCAAGCTGCAACTTCTGGCAATTCTTTAACGAGCGTTGCACAAGAGGCAGGAATACCCACAACAGTTGCGGGTGCGGAAAGTGACGTGGGAATTCCGACCACAGTTTCCGGCGTAGCATCTGCTGTGGATGCGGGAACAAGTGGAACGAGCGGGACCAGTGGAACCGTTGAGGACGACAACAGTGGTGATAATCAAGGTGGATAAATCTCAAGCCACGTTATATTTATAATAGAACATATATATGAAAAAGTCAGACTTACTAGAAATTATACGTACAGTTGTTCGAGAAGAGGTAAACAATGCATTGCCTCAACTCCTGATGGAAGTATTGGCAGAAAAAATCTCCAATAGTGGAGAGCAGCCCAAGCGAGCGCCTAGTTCTGCACCTACGTTTTTCCCAGCAAAGCAATCTATTACTGAGCAGGCAAGGAAGCCGATGCCCTCGCGTCCTCCAAAGGTTTACTCAACCAATCCAATTTTAAACGCGGTGTTAAATGAGACGCAAGGAGGCGTACCAGTGGAAGATGATAATCCAGTGGCATCGTCTATAGATATCGTTCAAAACATTCCCAAAGAAGTTTTGGCAGAAAATACTGCGGTTGCCGCTGTCGCAAACGCTCTTACTAAAAACTATTCCAGCATCCTCAAAGCCGCCGATGCCAAGGCCAAATCTAGCAGACCATAATGGCGACCACTTTACAACCATACGGAATTGCCTATCCCATTGCCCATGGGCCTAGCGGATTTTTTAATCAAACATACAGCGTATTAGATCAAATTAAAACTAATATGTTGATGTTATTGCAGACAAAAAAAGGAGAAAAAAGGATGAGCCCGACATTTGGTTCCGGTGTGTGGTCCATCTTGTTTGAAAATGGAGGAGACGAACTTGCCCCTATTATTGAGGGCACGATCCGCAAGGATGTAGGCACATGGATGCCATATGTAAATGTGCAAAATGTATCAGTGGCCAACAGCGAGAACGATATTCACGAACTAGACGTGAGTATCGTATTCACGGTTCCTACTATTGGGGTGAACGCCGCACAGACTTTGGAAGTAACAATGAACACGCCAATTACACCATGATTTCAGACACTCCACAGTCCTTTCAGCCCGGACAAAAGAAGATAAACTATCTCACCAAGGATTTTGGTCAAATGAAGCAGACGCTTATAAATCTGGCCCAAACATATTACCCAACATCGTATCAAGATTTTAGTGCAACTTCTCCCGGCATGATGTATATCGACATGGCAGCGATGGTGGGGGACGTATTATCATACTACAATGATTATCAATTTAAAGAAGGATTGTTGGTTAATGCCGAAGAGAGACAAAATATTGTCGATGAAGCAGCAGGACTAGGGTATGTTCCAAAAACAACAACCCCCAGTGTTACATCATTGGACGTGTATCAGCTAGTTCCATCAACATTGGATACCACGGGCAATACCGGAAGTGTAATTCCCGATATGAATTATGCGCAAATTATCAAGCCGGGAATGAGTAGCGTGAGCGATACTGGAATAAATTTTCTTACCAATACATCAGTGGATTTTACCGTGGACACCCAAAATGATCCTTTGGAGATTTCTGTTTATCAACGAAACGCCGCAGGACAGCCAGAATTTTATGTTTTGAAAAAAACAACAACCGCGTTTTCTGGCCAAATGGTGACGACGACGGTGACTGTTGGAACCCCCACACCATTTTATCAAATTAATCTACCAGATACAAATGTCATCGAGGTATTTGATGTGTTCGATTCTGATGGGAATCAATGGTATGAAACGGATTTTTTGGCGCAAGATTTGGTTCCAATCGAAGTAGAAAACATATTTCAGAACGATTCAACGATGTCGGTATATCAAAGTACCGCTCCATCTCTTTTGCAGTACATCAGAACTTCAAGGCGATTTATTACTCGCGTAAATGCGAATAATATAACGTCTTTGCAATTTGGATCTGGAACAAATGTTTCTGACGATGAAATTATTGTCCCAAACATTTATACTGTTGGCACCGTTTCTACATTTGCCAAAGAAAACATCGCATACGATCCAAACAACTTTTTATCAACTCGTGCATCTGGACAAGCCCCTGCCAACACAACACTGACAATTCGATACATCACTGGTGGCGGGGTGGTAAGCAATGTCAATGCCAATACTATAAAAAGTACGACGAATGTGGAATTTTTTGGGGATATTACAGAACTTCCCACCGCCGAACAGAATTTAACGACTCTAGTTAGACAGTCGGTTAAGGTGAACAATCCCACTCCTGCGACGGGAGGCGGTGATGCTGAAACAAACGATGACATCAGAAATAATGCGCTGGCAAACTTTGCTTCTCAATTAAGGGCGGTCACTCAGCAAGACTATCAAGTGCGAGCTTATGGTATGCCAGCAAAATATGGTGCAATAGCAAAAGCGTATGCGGTTACAGATACTCAATTGGACGCAGCCAACATTCAGGCGTCTCCGGGTCCGTCTACATCCTCTTATGCATTCTCTCCGCAAAATATTAATGTGTTTTCTCCAAATAGGAATAATCCTTTCTCGATTAATTTGTACCTGCTTTGCTATGACAGTGCACAGCGGCTAATTCCAACAAACCCCGCGATTCGTCAGAATTTCACCAATTATTTAAACCAATATCGGATGTTAACGGATAGTGTCAATCTGCTCGATGGTTACATAATTAACATAGGCGTCAACTTTTCAATCATAGCATATAAAAGTTACAACAAGCGAGAAGTTCTGGCCAATTGCATAAGTTTGGTGCAACAATATTTTGATATTGGGAACGCTCAGTTCTGCCAACCAATCAACTTGAGTCGGTTACAGTTGGAAATCGCAAAAATAGACGGGGTGCAGTCGGTGACATCTCTTAATATAGTGAATTTGACGACAAATGACGGAGACTATTCACCATACCAATACGACATTGGCGCGGCGACAGTAAACAACATCGTCTATCCCTCAATTGATCCGGCAGTTTTTGAAATCCGATTCCCCACCAAAGATATAGTTGGTCGCGTAGCATAAATACAGACCGAATATCTGATTGGCGTTTATATTTATAATGTAAAGCCTAACACGTAAATGCATTACTTTTTATATCCAACCGCCGACACGTACATCACTAATGATCCAGATTACATGTTCAAAAACATGGGAATCGACGAAATTTTGCAAGTTCAGAAAAACATGAGCTATTATAGCTGTGGAAGCGTTAGCGGAAGCTTGGGGTCTGTACTGTCGAGAACACTAATGTTGTTCGACTTAACACAAATTTCTAAATCTATCGCAGACGGAGACATTGTTAATCCAACATTTACTCTTAATTTAAAGATCTGTGAGTCTCAACAGGTTCCTGTTGCATATACATTATTGTCTTTTCCAATGGTCATGCCATGGTCGATGGGAACCGGATATAGGTACGACGGGCAAATAACTGCAAATGGAGCAAATTGGAAATTCTCCGATGGTAGCACCACGTGGTGGTACAGCGGATCTCTTACCACGTGGTGGTACAGCGGATCTCTTTACGATTGCTCTGGCGGCGGCACATGGAGAGAAACATCGGGGTCTGTTGATTATGGGTTTCCTTATCCGGTCACTGGCGGATTTGAATGTTCGCAATCATTTAACTATCAAAGTTCCGATGTTAGTATGGACGTGACAACCATTGCCAGTGCGTGGCTGGGAGGGGTGACTCCTAATCTCGGATTGATAGTAATGTATCAAGATGAAACAAGCTCTGTAGACTATGGATGTCTCAAATTTTTCTCCAAGGAAACAAATACGGTGTATTCTCCATATCTGGAC
>Ga0181529_10007131_pt1 | contig 11223 bp, 6 predicted proteins | sample PEATcosm2014_Bin_36_FD_119763 | JGI IMG/M metagenome (GOLD analysis project Ga0181529, IMG submission 119763) | Peatland microbial communities from MTU Mesocosm Facility, Houghton, MI, USA - PEATcosm2014_Bin10_30_metaG | ecosystem: Environmental > Terrestrial > Soil > Wetlands > Peat | place... | reverse complement strand
TGGCAGTCAGGCAGCGCGAAAGAACGTGCCGGGACGATGTTGGAAGGATGAGTTCTGAAATGATTGTGCGCCGGGAACCGGTAATTATGTGCAAAAGCACCTGCGGTGCGTCAGACGCTCGCTTAGGACGAAATAGGTATAAGCATAGGATGACAGGTTGGGTGGGGATTTGCGGGTCCTTCGACTCGTTGTGCTCGCTCAGAATGACAGGCTATTTGGAGGATCGTGGAATATCGCCGAAGGTCTGATTTGTTCGCGTGTGCGGCGGCGCTCCGTTGGGGGCGCGGAAATTGCGGCCTGACATTCTTAACGCCCCGTTCACTGCAACTCTTTGCCCACAACTGCCGACGGCAAGTATCATAAGGGGATGCATCCCAGGGCGCATGGCCTGACGGTGCTGGCAATTACTGAGCGAGAGTGGGTCCGCAGCGGCGAGTTTCCGCGGCGGTGATCCAGCATGAACCGGTCCTCGCGGCAGAGTGCCCAAATTGAATTCCCTGCAATGGGAGGAGAGTTAAGTTGAGCGACCGTTTTTTGTTTACCTCTGAATCCGTGACTGAAGGACATCCCGACAAAATAGCAGATCAGGTCTCCGATGCCATATTGGATGCCTGCCTGGAGCAGGACCCCTACAGCCGCGTCGCCGCCGAGACGCTGACCGCCACCGGTTTGGTGGTGATTGCCGGCGAGATTACCACCAAAGCCTACGTCGATTTCCAAAGCCTGGTGCGCGGCGTGGTGGCCTCGATCGGCTACGACAACGCGCTGTATGGCTTCGACTCCAACACCTGCGCGGTGATCTCGACGATCAACAAGCAGTCGGGCGACATTGCGCAAGGCGTGGACACGGGCGGTGCTGGCGACCAGGGCATGATGTTCGGCTACGCGTCGAACGAAACCCCGGAGCTGATGCCGGCGGCGATCTCGCTGGCGCACAAGCTCTGCCGCAAGCTGACTGAAGTGCGCAAGAGCGGCAAGCTGCCTTATCTGCGGCCCGACGGCAAGAGCCAGGTGACCGTGGAGTACGACGAAAGCGGCAAGCCGGCGCGCATTGACGCGGTGGTGATCAGCAGCCAGCACGCCGAAAGCGTGACCAACGAAGAGCTGCACGCCGACATTCTCAAGCACGTGATTCAGGCCGTGCTGCCCGCAGCGTGGCTGGACAAGAACACCAAGTATCACATCAATCCGACGGGCCGCTTTGTGATTGGCGGACCCATGGGTGACACGGGACTGACGGGCCGCAAGATCATTGTGGACACCTACGGCGGCGCGGGCCGTCACGGCGGCGGTGCCTTCAGCGGCAAGGACCCGACGAAGGTGGACCGCAGCGCGGCGTACATGGCGCGTTACATTGCCAAGAACATTGTGGCCGCGGGGCTGGCCGAGCGCGCCGAGGTGCAGTTGGCTTATGCGATTGGAGTTGCCGAGCCGGTGAGTGTGCGCATCGAGAGCTTTGGCACGGGCAAGGTGGGCGAGGCCAAGCTGACGGAGTTGGTGCGCAAGAACTTTGCGCTGACGCCCAAGGGCATCATCGAGAGCCTCAACCTGCGTCGTCCCATCTATCAGAAAACGGCGGCTTACGGGCACTTCGGCCGCACCGAGCCAGAGTTCACCTGGGAGGCCACCGACAAAACCGCCGCCCTGGCCGAGCAGGCTGGACTGAAGGCCGCGGTCAAGTAAGCCAATTGCTCACTAAAACAACATGGAATCCCTCGGACGAGGGGTTCCATGTTGTTTTGGACATACGTATGTAGGAGATTTGCGCAATAACCTTCAGGCTTTCCCGCGCTTGCCGAAGATAATCCACTGTTTCCTGTCCAGCTGCTTCAAATTCTCTGTAGCGATTTCGCGTTATACCCTGCCATAATTTTGCGCCGGCCAAAAAATCTGTAAAAATAGAAGCTATGACGACTGCTGCCCCTTCCTCCAAAATCTTTGCCGACCGCATAGGCCGGATCGAGGTCTCCGCGACCATGGCCGTGGCCGCCGAGGCCGCCAAGCTGCGCTCCCAAGGCGCTAACCTGGTGGATTTCGGTGCCGGCGAGCCGCACTTCCCCACGCCGCAGCCCATCAAGGACGCGGCCATCGCCGCCATCCAGGCCAACTTCAGCCGTTACACCGTGGTACCCGGAATCCCCGACGTGCGCAAGGCGATTGTGGATCGCCATGCCGCCGACTTCGGCTCCGAGTACGGCATCGACGAGGCCATCTTCACCACCGGCGGCAAGCTGGCGCTCTTCAACGCCATCCAAATCCTCGTCGATCACGGCGACGAGGTGATTCTGCCCGTTCCTTACTGGGTCAGCTTCAAGGACATCATCCAGTACGCGGGCGGCAAGGTCGTGCTGCTCGAAACCAAAGAGGCGGAGAAGTTCCGCATTACGGCGGATGCGATTGAGCGGGCCGTCACGCCCCGGACCAAGGCGATCATTCTCAACACGCCATCGAATCCGGCCGGCTCGGTGGTCTCTGCCGAGGATTTGGAGCGGATTGTGCGGTTGGCCCACGAGCGCGGGATCTTCCTGCTGCTGGACGAGTGCTATGCCTACCTGAACTATGCCGGCAAGCCGGTCAGCGGCGGCTCGTTCACCTTTGCCAAGGAGCACATCGTCATTCTCGGCTCGCTCTCAAAGACCTACGCAATGACCGGTTGGCGCGCAGGCTTTGCGCTGGCGTCGAAGGCGGTGACGGCGAATCTCAGCAAGCTGCAGTCGCAGAGCACATCCAATGCGACGAGTTTCGTGCAGAAGGCCGCCGTCGCCGCGTTGACCGGCTCGCAGGAGTGCGTCGCGGAGTTCCGCGCCGAGTTCATCGCGCTGCGCGATTATATGCTGGCCAAGCTGGCGGAGATTCCCGGTATCACCTGCACCAAGCCCGAGGGCGCGTTTTACGTCTACCCGAATATGAGCGCCTACATCGGCAAGGGCGGCATCAAGAGCGCGACGGAGCTGGCCACGCGGCTGCTGCATGAGGCTCACGTGGTCACCGTTCCGGGCGAGGCCTTTGGCACTGCCGAGCACATCCGCATCTCCTATCCGGTGACCAAGCAGAACATCGACGAAGGAACGCGGCGCATGAAGGAATTCCTGACCAAGCTGGCATAGGCCCGTTCACGATTGCTGCCCCCCATCCATTCCGCAACCAACGCGGAATGGATGGGGCACGGTGCTCTGGAACGTCTGGGCCGATCAATAGCACCACGTCATCTCGAAGTGTACGAGAAGCTGGTGGTGTGCGTCAGCGATCCCGAGGTAGCGGTCACGGTCACCCACGATGTGCTGGAAGGCGAGTAGAACGGCATCTCGTTGCAGCCGGTGACCAGACTCATGCCGCAAACGCTGATGGCCAGCAGCAGAAGCATCTGCAAGCGCCGTTTTTTCTTCCATCCAAAGCCGCACAGCGCCACCGCCAGAACCGAGCCGGGAAGCAGCGGAGTGGAGTTGCGGTTCTGAGACTGAGTGACGGCGTGCGTGTTGACCGTTAGAGTGGTTGAAACCGCGGCACCGGAAGGGGTTACGGTTTGCGGAGAGAAGCTGCAGGAATCACCGGCAGGCAGCCCCTCGGTGCAACTGAACGATACCGAGGAATTGAAGCCATTGAGCGGGGTGATGGAGATGACGGTGCTTCCGCCTTGTTCCGTGGAAGCTGCCACGGAGGCTGGCGTGGTGGAGACGGTGAAGTCGGGCTGCGGCAGGTTGATGGTGTACGTGGCGGAGGCAATGGCGCTGTTGAGGTAACCCGAGGCCACGGCAATGGCCTTGATGGTTACCGTGGACGAAACACTGATCATGGTGCCGCTGTAGTAGGGAGTTGAAGAGCTGCTGGGTGTGTCGCCGTTGGTGGTGTAGTAGATTGCCGCGCCGGATGTGGAGTCGGAGATGGAGAGCGACTGCGCGGAGGAAAAAGTGCCACTCGCCAAAGACAAGTGCGGCGTGGCCGCGGCCGTCAATGTTCCCGTGGTGGATGTCGAGGGCGGAGTTTCCAAACCGCTCAGCATCACCGTATTCTGGGTTGTGCCGGTGCTCGGCGTGCTGGTGTTGAAGGTGACACTGCCGCCCACAGCCGCCACGGAGTTGCCGCCGAGCGGGATATTGGGCAGGAAATCAATGGACAGCGTGCAGGTGCCTCCCGGCGCCAGAACCGTGGTCGAAGCGCAGTCGGTGGCAACGCCCGCGGCCTCCGGGAAGTCGGAGAGGTAGAAGAGCCCTGAAAACGTTACCACTTCGCTGCCGACATTGGAGACCACAATGGTTTGCGGGCTGTCGGTGCTGGTGGTGCCCAAGGGCGTCGCCGCAAAGTTCAGGCTCGGCAGGTCCGCGTATGCAGCCTTGACCACGCGGCTGTTGTAGGAGTCGGCGATGTAGATGCTGCTGGTGGCATCCACGGCAATTCCCATCGGCTGATCCAGACCGCTGACGTCGATGGTTGACTTGAAGTAGGCGTCTTTGGCATTCAAGATCTTGAAGATTTCGCCATTGTCGTTGTTGTCGATGTAGGCGATCAAAAGGTTGCCGGTGCCGTCGATGGCGAGCGCAAAGGGCAGGCCTTGGCCGGGAACGGCAATGGTGCTCTGCGCATATCCGGTCGCCGTGGGCGTTTCCATGACGACCCAGCCATCGGTTTCGTTGACGGCGGCGTAGACGTTGCCGCTGCCGTCCACCGCAACACCGGCCACGCTGGGCAGGCCGCTGACAACCGTGCTTTGCAGATAGCCGGAGGCCGTCAGTGATTCCTTCACCACGGTGCCGTCCGCGGCGCCCAAGGAGATGTAGACGTTGCCGCCGCCGTCCACCGCAACGCCAATCGGAGCCGACCCGTCGATGTGCACGAAGCTGGCGACGGTGCTTTCTGCGTATCCACCCGCCCAGGGCATCTCCTTCAATACCCGGAAGTTGTCCGTATCGGTGATGTAGATGTAGCCTGCTCCGTCCACGGCCACGCCATACGGACCGCTCATGGCGCTGACTGGCACCACGCTTTGGCTGTAGCTTCCCGCGGAGAGCTTCTCGTTGTATAACCTGGCCAGACCGTCACTGAAGCGGTCATAGTCGGTGATGAAGAGGTTGCCGCCGCCGTTCACGGCCACCGCGCTGGTCCAGGAGATGCTCGGCGTAAAGCTGGCCACTGTGCTCTGGCCTCCCGGCAGATAGATGGTCTGCGGCCCAACGCCAGTGCCTTGCAGGTACGCCGTTCCCACCACGCCGCTGGCATCCTCCAGAATCACCGCGCCATAGCGAACGCCCACAAACTTCGGCGCAAAGGTCACCGCGACGGTGCAGGAGGCGGCGTAGGCGGAGCCGGTGGCGCAGCTTCCTCCGACGGCAGCGGTGAAATCCAGATTTGGCGCGCCCTGCGTGACCACACGAATGCTGCTCAAAAGGTTCACGCTAGACACCGGAACTGTCACTGTAAGCTCCGCGCTGCCGCCGAGCTTGACCGAGCCGAAGTTGGTTTGCGCCGCGGCTGGCAAGGAGCAGAGGGCTGCGAGCAGCAGAGAATATGAGAGTAATCTATTCAATTTCATTTGATATGAACTCCTATTTAGCATTGGCATTCTCTAATCGTAATGCTGATTGACTTGCGCGGTGGTTATTGATGCCGTGCATTCTCACCCGGTCGTTACCGAATTTGTACACTCATAGGCGTACTTCGGTAATTTTCCGCCAATCATCCCCAACTTTTCAGAAAATGAGACGGTCGATGAGAAAAGCCTCATTTCCCACTGTGCAAACCTAGCGTGTGTCAGATAGGATGTGTTTTCTATGTCTACGACGATGGATTTTCGCCCTGTGATACTTGCCGGAGGCAGCGGGACCCGCTTCTGGCCTCGCTCTCGCCGCGCCCACGCCAAACAGGTTCTTGCCCTGGACGGCGAGCGCTCTATGATCCAGCAGACCGTGGAGCGGCTCAAGCCGGTTGCCAGCCTGGAGCAGACTTGGGTCATCACCAACGAGTACCTGGCAGGCGAGATCGCCGGCCAGTTGAAGGGCATTCCCGCCGGTCAGATTGTGCAGGAGCCAGTGGCGCGCAACACCGCTCCGGCCTGCGGGCTGGCTGCCTTCCTCATCGAGCGCCAGAACCCCGATGCGGTGCTGGGCGTCTTTCCCTCTGATCACGTGATTGCCGACGAGCCGCGCTTTCTGAAGGCGCTGCAAAAGGGCATTGCCGTGGCTCAGGCCGGAGAGAACATCGTGGTGCTGGGCATTGAGCCGACCCGCGCCGAAACCGGCTACGGTTACATTGAAACCACCGACTTCACCAAGAATGACGCGGCTCTGCACGTGCGCCGCTTCATCGAGAAGCCCAACCAGAACAAGGCCGAGGAGTTTGTGGCCGCCGGCAACTACTTCTGGAATTCGGGAATGTTTTTGTGGTCGGCGCGTACGCTGGCCAACGCCGTTCGCGAGCATCTGCCGGAGACCGCGCCGCTGCTGGAGGCTATCGCCGCCGCTTACGGCACGCCGAGCTTCGACGAGGTCTTTCGCGGCCTTTATCCCAAGTGCGAGAACATCAGCGTGGATTACGCCGTGCTGGAGCCGCGCTCGGCCAAGGGCGAGCACCTGTCGCATCTGTACTGCATTCCCGCCGAGTTCAGTTGGAACGATCTCGGCTCCTGGGCTTCGCTCTACGAGTACCAGCTTGAGACCCGCCTGCGTGGCGACGCCGAGGGCAACGTGGCCGACACCGCTGGCCACATGGCTCTGGACGCCTGCAACAACTACGTCTATAGTCCGAACAAGTTTGTCGCGCTGGTGGGCGTCAAGAATTTGGTCGTCGTCAACACCGAGGATGCGCTGCTGATCGCCCACCGCGACCACTCGCAGGACGTAGGCAAGATTGTGAAGGAGCTGGCCATCACCGGGAAGACCGAGTTGATCTGATATCGGAAATCAAAATCTCATTTGGTATACAACGTATCCATGAGTGCCACGATACCCAATGCGACTGCGATGATTTTGTCCGCGTGGATCAGAAACTGAAAACGAAATCCTACATACCTCCTTTGCCCAGTAGGATGCCGATGCCGTATGTGACTGCGCCTTCGAGGGCGCCGACGATGGTCATCTCCAGGCCGGAGGACCACCAACTGCGGACGGTGATGAGCGACTTGGCCGCGCCGACGGCAAAATGCGCGACCAGCGAGATGACGGCGGCGGCGATGACCGCTTCGATTCCCGTGAGGAAGAAGAAGGGAATGATGGGGATGGCCGCGCCGACGGCGGTGGAGAGCGCTCCGGAGCCGGCGGAGACCCAAGGGTTGGCGAGGGCCTCTTCGCTGGTGCCGAGGCGCTCGCTGGCCAGCACGCGCAGCAGTTGCTCGGGGTCGCTGGCGATGTGGTTGACCATCTTCTGCGCGTCTTCTTCAGGCAGGCCTTTGACCTGGTAGTAGAGCGAGAGCAGCTCGCGCGCCTCGGGCATATTCATGCGGATGGCCTCGCGCTCGCGGGCGATCTCGGCGTCGTATATTTCGCGCTCGCTTTTGGCAGCCAGGTACGCGCCGGAACCCATTGAAAGCGCGGAGGCGATGAGGCCGGAGAGTCCGGCCAGCAGCACGTATTTGCTGTCTCCGGCGGTGGCACCGCTGACGCCGCTGACGATGCCGAAGATGGCTCCGAGGCCGTCGTTGACGCCATAAATCGCGTCGCCGATCCAGCTTCCGGGCTGCTTGCGACCCTGGGCGCGCTTGGCCAGCATCTCGTCCAGAACCGCCTGCGCGTTGATCTTGTGCGTGCCGGCGGGCTGTTGGTAGTGGCCGCGCAGCAGCGAGCCGAGTTCCTTGTAATGCTCCTTCTCGTCCTCGATGACGTGTTCGAGAATGGCGATGGATTCCTCATCGCCGAGGGATTTCAACTGCTCGCCATAGCTGGCAATGGCGCGGCTCTCCTCGATCTCCAGGCGCCTGAGGGCCATGCGGATGCCGCCGGCGCGATTGGCCAGCGAGTCGGCCTCGCCGCCCGGTTTGCCGTGGTAGACCGGCTCGGCTCCGCCCAGCTCCACGATGCGACCGTGCCAAAGCTCGGCATGCTCCCACTCGGCACCGGCCAGATGGCGCAGCACCTGCGCACGCACCGGCTCCGCGTCGCGGTCGGCCAGCGCCAGATAGGTGTGGTAACCCTCCATCTCCGCCGCCCAGTTGCCTTCCAATGCCGCCAGAACCTTCTTCAGCTTTGCGCCGCTCAATGTTCCATTCGCCATCTTTCCCACCTCGCTTTCCCTTGAGAATACGGCATTTGAGCCGCGTTCGACAGCCTCATTCGGCGCGGTTTTCCAGATTTCCGCAGATTGCCCATCTTCATCACAGTCGGCTCGCGGCCTAGACTCTACTGATATGGCCACGCTGCCCAACCTCGCCTTCGACACCGGATTGCCGGCCAACATCGATGCCGAAAAAACCATCCTCGGCGCTATTCTGCTGGACAATGCCGCCCACGCCGAGGCCGCCGAAAAGCTGAACGAGGACGATTTCTCCCTCGACTCGCATCGCCGCATCTTCTTGCGCATGACCGAGTTGATGGACGCTCATCGCGCCGTGGACATTGTCACGCTGGCCGCCGAACTGGACCGCTACAAGGAGCGCGACACGGTGGGTGGCGTGGCTTATCTGGCTTCGCTCACCGAGGGATTGCCGCGCCGTCCGGTGATCGAAGAGTACATCCGCATCGTCAAGGACAAGAGCCTGCTGCGCAAGCTGATGCTGATCTGCTCGTCGGCGATTGCGCGCGCCGCGGACCAGAGCGAGGCGGCGCTCGACGTGCTCAGCGTCGCCGAGACGCAGTTGATGGAGGTGAGCGAGAAGGGCCTGACCGGCGGCTTGCAGAGCCTGGAGAAGATCGTCGAAGGTTCCTTCGGGAACATCGATAATCTCTACAAGCAGAGCCGCGAGATCACCGGCCTTGCCACCGACTTCACCGAGTTGGACCGCATGACCAGCGGCCTGCAAAAGGGCGAGCTGGTCATCATTGCCGCGCGCCCTTCGATGGGAAAAACCGCGCTGGCCATCAACATCGCGCAGAACGCAGCTATCAAAAGTCAGGCCATCGTGGCCGTCTTCAGCCTGGAGATGAACAAAGAGTCGCTGCTGCGCCGTATGTTGTCGTCGCAGGCCTGGGTGGACCAGCAGAAGCTGCAAAAGGGCTTTCTGGGGCGCGAGGATCACGACAAGCTGCAGAATGCGCTGAACCAACTGGTCGAGACGCGCCTGTTTATCGACGACACGGCGGGGATTTCGCTGGCCGAGATGCGCGCCAAGGCGCGGCGGCTCAAGCAGAATGCCGGCGGTCTGGACCTGGTGGTGGTGGATTATTTGCAACTGATGACGGCCACCCTGCCCTCCAACAGCAAGAAGGGCTACGAGAACCGGACGCAGGAGGTTTCGGCGATCTCGCGGGGGCTGAAGGCGCTGGCCAAGGAGCTGAATGTGCCGGTGGTGGCGCTCTCGCAGCTCTCGCGCGCCGGTGTGCAGCGCAAGGACGACCATCGCCCCATGCTGAGCGATCTGCGCGAGTCAGGATCGATTGAGCAGGACGCCGACGTGGTGGCGTTTATTCATCGCGAGTCCTACTACAGCCGCGACGAAGAGATGAGCGAGGCCGACCGCGCCAAATCCGAGATTATTTTGGCCAAGCAGCGCAACGGCCCGACGGGGACGGTTTACCTGAACTTTATCTCGCGGTTTACACGGTTTGACAATCCGGAGACGGAGCAGGGGGGATGAGGCTGCGGCGGCTTACCAAATGACATCGAAATTCGAAACCTGCCAAACACCGTTAATTTCGACAACCTGAACCTCACCCTCGCCACTCCAACGCTCATACGGCCTGGGGTCGAATCTGGTGAATTGGTAAAAAAGCGACACTTGATATGGCTGATCTTGTCGGTTCCTCAATCTCCATTCAAAAGCAACCGTCTTGTTCTCGCTGGGTTTGCATTCTACCTTTCTGAAACTCGGAGCCACGTCAGGGCACCGGCCACGGCTCGCATCCTCAAGGAATTTATTGGCGGCCGTTTCCGGTGAGCGATCCCGGAGGGGATTGAAAACCGTCAGACCCGTTACCTCGTAGGAGTAATCTGTGCAGGCACAACTAGAAAACATATGTAGTAGCACTGGGTAACGGTGGCACACACAAGCCAAATCTATGTGGATAACGCCAACGAACAGCAGCGCGATGATTCCCAATTTTCGCCAGCATTTCATCGGTGTATTCTCCCAAGTCGTTGACAAATCGGCAAGAAAGCTATCGAGTAATTGGCATCATCGACAGCATACCTCAGGGGCTAAAGCCCTGATAGTTTTTTGGCGCTCATACGGCACGACTGAAGCCACCCCATCGACGAAGACCTGTCGATGGGGACCCCGGCAATGTCGTGCCCTGACACTTCGAAGCTCTTTATTGAGTTTTTCCGCAGACTGTAACGTCATGCAGTAACGCTTGTTGCAAACCGAAATCAGACCATTCGCAAGCAGTATCGTAACGGCGTCAATATGCCGCTTACGGCTCATTGAGAATCAACGCGATGCGGCCGACGATCAGTTCGCTGGGCGGCTCGCCGGAGTCCACTTCGATCAGGTCCACGGGGAAGGCGATGTTGTGCGGGCGAAGGACGAGGCGGTTGGCGACAAAGTCCACGTAGCGCAGCGTGAGGTGAGAGCCGTGGCGCACGGCGTAGAGGTTGGGGCGGTTGGGGCGGTAAGGCATCAGCGAGTTGTAATGGCGGTCGACGAGGGCGATGGCCTCGGGCAACACCAGCGGCTCCATTGCCAGGGCGTCGGTGCCGGAGATGCGGATGGCGACAAAACGCTGCCAAGCTCGGCGGGGGGTAGTCACGCGGGCGCGGATCGATTGCAAGAGTCCCGAGGGCAGGTGGAGGAGGGTCTGCGCCGCCGAGGGCCGGATCAGCGGCTCAAAGAGCGCTGCGGCGTGGCTGACGATGGGGACTGTGCTGCTCTCGCCGTCTGCGGGCAGTGCTTCGCGCTGGTAGGCGGCGGGCAGCAGGTCGGCGGCGGCCATGTGTTGCGCGGCCAGAATCCGATCCATCGCCTCTAACGAGAGCTGGCGGCGGTTGTGCAGGAAATTCGACAGATGCGACTGCCCAAAGCCGGTCTGGCGCGCCAGCAGCGAGACGCTGACCGTGCCCCGCTGAATCCTGCGCAGCAGTTCCAGCCGGAGCCGCTCATGCATTTGGGTAAAGTTCATCTGTGGAAAATCCGCCACCAGCAAT
>Ga0181529_10007129_pt1 | contig 11227 bp, 8 predicted proteins | sample PEATcosm2014_Bin_36_FD_119763 | JGI IMG/M metagenome (GOLD analysis project Ga0181529, IMG submission 119763) | Peatland microbial communities from MTU Mesocosm Facility, Houghton, MI, USA - PEATcosm2014_Bin10_30_metaG | ecosystem: Environmental > Terrestrial > Soil > Wetlands > Peat | place... | reverse complement strand
TCGGAACGAAGATCGATGCGGACGCCGAGCGAGTCTTCCATGAGCCTGAGGTTTTCATCGCGAGTCCCGAATAGGGGCTCCAGATTGGGCGTGATCTCCAGGGCGGTCTTCAAAGGTTTCGATGGCCTCCAAATGGACGTGCGGTTGAAGGTGAAGTGATAGACAGAGCGAAGGGGCGGCGCGCGGCGGCCTCAACGGGCTGCGGAGAGGTTGCTGATTTTTGAGTGAACCGGCGGACGCTCGACTGGGCCGAGCCGAAGCTCTGGGCTGAGGAGCGGAAGCGCGGATTGGAGAAGGCGACCAAATCTGGTGTCAGTCTTCGGTACCTGGGCTTGAGAGTAGCGCCAACTGAGCCGGGAGTCAATGCGCTATGCAAGGTTTTTTGGTGAATAATGTGCCGTGGCAGGTACCGGGGGCGGGGCAACGCCCTCGCCGACATCGACTCTCCCCCGATGCAGCTCCGCGGCACACGCATTGACCCACGGCCCGGTTTCCCGTAGACTAGGTAATTGCGAGGGATGCGGCTTGAGTTGCATTCTGTGACCGCATCATCTTCTCTGGAATCAGTTCCCTGAAACCTGAGCACAAGATTAAGGACAAGCAATGGCAAACCATGTATCTTCGCTGAAGCGCGCCCGGCAAACCGAAACCCGTACCGCGGTGAACCGCGCCAACCGCAGCCGTGTACGCAGCAGCCTGCGCGATCTGCGCGAAGCCCTGGTGAAGGGCGACGTGAAGGTGGCCCGGGAGCAGTACCGGGCAACCGTTTCCACGCTGGATAAGAGCGTGCAAAAGGGCATCCTGCACGACAACACCGTCTCCCGCTACAAGAGCCGCCTGAATGCGCGGCTGAAGGCTTTGGTTCTGGCCAAGGCGTAACGCGGCGCAAGACCCGATAAGAGATTGAAGGAAGAGAAGCAGCCGGGAGCGATCCCGGCTGCTCTTGTGTTTGTGCATGGAATGCACGGCCTGGCGGCCGGCGGGAACCAACTGAGGCGCTCCGGTGTCAAAACGAATTGGGGGGTACGAAATGCCGCAATCGTCGCCGGGAACAACTGCCAGCCTTTCCGATGTGGAGCTCGTTGCTTCTCTGGCCAAGTTTTGGCCGCATAGGGAGCACGAGTCGAACGCGATCAAGAATCTCTTTTGCCGCGCCGGATTGCACCGCTGGCGTCAACTGGATTTGAGCGAATTGTATCCGGAGAGGGAGGTTCGGTTTTGCTTCTGGTGCTCGAAGATCAAGGTCGATGGAACGGTGCATCAGCCCTGATCGAATGGGCCATGGCGACGTGGTAAAAGTCATAGCCGCGCATTGTTCGAGCGCGCGGCCCATAGAACTGCAAGCGATACTCAGCCGCCCCCAAATCGTAATCGAGCTGCAGACTCAGCTTGCCCAGGAACTTCGACAATTCGGCGGGATCGAGGCCAAAGGTCCATGCCTCGCCAATTTCGGCCACGTCCCGAACGATCTTTGGGCCGCCGTCGAAAGGGACGGAGCCATCCAGCACTCCGCGATGTACGTAAGTAAAAACGATGCGGCTGCCCGGCGCACAACCTCCCACATAACGGAGCACGGCCTCGACTGCTTTCTCACTCAGGTAGTTGGTAACGCCCTCCCAAAGGAACAGCGCGGGCGTCGAATGATCGAAACCGGCCTCTGCCAACCCCTCCGGCAAACTCTGAAGGTTGAAGTCGATCGAGGCAAAGCGGATGTTTTCAGGAATCGAGGGAAGAATCGGGTTCAGCCGCGTCAGTTTAAACGCCAGCATCCGTGGGTGGTCGACCTCAAAGATTGTAGCGCCGGCCGCCTGAGGGAGGCGATAGGCGCGGCAGTCGAAGCCCGCGCCGAGAATCGCGATCTGCCCAATCTTCTCTCGCAAAGCCTGGTTCCACGCCTCGTCGATAAGCCGTGTCCTGGCAATCGCCGAAGTCCGCGCGCCTGGAAGGCGGCGATCCGCATATCTCTCCACCAGTGACCCGAGCCAGGGAAATGTGGACAAGCTCACTGCCCATCTGAGCGAAGGCCTGAGAAATGACTTAGCGAACGGATCTGCGACCAGACGCTCGCTGGGCCGAAGAGCCGTCTCCAATGCGCGGAAGAACGCCATATATTCGGCAGTTCGGCTTATCTGTTTTGCCTGCATGCTGTGAGGATTGATCTTCGCCCAATTATAGGCTTGTGCCTTTGCTCGACCGGAGTCACGTTCCGCGCCTATAGCACTTCGAAGATCCCGGCGGCTCCCATGCCTCCGCCGACGCACATGGTGACCATGCCGTAGCGGATGCGGCGGCGGCGCATCTCGGCGAGCAACGACGCGGTGAGTTTGGCGCCGGTGCAGCCGAGGGGGTGGCCGAGGGCGATGGCGCCTCCGTTGACGTTGATGCGGGCGGGGTCGAGGCCGAGTTCGCGAATCACGGCCAGGACCTGCGCGGCAAAAGCCTCATTGAGTTCGATGAGTCCGATGTCGGCGAGGGTGAGGCCGGCGCAGCGCAGAGCCTTGCGAATCGCGGTGACGGGACCCATGCCCATCTCCTCGGGCAGGCAGCCGGTGGCGGCGTAGGCAACGAGGCGCGCAAGGGGACGAATGCTCAGTTCGCGGGCGCGGGCGGCGTCCATCAGAACCGCGGCGGCGGCACCGTCGGAGGTCTGCGATGCGTTGCCGGCGGTGACTGTGCCTTCCGCCTTAAAGGCGGGCTTGAGCTTGGCGAGAGAAGCTAGTGACGAATCGGCGCGCGGGCCTTCATCGGCGGCAAAGATGCTCTCGGTGACCACGGGCTTGCCGGCTTTTTCTGCTGGAACTGCGGAGGTGACCGTGACCGGGATCAGTTCTGCAAAGCGGCCGGCGGCCTGCGCGGCCAGAGCTTTTTGATGGCTGGCGAGCGCGTAGGCGTCCTGATCGGCGCGGGAGATTTTGTAGTGGGCGGCGACCCGCTCGGCGGTGAGGCCCATCGAGAGAAGCGATGCGGGATAGTGCTCGGCGAGCCAGGGGTTGGGGCTGGGTTTGAGGCCGCCAAAGGGAAGCAGGCTCATGGTTTCGACTCCGCCGGCCACGACGACACGGTCGCCGTCGACGCGGATACGGTGATCGGCCTGGACGATGGCTTCGAGGCCGGAGGCGCAGAGGCGATTCACGGTAACACCGGGGACCTCGACGGGCAAGCCCGCGCGCAGAGCGGCAAAGCGGGCGACATCCCAGCCCTGTTCGCCCTCGGGCTGGGCGCAGCCGAGGATGACGTCGTCGACTTCGGCTTTGTCGAGGGCCGAGACGCGCTGTAAGGCGCCGCTCAGCGCGATTGCCGCTAGGTCGTCGGGGCGAGTAGTCGAGAGAGAGCCCTTGGGGGCGCGGCCTACGGGGGTGCGAACTGCGCTGACGATAACGGCTTCGGGCATGGGGGTTGCCTCCTTTGCGATTCTGATAGTACCAATCCCACCCTAGCCACAAAAACAACGGCGTGGCGAGGGTGGGGCACCCGGTTCTTCTCCTAAGGCCGGATCAATCACTCCGGCATCCGCAGCACGGTCCAGGCGTTCTTCAAGTAAAAGTGATAGACGGTATGCCGGTCGACCAGGGAATCGGCCAGGGCGTCGTGGTCGAGGAAGGCGGGTCGATGCTCCAAGCCGGACTGGGCCTGGCGAACCTGATCGGGTGAGGCGGGATCGATGCCCCAGTTGAAGCCGAGAACGCCGCTTGGGTCGTGGGGTTGGAGTCGCTCAGTCTCGGGCGAGGCGGCCAGTACCAGGAGTTTAGCCGGGGCGCTGGAAAAGTAGACCAGCAGCGAGACGGTTCCCCGCTCTGAGCAGAGTACGGCCCAATCGGAGGAGCCGGCGCGTTCCAGGCTGGCATGGACGACGTTTTCAGGGCGATGGGCCTCGTAGGTCTGCGGGATGAGGCAGCCACGGCGGTTGAGCTGTGCGGCGAGTTCCTCGGGGAGTCCGGGATAGGAGCTGAGCGGCAGATGGCGGATGAGGTATGGCGTTGACTGGCCCGCGACGAGGATCTGTCCGGATTTGTTGAGTTGAGCGGGTGCTTGCGCGGTGAGAAGGGTGCAGGTGCAGAGCAGAATGCCCAGCGGCCACGATCTCTGGCCTGCTATGGTTCGAAAAGATCGCGTACTACCCATCTCTCTGCCCATCATCATTCCATCAACTTCAATTCTAGTGTGGTGAGTCTGAAGTTCATGGAAGAACAACCTCAGATTCTTCGACTCACCACCCCCAAACTGAAAAACGTTCGGGGCCCCGATCGCTCAGAATGACATCCAGTTCTTGTGTCGCGCATTTCAGACTCTGGACACTAGTTCCGCAGGGGCTTGCCGGTTTTGAGGGTGAAGGCGATGCGCTCCTGGGTCTTGGGCTCGCCGCAGAGGGAGAGAAAAGCCTCGCGCTCCAAGTCGAGAATGTACTGTTCGCTGACCAGGGTTCCTGCCGTGACGCGGCCCCCGGCCAGAATGTAAGCCACCCAGCGGGCGATCTTCTGGTCGTGTTCTGAGGCGTAGCCGGCCTCGCCCATGAGAAATGCTCCCGTCTCGAGCAAGGCCAGCGCCGAGGCGCCGGGAGCGGGAATCATACGCGGTTGTGGAGGCGCGTAGCCTGTCTCACCCAGCGAGACTGCCAGGGTCTTGGCGTCGAGCAGCAGGCGTTCGCGGTTGGGGGTGATGCTGTCGGCGGGCGAGAGAAGTCCGAGCGAACGAGCCTCCGCAGCCGAAGTTGAGACCTTGGCCAAGGCGATGGTTTCAAAGGAGCGGCGCAGCGCAGTGGCCATGTCGGCCGATTGAGCAAAGCGCGAAGGCGGATCCCGTGGGTCCGGCGGTGCGAATGCGGCAGCCGCGTCGATGGCCTTGAGCAGCATCTCTTTTGTTCCACCGCCTGCCGGAATGAGGCCGACGCCAGCCTCGACCAGGCCGATGTAGGTCTCGGCGTGAGCCTGGCGGCGTGCGGCGTGGAGGCTGATCTCCGCGCCGCCGCCAAGGGTCATGCCGAAGGGAGCAGCGACGACCGGTCGCGGGCAGAACTTGATGGCCGCGGTCATCTGCTGAAAGCCGTGGATGACCGAGCCAAGTTCCTCCCATTCGGCCTCCTGCGCGGCCAGGAGCAGTTGCATCAGGTCGGCGCCCACACTGAAGTTTTCGCGGTCACTGGCGATCACGAACCCGGCAAAATCGCGCACCGCGTCTGAATCGGGACGGAGCACGGCCGAGACCAGCGCGAGCACGTCGCCGCCGATGGCGTTTTTGAGCGAGTGCAACTCGATGCAGCCGATGCCGTCGCCGAGATCAATTAGAGACGCACCGGGGTTGGAGCGGACGACTCCGTTGGAGCGTCGGAAGTCGGCGATGCGGGCGTGGCCGGGGATTGCAGCGACTGGTTCCAGGGTTTTCTTCTCCGGCTGGAAGCAGAGCAGCGGGCCGTTTACGCCGTCGCGGGCGTACCAGGTCGAGTGCCCGGCGGCAAGGAGAGCTTCGAGGTGCTCGCTCACCGGCAAGCTGAGAGCCTTCAAGCGGCTCACGGTCGAGGCCACGGCTGCCGCATCCCACATTTCAAAGGGACCGAGCTCCCAGTTGAAGCCGGCGCGCATGGCGCTGTCGATGGAGGCTGCGTCGCCGGCCACTTCACCGATGCGGTCGGCGGCATCTTTCCACAGAGCGGCGAGGAAGGGCCAGAGGAAGGCTGCAGCCTTGTCTTTGGCAGGATCGTTGGCGAGCAGCAGGCGCAGCTTTTCCGGGAGCGACGCCGCATTCTTGGCCATTTCCAGGGCGGGAAGAGCGGGCTTTTCCCACGGTCGATATTCAAAGGTCGAGAGGTCGAGCACCATGCGCTGGTCTTTGCCGGTCTTATCTGGGCCCTCGGGAGCCTTGACCTTTTTGTAGAAACCCTGGCTTGTTTTGTCGCCGAGCCAGCCGCGCTTGAGCATCTCATCAAGGATTGGGGCAAAGCCGCTCTGCTTGACGCCCTCGGGGAAGTTGGCCGCCACGTGGGCGAAGATGTCGATGCCGACGAGATCGGCGAGGCGAAAAGTCCCGGTGCGGGGAAAGCCGATTGCCTGACCGGTCAGCGCGTCGACCTCTTCGATGGTCAGTTTCTGATCGAGCATGAGCGCGGCCGCCGAAAAGAGCACCGAGATTCCGATGCGGTTGGCGATGAAGTTTGGCGTGTCGTTGGCTTGGACGACCTGCTTGCCGAGATTGCGGTCGGCGAAGGCTGTGAAGGCGGCGACAACGGCCGGATCGGTTTCGGCGGTGGGGATGACTTCGAGCAGCCGCATGTAGCGCGGCGGATTGAAGAAGTGCGTGCCAAAGAAGCGGCTGGTCTTCCAAGCGCCGGTGGTGGTGAGGCCGGCGGCGATCTGCTTGATCGGCAGGCCGGAGGTGTTGGTGGTGAGCAAAGCGGTCGGCGCAAGGTGAGGCACGACGCGGTTGAGCAGCGCCGTCTTGATGGCCAGATTCTCAGCCACCGCCTCGATGACCCAATCGCAGTTGGCCAGCTTGGGCAGGTCGTCGTCGAAGTTGCCGGGAGTGATGAGCACGGCCTGCGACGACTCATAGAAGGCAGCCGGCTTGGCCTTTGTCAACGCGCCGAGAGCTGCTTTGGCCAGGGGTTCGGCGTTCTTGGCCTCTGGGACGAGATCGAGAAGCAGCGTGGGGATTCCGGCGTTGGCCAGATGGGCGGCGATGCGGGAGCCCATGGTTCCAGCGCCCAACACGGCGGCGCGGCGGATGAGAAGGGGTGCGGAACTCGGGGAAGTCGTGCTCATGCTAGTTCTCCCTGCTTGTGTTGGATCAGCTTACGGGGTTTCGCGATTCAGTTGTGGTGGGAACTTCTCCCGGCTGCCAGAGAACCAGCAGAAACAGAGAACCCGCAAATAAAAAATAGACGAGGATATCGGAGCCTCTCAAGAAATGTACAAGGAGGCCACCCCAACTGACCGATAACGCAGTAGCAAATCGGACCACATTTCCCGCCATCCATCGGCTGACTGGAGTCGATTCCGTATTTCGCGAGAGAGACTCACTCCGGACGCGAATCATCATTCGCTGCGACTTGAATCCCACTCGAACCACCTCGATTACAACCAAGACTATGATGCACTGACCAAAGATACCAATGCTCTGCTCCCCGGGATGAATTAAGGACATGGAATAAGCGAGCATTAGCCATATGAATATGAAGGCAAATTGCAGAATTCGAACCACACGGATCGCCGGATTCATGCGTACTCTCCATGCTCCGGTTGAATGCGAGAATCAACCACCGAGCGGAAACCATCGCAGCATACGGCGAGGTGCGGGGTGCGGTCAAGCAAGAAGGCGGTTTCAGAGAGGAATGATATCCGGTTACGGAGCAACTTCAAGCAGCGCGCTTAGGCCCTTGATGTCTTTGACGACGATGCGGCGGGCGTCTACATCAAGCAGGCCTTCGGCTTGCAGGCGCATCAGGTTGCGAGAGATCAGTTCGCGCACGGTTCCCAACTGATTGGCCAGTTCCTGGTGAGTCGATGGCAGTTGAAACTCGATGCCGCCGGCGGTCTGCGCGCCCTCGGTTTGGGCTAGTTTGAGTAAGGTGGCGACGAGGCGCTGGCGAATCGTGGTGAACGATAGCTCTTCGATGATGCCCACGAGACGCCGGAGCCGCGCGCCGACTACGGAGAGAACCTTGAGAGCGACCTGGGGATGTTCAAGACAGTAGCTGTGAAAGTCACGCTGCGAGATGAAGGCGATCTGCGTCTCTTCGATGGCCACGGCCGAGGCCGGATAGACGCCGCCATCGAAGACGGGAAGTTCGGCGACCGATTCGCCGGGCTGATTGACGGCCAGCACCTGTTCGCGGCCATTGACCGAGGTCTTGAAGATGCGCACCTTGCCGCTGGCGATGATGTGCAATCCGTGGCAAGGCTCGCCCTCAGAGAAGAGCGATTCGCCGCTCTTGAGAGGCTTGCGCACGGTGCGGGCGGCAAGGGTGCGAAGCTCCTCCGCAGAGAGGCTGGAGAAGAGGGCCGTGTTTTCAAGAACGAAAACAATATCGAAGCGGGGAGTGGTCATGGGGCGATCTTATCAGTTGGCGAGTTGTACGGCCCTTGATGGATCTGATCAGGCTGAATGACGAGTATTTGAAAGAAAGCAGCGAGTTAGCCACCGCGTTGCGGTGATCGCGAGTTAGCAGGTTAGCGCTGTGAGACGGATCGAGGTTCGTTGCATTCCACCCCAGGTCACCCCAACAACGAAGACCTGTCGTTGGGGGCCCGAAGCCGCAAAGAGAAAGACGCGGCGAGGGTGGGGCACCCGAGCTTCTCGCGGGGGTCTGCGGTTTGCCCCGATTCCGCATCAATCAGGCAAGCATTGCGGCGAGGTCTTCTTCTGCGGTCTTGATCGGCATCAGGTTGAACTTCTCGCCGAGCAGAGCAAGCACGCCGGGCGAGAGGAATGCCGGCAACGTTGGCCCGATGCGGATGTTGCGCACGCCGAGATGCAGCAGCGTGAGCAGAACAGCGACCGCTTTTTGTTCGTACCAGGATAAGACGAGCGAGAGCGGCAGATCGTTGACGCCGCAGTCAAAGGCCTTGGCGAGGGCCAGAGCGATTTGCAACGCGGAGTAGGTGTCGTTGCACTGGCCGATGTCGAGCAGCCGCGGCAGCCCGCCGATAGCGCCGAAGTTCAGCTTGTTGAAGCGGAATTTGCCGCAAGCCAGTGTCATGATCAGGCAGTCGTCAGGAATCGCCTCGGCCAGTTCGGTGTAATAACTGCGCCCGGAGCGCGCGCCATCGCAGCCGCCGATGAGGAAAAAGTGGCGGATGGCGCCTGCCTTCACGGCGTCTATCACCGTGCCTGCCACGCTGAGCACCGCCGGGTGCCCGAAGCCGACGGTGATCTCTTCGTTGCCGCCGTCTTCGGAGTATCCGGGAGCGGCAAGCGCCGCGGCAATCACCGGACTGAAATCCTGATTGGCGATGTGCCGCACGCCGGGCCAGGCGACCATGCCCGCCGTGAAGATGCGATCCTTGTAGGCCAGCTTTGGCTCCTGGATGCAATTTGAAGTCATGAGAATTGCGCCGGGAAACTCGTTGAACTCCTCGGCCTGATCGGTCCACGCGCCGCCATAGTTGCCGGCCAGATGGTCAAATGCTTTCAGTTTTGGATAGCCGTGCGCGGGGAGCATCTCGCCATGCGTGTAGATCTGAATGCCGAGGCCCTTGGTCTGTTCAAGCAGCGCATAGAGGTCGTGCAGATCGTGGCCCGAGACCAGGATCGCCTTGCCCCGGCGTGCGCCGAGCCTTACTTTGGCCGGAGTGGGAGCGCCAAAGGTTTCGTTGTGCGCCTTGTCGAGTATCTCCATCACGCGATAATTCAACTCGCCGACGCCGAGCGCCATTCCGAGCAACTCTTCGGCAGTAGGCGCGGGATGGGTGAGGAAGTCGAGGACCTCGTGAATCCTGGCAAAGGAAACTGGATCGCCTGCGCCAAGCGCCAGAGCATGCGCAGCGTAAGCGGCCACGCCCTTTATGCCGTAGAGCACGAGTTCCTGCAGGTTGGCGATCTCTTTGCTTTCGGTGAGGAAACGCACTGGCAGGAGAACCTGCTTGCTCTGGACGAGCAGCCCATCGAGCGAATCGGCTGGCTTCCATGCAGCCGTGCCACCCAACTCAACAGGAACGATTCCGGCGGCGACACTGGCGCTCTCATAAATATCGCGAGCTGCGCTGCGCAGACCCACGGCCTGATAGATCAGGACGACTAAACGCTCCGGATCGAAGTTCACATTGGTGAGTGTTGCGAAGATGGCCTGAATCGTGAAGGCATCGATCTCGGGGTCGGCCGCGCCCAACTGCCGCGCCCGGTGCGCGTATATCGAGATGCCCTTGACGGCATGGATCAGCAGATCCTGCAACGCCGCAGTGGTTTCGTCTTTTCCGCAAACACCGAGAGTCTGGCAGCCTTCGCCCTTCGAGGTCTGCTCGCATTGATAACAAAACATGATGAACCTTCCTGTCTTGATTTTGATTTCAAGATGAGCATAGAAGGGCTTGCGAAGGGCAACAGCGACTTAAGTCACTCGGCGGGCTCAAATTCGGATGGAGGATTCCCGTTGCGGTAGGCGCCTCCTGATGCGGAGCGAATCAGGCAATGCAGGCCAGACGCTCAATTATTTTGAGCGGCGATCGGTCGAGGTTGCGCGCCGATCTTTTGTGCGGACGCGCCGGTCCTCAGGGGGGGGCGCTGGATGAGGCACCACGATCGGCTTGCGGGGCTGGTCGGATTGATCGCTGGCCGCAGGTGGAATTGTGCTGCCGGGCTGGGAGCCGGTGGTGAGCAGCTTATGCAGAACCGGGATATTCGCGCGTTGCAATTCGACGAAATCGACGCCCTCCGCGGTGAGCATGTACTTTGCGTTGTCGGCTCCGGTAATGTAAGTTTTCTTTTGCAGATACCACATTGTGAATTCCAAATAATCGCGGGGAAAGCCCATGCGAATTTCAATTTCCGCCAGTGAAACCTCCGGGTGGACGGGGTTTTTGCGGCGCTGAATATAGAGCAGCGCCAGCACCCCCAATCGCCGGTTCAACTCGCCTTCGAGCTGATCCATAAAATCGATCGAGTCAGACAATGGGTCCGATTCGGGGACCTCGGTATCGAAACTCGCATCGTATTTGGCGCGCCGCCCCGGATGGGATAACACGTCATAGGCTTGCTTCAACAGGAAGAACTTATCCGCATCGCCAGTCTCCGGGTTGTCCGGATGAAGGCGGGCCGCCAGAAACTTGTACACGCGGTGGATGGTATCGGACTCGGCGTTGGGAGAGATTTGAAGGAATTCGTAGAAATTCGGACCGTCCAAAGTGGTTTCCTCGGAGATACGGCTCTTTAGGGAGCTTTCGTTTTGCCATTCATCTTCGGTTAATATACTCCAACTTACTCGGATCGCCCTTTGTCGCTTTGTTGATGATGAAGTACTTCCTGCTTTGACGGGGCGACGGCCGGAGTTAGACATTTGCAAGAGCAACCCCCGGTTTTGTGTTTTTTCATCCTTCTTGTGGAAGAGTCAGAAGAATGCGTGCGGTAAGATTGCGCCGTCCCTCCGGGACTCCGGCGCTGTCGAGGGTGGGGACGCTAACCCCACGCTGAAGCGCTTTCAATTACCCACAAGTGTCCGTGGTCATGGCCGGTGTTGACGGAGCAGATTCGGCCTCAATCAAGGTACTTTGCAGGGCGGCTTGTCGGGCTGTGAACTGCCGTC
>Ga0181529_10007126_pt1 | contig 11228 bp, 12 predicted proteins | sample PEATcosm2014_Bin_36_FD_119763 | JGI IMG/M metagenome (GOLD analysis project Ga0181529, IMG submission 119763) | Peatland microbial communities from MTU Mesocosm Facility, Houghton, MI, USA - PEATcosm2014_Bin10_30_metaG | ecosystem: Environmental > Terrestrial > Soil > Wetlands > Peat | place... | reverse complement strand
CGGCCGGAATCAGGCTGCCGCCCACAAAAGCCACTGAGGCCAGCGAGTAGACCGAGGCCAGCTCGCCGATGGTGTCCAGCAACACAATCTCGCCGGGGCTTAATGGTTTCGCTGTCGCGGCTGGTTCCGGCGTCCCGGCCGATCCAACGCGCAGAGCGGCGTCCCGCCAATCCGACCGTCGCACCCACGGGATGCCCGACTTTTCCAGCAAAGCAGCCACTGCGCCGAACCGCTCCGGATGCCGCGGAGCCAGCACCATGGCCAACTGCGGATCGGCCTCAAGCAGGCGCGGCCACGCTTCGAGCAGCGCGGCCTCCTCGTCGTCCAGCGTGCTGCCTGCCACAACCAGCCGCAGGCCAGCGGCCAGCGCTTTCAGAAGCCGGGTTGCTTCGGACTCTTCGGCGGCACGCACGTCGAACTTCAGATTTCCGGCGACCGAAACCCCCTGCGGGCGGCAGCCCAGGTCTTTCAATCGATTGGCGTCAGTTTCGCTCTGCGCCAGTACCCGGCTGAGCCTGCTGAGAAACGGCTGCCACAGCCCACCCAGCCGCCGGTAGCGCGGCCAGGAGCGGTCGGAGATGCGCGCGTTGACCACGGCCACAGGGATTCCGCGTCGAAAACACCCGCTCAGCAGATTGGGCCAGAACTCGGTTTCGGCCAGCACCAGCATCCGCGGCTGGAGGGCATTCAAATAGGCCCGCACCGCCCAGGGCAGGTCCAGCGGACAATAGAAAACGCGGTTCGCCCCGAACCGCTCACGGGCCAACGCCTGACCCGTGCGGGTGGTGGTGGAAACGACGATCTGGCACCCGGTCAGTTCCGCGTCCAGCGTCTTGACCAGGCGGCTCACGGCCAGCACTTCGCCCACGGAGACGGCGTGGACCCAGATCAGCGGGGACTGCGCGCCCTCCGCGCCTTGCGCCTGCCGGCCCTTCGCGCCGTCAACCTGCCCCATCCGCTTCAAGCCCGGCCGGACGAGGCTGGTCCGGACGAGGCCGAACCGTTCCAGCAGCCCTTCGCGGTACTTTTGCGTGGTGGCCATGCGCCACAGCCACCAAGGCGCCCCCATCACCAGCGCCGCCAGCAACGCCAGGTTGTAGAAAAACAGAATCATGCGTGACAGAATTTGTCTTCCCCCGGTCTAACCCTCAAATGATACAGTCGAGCACGATGAGGACTTTGCGGGCAACTCCGCTCTTCCTGCTCTGGCTGGCGCTGCCGGCCATGGCCACGGACCACACACCGCCTCCCGTGCAGCCGGCCACGGCCTTTGCAGCGGTCGAGGTGCACGACGATGAAAAGGTGGCTATCGCCGCCGAGCCCTACGATACGCGCGAGAGAGCGTCCATCTTCCGCGTCGATTACCTCGGCCATGGCATCATGCCGGTGCGGCTCATCGTCACCAACAACAGCAACCGGCCCATCAGCCTGCGCGATGCGCGCATTCTCTTTATGACCGCCGCCGGCGACAAGATTCAGGCCGCCGAGCCGGAAGACGTCGAGCGCCTCATGACCCGCAAGGAGCGCGAGGGCAGCAAGATCCCGATGCCCGGCCCCATACCCAACATCAAGCTCAAGCCCAAGGCCAGCAACAAGGAGATCGAAGAGGACTTCAACACCTTCGAGTACCAGGCCCTGGTGGTCGAGCCGCACACCACCCGCGCCGGCTTCCTCTTTTACGACGTTTCAGACCTGGACAATCCGCTGCGGGGCGCCAAGCTGCACCTGCACAAGCTGCGCGACGCCGACGGCGACGAACTCTTTTATTTTGAGATTCCCTTCGACAAGTACCTCAAGTCGAAGTCCAGCCAGATGAACTGAGCGCGGCCGCTGCTCGGCGGTTTGCCGGCCGGGCAAGAGGACAGGCGCAGCTACTCGTAATAAGTAGCCGTAGTGGTGTCCGTCTCCCAGATGGTGCAGTCCTTCACGCGCACCCGGCCATGGGTCATTCCGGCCAACTGCTCGTTGGTCTGGTCGTACAGGTATTTGGCAATGTTCTCGGCCGAGGGGTTCAGCACCGTGAAGGGCTCCAGCTCATTCAGCATCTGGTGGTCGATGCGCTCGATCACTGGCCGCAGCACGTGCTTGAGCAGCTTGAAATCCAGCAGCAGGCCGGCCTCATCCAGCTCGGCTCCGGCCAAGGTCACGCGGACCTTGTAGTTGTGCCCGTGCGGGTTTTCGCACTTGCCCTTGTAATTGCGGAGGTAGTGTCCGGAGGAGAAACCTGCCTCCACGGTGACTTCATACATCGGCGTTCGCTCGATTCTTTGGGGGAAAACGTCCCAGTTTTCTATTTTAGAGGAATTGCCGCACCAGGGCTTCTGGTCGCTCAGGAGTCGAAAATCTATCCGCGGGGGTCTTGACGTTTTCGCCGCCGCGCCTGTCGCGCCTCTTCGCTGTGCCGGTCGACCTGCTCGAACAGGTGGCTCATCACCCCGATCAGCGCCGCCGCCAGGGCCGCCAGCAGCAGAAACAGCGCAACCGTTCTCCAAAGAGAACCATTCGCCGGCAGCCCCGGCTGAAAGCTCGAAGGCACCAGCGCCATCCCCGCCGAAAGCAGCGCGAAAAACCCGAGCGTGGCAGCCAGAATGTAGAAGTTGCGGGACATGGTTTGGGGGCGGGCGGTGAAATCGGCCGAGCCTGATGCGATTCTACCGGGACGAAGGCAATCTCAACCGAAAAGCGCGGCACTCTCGATCACGGTCACCCCGGCCTGGGCAAACTCCGCCTCCATCTGCGTCACCGAGCCATTCAGGTCGATCGCCCGGCAGGCGTCGCGAATCACCACCGCCGTCAGCCCCATGCGCCGTGCATCGAGAGCCGAGTAGCCGACGCAGAAGTCATAGGCCAGCCCGGCCAAAAAGACGCGGGTCAGGTTCCGCTCCTTCAAATAACCGGCCAGCCCGGTCGGCATCACGCGGTCGTTCTCAAAGAAGGCTGAATAGGAATCGATCTGCCGCCGGAAGCCCTTGCGCAAAATCAGCTCCGCTTGCGGCAATCCGAGCCGGGGGTGAAACTCCGCTCCGTGCGTCTGCTGCACGCAGTGATCGGGCCAAAGAGTCTGCGCCCCATAACTCATCTCGATCGGCTCGAACGGCTTCTTCCCCGCATAACTCGACGCGAACGAAGAGTGCCCGGCAGGGTGCCAGTCCTGAGTAAGCACAATATGCTTGAACCTCGACGCGACGCGGTGAATGACGTCAATCACCGCGCCCCCATCCGCAACCGCCAGCGCGCCGCCGGGACAGAAATCGTTCTGTACGTCGATGACTAGGAGAACGTCTTGGCTATCGATTTGCATTGGGGCTTCCAGGTACCGTCGATCGGGATTATGCTCGACCCGCGATTTCTATCATGATCTCGCTGCGCGATCGCGGCTTGCTGCTCAGAGCCGCGCTTTCGACTCGGCCCCTTAGCGTACGATTTTGGTGTGGAGCGAACTGTGATGTCAAACGTTTCTGACCTCTGGATCCAAGAGGGCGACTGGCAGAAGTACGAGGGCTACATCTTTGGTGCTCTGCAGCGGCGATTTCCAGGCGCACGAGTTGTGCCTAACGCGCACCTCCCAGGACTGAAGTCGGGACGCGACCGACAAATCGATGTCCTAGTTGAATTGGACATCGGCGGATGCAATATCAAAATTGCCTTCGACTGCAAATGTTACAAGCGCAAAGTGGACGTGAAGCACGTTGAGTCATTTCTGGGAATGCTCGAAGACATTCGAGTGAGTCAAGGGGTTCTCGTCACAACTCAAGGTTACTCAAAGACAGCGCAGGAACGCGCGATGCGCGAATCTCGTGCCATAGATCTCCAAATATTGGGTCCTGATCGCCTTTCCCAATACCAATTCATTGGATGCCTTTGGTTCTGGAAGGGTGACGTTGCTGCAGTGGTTGAACCGCCGGGCGGCTGGGTAGTCGATATCGAAAGCACGGGCGGGCCGTTCCAATTCTCAATGTATCCCCTGGGGCATCACCGCGAATCAGCAATGAAGATGTGCCCATTTCTTTATGGGGCGATTGCGCGTAAAACCGAAGCGGAGGCGTCCATCGAGGCGATAGCGGCTGAGGATGAACGTGTCGTCATCGCAAGTTATCCCGCGGCAAAATTTGAGTACCTGCCTACCGAATCGACCAAAGAAACAGGCAAATTCCATAAGGCGCTCTTAAGGGTTGGCCATGTGGACCTATCCTATGGAGGGCCAGAATATACTCTCTACCTGGATATGCCAAGAGCGGTGTTGCGGCTTGTGCTGCTCTGCCCCTCGGGTCAAGAAGATCATTATCTTCCCGTGCTCATGTGGGTTGGTAGAGGCGCTGTGTACATGTTCCGGAAAGACGGGGAAAATCCACCGCTTTCTGCAGGCGAAAAGAATGTCGTCGGCTGCGTGCTGTTTCCTCTAGGCTTCCGCCAATCATTGTTGGAAAGCCGGGACCACGAGTGGATGGTGGTTTAGGGCGGAAAGCTGGCGAAGAAGATGTGGCCGTATCGTTTTGTGCGGATGCGGCTGGCCAGCGGGACTAAGGCACCGCGGGCCTTGGCTCGTCTTGCACAAGATCGGATGCTTTCAATCTGCGCCTTGCGCCATGACGAATGTGAAGCACTTCAACTCGCTTCTGCTTCTCCAGCACGCGATAGATCACACGGTAGACGTGGGGTTTGTGCCCGTAGAGAAGATGGCGGAGTTGAGCATTCTCAGGCGTCAGCGGGCAGCGGTTGGGCATTTCTTCAAGGCTGAGAACTGCCTCTTTGAGCCCCACATACCATTGCAAAGCCGCGCCCGACTGCTCGGCGTTGATTTCTTCGTAAAGGCTGGCAAAGTCCCGCTCGGCGCGAGCAGTGATGTTAACGAGGTAGGCCATGGGTGGCTTCGAACTCGGCGAAAAACTGCCGCGCCGGCCGGACTTTTCCCTTGCGAACGTCCTCCAGGCCCTGGCGAATTCCTTCCCCGGCATCGGCGCGCGCGGCAAGATCAAGCAGGCGCTGGTAGGCCTCGGCATCCTGCACCACGGCCGCCGCCTTGCCATTCACGGTGAGCACCATGGGGCGCTTGCTCTTCTTGAGTTGCTTCATGAAGTCGCCGGAAGAGCGGCGGAAGGTGGTCAGCGATTGAATGTCGGTGGTGATGTCCAGCATGTGCGCCTCCGATGGTAGCACCTTATTAGGTGCTTTCAGAATATCGCATCCCTGGGATGCTGAAAAGCGCCCTGGGTCCTGAGTCTGAATTACGGAACGCAAAACTGGCTGTCATCGCAACACAAAAGCTGGCTGTCATTCTGAGCGAACGGGGCCCCGAACGTTTTTCAGTTCGGGGGTGGTGAGTCGAAGAATCTGTGGTTGCCCTTCGATGAACTTCAGACTCGCCACAATAGATGCTCTGTCAGACGTTCAGAAGGGAACCGTCCCCGGCTCACCCTCTTTCTGCATCCCTGGAAGGAGCTTCGAAAAACGCCTCCACATCCGTGATCGTCTGCGTCATCCGGTAGGGCGGCAAACTGGCAAGGAAGGTTTGTCCGTATCTCTTTGTGCGGATGCGGTTATCCAGCAGGACCAGCACGCCGCGATCTTCAAGCGAGCGGATGAGGCGGCCGAAGCCCTGCTTGAGGGTGAGAACAGCCGAGGGAACCTGGTAGTCGAAGAAGGGCTTGCCGCCGGCCTCTTCAATGGCTTTCATGCGGGCGGCGACCACCGGGTCGTTGGGCACGGCGAAGGGCAGGCGGTCAATGATGACGCAGCTCAGAGCCTCGCCCTGCACGTCCACTCCCTGCCAGAAACTCGAAGTCCCGAAAAGGACCGCATTGGGAGTTTCGCGGAACTGCTCCAACAGGGCTTTGCGCGGAGCCGTGCCGTGCAGCAGGATGGGAAAATCGAGCACCGGCAGTAGCCGCTCATAGAGGGCGCGCATCTGGGCGTAGCTGGTGAAGAGGCAGAAGGCGCGCCCGCGGGTGATTTCGAGCACGCGCTGGATGCAGCGGGCCGCGGCCTCGGGAAACTCCGGGTCGCGTGGGTCGGGCATCTGCGGCGGCAGGTAGAGCAGCGCTTGCTCCTCGTACCGGAAGTGCGAAGGCACCACCAGCTCCCGCGCCTCGTTCAGGCCCAGCCGCTTGCGCATGTGCTCAAAACCGCCCTGCACGGTGAGTGTGGCCGAGGTCAGCACCACGGTGGGAATCTGGTCGAAGACCAACTCGGACAGAAGCTCGGAAACGTCAATCGGAGTCGCTTGCAGAAAGGTCGTCCGCGCCTGCGGGCGAAATACATTGCGTGCCGTAGACTTGTCCGAGGAAGCTCCACCCGACATGCGGCGCTCCATCCAATAGACCATGTTGCTGGCGCTGGATTCGAGCAGGAATTCAAGCTCCGAGCGCAGCCGGGCGACGCGCTTCTTCAGGCCCGGCGCTTCGTCGATGCCTTTGAGGCCCTCCATCTCCGCTTCCATCCTGCGCAAGGTGGCGCGGACGGCAGTGTAGAGATCGCCCGACGTTTCAAGGAACTCCTCGCGCTCGGTGAAGGGCTGGCGGCCATCGCCGGTCATGGGCAGTCCGGCAAAGAACATGCGGGCGCGGTCGCGGAGTTGCTGGGTTTGGGCAGGCAGGTTTTCCGTGCCTTCCTTGCCGCGCAGCAGGGCGTCGGTGTCGCGGGCCAGCTCTTCAAAGCGGATGTTGCTGACCGAAAGGCCGAAGTAGCTTGAGGCCACATCCTCCAGTTCGTGCGCCTCGTCGAAGACCACTGCCGCGGCCTCCGGAAGGATGCCTGCATCGGGCGCGCCGGTAGCCTCGCGCTTCAGAGCCAGGTCGGCGAAAAACAGGTGGTGATTCACGATAATAATGTCGGACTCAAGCGCCCGCCGCCGCATCTCCGTGATGAAGCAGCGACCATAATCCGGGCAGGTTGACCCGAGGCAGGCATCGGTGCGCGCGTCCAGCTTTTGCCACAACGCGCTCGACTCGGGCAGTTCGGAGAGCTCAGACCGGTCGCCGGTTTCGGTCGTCTGCTCCCACTCGGCAATCTGGCGGTACTGGTCGATCTCCTCCAGCCCCGACAAAATCGGCTGGGCGCGCAGGGTGACCAGCTTGTGGCGGCACAGGTAGTTGGCGCGGCCCTTCATGTAGCAGACGCGCAGATCGCCCAGCAGCGTTTCCAGAAAGGGGATGTCGCGGAAAAAGAGCTGGTCCTGCAGGGCCTTGGTGCCGGTGGAGACGATCACCCGCTGGCCGGTGCGCAGGGCGGGCAGCAGGTACGCCAACGTCTTTCCGGTACCGGTGCCGGCTTCGACAATCAGGTGGCGGCGCTCTTCCAGAGCCCGCTCGACGGCTTTGGCCATCTGAAGCTGGCCGGGGCGATATTCATAGGGCAGCGGCGAGCGCGCCAGGATGCCGCCCGGCGCGAAGAACTCATGCAGGGAGGGCAGGGCGCGGGTTGGGTTGTCGGTCGCGGGCATCGGAGCCGGGTGCTCTCCCCATCATAGTGATGCTGCCGGCTTTCAAGTGGGGAGATGGCCGGCGTCCGATGCGGTCGCCGGGAATCAGGCCGGCTGGCTCTCGGCCGTGGTGGGATCGATGACCCTCCTCACCTGCGCAACGCTGTTAGCGGGAAATCCGCCCAGCCGTGCGTGTTCAGGAACCGTTTCTTCGTCCGGCGCGATGTAAATGCAATAGATCTTGTTGTCGGTGACGTAGCTGTGCACCCACTGAATTTGCGGCCCAAGGCTCCGCAGCACGCTGCAGGATTTCTCCGCCACGCCCTGCAACTGCTCAGCCGACATGGAACCTGCGCCCGGAATCTCCCGTTCAATCACGAATTTCGGCATGGAACAACCTCCACACGACAGCGAATTGCAGTAGTTTATCCACAATCCGAAGGGGTTGTGCATAAGAAATCGCTTGCGGCAGCGCTATAGCATTTGCAGGACTTCTGTACCGGCGAGCAGAGCAATACCAACCAGGAGAAGTTCACGGCGCACAAAAGAGGAATACATATCCCCCGAGGCATAGGCGTTAAAATAAGAGAACTCATTCAACACCATTGGAGAACCATAGCGGGTTTGCGCCGACGGGGGGAGTTTTCAAGCCTCTCATTCTTTCGCTTTTCTGCGGTGTGATTGGACTCAGCAGGTTCATCGCTGAAACCGTGATGCAGCGGCGAGCCGAAAAAACAGCATCTTCCAACCTGCAATCGTCTCGAAACACCGAATCCGCGCTCCTGCCAAACCGTATCGGCCGCCGCATTTACAATGAAACGGTGCAGCCCGAAAAGTCTCAGCCCATCATTCTCGCCGAAAACCTGACCAAGGTTTATGCCGCCGGCCGCATCCAGGTCTCCGCGGTGCGCGGGGTTTCGCTTGCCATCGAGCGCGGGGAGTTTGTGGCCATTGTCGGTCCATCCGGCTCCGGCAAGTCCACGCTCTTTTACCTGCTCGGCGGCCTCACCCAGGCCACTGAGGGCCGCGTGGTCATCGACGGGGTGGACTTCGCCACTCTGAGCGACGGTGAGCGCACCAGGCTGCGCAAGCATCGCATCGGGTTCGTCTTCCAGAAGTTCAATTTGCTGTCCACACTCTCGGCCATGGGCAACATCGAGATCGCCTACGATGTAAGCGGGCGCAAGGAACCGCTTGACCGCGCGTATCTCGACCACCTCAGCGACCTCCTGTCAATCCGGGGACGCCTCAAGCATCGGCCGTCCGAGCTGAGCGGCGGCGAGCAGCAGCGTGTGGCGATTGCCCGAGCGCTCATCACCCGGCCGGCTATCGTCCTGGCCGACGAGCCCACAGGCAACCTGGACACGAAGAACTCGGAAGCGGTGCTCGAAATGCTGCTGAAGTCGAATCGCGAATTGGGCCAGACGACGCTAATGATCACGCACAACCCGGAGGCGGCCTCGGTCGCCAGCCGCATTCTGTATATGCGCGACGGGCAGATTGTCCGCGAGGAAGTTGGGTCCAGGTCCGCTCCGGCCAGTTCCATCTCGCACGGTGCGCCGGCCGCGGTTTGACCTCATTTAGGCCGCCCGGTATACTCAATCTTGCAACAAGCGGGAGTAGCTCAGTGGTAGAGCATCGCCTTGCCAAGGCGAGGGTCGCGAGTTCAAATCTCGTCTCCCGCTCCATTCCGCCCTCCGGTGTCAGCCGGGTTGTCCAGGGTGGTTTGGAGCGAATTGAATATTAGGGCAGCCCTGCCAAGGCGCGGTACCCAAGTGGTAAGGGAGAGGTCTGCAAAACCTTTATGCGCCGGTTCGATCCCGGCCCGCGCCTCCAAATTTATCAACAACCTAGGTATGATTGATCCCAAAAGACAAAATACGACTGTAGCGGCTGCTCTTCTGTCGCTCGGTATCGCCGTGTGTTGCATGTTCGTTCATTCGTACAGGTCACTTGATTCATGAAATAAACTGTTGACAACCTTTTGCCGATATGTAGAATCAGAACATTCGCTTGGCAAGTGAGAGCAGAGTTGTCTGCAGCCAAGCAACAGATTTGTACAGCGATGCATAGCGGTTTTTGACAGCTGAGAGAAACGCAAGCCCAACACACAGATAGGCCGACTCAGTCGGCCGCAAGACCTACAGATCGTTTAGCCCTGCTGGTAGGGTGACAGAGAATGAAAAGCCCCCGAGTTCGGGGGCTTTTCATTTTGTAGAGTTGCTTTGGGAGGGGAAGTGAAAGATTACTCCAGTCTTTTTCGTCAACATAAGGATCAGGCACCAGAAACGATTTTCGCTCATTTCTATCCTTTCCGACGTGAGCCAGATTCTCCGGATTTTGATGAGCCTTTCAAGGCGATCGCTCGGGCAACTATCGACGGCTATGACGCCTGGACATTCCAGCAGGAACGGTTTAAGAAGAAACACTCCTATTCGGAAGTGCCCAAACTAAAGAACTACCTGAACTACACCTTCGTTCGGCTGGTCACTCTCGAAAATGAAGCGCCGGGTGAGCATTTCATATCGAGTGACAATGACGAGTGGATCAGCTTCAACACAAGCTTGCAGAATTCCTACGGTGCCGACCTTCTTGCAGTATTCCAGCGCTACAAGGAAAGGCCGGAGCTTGGAAAAACACCGCAAGTCCGTCCTGATTGGGTTTACAAGTACACCTGCCCGCCAACTGATGGCAAGTACAGGAACATTTTTGGCAACAGGGTTCCAAAGATCGCCTGGTACTCAAAGGATAGTCGAGATTATGTGTTTGACATTTCATACCACTTGGACCGGGATGCCTTCGACCACCTTTTTGAACGCGCAAAGGGGCGGGCAGGACTGCCTAATGCGTCGGACGAGGTAATCCGGAACTATTTGCGTGGCGCAATTGAGAACCTAGTCCCAAAGATTGCCAGGAATTACAAAGTGGCTATTCCCGTTTACTACGTCGAGGAGCATCGAATGCAGCTGTTACTTCCATTCATTTCTGCAAGCGATTCGAACGACGTGTCGTGCTTCCTTGTGCAAAGGGACGACGTGAACAAATGCTATGGAATTAAGACGATTTTCGACTTGGACCAAGCATATTTTTCGGCGCGTCTGATCACTCGGCCTGACCGCGACTGGCTTAATCCGTAAAGATCCGTCGGCGCACGGCGGATCGTACAGGTGCGGTAACCCGCATTGAATCCCTTCTGATCTTACGGGAAGACCACCGTGGGCAATTGCCATCCTCTGCCCGACGACGAATCGCTCGAGACGTTGCGTCGCCTCGATCTGGTGTTGCTTGGCAGAATGCCTTAACTGTCCGTCCGACTATTGAATTGTTTGTACGGCGATAGATTGATTCTTTTCTGCCAGCGCAACCCTCTCCGCGGCCACATGCTTTTCGATGATGTCCATGGCCTTGAATTGGTGTTCTTGGGAAGGATGAGCATAACGCAAAACCATTTGGATGCGACTGTGGCCCATCATAGCCGCTAAAGTCACAAGATCAACTCCTGCCTCTACCGCTCGGGTAGCCCAGGTGTGCCGGCAATCATAAAGTACAAAATGGTCCACCCCGCTGTTCTTCAACGCGGCATCGTGGGCGTTGTTGACTCTTGGTACCGGACGATCAGGATCATCCTCGTGCGGAAAGAGGTATTTGCCCTTGCGTGCAGCCGTACGTCTTTCAAGGATGCTCCGCGCTAGAGCATTTTCGATTTAAGTGTTTACATATCCGCATGAGGCAAAGAAGTTTGAACACTCGCTTGGTGTAACGGCATTGAGCAGGTCGCCGATTTCCTTCCATAGGGCGTCGATGGATCGTT
>Ga0181529_10007123_pt1 | contig 11231 bp, 17 predicted proteins | sample PEATcosm2014_Bin_36_FD_119763 | JGI IMG/M metagenome (GOLD analysis project Ga0181529, IMG submission 119763) | Peatland microbial communities from MTU Mesocosm Facility, Houghton, MI, USA - PEATcosm2014_Bin10_30_metaG | ecosystem: Environmental > Terrestrial > Soil > Wetlands > Peat | place... | reverse complement strand
GCGGCAACTGCACGCGTCTTCGAACGCTGAGATCCTGCCCCCGCAGCGGATGCCACTGGTAGTAAATCTTGGCTTTCTCCGGACAATGGGCATTATGTTTTGGTATCGTGAGGAAGCGGCAAGAGTCACTGCGCCCAGGCCATCGGGCACGCCGTCATCCAGCAGGGATACCGCGTTCTCTATCGCGAAGCACACGCCCTGCTGGAAGAACTGGCCGACGCCACACTCGACGGCAAACGCAAGGAGCACATGGAGCTGCTGACCACCGTGCCGTTACTCATCATCGATGACTTAGGAATGCGAAAGCTGCCGCTGACCGCCGCCGAGGAACTGCTGGAAATCATCATGCGCCGCTACGAACGAGCGAGCACGCTTCTCACCTCAAACAGACCTGTGGACGACTGGGGGAAGCTGCTGGGCGACAGCGCCGCTGTCACCGCCATGCTGGACCGCTTGCTGCATCACGGACACGTGCTCAAGTGCGGACCGCGCAGTTGGCGCACCAAAGCCGGCGGTCCGGAGGAAGGCAAATGACAAGAGCAAAGACCAAAGCAAAAGCGATATGGATGCCGGGCAAAGAACGCCCGGCGGCGTCGCGACTCGTGATCCAGAAGCCTCCCACGACGAAGCCTCACCAAAAGAATCTCTGTAGAAACACGAAACCCCCTGCCGGCCAGCCCACCGGGCAAACCGCAGAGGGTCTCGATCACCGATTCCTTCGGAGCCAGCCCCGCGTCATCGGCCCTGGATCACTCCGCAAGGCGCGACCCCGGCGAAGCGATTACAACCTTAACACGCATCAGGAAGGCCTGGAAACCGCCCATAACTGCAACGACTGAAACCGCGCCTTGCAAATGTACCTCGCGGCAATGTAAAACAATCACGTCTCAGGCCATCCAAAGTGGCCGGTTTTGAAGTGACCACAAGTGGCCGGTTTTAAGGTGATCACCGAGGAGTACTGGCGCTGCCTGAGGACCAACAATCCGCTGGAGCGACTGATGCGGGAGATCCGGCGACGAACGAGGGTGGTGGGCGCGTTTCCTGATGGCCAGTCGGCGCTGATGCTGGTCGCTGCGCGGCTACGGCATGTTGCCGCGACTAAGTGGGGTACAAAACGCTACCTGCAGATGGACCGGTTGGCCGAAATCGTGGCCATCGCCTAACCGCTTTGCTGCTGGCCCCCATGGGGGCCAGCAGCAAAACAACCTCAACCCAACAACCTTCCAACATGCTAACGAAGATCGAAAGTGCGAAAGATACTGGACACTACCTTCGAACGAGTACGTTCGAACTTCTTATTGGCGCTGTAGACAGGCTCGCAATACGGGCGGCTGCCGTCCTCAAGTTTGATGTGGATGACAAATGGGCTTTCACGATTCTCTCCTGTTAAGTAATGCCGCTTAGGAGGGAAAGACGCGGGTTTTCCGTGCAAACTGTCGCCGTCCGTATAGCCGAAGCACCAAATGGCTGATTCTAGGGGCGAAGATCTCATCCCCCGCATCATACCGGGGAACGAATTGCGGACAATCGGAAGCTGATCGAGTGCGGTCACTGTCACCAGGCACGTAACTCGTGACGGCTTACGTGTCGAGCTGCTGCTGCGCAGGTAGCACGGGCACACAGCGCTATGCCAGTTCATGGCCCTTTATATCCCTAAATCCCTAATCAACGCTTGGCTGGAGAAAGCTTCTCCCTCTCCGGCACCCGCTTCCCCGCTATAGACGGAGGCAAAGACCTCTTCCATCCATCCCTCTTTGTAGAGCTCATCGAGCGAGGCCAGGCCAAAGGTATCGAGGAACAACTGGGTGGTCCGCCAGATCCTCTCCCGCCGCGGGCCCAGGCGCGGTGAGCGCGCGATCAGCTTCCGATTCCGCAGAGTCTGGACCGTTCCCGCGCTCTCTATGCCTCGGATCGCGTTGATGTCGCCTGTGCTCACCGGCTGCTTCAATGCCACAATCGCCAGCGTCTCGAGCGCCTGCGAGGTGATGGGTTTCGCCTTTCGCTCAGGAAGCAGGCGGCCGATCAGATCGGCGAATTGGGGCTTGGTCTCGATGCGGACGCCGTGCGGCCGACGCCTAAGCTGGATTCCCCGGTCGGCGCCCAGCAGATCGGCATCGAATTCCTGGAGCGCCGCGTCCACCTCGTCTTCACCCACGCCAAGGCACTGGGCCAGAGCCTGGATGCTCACCGCGTGGTCTGAGGCAACGAGCAACGCCTCGATCTTCGGCTTCAGTTCCCATATTTCTTCCACTGGCTCCTCCTTTAGAGTCCCAGCTTGCCCGCCGCAGCCTGCCGGTCCTTCTGATCCTCGCGGGCATAGCGGTGGACCATGGCGATTGACTTGTGCCCGGTTTGCTTCATGATTTGAAGGTCCGTGGCGCCGTTCGCGGAGGCTTCGGTCACGAAACCAGCCCGGAGCGAGTGGCCTCCATAGGACTCCGGAGTCGCGAGCTTGGCCCGCCGAACCAGCCGTTTCACAATCCGCCCGATCGAATCCTTGTCCAGCGCCTCGCCGACGTTGCCGTGCTGACCAACTCGGCGAAACACGTACCCGCTCTTCACAGAGGAGATCTTCAACCAGTTTTCGAGCGCCATGACCGGACAGGTCAGATCGTGAACCCCCAATAGAATCTCCACTTCCCTTCCCTGCCCCTCCTGGTCGGTCTTCGAACGGGGGATGGCGAGGGTGATGCCTTTGCGGTGCCAGGTCACATGTTCCGCCCGCAAGGCCGCGAGCTCAGAGCGCCGCAGGCTCCCGGCGAATCCGATCAGCAGAAGCGCCTTGTCGCGCGCGGCGGCGATCGGACCATCGAGCGCGCCCAGGAGCTTGACGATGCGGTCTCTGGTCAACGGCTTCTTCCTGGTTTGAGCGACGCCGAGGGTGCGGCGGATACCGTGCAGGGTATCGGCGACCAGCCGATGGTTCATGGTGGCCGGAGAATCGAGGCCCTTTTCCTTGTGGGCGGCGTTGATCGAGGTCAGCCGCCGGGTGATCGTGGCCGCCTTGCGCGGCTTCTCCCCTTCGGGCGGCTTAGCGAGCGAGGTGAGGTAGAGGGCCACCGTCGAGGGCGTGGCTGGGAGCGAGGCCAGCCCGTTCTGGTCGCACCAGGCGGCAAAGTGCCGCCAGTCGGAGTCATAGGCACGGTGGGTGGCGGCAGCCTTGGCCGCATCCATATATATTTGGGCGGCCTGGGCGGTCTCATATAAAGGATCGTCGGCGGGCAGATCCGGAAGCCTGAGCGCCGCCTCGGTGCCGGGCGCAATCCTGGCCAGGCCGAGATCGCCGGACGCCGGGGGTAGGATCTCAGGTTCCCTTTCCGGGGCGCTGGCTGGGGTTTCCGGCATGGGCAACAGGTTCTCCTAGAAACGACCGCAAAAAGGGCCGTTTTGGGCAGTATACGCTATAACGCCTGAGAATAGCATATTATCAGGCGTTAGTTTTGGCTTTTATTTTGCGCGAACGCGCATTCACGTATAGACGATGGTATATTGCTTTCATGCCAGCTAAGCCCCGATGGCACGCCGATCTCAACAATATCCGCACCTCCATCGCTGCCCTGCCCTCCCCTTTTCTCGACCGGCCGGCCATCGAGAAGCTCTTCGGCGTCAAGCGCCGCCAAGCCAACAACCTGATGCGCGGGCTGGGCGGCTACAGGATCGGCCACGCTGCCGTCGTCGGCCGCGAAGACTTGCTTCTCAAGCTCGACCAGATGGCGGGGCCGCGCGGATACCTGGCCCAGATCGAGCGCAAGTCCCGGGTCGTAGAAACCCTCGACGCCCTCCGGAGTGAGGCGCGCCCGCGGCGGGTCTCTCCTCCCCCACCTCGCCGCACCAGCTCCGCTCTTCCGGCCGGCACCCGCATCTCGGCCCCAGGGGAGCTGACGATCTCCTTCACATCGCCCGAAGACCTGCTCGGGCGGGTGATGGGCCTGGCCCAGTCCGCCGCGGGAGACTTTGCCACCTTTGCCGCAGCACTTACCCAGGAGACTGATCGAGGCCCGGCCCAGGCGCCGCAAGGATTCAAGGAGCCGTAATGGCCGAGGAGAACTCCGCCCAACTCGGCATCTCCCTTCCCCGCTATGACGGTCCCTTTGACCTGCTCTTGGCTCTCATCCGGCGCCACGAGTATCCGATCGACGCGCTTCCGGTCCTCGAGATCACCAGTCAGTTTCTGGCCTATGTAAGAGCGACCCGGGATCTCGATGCCGAGCTGGGTGGGGAGTTCGTCGAAGTCGCCTCCTGGCTGGTGCTGCTCAAATCACGGAGCCTGCTTCCGGCCGGGAATGACGGAGGCCCAACTCCGCGTGAAGAACTGCGGCGCGCCGTTCTCGACCATGAAACCCTTCGAGCTGCCACCGAGTTTCTGCGTGATCGAGGAGGGAGAGCACGGCCAGGGAGCGCCGGTGCCCCGGCTGGGCGCGGCGAGGCGGTGCTGGAACTTGCGGACGACCAGGTCCCTACAGTCAAGGACGTACTTGAAGCCGCGGGCCGAGCATTGGAGGCTGCCCGCGCCGCCCGGTCGTTTGAAGGGACAGAGGCGGACAATGTGACCGTTGAGGAACTGGTGCGCTGGATCGTTGTGAGACTTGCCTCGATCCCGGTGCGCGCCGCTGTTTCAACCGAAGAGTGGTTCCGGGTTCAGCCTAGCGACGGAGCGCGTGCAGCCCTGTTCTTGGCGCTCCTAGAACTCGCCCGCAAAGGCATCCTTTTGCTGCATCAGGAGGAGGAATTTGCTCCGATTCGCACAAAGTCCATCCACGAGATACCCGTATACCCCGATATCGAATCCCTGTTGTACGAAACCACGTAAGTCATAGCAGGCTGAGGCGAGAGAGCAGACTTCTTTTGCGGAATAGCGTACGGACAGCTAACGATTGGAGGCCGGTAGGTACAGCCCGTAACCAACTTGCTCAAGCCTGACTTTTCACCTTGAGAGCGGGCCAGAGCGGGGTTTTGCTCCCTGGCCTCCTGGTAGAAGGAGCGGCAAGATGAAGCTGTGCCCCTTCAGGCGTGGAGATGAGGAGCGCTCGGGAGGTGGTCGGCTGGGATGGCCCCGGCACGGCGTTCCCCTGCCAGGGGCCCAAGCGCGGCTTCGAGATACCCGTGAGTTCCCTTCCCTGCGGACGCCTCCGCCAGCGATGCCCGACCCATGCGACGGAAATCAGAGAGTCCTCCCTACTGACGCTCTCGAAGCCGTGCCTCCTAAAGAGCTCTTTATGCGCCGGTGTGGAGCTCAGCAAAGGCGGATGCCGACAACGCAATGATCGCGAGGCATGCGGAGATTGCCCCAGATTGGTAGCGATTGCGCGCCTGAGCCTAATGAATCACGGGATCAGTGCGTGCGGTGCCAGGGTTCCTGCTTTTCCAGCCTGGGCATCCGCCGGATCATAATATTCTTGAACAAGGGCACGGTGAAGGCGGTCTCGCCATGGCGCTGGCTCCAAACCATGCCCGTGTTGGTCAGCTGCTGTCGCACCGCGTAATTAGTGGCGTTAGTGCAAACGCCAGTAATCGGCGTAATTGTACTAATATGGAGCCGCGCAGGCGGTCTGCCCTAAGGCGAGGCTGTGTGGATGCGTAGCGCAGATCGAGCACGAGTCCCGGGTCATCGGGACCTTGGGGCCCCGGAGTGCAGCTCCCCCGCGGCGGTCTCTCCCTCACCGCCCCGCCGCCCCAGCTCCCTCTTACAGGCCGGCATCCGCATCAAGGCCCAAGGGGCTGACGATTCCTCACATTGGCCGAAGACCTGCTGGAGCAGGTGATGGGGCTGGCCAGTCCGCAGCGGGAGACTTTGCCGCCTTCGCCGCGGGACTCACTTGGGAGGCTGATCGATGCCCGGCCTGGGAGCCAACCCAAGTGTCCAGGGAGCCGCAATGGTTGAGGAGAAGTCCGCCCAAGTAGGCATTTCCTTCCCCGGCGCGACGGGCCCTTCGACCTACTCCTGACTTTCATCCGGCACCAAGAGTATCCGATGAACGGGCCGCCCGTCCTTGGGTCACCGGTCAGCTCCTGGCCTATGTAGAGAACGCCTGAGATCTGATGCCGAGCTGGGCGAGGAGTTCGTGGGAGTATGCTCCTGGCTGGTCCTGCTCAATTCGCGCAGCCTGCTTCCGGCCCGGAGTTTCGAAGGCGCAACTCTGTGCGATGAGCTGGTGCGCGCTGCGGGGCGGTGCTGAAGTTGGCGGGCGGCTAGGCCCCCACAGTCCACGGTTCAAGACGCAGTCTAGGCCGCGTGCGCATCCCGGTCGTTTGAAGAGGCAGAGGCGACAGCGTCACCGTCGAGGGCTTGGTTCGCTGGATAGGTGTGAGGCTTGCCTCAATCCCGCCCCGCTCCGCTGTCTCAACCGAGGAGTGGTGCCGGGTTCAGCCATGCGACGGAGCTCGCGCCGCCCTGTTCTTGGCGCTGCTCGAACTAGCCCGCGAAGGCATCGTTTTGGTGCATCAAGACGAGTATTTTGCGGCCATTCGTATTAAGTCCATCCACGAGATACTCGGGTACCTCGATATCGAGGCCTTCTTGTCCGAGGCCGCCGCAGGCTGATACAGAGGCCTGTGTTTCTTCACGGAATGGCGTATGTCCAGCTCGCCGTTGCCGTTGCGCATCAACCACCTGTTGACCCATTCCATGACCTGCATTTTGTGCGATTTGCGATCCTGTAGGTTTGCGGGTCTTGGGTTGATCAGGTTTGGTCAAGGAGGTTAGGTGCTTCTGAAACAGGGAAGGCCGCCTGTTCAAATTGGCGGTATAGCTCTGCCCGTTGAACTTCCCGGTGGCGAAGGGTGCGCTCCAGATTCACAGTTCCCTCCCCTGCCATGGCAGCTTGACCGTACTCGCGGAGATTGGCGGCCTGCGCTAGATAGAGAGCGATCAGCTCATCGATGATGTCGTCGATTTGCGCCGTACGTGTCACATGGCTCATTGATACTCCAGTGCTGGAAATGAGGAGGATGGCGTTTACGGTGGAGGAGCGAGCAGGCTGCCTCCTGAAGTATAGGGCTTCGGCATCGAGCGGAAGCCTTTTGCCGCTTCTGCGGTTGTTGCTGCTGACGTCCGGCATCCACGCGGCCTTGCCCAAGACCCAATCCTCGATTCGTCGGGAGATTGAGATTCACTTGCAACAGGTGGACCAGGCCGCGGGAGGCCCTGAGGAAGACGGTGAGTGGTATTGAAGGCATCAGGGGTACCTACATGGTTAACCGTGAGGCCCTGGGGAGGTTTACGGGCAGTCGACATTGGCACAGGATTTCCTTGTCCTCGCCAGGGTGCTGCAGTAAGAAGCTGAGCGCCGGCCTTGTCTGGGCTACCTGAAGTTGGTTATGGCAGGCCTGGCATCCCTCGTAATGCGCTGGCGGTTAGTTGGTACGGCACCACCGGGAAGGGGCCCAGCGAGATTTTGGTGGCCCTCTACTTGCGGCTCTGGCGCTCCAGGGCGGCCGAGTAGGCATTCGGAGCCTTCGGGACCAGCGGGGCAGTGTGCCATAGGGTCGTCGGCGGTCAGGTTTTCAGGCGGGTTGCGGCCCCTGAACGCCGCTATATGCGGATCTGAGGCAGCCTGCTGATACCAAGCTTTGGCCTTTTGGAGCCAACTCCAGTTGAGCCGAAGAAGAATGTTGGCCCATTGGCGAGCCCGTGGCTACGCAATTGAGGAGACGCGACAAGGCCGCACCCAAAAACTACGTGCTCATTCCGCGAAAAAACTGCCATGGAATCAGGGGGGCCAGTTCCCTTTCCAGGGCGTTATCCTCGGTTCTGGGAGCTTCCCGATAGAATTGGACCACTTTGGGGGACCTCCTTCAGGAGCGCGGGCGTGCACTTCTGGCTCCACGGATCGTCTGCCGCGCACAGGAAAACGTCGGGGAGCGGGGCAAAGAGCTGGAGCGGCTGCGGTGTCGCCACGCCCGCCTATAGGAGCTAACGTGTTTATTACGAATGAGATACTGCAACGCATCAACGTAACACTGTTTCAACGTGTGACCGTTATAGCGTTACACGTTATAACGCTTCCAACGTGGCACCGTGTTCCTGTGTTAGCGTCTTGGCGTGATAACGCTTTAACGTCTCACCGTTTCACGGTGTTACCTCTCCACGGCATGACGCTTATGCGTTTGTAGCGTTCTACTGTGATACCGGTATGCGTTTTCACCCTTACAGCGTGTCACCCTAGAACGCTACAACGCTCCTACGTTTCTACCGTTACACCCTTCTGCGTTGCTACGTTATCACCGCATGACAGCACCAACTCTTCACCTTTTTACGCTTCCAACGTGTTACGGTTGTACGTACTTGCGCTGTCACGTCTTCACCGCACCAACCCACCAACGCGCAACCGCGTCAACGCATCAGCGTTATACTCTCTTGAGTCGTCACGTTTTTGCCGTGGTAACGTGGCACGTTTCTACCGTTTTGAGGTATATTGAAACTGCGCGGGAAGCTCCGCGAGGAGTAGCCATGAACATTTGCGTAATCGCCCGCAAGGGAGGGGTAGGGAAGAGCACCGCCTCTCTTTTGATTGCCGAAGCACTCCGTCAAACCGGCAAACGTGTGGCCATTCACGACTGGGACGACCAAGGAACCAGCTCGCGCAGTTCAAAGATCGCCGGCAGGGAACTGGCAGAAACAAATAAGCAATACGACTTTATCCTTTACGACACCCCGCCGAACCTCGCCCACTTGAGCACCACGACGGCACTCCGCCACGCCAACGTCGTTCTTGTAATGACAACCCCCAACGCGGCAGATCTGTGGGAAGCAAAGGACGCAGCCGACTTCGCCATCCAAGCCAATCCGAAAGCAATCACCCGAGTCCTCATCAACAAAGTGAAAAAGGGAACTCTCGTAGCTCGGACGCTCGAGGAGGCTTTCGAAGTCCTTCAAATCCCCATCCCTGCATTAACCAACCAACTCCAGGACCGTCAGGTCTTCGCACATTTTCTCACCGGTGGCTGGGCCTGCCTCGATGTGCCCGCACAACTCCAGGTCGCTAACCTCGTATCCGAAATCCTCACCCTCGGCTACCAACCGACCACCGGTCCCCAAAATCAAAACCAGGAATATGCAGAGGTATAACGTGGCCACCATTCGAAAATTCGACCCGCTTCAAGGACTCAAAGATCAGGTTGCAGCCGCTCCTCAACCGCATACTCCAGTGAACTCGCAACCAGACGCCCCTCCGCCTCCAGTCATTGAGCATCCCGCGCCCGAGGTTTCCTCCATACCAGCAACACGTCCAGAAACCAACGCTGGCGCCGCTCAACCGACTCCTATTTCCCATAGAGTCACCGCCCCAGCGGCCCCGGCTCGCCCCTCCAAAACCGCCGTAAAAGCCCGGAAGATCAATGTCTATATCGATCCCGCCGAACAGGAAAAGCTCAGTGAGCTCGACATCTTTCTCCGCACCCAACACGCTATCCGGCCTAGCGAAAGTCACATCATGCGCGCGGCTCTGGTTCTACTCAAATCCAATTCCGACTTCGTCGATGTAATCAAGACGCTCCGCGAGCAAGATCCAAGACGAAACCGCTAACGCCCAGCACCACAAACAACGGAAGAGCCTGGACTCTCACCCGCTACGGCGCAGCGGAGAATTCATCGGCTCAACCTGAGCGGTGCCAGCCGGCCGAATCTATTCAGCCAACAGGGAAGGGAAGTACGCGCAATCGCCTTTTTCCACAGTTGCGCCTCTCCAAATCTCACATTGCAATAAATCTGCAAATAATATCGAACCTGCGTTGTACGCCCTATCCCCACCCTCTCATTCCATGACACTTATGGCTCCCGTACGACTGGAGTTCGATATCCTCGCTCACTTCAACCTCCGCATATAGAACCTGCGTTGTACGAATAATTCCAATTCGCTGATTCAATAGACGTTATATCAACCCGTACAACTGAGGTTAGATATTCATCCCCTAACGCCTCAGGCCCATATCGAACCTGCGTTGTACACCCATCTCTAAATCGCAGATTCAACGTCCCTTCTCTCCACCCTTACAACTGAGGTTCGACATCTTCCCCCTCTGTCGCGCTCGTTGTCGAACCCGTGTTGTACGATACGAGCTATCTACCTCATTCTGCGCATATTACGAGCATTGCAAACCATCTTTCGCCTCAGGTCCCTCGCCCCCAGCTACCTCGTACTCTATTGGCGGTCATGGCTCTATAGCATTGATTCTACTTACCTTCCACGCCACCATCGCCACCCTCTGGACGACCCCACTCTAGAGCTGCTGCCAGCAAACCTCGCAAATATTCCCGATGAAGACGTTCCATTTCATGACGGCTGTGTGGTAGCCCGCCCCGGCAGCGCTCTGCACAACATCTGCAGCACCCGCACTTTCACGGCGTCGGCTCCCATTGGCCCGTCCTCTTCCGTGGCTGCTCTATATCCTGGAGATCTCCACATCTATCTACTTTCTTATGTGCGCTATACACTCGCTGAGCCCACCAAGCCCGCATACTGCCGGGCTACAATGATCTCGAACCCCAGTTGTACCAACGTCGAACTCCCGTTGTAAGAAACCTCGAATCCCTGTTGTACGGATCGCGAACCCCAGTTGTAGCCTCTTCGAACCGCCGTTGTACCGTCCTCGAACCCCTGTTGTAAAAACCTCGAACCGGGGTTGTACAAAACCGCCTCTATCGCCTTTATTTACTATCGATTGCAATCTCCTATGTGCTTTTATTTGTTTTACTCTTGTCTCTATGAATTACTTCCTTCATCATCATCAACAGGCACAACATGTCCAGCTCATCGCCCGTCGTCACCTCTCAATCCGATATCCTCCCGTTTGCTGATGTTGATTCCATTCGTTTCGAACGGAACCTTCTTCAAATCGGCTTTTTCGGCGCTGACGAAAAACGCAAGGGTACTCCCCTTACCAAGCGCCGCATCGAGACAACCATCAACCGTGACGGCAAACGCATTGTGGCCGCCATAGAGTTTGAAGGCACACGCGGACTACCGTCAACTGCGGACAGGGACAAGTTCATGGCCTTCCTGAAGATCGCCGATGAACAGCGTCTCCGCTTCGGTTGCATTACTAATCCGATCCGCTTCACGGCCTATCGCCTGCTCAAGGAACTTGGCATTGCGACCGCGGGCTCTAACTACGAGGACATCAAAGAGTGGGGCGAGCGTATGGCGGTCACTACGATCACCTCCAGGCAGGTAATCTTCTTTGCTCGGACAAAACGCTACGCCGACAAACTGATCCACGTGTTTGAAACATTC
>Ga0181529_10007122_pt1 | contig 11234 bp, 13 predicted proteins | sample PEATcosm2014_Bin_36_FD_119763 | JGI IMG/M metagenome (GOLD analysis project Ga0181529, IMG submission 119763) | Peatland microbial communities from MTU Mesocosm Facility, Houghton, MI, USA - PEATcosm2014_Bin10_30_metaG | ecosystem: Environmental > Terrestrial > Soil > Wetlands > Peat | place... | reverse complement strand
CTCGCCTTGATCGTAGGCGAAAAGAAATTTACGGCGCAGATCATCGCCAAGGGGTTTTCCCATGTCTTTGTCCGCCGCAGAGTCTCGCCAAAGCAAGTCTACACTATTTTGGAAAATGCTCTACACCCACGGCATCAACCGCTTTCCACGCTTCGTGGCCACCATCCGCAATGGCTGCGTCGATGTGCAGGCCGAGCCCCGCAAGTTGGCGGGCTTTGGCGCGCTGGAGCGCTGGGATGGATGCAAAGGCCCCGGCAATTTGAACGCCTGGGCCTCAATGGAGCGCGCCATGGAACTGAGCCGCGCGCACGGGCTGGGCTGCGTAGCCCTGGGCAACACCAGCCACTGGATGCGCGGAGGCACCTACGGCTGGCAGGCTGCCGGGGCGGGGATGATCGGCATCTGCTGGACCAACACCATGCCCAATCTGCCCGCCTGGGGCGGCATCGATCCGTGCCTGGGCAACAATCCGCTGGTGATGGCCGTGCCGCGCGCCGGAGGGCATGTGGTGCTGGACATGGCCATGTCGCAGTTTTCCTATGGCGCGCTGGAGAGCTACCGCAAGCGCGGCGAGCTGCTGCCGGTGGACGGAGGCTTTGACGCGACGGGCAACCTGACGCGCGATCCCGCGGCGATCGAGCAGACCTTCCGGCCGGTGCCCATCGGCTACTGGAAAGGCTCCGGGCTCTCTATGGTCCTGGACATGATCGCCGCCATGACCTCGCTGGGCAAGGCGACGCACGAGCTTTCCACCGATTTTCTTCAGGAGGCGGGTCTGTCGCAGGTGTTTCTGGCGATCAACCCGGCAGCGCTTGGGGACGCGGCGCGCACCGCGCAGATCGCCGAGGAGATTGTGGCTTCCGTGCGCGCATCCCGGCCCGCGCAGGAGGGCAAGACGGTGCGCTATCCCGGCGAGCAGACGCTGCGGGTGCGCGCGGAGAATATGCGGCTCGGGCTGCCGGTCGAGCCGGCGGTGTGGGAGGCGATCCTGGGGGCGTGAGCCGGGTCTGTCAACCGGGATTCTGCTTCCTGCGCAGGCCCCAATTTCATGGTAAATGTATTATGTTTATTTGACTTGGACGGATCAGTGTGGATTTGAAGAAGAAGTAGGGCTCTTGACGAAATGTTGAAGTGTAGTAGCATGGTTTCGCGGCGAAAGCCGCTATTAGACCTGTAGCTCAGTTGGATAGAGCGCCGGATTCTGAATCCGGGACTGCGGGGGTCCGAGTCCCCCCAGGTATCGTGAGACGCCGTATCCAGATGGGTGCGGCGTTTCCAATTTGCACATCTTTTTGTGCATAATCTTCGATTTCGCCAAACTTTCCCTCTTGACAATCATAAGAATCATTCTTGCATTTTTCCGGTAGTCGGGGTATATTATAAACAATCCGTCACAAGGCGGAGGTGGATGACCGTAATGGTCAGCGTGAAAAGCCAAGACCTCGGTCTTGGCGTTTTCATTTATGCGATATAGATCTTTCCATATCCGGCAACTTGCGAGTTTGCGAATCGGCGGTTGTACTTGCTTTCGAGGGCGTCTGCAACTTCCCTTGTAAATCCAGAAGTTGGCCGGACAATACCACGATCCTCCAGCATTCTCATTTTCGCCGGATATGCAAGAAGATCTGCGAATTGAAGACCGGGGATATTCGCAAGCTTGGATTTGATCTTGATCTCTCGGCTCGAAAGCGTTCGCTGAAAAAAAGATGATGGTTTATAGCTGGTTCCGCCAGCATAGATTTCACGATATGCAGCTTTTAACTGCGTATCCTCCCTCTCGCCTCTCGCTTCTGCAAGGACATCTCCATCCTGACGTGAAAAGCTCAGCCAACCGCAATATCGCTCCATCATGGTTAGCAGTCCAATGTGATACGGCTGGGACTCGGGTAAGCCATAGTAGTGGTTAGAGCAGCCAAGCTTGTCGATGAGTACAATAAACGCTCTGAATTTAGACTCGTTAACCAGCCTCAAGAAGTCCGCACAAAAGGCATCATTGTTCTCCTTACTGAGAAGGACATTAAAGGCCCCTACCCTTCTCTTGATCTCTTCACGATGCAGGATCACCGGGTCATCCATCTCGTCACCGAAGTGCGTCTTCTTCAAGGCCTCGATGGTTGGATTGAAGACTTCTCGGCAATAGTCAAATTCAAACGAGCATCCAAATAGGCCCAAGTAACGCTTGTCCCATTGGGACGCTTTTACGCCCTTAACGGTATGGTCTCCGGATTCATCAACATAAAGCCTCTGCTTGCTCATAGATTCTCGCTATACGCGCCCGCCACCCTTGAAGGCGCAGGAGTCATGTGGTAAGTCTAGAACCCCATGACGTTGTAGCCGCAGTCGACATACATGATCTCGCCGGTGATGGCGCTGGAGAGGTCGCTGGCCAAAAACAGCGCCGCGCCGCCCACTTCGAGCTGATCGACGTTGCGGTGCAGGGGGGCGCGTTCGGCGTGGGATCGTATCATTTCGCTGAGATCCCCGACCCCGCGCGCGGCCAGAGTCTTGATGGGGCCGGCGGAGATGGCGTTGACGCGGATGTTGCGCGGGCCGAGGGTCGAGGCTAGGTAGCGGACGGTGGATTCCAGGCCAGCCTTGGCCACGGCCATCACGTTGTAGTGAGGGACGACCTTCTCGGCGGCGTAAAAGCTGAGCGTCAGGATGCTGCCGCCCTCGGTCATCAGCGGCGCGGCGGCGCGGCTGACGGCGATCAGCGAGTAGACGCTGACGTCCATGGCGATGCGGAAGCCCTCGCGGCTGGTATTGAGGAAGTCGCCGCGCAGTTCGTTGGCGGGGGCGAAGGCCACGGCGTGGACCAGGATGTCGAGCTTGCCGTATTTCTGCCCCAGGGCGGCGAAGAGGGTGTCGATCTGCTCGTCGCTGGAGACGTCGCACTGGAACCCGGAGGCGCCGGGCAACTCGGCGATCAGGTCCTCGGCTTCAAGTCTCATGCGCTCGTTCTGGTAGCAGATGGCCAGGGTAGCGCCGGCTTCGTGGAGTTTCTGGGCGATGCCCCAGGCAATGGAGCGCTTATTGGCCAGCCCGAAGACCACAGCCGTCTTACCTGCCAGATTGATCATGCTTGCTTTCTTCCTCCATGGTCCCGATTCAAGGGGATGACGGACCATACAACTCCTAGAATATCAGCAGTCAAGAGAATATCAGCCGCCAAGATCGACCAGTTCGACCGGGCCGGTGGGGCGGCCGAGGAAGCGGGAGCCGAGGCGCTCGAACTTTTCCACCGAATCGGTGGCGAAGCAGCGGACCTGCAGGGGGGGTGGGTTCTCTCCCACCCATTCCACAGAAGTCGCGGAATGGATGGGGCACTCGGCTTCTTCTTGGGCTGAGAGAGCGGCGCGGCCGTTGAACAGACGGACGGCGGCATCGGCGGCGGCTTCGGCGGAGTCGATAACCCGCATTCCGGCGGGGACCGCCTTTTCCAGCAGCGGGCGCAGCAGCGGGTAGTGGGTGCAGCCCAGGACCAGGGAATCAGGTTTGAGGCCCTCAAAGGCGGCTTCGGCGGTCAGTTCGGCCAGATAGATGCGGATGACCTCGGCGGTGACCGCCACTTGCGGTGGAACAGATTCGGCTTGCGCCGCAAAGGCGTCGCTGGCGCACAAGGCAATGGTCGAACGATCGGTCCAGCCCTCCTCGACCAGGGGGACGAGCAGCGGACAGGCTTTTTCGAGGGCGCGCAGTCCCAGGGCGCGGCAGGCGGCGGCGTAAGCATGGCTCTGCACGGTGGCGTCGGTGGCGATGACCAGCACGTCGCCGGTGCGGGAAGCGGCGCGGGCGGCCGAGGCACCCGGCTCAATCACCCCCAGCACGGGGACGGGCACGGCGTCTTGAATGGCGTCTAGGGCTAGAGCGCTAGCCGTGTTGCAGGCGATCACCAGGAACTCTGCGCCTTGCTCCTGGACCAGGAAGCGGGCGCTTTGCGCGGCATAGCGGGCGATGGTGCGGCGCGACTTGGAGCCGTAAGGCAGGCGGGCCGTGTCGCCCAGGAAGGCGAACTGGGCGCGAGGCAGCCGGGCCATCAACGCGCGTAGCACGGTGAGGCCGCCGAAGCCGGAATCGAAAACACCGATGGTGGGGGTCATGCAGATGGTCTCTTTTGTTTCAGCCTACGGTCCCATTCGGCAAGAACGACGGAATATCGGCAGAGTTCTTTGAAAACGCTCGTGGCGTATAGATTACGGGTTCCGGCTCTGGAAAAGGCGTCTTCAACGCTGTTCTCAACGATGCGGTAGGCTTGCAGCATTCTCCGCACTGGCGGTGCGTCTTCACGCCAGAAAGCGTTGCGAAGTTCGCTCAGAACGCCTTCGACCGTGCCGGAATGAATATAGGGATCGGTACCGTCCAGATCGCTCATCGACTTTTGCAGCCGCCGGGGCGTGGACTCCCAAATGAACCAGGTGTGGCGTTTGGGATACAGCTTGGCCCAGGTAATGGTCATGCCCAGTTCCAAAGGCATGTTGAAGCGGGGGGTGGCAGGAGGCGCCGCGCTCATCTCAACACGCGAGAGGTCATGAATGGAGTAGCGGCAGCTTTTGATCCGATCAAGAATCCTGTTTAGCCTGCGTTCTCCGCCTGGGATCTCAGAGGCGAGATGGGGGACGAGATCGAGTTGGTAAAGTCCGACAATATATGCAATGTATAAGCTGCGGAATTCCTCATCGTACGGAATGTTGAGAAAGACAGCATTGAGATCAATCGGCGGCTGAGGCATTCTTGGGCATCTCTTGCGGATCGGCTTTGATCTTGGCGCGGGTTTGGTCTTCGGCGTCCACACGCCTCCAAGCCTCCTCCGCCCAGGCGAACAACTCCTTCTGGCGCGTCTTGGGGATGCGCAGAGACCTCGCCATCTTCTCAAAGGTGGGGGGCGGGGTCGAGATGCGAATCGGCTTTGGCATGGCTGCTTCCTCATGATACTGCGAAGCCAAGGGAAATGAAACTACAGCTGTCTGCCTCGATACTCATCGTACTTACGGCTGCGCTACCTCGGCAGGAGCGGCATCCGCGGCCAGATAGGTGCGGGTCAGGTCGGCGTGCCCGGCCAGGGTGGCGCGCTGCTGGCCGTCCACCAGGAAGCGCACCTGGGTGACGCGGGGCAAGTTGGCGTGCAGGGTGCCGCAGATGGAGAGCACAGTAAGCGTCTCGGTCTCCAGGCCCGAGGGGTGGTTGGCGACAAAGGCGCCGGTGAGGTTGATAACTGCCAGTTGGGGCCCGGTCTGCGCCTGTTCTCTTGAAGCGGATGCCGCGGATGGGGCGTGCGCAGCCTCGGGGCTGGTCGCGCCCGGCGTGGCCGGCAGCAGAAAGACCTGGGCAATCGAGGCGCCGCCGCCGGGAACCGGGTGGGTGGAATTGGAGGCGGCGTAGAGGTCCAGGAGCTTGCCCAGGATGGCGCGCGCGCGTGCGCCGGGGTCCTTGGGCAGCGGCAGGGAGTGGACCTGCGGGAGCAGGGAGTTGAAGGCGTCATTGGCCACCAGCAGCGTGGCTTGTTCGGCGGGCGCAACCTCGGGGGCTTGGGTGGGGGATGTGTCCTGGCCCGCGATGAGGCGCTGGTGGGCGCGCTCGCGCAACTGCCATAGCACGATGCCCATGGCCAGCGAGGCTAGCAGCAGAACGACCAAGATAATCTTCTGGTGGCGGGGGATCATGGTCTTTGCGCCTCGGAGCGCCATTCCAGCATGGCCGCGGCCAGCACCCCGGCCACGCGCGCCTGGTACTCCGGATTGTCGAGCGCGGCGGTGGTCTTATGGTCGGGGGTACGCTCGGGTGCGATCTCGACAGCCAGCGCGGGGCAAGCCATGCTGTCCACGGCGAGCAATGACGTGCGGCCCAGGGTGACGTTCATGCCGGCGCGGAGCAGGGCCGAGTTGAGCACCCCGGCAAGGGCCAGGCTGCGGGTGACCCAGGCTGCCTGCGCGGTCTTCCAGGCAACGAAACGCCCTGGGGGAGCCGGGGGCAGCGAGGAGACGAAAAGGTGCACGCCGGAGCCGACATCGGAGGCGTGAATGCTGAGGCAGGCCTGGGCATTGGCCCGATTGGCGATCTCTGCGCGGCGGTCGAGGTCGATGGCGGCGTCGGCTTCGCGGGTGGTGATCACTTGGATGCCGCGGGCCGCGAGCAGGGAACGCAGGCGAACGCTCAAGGCGAGGGTAAGGGCCTTTTCCGGCTGCCCGTTGGCCAGCCGGCCGCCGGCGTCGTCGCCGCCGTGCGCGGCATCGAGGACGACCACGAAGCGGGGGGCAGGGGCCTGCGCGGCGGCGGTATGCGAGGGAGTTGCCAAGACCAGACATGCCCCGGCGCATAGGCATGCTCTGAGAGCGCGGTGAGCGGCTGCGGAGAAGGGGCGAGTTTCGTGCCTAGCCGGCAAAACCTGTACCTCAGGGGCAAGAAACAACTTCAGCTTGCGGCTCTTTGCGGTAAAGCTGAAGTCGTGTTCTGCCACCAGTTTCAGCATTTGCAGAAAGTTCCTAGAGCGTCCATTCGCGATGCTCCTGGATTGCGGAATGCATGGCATCGGGGGCAAGGTCCAGCTCGCCAGGCCAAGCGACAGCGCCATAATCCAGCGTTGCCTGCGCAAATAGTGACGGATCGGCCAGCTTTGCGAAAACCCCAGCCTGCGGCGAATGCACCATGCGAGACATATCCACGAAGCCCGTGAGCCCATCGGCGAAGGCGACCCGCAGCCGGAACCCGGGAAGAGCCTCGACGGCCGTCACGCGCCATGGCGACCGAGGGACAATCTCCTCGGTTAAGGAAGTGGAAGAATCTTCAGTGGCGATTGATTCTGCACGCATAGCTCCCAATCCTTCCTGAGTTCATCGCGATGGATTTGCGCCCATTCCAGCACGAGTGCCATTGCACGGCTGTGCAATGCTCCGCGGATGACCTCGAATGTCTCGATGGCGATCAACGCCTCAAATTCAGCATACAACGCGTGAAAATGAGGCGGAACGTGGTCGCCAAAATACATCTAAATCAAGATTCCGTAAAACCTGCTGATCGTCGGCATTGGTTTCCTCGGTTTCTCGCCCTCTACGCCGGGATGAAATTGATCCTGAATCCATGCTTAGTCCAGCGCATAGATGGTCAAACCGCTGAGCAGCTTGGGGAAAAAGTCGGTGGATTTCTGCGGCATCACGTCGCCGGCAAAAGCTACTTCCCGCAGTTGTTCCATGGTGACGGGGTTGGTGAGGAAGGTGACGTCGGCCTCGCCGCGGCGAACCAGATCCACGGCCTCGCCGGCATCGCGCAGATAGCGCAGGTTGGTCTGCTCGCGGACCTTTTCCGCGTCCAGGCCGAGCAGGCGGTCGAGCACGATGGAGTGCAAGTGGCTCAGGTCGAGCTGGCGCTGGCGCTCGGGCAAATGGGCCAAGGCGGCGGCGATGGGCTCGGGCTTGGAGCGCAGCAGGAAGGCTCCGGCGCGGGTTACGGCCACAAAGGCCGGGCCGGTCTGCTTTCCCAGAGTGTCCATGTAGCTCGACGAGTCCGCTCCATGCAATGGCTGGACGGTGAAGAACTCTTCTGCGGCGCGGGCAAATGCGGCGGGATCGAAGCTGGGCAGGCTATGCACTACGCGATGCGTGGGCAGCACCACGATGCCGTCCGAGTCCATGTTGACGAAAGACATCATCACTGCGGCCTCCGGGTAAGCCGGCTGGGGCAGTTCGGTGGCGCTGTGTTCGTGCTTGGGCGGCGTGGCGGGAGCGTGCTCTTTGGAGTAGTTCAGCGCCGTCTCGTAGCGGTGGTGGCCGTCGGCGATGATCAGCTTCTTGTCGGCCATGGCGGTAGTGAGCAGGCGGATGACGGCCGGGTCGTTGATGCGCCACAGGCGATGCAGCACCCCGTATTCGTCGGTGACTTCGGCTTCGGCGGGGCCGTGGCCCTCGTAGAGAATCTTCTCCACGCTGCCGGCGGGGTCGGAGTAGAGCATGAAAATCTGCCCGAAGTGGGCGTGCGTGGCCTTGAGCAGGTTGAGCCGGTCGCCTTTGGGCTTAGAGAGCGTCTGCTCGTGGCGGAAGACCACCCGGTCGGCGTAGTCGTGGAGCTTGCCCAGGGCGATAAAGCCGCGCCGCTCTTTCACGATTTCTGTACCGGGCACCTTGAAGCGCTGCGAGTAGGCAAAGATGCAGGGGTCCTTTTCCTGCACCAGCACGCCCTGCTCGCGCCAGGCGCGGAAGTCGCGCGCGGCGCGGGTATAAACGCTCTCCCCGCGTTCCGCATCGAACAGTTCCGGCAGTCCGAGGATGATGCGGACCAGATTGAAAGGGCTGCGCTGGTAGTAAGCCTGCTGCATGGCCGGGGAGATCTTGTCGTAGGGCTGGGTAACCACGTCGTCCAGCTTTACGGCGGAGGGATTGTAGCGCCAAGCGCGAAACGGATAGATGCGGGCCATGTGAACGGTCTAGCTCCCCGGTTTTACGGCGAAATTTGCGCGTCTGAGTCGCCTTTTGTTCACTTCAGGGACCCCGGCGCGCCTGGGTCGATTGTATCCCAGCTTCCATGAATGGACCGGTGCTTACGGTTCCGGAGGATGAGACGCATATCGGGGAACCAGCTGCGCCAGCCTTCCGCAAATCGTGCTAAGATCGCCTTCATTCCATGGTGTCGCGGCATGAAGAATCTTCCTCTCCAGCGCAAGACTCCAAACGAAACCGGCAAAATGCGGCAATTGCGCCGCGTCTTCTGTACTTGTGGTTTGGCGGCGGTTTTCTGCCTGGCCCACTCCCCGGCCCAGGAAGATCCGCTGAATAAAGTGCACGTCCCGCCGCCGGGGTCCTCGGCGCCGGCTGCCGGAGCGCCGGCGGGAGCCGAGAAGCCCGCCGCAACCGGCCCCGACGCGCTGAAAGTTCATCCCGGCTCGTACATCCGCATGAATGTGGACATGGTGCTGGTGCCAATCACCGTCACCGATCCCATGAACCGGCTGGTTACTGGCCTGGAACAGGAAGATTTTCAGATATTCGAGAACGGCGGCAAGCAGGAGATTCGCACCTTTGCTAGCGAGGACGCGCCGGTATCGATCGGCATTATCTTCGATTTGTCGGGCTCCATGACCTCGAAGCTGATCAGGGCGCGGGAGTCGATCTTGCAGTTCATCAAAACGGCCAATCCGCAGGACGAGTTTTTCGTCATCGGCTTCAACGACCGGCCGGAGTTGATCGAGGACTTCACCAATTCGGTCGAGGACATCCAGGCGCGGCTGGCCACGGTGCGCAGCGGTCATCGCACCGCCCTGCTGGACGCCATCTACTATGGCGTGGCCAAGATGAAGGACGCGGCCCACGAGCGCAAGGCGCTGCTGGTGGTTTCCGACGGGGGCGACAACCGCTCCCGCTATACCGAGGGCGAGGTGCGCTCGCAGGTGCGGGAGTCGGATGTAGAGATGTATTCGATCGGCATCTTCGACCCTTACGCGGCCACCCCAGAGGAGCGCACTGGCCCGCAGTTGCTCAACGATTTGAGCGAGGAGACCGGCGGGCGGCTCTTCCGCGTGGACGACCTGGCCGAGATGGGCGACATCGCGGAGAAGATTTCCAACGAGCTGCGCAACCAATATGTCATCGGTTACCGGCCCAAGGACCTGACCCGCGACGGCAAGTGGCGTAAAGTGAAGGTGAAGCTGAATCCACCCCAAGGACTGCCGCCTCTCACGGTCCATGCACGTACCGGCTACTATGCGCCTTTGCAATAATGCGGTTCTCGCGGCTCTTCTTGCCGGAGCGGTAGTCGCGCTCCCGGCGCAACAGGCACCCCCCAAGTCTGCCCCGGCCCAGGCTCCGTCCCTTACCGTGGACCGCGACCCGGCGCGCTCGCCGGACGGCGAGGCTGCCGCTCCGGAGCCCGCCCGCAAGGAGGGCGAGGGCTACGTCCTGCACACCGACGTGGAAGAAGTCGTGCTCAATTGCACCGTGCTGGATGGCAACCGGCTGGTTCCGGACCTCAAGAAGGAGGATTTTGAAGTCTCCGAGGACGGCGTCAAGCAATCGCTGATCAGCTTTCAGCACACCGATGTGCCGGTTTCCATTGCGCTGGTCGTGGACAACTCCGGCTCCATGTCGCGCAAGCGCCCTTCGGTGAACAAGAGCGCCCTCGATCTGATCCAGGCCTCGAATCCCCAAGACGAGGCGTTTGTGGTCAACTTTTCCGACGAGGCCTTCATCGACCAGGAGTTCACTTCGGACGTGAACAAGCTGCGCGACGGACTGAGCCACATCGAGTCGCGCGGCGGCACGGCGCTCTACGACGCGGTGGTGGCCTCGGCAGACAAGCTGGTGGCCGACGCCAAGCGGCCCAAACAGGTGCTCATCCTGATTACCGACGGCGAGGACAACGCGTCAACCCTCAATTTGGAGCAGACCATCCGCCGGGTGCAGCAGTTGTCCGGGCCGGTGATCTACTCGATCGGGTTGCTGTTTGGCGACGAGATGAGCCGCCAGGAGGTGCGCCACGCGCGGCGCGCGCTGGAGATGCTCTCGACCGAGACGGGCGGCATCGCCTTTTTTCCCAAATCCATCGAGAACATCGATCAGATTGCCGCCGAAGTGGCCCGCGACATCCGCAACCAGTACACGCTGGGCTACCACTCCACCAAGCCGACCACTGAGCCGGGCTTCCGGCGGGTAACGGTGGCAGTCTCGGGCAAGGGCCAGAGCAAGCTGATCGTACGCACCCGCACCGGCTACTTCCCGGTGGTGCGGGTGGCGAAGAAGAGCGCGGCGGGGCAGAAGTAGGGGTCGAGCCAAGCTCTGAACTGAGCCAGGTGCTGCGGGCCTGACAGTTTCCCAGGGGTGGATAGGAACCGTGAATTTCAAAACTGTCTTTAAGCAAACCTTATTGTTTTCGGGCTGTTTTCTGTCCGTCGTACTGTTGCTCGTCTGCGGATACACTGTGGGGATACTGTCGGCACGAGTATTTGCGGTTGTATTAAGCGTATTGATTGGGGTCAGCTGGGTCGTGGTCGCTTTCGGCACGGTCAAGCTCGGAGGGAAAGGCGCCTTGCGGATCCCATATACCAGCGCAGCCCGCCCCCTCAGCTCAGGAACTCGGAAGCAGCGATTGTTTGCAATTCGGACGTGGGAGCTGATGATTGTCCTTTTGGCATTAGAGCATTTTCCAAAATAGTGTAGACTTGCTTTGGCGAGACTCTGCGGCGGACAAAGACATGGGAAAACCCCTTGGCGATGATCTGCGCCGTAAATTTCTTTTCGCCTACGATCAAGGCG
>Ga0181529_10007120_pt1 | contig 11235 bp, 6 predicted proteins | sample PEATcosm2014_Bin_36_FD_119763 | JGI IMG/M metagenome (GOLD analysis project Ga0181529, IMG submission 119763) | Peatland microbial communities from MTU Mesocosm Facility, Houghton, MI, USA - PEATcosm2014_Bin10_30_metaG | ecosystem: Environmental > Terrestrial > Soil > Wetlands > Peat | place... | reverse complement strand
CGCCGACGGCCCGGCGCCGGCGGGCGACAAGCTCGAGAGCATGCTGATGACGGTGCACCGCGCCTATCGCCAGAAGCTCGAGAGCGATCCGGCCTTGTTCGACCTGCTGATCGAGGCGCTGGAGAACGAGCGTCCGGTGGCGCGCCGTCACCGCGCGCGGGTGCAGTCGGAAGTGCAGCGCGTGGTCGAAGAGGGCATCGCCTCAGGCGCTTTCGCCATGACCGACCGCCGCCGGGCGATGGCGCTGATCTTCGACGCCGCCCACCGCTTCATCCACCCAATTGCCCTGAAGCTCGACAAGGACGCCGCCGCCGCCGCGCTCGCCGCGCGTTGCGAGACCGTCGTCGCCATGGCGTTGCGCACGCTCAGGATCGGTCGGGCGTGAGCGTGGCGGCGCGAACTTTCAGACGAAGAACGCGTTCATGCCGTTGACGTCGGAAAGATAGGTCTCGATCTCGGCGATGCGGCCGTCACGAATTCGGCAGACGGTGGCGAGATGCTCGTCGAGGGCGACGCCGTCGCGTCGAGCCGTATTGTGCAGCGACAGCGCGAAGTTGTCGCGGCTGACAAGGATATGCTTGAGCGCGAAATCAAGGCCATAACCGGCGATCTTGCGGGCATGCGCGGCGACGGCGTCGCCGCCTTCGACCCGACCTGAGATCGTATTGTTGCCGGGCAGCGTCCAGTGCGCGTCGTCGGCGATCAGGGCGCGCAGCCCAGCCCAGTCGCCCGCCTTCAAGGCCGCGAGGAACGCGCGCCCAAGCGCCAGCTTCTGATCGTCGTCCAGCATTTTGCTCTCCGCGTTTGGTTGTTTGACTTGCGGCGACGATAGGCGCGGCGTAGGTATAAATGAAATCGTAATTGGATATTGGACTTATCCATACAATGGATATCAAATCTGCGGAAATGGGGCTGATGCCGGCCCTGGACGCGCTGCTCGACGAGCTGAACGTCACGCACGCGGCTGCGCGGTTGGGGATCAGCCAGCCTGCTCTTTCAACGCAACTGGCGCGGCTGCGCGATCTGTTCGGCGATCCGCTTCTCGTGCCGGCTTCGAGCGGGCGCGGCATGACGCCCACGCCTCGCGCTTTGGCGATGAGGGGCGCGCTGCGGGCCGCATTGGCGAATCTTCAGGAGCTGGTCGAGGGGCCGCCGGCGTTCGATCCGCGAACGAGCCGCCGGACCTTCAAGCTGGTGGCTAACGACAATGCGGCGATGATGGTCGGCGCAGCCCTGGTCGGGCGCATCCGAACGCTGGGCGCCGTCAACGTTCGGATTGCGTTTCTTCATCCCAACGCCCGGCCGCTTGGAGAACGCCTGGAACTCGGCGAAGCGGATCTTGGATTAGGATCGGGAATTGGCGCTGGCGAGGGAATCATCCGCCGCCGCCTGTTCGGCGAGCGGTTCATGACCGCCCAACGCAAAGAACACCCGCGCGGTCGCGGGCCTCTCGACCTCGACGCCTATTGCCGCCATGGCCATCTCATCATATCCGCCGAAGGCGGAGGCTTCGGCAGCGCCGTCGACCGCGCGCTCGCAGCGATTGGCCGTCGCCGGCAGGTTGCGGTGTCGGTGCAGACCTATGCGCTGGCGCCGGAGATGCTCGTCCGCAGCGATCTTCTCTGCACGCTGCCGAGCCGGTTTCTCAAGCTGTGCGACGACCGCCTCGACGTTTTCGAGACGCCGATCGATCTGCCCGAGTTCGAACTCGCCGCGTTCTGGCATCCGCGCGTCCAGACCGACGCCGCCCAGGCCTGGCTGCGCGATCGCGTGTTCGAAGTTGCCGCCGCGTCAGACTCCGTCTGAGGGCACGGCGACGCTTCTACGAGCGGCGAGAGCGCTTTCTGGCGAGTCACCGTTCAGACCCTCAGCGGCATCAGCACGTACAACGCCGGCGAGCCTTCGCGGTCCTGGATGATCGTCGGCGAGCCGGGGTCGGAGAGCTTGATCAGCGTCGTGTCGGCAGAGAGATGATCGGCGATGTCGAGCAGATATCGTCGCTCGCCGAGCCGGAATTGCGGTTGTTGACCAACAGCGTCGTCTTGTTGTCGGCGATTGTCAGCCTACTCGCTTGCCCGCTCTCCGGCAGGGCAGTTTTCCGCATAGCGTTCGAGGAGTTTCATATGGCGTTCCTGTGACGCCATCATCGCCCCTTCGCCCCTCGTGCCAACCGCTCTGACACTCAAATCGCCTGTCTCACTTCAGGGGCGCAGCACAGCCTCGAATTACGGAATTACGAATTATGGAATTACCCATTTCCAGCCGCGCGGACGCGCTCGCTGCGCGTCGCGCGCGAAACGGCGTCTAGTCCTTTGAAATCGCTCCACCGCGCAACGAACCTGTCGCGGCTCTGCGAGGGTGGCGTGGGCCTGCGAAACCGTCGCCATAGCGTTGCGCACGCTCGGGGTCGGTCGGGGGTGTAGCCGCGGTCGATGACCGCGGCGGACGCGGCCAGCGGCCGCGTCTACAATTGCGCCTACACCCTCAGCGGCATCAGCACGTAGAGCGCGGGCGAGCCTTCGCGGTCCTGGATGATCGTCGGCGAGCCAGGGTCGGAGAGCTTGATCAGCGCCGTGTCGCCGGCGAGCTGGTCGGCGATGTCGAGCAGGTAGCGGGCGTTGAACCCGATCTCGATCGGCGTCGAATCGTAGTCGACCTCGATCTCCTCGCTCGCCGAGCCGGAGTCGGGGTTGTTGACCGACAGCGTCATCTTGTTGTCGGCGATCGCCAGCTTGATCGCCCGCCCGCGCTCCGACGAGATGGTCGAGACGCGATCGACCGCCTTGGCGAACGCGTCCTTTTCGACCGTCACGCGCTTGTCGTTGTTGCTCGGGATGACGCGCCCGTATTCGGGGAAGGTGCCGTCGATCAGCTTGGTCGTCAGCACGACGTCGCCGAAATGGAAGCGCGCCTTGGCGGTCGAGATCTCGATCGTTACGTCCTGAGTCAGGTCTTCGAGCAGCTTCAGCACTTCGTTGACCGCCTTGCGCGGCGCGATCACGCCGGGCATGCCGGCCGCGCCCTGAGGCGCCGGCGCTTCGACCCGCGCCAGCCGGTGGCCGTCGGTCGCCACCGCGCGCAGAACCGTCGCGCCGCCGGATTCGACCGTGTGGAAGAAGATGCCGTTCAAGTAGTAGCGCGTCTCCTCGGTCGAAATCGCGAACTGCGAATTGTCGATCAGCCGCTTCAACTCGACCGCCGGCAGCGTGAACTTATGCGCGAATTCGCCGGCGGTGAGGTCAGGGAAGTCGGAGGCCGGCAGGCACTGCAAGAAGAAGCGCGAGCGTCCCGAACGCACCAGCAACTGGCCGGTCTCGCCGGTCATCTCGAGCCCGATCTGGGCCCCTTCGGGCAGCTTGCGGACGATGTCGTAGATGACATGCGCCGGCACCGTGGTCGCGCCCGCCTGGGCGACGTCGGCCGGCGCCGATTCGGTCGCCTCGAGGTCGAGGTCGGTGCTTTTCAACGTCAGCTGGCCGTCGCGCGCCTCGATCAGCACGTTGGAGAGGATCGGAATGGTGTTGCGTCGCTCGACGATGCGATGGACGTGGCCCAAAGCCTTGAGCAGGGCCGTTCGCTCTATGGTGACCTTCATCGCAGCATCCTGGACTGTCGCGCCGCCTTCTGCCGACGGCGGGCGGCCAGCGCGTCGCCGCGCCGCGGCTGAGCGCTCCGCCTTATCGCGCGGGGCGCGAACTTTGCCAAGGCGTCGCCGGTCGCGCAAGGGCGGTAGGCGCGCGGTCCCCAACCAATCCACGCCGTGACGTCGGCGCGCCGGCAGGCTTAACGCGCCCTTAAATCGCCGCCTTTAGCTTCGAAGCCATCGTCGGGCTCGGCGCGACGTCATCTTTTGAGGCCCGAGCGGGATCGTGATGTTCGGCAGGGGCGGCAGGCGGAGCGGCGAGCGCATCGAACCGCGACTGGATGACGCGCCGCGCCGGCGCGGCGGCGGCGATTTGCGCGCCGATCCGGCCGACCGACCGGCCTCTCGCGGTCGCAGCGGACGTGGCGGACGCGGCGGCGGAAGCGATCGCTCAGCCGGCCGGCCGCGCCGCTCGTTTCTCGGCCGGCTCGTCTACTGGGGCTTCGTCCTCGGCTTGTGGGGCGGCGTCGCGATCGCCGGCCTGTTCGCTTTTTACGCCAGCCAGTTGCCGCCGATCGACCAGCTTGCGGTGCCGAAACGGCCGCCCAATATCGCCATCCTCGCCGCCGACGGCTCGCTGATCGCCAATCGCGGCGACACCGGCGGCGCGGCGGTGCGCTTGAGCGAACTGCCGCCCTATCTGCCCAAAGCGTTCGTCGCCATCGAGGATCGCCGCTTCTACTCGCACTTCGGCATCGACCCAATCGGCATCGGCCGCGCGGTGATTCGCGACGTTACAGGGCGCGGCGGCATGGAAGGCGGCTCGACGCTGACCCAGCAGCTCGCCAAAAACCTGTTTCTGACTCAGGAGCGTACGCTGTCGCGCAAGATCCAGGAGGCGATCCTGGCATTGTGGCTCGAGCGCAAATATTCCAAGGACCAGATCCTCGAGCTCTATCTCAATCGCGTCTATTTCGGTTCCGGCGCCTTCGGCGTCGAAGCGGCGGCGCAGAAGTATTTCGGCAAGAGCGCGCGCCAGGTGACGCTGTCGGAGGCGGCGGTGTTGGCGGGGCTGATGAAGTCGCCGACCCGGCTCGCCCCCAATCGCAACCTCAACGCCGCCAACGAGCGCGCCGCCCAGGTCATCACTGCGATGGCCGAGCAGGGCCACATCACCGAAGCGATGGCCAAGCTGGCGCTCGCTTCGCCCGCCCAGGTCGTGCACGACAAGAGCGCCGGCTCGATCAACTACGCCGCCGACTACGTCATGGACATGCTCGACGACACGGTCGGCGCGATCGACGAGGACATCGTCGTCACCACCACGCTCGATCCGCGCATGCAGGCGGCGGCGGAACACGCGCTGACCGACGAACTCAACGCCAAGGGCGACAAATTCGGCGTCGAGCAGGGCGCCTTGGTTGCGCTCGACCCCGACGGCGCGGTCAAGGCGCTGGTCGGCGGGCGCAATTACGCCGAAAGTCAATTCAATCGCGCCGTCGCCGCCAAGCGCCAACCCGGTTCGACCTTCAAGCCTTTCGTCTATCTCGCCGCGCTTGAGAAGGGTCTGACCCCCGATACGGTGCGCGACGACGCGCCGATCTCGGTCAAGGGTTGGAAGCCGGAGGACTATTCGCGCGAATATTTCGGCCCGGTCACGCTGACTCGGGCGCTGGCGCTGTCGCTCAACACCGTCGCGGTGCGGCTCGGGCTGGAAGTCGGTCCAAAAACCGTCGCGCGTGTCGCCCATCGGCTCGGCGTCACCTCCGAGCTTGATCCCAACGCGACGATCGCGCTCGGCACATCGGCGGTGACGCCGCTCGAACTGGTTTCGGCCTACGACGCTTTCGCCAACGGCGGCATCGGCGTGCAGCCGCACGTCATCGCTCGCGTGCGCACCGCCAACGGCAGGCAGCTCTATGCCCGCAAGAACGCCAATTTCGGCCGCGTCATCGACCCACAATATGTGGCGATGATGAATTCGATGATGGAAGAGACGCTGCTGACCGGCACCGCGCGCAAGGCGGAGTTGCCGGGCTGGCAGGCGGCCGGCAAGACTGGCACCAGCCAGGATTGGCGCGACGCGTGGTTTGTCGGCTACACCAGCGCGCTCACCGCTGGCGTTTGGCTCGGCAACGACGACAATTCGCCGACCAAGAAGACGTCGGGCGGCAATCTGCCGGTCGAAATATGGAGCCGCTTCATGAAGGCGGCGTTGGAAGGCGTGCCGCCGGCGGGGCTGCCGTCCGGCGTCTGGAGCAACGCCGATGCGCCGGTCGCCGACGCGCCGGCGCCGCCGGCGCCCGTCGGCGAACCGTTGGCGATCGGCCGGCCGGCGCAGAGCGCCGAGTCGCCGCCCTTGGCGCCGCTCGCTCCGGCGCGTCGCCCGATCGCGCCCGCCGCCGACCAGGACGCGCCGCTGCCGCCCGCCGCCATTCCCAACGCCGGCGACGCCGCCCCGCCGCGCGCGCAGCGCGACCGCAACTTCATCGAAAAGCTGCTCGGCGGCGCTTAAGGGGCCGTGGTCGCCAGCGCAGCGACGGGGGGAACTTAGATTTCCCGCGCCCGCAATGCGCACTGGCCGCCAGTGTCTAAGCCCGAGTCCCCGTCCTGAGCCGCCTGCGAAACAGGCGAGTCGACGGATGCGCCAGGGAACGCCCGTGTGAACGCGCCCGTTGGACTCGTCCCTCGAGGCCGCTGCGCCACGCCTCGGGGAGAGGGAAATCTTGCAGAAAGCAAAACTGGCGCCGACGGCGCAGGGCGGCTGACGGAATTCGGCGTCGCCGCCGCCGTCATGATCGCGAGAAGCGAAGCGGCGTTGCAATCCAGGGCCGAAGAGGTTGAGATCTTCGCAGCTTGGATTGCTGCGCCGCGCCCGCAACGGCGAATTGGGCCTTCCGTCGGCGCTACGCCGTCTTCAGCTCGCGCCGCGGCGCCTCCTCGGCGACGCCGTTGAGGTGGAACTGCGCCACCACCTTCGCCAAGCGGTCGCTTTCGTCGGCGAGCGACCGACTGGCGGCGGTGGCCTCTTCCGACATCGCAGCGTTCTGCTGGGTCGTCTGGTCCATCTGCGCCATCGCGGCGCTAACCTGCTGCAGCCCGGCGGCCTGTTCGTGCGCGCTGGCGGCGATCTCGGCGACGACCTTGTCGATTTCGGCGACTTTCTGCTCGATGCGTCCCAGCGCCGATCCGGTCTGGGCGACCAGCTCGACCCCTTCGCCGACTTGAGTCGCCGAGGTCGAAATGAGTCCCTTGATCTCCTTCGCAGCGCTGGCGGAGCGCTGCGCCAGGGCGCGCACTTCCGAAGCGACGACAGCGAAGCCGCGACCCGAGTCGCCGGCGCGCGCCGCCTCGACGCCGGCGTTGAGCGCCAGCAGGTTAGTCTGGAAGGCGATTTCGTCGATGACGCCGATGATCTGACTGATCTGGCGCGACGACTGTTCGATCTTGCTCATCGCCTCGACTGCCCGATTGACGATGGTCGAGCCTTGTTTCGCGTCGTCGCGCGCAGTCGAGACGACGTCGCGGGCGCGCTGGGCGCCTTCGGCGGCGCGGCGCACCGTGGACGTGATTTGCTGGACGGCGGCCGCCGATTCTTCGAGCCCGGAGGCCTGCTGTTCGGTTCGCAAGGCGAGATCGCCAGCCGCCGCGGCGATTTCGCGCGTACCGGAGGTGACCGTTTCGGTCATGCCGCTGACTTCGGCGAAAGCCGTGGCGAGGGCGCCGACCGCCTTGTTGAAGTCATCCTGCAGGCGACGATAGGCGGTCGGCAGGTTCGTGGCGATGCGGTGGTCGAGTCGCTTCTCAGCCAGCTCGGTCAATCCGGCGGCAAGCGCGCCGATCGCCTGCGCCTGTTCGGCGGCAATGCGCTCGCGCTCGGCGGTAGTTTTGGCTTGCGCGGCGGCTTCCTCCTGTCGACGGCGCGCCACTTCGTCCGCCTCGGCGCGCGCCTTGGCCGCCGCGAGCTGCTTGAAGTCTTCGACCGCACCGGCGATTTGGCCGATTTCGTCCTTGCGGCCGACGCCGGTCAGAATGACGTCGAAATTGCCGTTGGCGAGTTCGTGCATGCCGCGCGTCAGGCTGCCGAGCGGGCCGGAGATGCCGCGCGCCACCGCGAATTGCAGCGCGAAGGCGATCGCCAGCGCTGCGGCGGCGATCGCCAGCTTCGTCCGCAGATTGGCGTTGAAGCCGTCGATTCGCACCTGCAACAACCGCGCGAGTTCGGCGTTGGCCGCGCGCCAGGTCGCGTCGACCTGCTTGATCGCCGCGGCATGGTCGGTGGCGAGCGACGCGGCGTCTTGGCCGGCCAACAACGTTTTGCCGTCGTCGAGCAGCTTGGCGACGGCCGCCTTCATGGCCGCGCTCGCGCTCGACAGCGCCTGGCTCGTCGCGCCGGCGGCGTTGTTCTTCATGGCCGCGCCAAGCGAAGAATCGGCGTCGTCGGCGCTCGTCTGCAGACGATTGACGGCGAAGGCGAGCGAGACCAGTCGCGCGTCGCCCTTTTCGGCCTCGACCGCCTGTTGCAACGCGGCGGCGGAGGCGACAATGCCCGGCATGCGGACAGTGACTGCGTCCATCGCGTAGAAGCTGTCGAGGTCGGGGTCGAGCGTGAGATTGGAGCCGTCGGCGACGGCGCCGATCAGCGTCTTGCCTGTCGCCAGCCGCGTCGCGGCGTCCTTGGCGGCGACGAAGGCGGCTGACGCGTCGGCGCTGCCGAACTGACTGTCGAACGCTTCGCGCCCGGCGATCTTGTCCGCCGGCGCGTCGCCAGCGAAGCTCGGCCAAATCGCGTCGAGGTAGCCAGCACCGGCGACTTCCTTAGCGGCGAAGGCGATGTCGCCCTCGGCCTGCGCGACGAAGAGATAAGCAAACAGCGCGATTGGCGCGATGAAGACCACGGAGATCATGGTGAGCCGCGCGGAGATCGGCAGCCGGTCGTTCAGAAAGTTCCACATCGAGCGAGTTCCGCAGGTGAAGAGAGGCGAGGAGGCGCGTGGCGAAACGCGACCGGGATTCGCGAGGGATGCGTCGCGGTTTCGGCGTCTGGCGGGCCAGACCCGCCTTCATCGCCAGGTCGCTCGGTCCGGCGGCCGAGACCGCGACACACGAAAATCATGACGACCCAAGCAGGAAATGGCGGCCGCCGGCGGTGCAAAGCGTTTTGATCGCCGGCGACCCTGCGCATCGAGCCTCTCCGTGCAGGAATAGGCGTATTGCAACAACGCTTTAAGTCGATTTCTGGCTGGCGGTCCACTGTTTGCGCCAGCGCCAGGCCCGTCGATAAGAGCACCGTCACAATTGCAATTAACGTGTATTGGATGGGTTAACGAAGGATTGCGCATAGGCTTTGCTGTGACGGTCTGCGACAATCCGCCACAGGCGCGCCGCCCGGCGCCGGCTACGCTTAGCCGACGCTCCGAATGGAGTTCCACGATGTCTCGCAACCTGAAGTTCGTTCTCGACTCGCGTCCGGCCGACAAGGTCTCGCCGCAGAACTTCCGCCTGGTCGAAGAGGCGGTTCCGGCTCCGGGGCCGGGACAAATCGTGGTGCGCCACCATTATCTGTCGCTCGACCCCTACATGCGCGGCCGGATGAGCGACGCGAAATCCTACGCGCCGCCGCAGCCGCTCGGCGAGACGATGGGTGGCGGCACGGTCGGCGAAGTCGTCGCCTCCGAGAACTCGCGCTTCAAGCCGGGCGATTTCGTCGTCGGCATGGGCGGCTGGCAGCTCTACGGGCTGAGCGACGGGCGCGGCGTCACCGTCGTCGATGCGAAGACGGTCCCGCTACAGGCCTATCTCGGTCCGATCGGCATGCCTGGCGTCACGGCGTGGTGGGGCCTCAACAAAATCATCGCGCCCAAAGCGGGCGAGACCGTGCTCGTCACCGCGGCGACCGGCGCCGTCGGCTCGGTGGTCGGCCAGCTCGCCAAGCTCGCCGGCGCGCGGGCGATCGGCGTCGCTGGCGGCCCCGAGAAGTGCATCTACGCCACCGAGACGCTCGGCTACGACGCCTGCGTCGACCACAAGTCGGCGCGCTTCGCCGAAGAGCTGAAGGCGGCGGCGGGGCCGGGGATCGACGGCGTGTTCGAGAACGTCGGCGGCGAGCCGTTCCTGCGGGCGCTGCGGCGCCTCAACGATTTCGCCCGCATCGCGGTGTGCGGCCTGATCGCTTCCTACGAGGGCCCGACGACGCCGCTGCCGGACATGCGCATCTTCCTCGTCCGGCGCATCAAGATCGAGGGCTTCATTGTCGCCGACCATTTGCAGGCCTGGCCGCAGGCGCTCGGCGAACTCGCCGGCCATGTCGCCGCCGGCCGGCTGCGCTGGCGGGAAACGGTGCGGCAGGGGCTGGAAAGCGCGCCGCAGGCGCTGGTCGACCTGCTGCACGGCGGCAATTTCGGTAAAATGCTGGTCAAGCTCATTTAGTGACACTAAACGAGCGGCGCGCATTGACTTGAACTTAATGACCTGATCGCCTAGCTTACGGTCATGAAGCTCGCGGACTGGCTCGTGCGCTCCGGCGTCAAGCGCGGCGATTTCGCGCGGCGGATCGGCGTCTCGCCCGGAGCGGTGACGCAGTTCTGTCGTGGCGACGGCGCTTGGGTGTCGCGTGACACGGCGCAGCGGATCCTGACCGAGACGCGGGGCGCGGTGACGCCAAACGACTTTCTCGACGGCGCGGGCGCGTTCAATTGGAGAGCGGATATGTCGAATCCAGTCGGCCAGGCTATCGAGGCGATCGCGCGTGGCGAAATCGTCGTCGTCACCGACGACAACGATCGCGAGAATGAGGGCGACATGATCGTCGCCGCCTCGTTGTGCACGACCGAGAAGATGGCGTTCATCATCCGCAACGGCTGCGGCATCGTCTGCGCGCCGCTGACCGGCGACGAAGCGCGTCGACTGCAGCTCGCGCCGATGGTGGCTGTGAACGACGCGCCGCTCGGCACCGCCTTCACGGTTTCGGTCGACGTCAAGCACGGCATGACGACCGGCATTTCCGCCGAGCAGCGCTGCAACACCGTGCGCGCGCTCGCCAATCCCAACATGGGGGCGAGCGATTTCGTCCGTCCCGGCCACGTCTTCCCGCTGATTGCGCGCGAAGGCGGCGTGCTGATGCGCTCCGGCCATACCGAGGCGGCGGTCGACCTGTGTCGGCTGGCGCGCCAGCGTCCGGCGGCGGTGATCTGCGAACTCGCCAACGACGACGGCACGGTGATGGTCGGGCCGCAGATCGAGGCTTTCGCCGCCAAACACGGCCTCAAGCGCATTTCGGTCGCCGAACTGATCGCCTATCGCCAGGCGCGCGAGAACCTGGTCGAGCGCGTCGCGAGTTTTCCGGTCAAGACGCCAATCGGCGAGATGACCGCCCACGCCTATCGCACGCCGTTCGACACCGTGCTGCATTTCGCCTTCGTGCTCGGCACGGTCGGAGACGGCCGCAGCGTGCCGGCGCGCCTGCATCGCGCCGACATCGTCAGCGACATCTTCGGCGCCGGCTCGATCGACAAAGTGCTGCAGGGTTTCAAGCGCGACGGATGCGGCGTGCTGGTCTACCTGCGCGACGGCGCGGCGGGCGTGCCGGCCAATCTCGCCGGCGCCGCGCCCTCCGGCACGGAAGGCGAGCGAACGACGCAATGGCGCGAGAT
>Ga0181529_10007117_pt1 | contig 11241 bp, 6 predicted proteins | sample PEATcosm2014_Bin_36_FD_119763 | JGI IMG/M metagenome (GOLD analysis project Ga0181529, IMG submission 119763) | Peatland microbial communities from MTU Mesocosm Facility, Houghton, MI, USA - PEATcosm2014_Bin10_30_metaG | ecosystem: Environmental > Terrestrial > Soil > Wetlands > Peat | place... | reverse complement strand
TCAGCCACTACGGGGGGCGGCGCGTCGAAGGCATAACGCTCGGGCGCCAAGCTCACCTTCGAGTTCAGTGCTTGGTCCCAGGATACCATCTGGCCGGAGTAGGAGGCATACCGTCCCATGATCGCCGTCATGGTGCTCATGGCGCCGCTATCCACCTCGTTGTGCGGCTTGTCCTGCCGAATGGCCTCCATCAGTACATCGTGCTCGACCTGATAGGGATTGCCTCCCCCGCCATGAAATCGCCAAGCGTTGCGCCCTTCGATGCGAAATCCCCCCAGATCTGCCGTGCCCTTCAGTCCGTGGGCGAACGATCTCGAGCTGCCCCAGCAACCGGCAATTTGCCGGGTGGTGGCGAACATCTTCGTGCCATCGGCGAAAGCGTACTCCACGGCATGGTGGGTGTAGATATCGCCGCACTTGGCGCGATAGGCGACTTGCCGGGCGCCCTGGCCTTGTGCCGAGACCGGATGTTCACCCTTCGCCCACAGGCAGTGGTCGATGAAGTGCAGCAGGCAATCCACGATGTAGTCGCCGCTTAGCCAGGTGAAGTTGTAAGGATTGCGCAGTTGATATTCCATCTCGGTCATCTGCGGCGGCCGCGGCGCGGTGTCGCGCATCGAGCCCGTGTTCCAATAGGCCCGCAGGAGATAAATGGGACCAATCGCGCCGTCGTGGATGCGGGCGATGGTCTCTTGGTAGCCCCGCTGGTGGCGAAACACGAAGCCGGTGGCCACCTTGAGCCGCTTCTGCTTGGCCACCTCGTTAGCCGCTAGAATACGCCGAATGCCAGGCCCATCAACCGCCAGGGGCTTTTCCATGAACACGTGTTTTCCCTGCTCGACGGCGTACTCGAAGTGCATGGGGCGGAAATGCGGCGGCGTGGTCAGGATTACCATGTCGACGCCGCTCTGGATCGCCTGCCGGTAGGCGTCGAAGCCGGCGAAACGGCGTTCGGGCGGCACGTCGATCTGCGAGCCCAGCCCGGCATGGGCGTCGCGGTCGTACGAGGCCTGCTCGCCCTTGGTCAGCAGGGCGAGGCTGTTTTCCACCCGGTCGGCAAACGCGTCGGCCATTGCCCACAGCTTGATGGGCCCCTTGGTCCGCAAGGCCTGGTTGATCGCGCCGGTGCCGCGGGAGCCGCAGCCCACCAAAGCCACCTTGATGGTCTTCTCGGTGTCTTTCATCAGTGTACTCCAGAAGAACGAACGTATTCCGCAATCAACCCCGGGATTAACGAATCGCGGCGGCCGACGCCAGTGCCAGGACAATCAACAGGGCCGCCAGCGGAACCAAGAGCCGCAAGCTGCGTTGCACCGACGATCCCTTGGCCAAGCCGCCGATCACCCGCGGAGCAATCGAGGCGCCGAGGAACCCCATCAAGAAGATGATGCCGATAATGCTGCCGTGAACCTTCGAGCTGAAGTGGGCCTGCGTGACGCCGGCAATGGTGGGAAAAATGGGCGCCAGGGACAGTCCGCCCAGGATTGCCGCCACCCGCGCCTGGCCGGCGCTCTTGGCAACGCTCATAAACACCAGCGTCGCCGTAGCCACCAGCGAGGCAGCCGCGATATACCAATATCCATAGGTCGTAATGCCCGTTATCTGGCTGGCCCCCAGACGTCCGGCCATCATGGCCACCGCGAACAGCGAGAGCAGGCGCTGCGCCGAGGCGTCCACCGCGGCCACTCCGGCGCCGGCCCGGGCGCGGCCAATCACCTCCTTGCCGAACACGGGCAGCCAGTTGCAGAACGACGTCTCCAGGCTGATATAACAGAACATCATCAGCGCGGCGATTACGACCGCCGGTTCTTTCAGCAGGGCAAAGGCGTCGGTCACCACGAACCCAGGCTCGCTTGCCGGGTAGGTCGCCAGCAGCGCCAGCACGACGGGCGCCAGCAACATCAGCGCCACCACGGAGACGGCCTTTTCGTAGGAGATTTTTTGAAAGAGGAAGCTCACGATCAAGGGCGTCAGCAGGACGCCCAGACCGAAGAACACGTTCCCCAAGTTCAGCGCGGCCGCGTGATTCGTGCCCTGGGAGAGCACCGCCGGCAGCAGCGTATTGCCTGCCGTGTTCAGGGCGATGGCCCCAAAGCCCAACACCACGCACGAAACCAGCACCGCGACATAGCTCCGCGCGTGGGCGATGGAGAACGTACACAGCCCGGCGATGAGGAAGCCCGCTATCGCCACGGGCTTGTAGCCCACCAGGTCGATAACGATCCCCACGATCATCGACGCCGTCAAACAGGAGAGCATCAGCGCCGAGACCAGCGCACCGAACTTCCCCTGGTCGATTTGGAGCCGCGGCATCAATTTGACGCTGATCGACCCGAGCAAAGCGAAGCAGGACCCCAGGCCGAACACGCACAACAGGGCCACGAGCTGTATCATCTGGCTTCTCCTTGGACCATTGCGTATCGAGAGAGCGAACATCGTTGTGATAACCGAGGGGCAGCCGCCTGTCAAGAAAGGGGCCGGTATTTACCCTGGTATCTTGCGATGCATGTACCGTAGAGTTACGATGGGAAGAGCTATGCCACCGGGCCGGACTACCGCCACCATGAAGATATCTCACGAAAGGACCTGGCGATGCAACGTGTGATTCATCTTGTGCTTTTGCCTATTGTCTTCTCGGCGGCGGCCGCAGGTGGTGGCGGGCCCGGAGTCGTTGCGCCGGACTCGACCTCGAATATGCTGCCCGCCCCGGCTCAGGCCGATTTTGCGGGTCGGGCGAAGGTCGATCCCCGCGTCCGGGAATACATCACGCCCGAGCGAATCGTTTGGCAATCGACGGCCGATCAGTCGGCAGTGGAAGGGGCGGAGAACCTGTTGAAGGTCCGCGACGGCCAAGTGACGTTGAGCCCGACCGCCGCGTGTACGCTCCGCAACAAGGGTAAAGCGCCGGCCGTGCTGTTGGATTTCGGCCGCGAGCTTCATGGCGGACTTCAGATGGCGGTCGCCGGTTCGTCGGGCAATCACGCCGTGCGCGTGCGCGTGCGTTTCGGCGAGTCGGCCAGCGAAGCCATGAGCGAACTCGGCGGGCCAAAGAACACCACCAACGACCACGCCGTCCGCGATCAGACGTGCCTCATTCCCTGGCTGGGCACCCATGAAATCGGCAACACGGGCTTTCGCTTTGTCCGCGTCGACTTGGTCGATCCCGGCAGCTTTGTCGTGCTGAAGGCGGTCCGCGCAATTTTTCTCTACCGCCACCTGCCTTACAAAGGTTCGTTCCGCTGTAGCGACGAGCGGCTGAATCGGATTTGGCAGACGGGCGCGTACACCGCCCACTTGAACATGCAAGACTTTCTTTGGGACGGCATCAAACGCGATCGCTTGGTGTGGATCGGCGACATGCACCCGGAGACCATGACGATCTGCTCCGTTTTTGGAAACGTAGACGTCGTGCCCAACAGCCTCGATTTCGTTCGCGTCGATACGCCGCTTCCGAGATGGATGAACGGAATCAGTTCGTATTCGATGTGGTGGGTGCTGATCCAGCAGGGTTGGTTTCGCCACCACGGCGATCTGACCTATCTTCAGCGTCAAAAGCCCTATCTGACGGGCCTACTGGAGCAACTCAGCAAGTGCGTCGGCCCGGACAATCGCGAGACGCTGCCCGAGGGGCGCTTTCTCGATTGGCCGTCGTCCGAAAACCCGCAGGCCATTCATGCCGGGCTGCACGCGTTGTTGATTTTGACCCTTCAAGCGGGCGACGAACTGTGCGGCATTTTGGATGCGCCCGCCGTGCAGGCGAAATGCCGCGCTGCGGTGGCCCGCTTACGAAAACATATCCCCGACCACGGCAACAGCAAGCAAGCCGCGGCGTTGATGGCGTTGGCCGGTTTAGGCGATGCGGCCGCGCTGAATCGCGACGTGATGGCCGTCGATGGCGCCAAGCGGATATCGACGTTTTACGGCTACTACGTGTTGGAAGCCCGGGCCAAGGCGGGGGATTATCAAGGCGCGTTGGATTGCCTCCGCCGTTTTTGGGGCGGCATGCTCGATCTGGGCGCAACCACCTTCTGGGAAGATTTCAACCTCGATTGGACCCCAAACGCCGCCGGAATCGACCAACTCGTGCCGCCAGGCAAGAAGGACATTCACGGCGATTTCGGCAACTATTGCTACAAGGGGTTTCGGCACAGCTTGTGTCACGGCTGGGCTTCCGGACCGACTCCCTGGTTAAGCCGACACGTCCTCGGCATCGAGATCGTCGAGCCGGGCTGCAAGGTCATCAAAATCGAGCCGCACCTGGCCGACCTCGCTTGGGCCGAAGGCACCTTCCCGACGCCGTTCGGCCTTTTGAAGGTGCGTCACGACAAACAAGCCGATGGAACGCTGCGATCGAAGGTCGACGCCCCCAAGGGCGTGCGGATTCTCGGCAACTGAGGGTTTCTATCCCAGTTGTTCCATAAGCCAAATCAGGTATTGCCGACTGTCTCGGATCAAGGCGAGGGCCGCGTCGCCGGTGGCCTCTCCCTCGGTTTCGAGAGATACGGCCCCGTGGTAGCCGGCTTTCTTGAGGAGTTTCAAACATCCTTGGTTATCGACCTCGCCGGTGCCCAGCGTTACGGCCGCCGCCGAGCCTTTCACATCCTTGGCATGATAATGCACGACCCGGTCCACGACTTCCGCCAGTAGGGCCGTCTCATCCTGTTTGGGGCCGGCGGCCTTCCACGCAAAAGTCCCGTCCACCGTCTCGACGTAGGCCGCACGGTGAATGTTGGCCGCGTCGTAGTTTACGCCGAGCCACGCAGAGCGACTGGCGGACATGATCTTCTTCAGCCCGCCCGGCACGAGCGAGAAGGTCCCGTGGGTTCTATGCCCAGATAGACTTTGCAAGCTTCGGCCGACTCCAGGATTGGGACAAGCCTGTCGCGGAGGGTTTGGAAGGCGTCTTCCTCGCTCATGCCTTGCGGCCTGAATCCATCGGCCGCGTGAACCACGGGAATGCCGGCCGCGGCCGCCCATTGGATGCACCGGACGACGTACACCACGCTGAGTGGGTCCGGAATGATCGCGCCGTGGGTTGACCACAGGCCCGTCACCCCGCGAAATCCGAAGCGATCGATCAATCGCTTGAACACCTGGGGATCGTCGCGATCCACGTCGACGTGGGGACAGAAAGGCGCGGTGGCCTGCGTTTCCACGTACTCGTAACCCGCCTCGGCGATGTTCCGCAACGCCTGCTCAAGGGGTAGCGTTCGGAAATTGACGGTTCCACATGCGATTTTCATGGTTCTTCCTGCTGATACCATCCGGCCGCACTCGACACCCGTTTTAGCTCAACGCCCGCACCAGGTAGGCTCTGCTGGTTTCGATAAGATGTTGAGTCTGGTCGACGTCGAGATCGCCCTCGGTTTCCAAGGAGACAACCCCGGTATATTTATGCCGCTGCAAGACGCGGAGGCAGCCGAGAATATTGACTTCACCCTCACCGAGCGCCACGCACTTTGTGCCAACAACGTCTTTGACATGGACGTGTATCACGCGATCGGCCACGCCATCGAGAGTAGCCACTTCATCTTGCCGCCGGCCGAAAATCCGAAACCCATAGGCGCCCGGGGCGTTCTTTGCGTACGTGACCCGGTGTACGTTGGCCGTGTCGTAGTTGATCCCCAGCCATTTCGACTCTGACAGGCCCATGATCTTCTTGAGCCCGTCGGCCGTGAGCGAGAAGTTTCCGTGCGGCTCGATGGCCACGTAGACCTGACACTTTTCGGCCACTTCCAGGATGCCGGCCAGCCGGTCGCGCAACTGTTTCAAGGCATCTTCCTCCGACACCGAGTCGGCGATGTGTCCGTCGCCCGTATGCACGACGGGGATGCCGGCCGCCTGGGCCCAGTGGATGGTCTTCGTCATGTCTCCGCCCGCCCACAAGCCCGTGACGCCCTTGAAGCCCAGATTGTCGACCAGCTTGCGGAATGTCTGCGGGTCATCCTTCAAGACGTCGACGTGAGGGCACCAGGGGCCGGTGGCTTGCGATTCGACGTATTCGTATCCGGCGCGGCGGATGCGCTCGAGCGCCTCCCGGAGCGGCTGCCGGCGAAAACTGACGGTTCCACAGCCGATCTTCATTTGGGCTTTCGCTGCCCCGAGCACGGTCTTGGCGCCGACGGCCGCAAACCCGGCCGCACCAAGAGCAACTGCCAAAACCTGGCGGCGCGTCAGTTTTCTGTCTTCAGCCTGTGTCATGGAAATACTCCTGGAATTGAGATGAATCGGCTACGCTTATTCGAGCATCGTGTGCGGTGAAGTGCCAGTTTACCGGCGGGGCATGCTGATTTCCAGAGGCTTTCCAAGTCGGGGCGTGGCAAAAAGGGCGGGCAATCGGGCGTTTTGCGCGCGCTTGCCCGCCGTGTCGTTCCACGATCCAACGCGGCGGGCAAGCCGGCCGGCTAAACAATTTCCCGTTTTGACCACTGGCAATTACTATGCACATTGTGGCGCACCCGGGCCGTCACGTAACCGGAATGTTCAGTTCGGCCAACGTGCGGCGGAGCCATTTCAACGAGCGTTCGATCATTGGCCCGCCCTGGCCCTCGCATTCCATGCTCAACACGCCGTGATATCCATGGTCGCCGAGCATCGCGATGCACTTTTTGACGTTCTCGGCGTTCACGCCCTCGCCGATGACACAAGCCGAACTGGCCGCCACGCCCGTCTGTTTGCCGCGACTGGCCGCCGCCACGCTGGGCGAGATGTCCTTGACGTGAACGTGATTGACCGAGTCGATGAACCGGCCGAGGAACGCCACCGGATCCTGCCCGGCAATAAAGACGTTGCCGGTGTCCAGGTTCATCCGCAAATAGGGCGAATCACAGAACTTGAGCATGCGGCCGATGAACTCCGGCTTGGTGGTGAAATAGCCGTGCGGCTCGATGTTCACGATGATCCGATGCGCTTCGGCCACCTCGATGATCTGTTGGTAGCTCCGCTTCATCAGATCCATGGCCTGTTCGTCGCTGAGTCCCTTCGGGGCGTGCAGACCATCGGTCGTGTCGACGCGCGGACTGCCGGCTTGGGCCGCCCAGGCGATGGCCTTCATCACGTAGGGCACGCCGTACAGCGGGCCATCCTTGCCCGACAGCGGATAGGCCGCGTCGATTTGCGAGAACTCGACGCCATAGTTTTCCATCTGCCGCCGCACCAAAACCGGATCCTCGTAGAGGGCCACGTGGGGAAAATATCCCAGCCCTTGCAGCCAGCTAGCCCCATCGACCGTACCGCACTCAATACGGTGCACGCCGTTCCGTTGCGCCCATTGCAGACATTTCTCAAAGCTGAAATTGGCCGAGTTGAACGCGCCGGTATGAAAGCCGATCTGCATGCCGGCCGGCTTTTCTCTCGGCGGCGCCGCCGAGGCGGCCGTTTTCTCTTGATCTGCCGTTGCCAGTCGCGCCACAGCGCTCCCGGCCGTGGCGCCAACCGCTGCCACCGTGCTCTGGGCAAGGAATCCACGACGTGTTACCAGTTTACGAGCCATCGGCCGCTCCTTTGTTGATGTTCACCACCGGATCATTTCCCAACGAATTATGGTTCACACTATCACGTATTATTCGCCTGTCAATTGTGACGGCCAACACCGCCGCTGTCGCACAAGCGTTTACAACGATTACCTTCTCGGGAATAATAGGGGCTGTTTGGACCGTGGCTGTCGATGGTCAGATTCACGTTCTTGGGAAACAATGGCACCCGCGGTAAGCCACACGAGGGACGAAAATGCTTAGCACACATCGCTGGGAACTACGTTTAGCGGGCCTAATGGTGGCCGGGGCATTGTTCTACATCTCCTGTTGTGGTGCCGCCGAGCGGGAGGACTCGCGTATGGATTATGCCCGCACGCTGTTGCACCAGTCCCCGGCGGCCAAGCAAGTCGAACTGAAGATTGATGCCGGTCTAGGCAATAGCGAGGCATTTTCTATCCGCAACGAGGCCCCCGGCACGACGATTCTCGGCGGCGGAGCGGCCGGAGTGCTCTATGGAGTGCAGCAGTGGCTCGGTTCGCCGCAGCCGTTGCGATCGGCAGCGGTCGAAAGACCGGATTTCGAGCTTCGCGGCGGCGTTCTCTATTTGATGAAAGACGCCAGCTACGATTACCAGCTCACGCCCGAGGAAATCCCTTGGTTCTACGACCGCTCACTGTTGACGACGTATCTCGATTACTTGTTTGCCAACCGTTTCAACACGATTTTCCTCTGGAGCGGTCATCTGTTTCCCAGCATCGCGTCCATGCCCGAGTATCCCGACGCCACCGACCTCCGGCCGGCGGAGCTGGCCCGCAATCAGCAACAATTCCGTTGGTTCACCGGGGAGTGCGCCAAGCGGAACATCAGCGTGCTGTTGCACTTCTATCAGATCCATTTGCCGAAGCCGTTAGCCAAGTCGCGGGGCATTCCCGTACACTACCATGCGCCGACCGCTTTTGCGGCCAAGTTCGTGCGTTATAGCCTGCTGCGTTTCCTGACCGAATTTGATTCGGTGGGGCTTTACGTTTGTCCCGGCGAGCAACTCGCGCAGCAATACACGGCCCCCTGGATTCGCGACGTGATCCTGGCCGCCGCCCGGCAGAGCGGAAAACATCCGCGGATCGTCGTTCGCTATTGGGGGCTCGATGCGCCGGGTTTCAAACGCCTTTGCGCCGGCCAGTACGACAATTTTTACACCGAGATGAAGCACAACGTGGAGATGGTCGTCAGTCCCGTGCCCGACCCGCGCCACGCCTCCTGCAAGAACGTCGCCAAAAAACACATCGTCAACCTGCACGAAATGGCCGATCTGAAACCGTTCCGCTGGGGCAGCCCGCACTTCGTCCAAGAGATGGTCGGGGAGTGGAAAAAGGCCGGTATCGACGGGGCCGAGATGTATTGCATGGTAAGTTGGCGCTGGCCCTACGCCTTGGACAAGTTGGAGCCGCAACAGGATTCCTTGTGGCCCGCCGGCCGGAAGCTTCTCACCTTCCAGCGCGACGCGATCTGGCTGGAGGCGGCCGGACGTTACCTGTGGAAAGTGGATCGCGATCGGGCGGCCGAAGACGCCTATTGGACGGCCCGGCTGGCGGAGAAGTTCGGCACTCGGCAAGCCGGCGATCTGATCCGGCGCTGGTACGATACCAGCGGGCCGATCCTTCCCGGCTTGCAAAACCTGACCCGCGTCCGCAACATGAACTACTTTCCCACGGCGGTCGGGGCCGAACAACGGGTCGATTGGGTCCTTGCAGCCGACTATTGCACCGATTATGTGCGGCAACCCGTCGACACGTATTTCTTCCGGCGCTACAAGCAGAAATACCAGATGCCGGAACTGGTCGACCGCAGGACCATGGGCGTCGCGGAATATGCCGACCGGCTGATAAGCAGCGCGAAGCCGCCGAATGTGATGACGCCGGACAAGGTGTTGGACCTGCTGGCCGAACTGGCCGACGAATCGTTGGCTCTGGCCCGGCAGGCCCGGCAGTGTGCCACGGTCAATCGCGACGAATGCGCGCGATTCGGCTCCGATAGCCAGGCACTGGTCTACGTGGTCCAGGCTTGGCGGCACAAGGTGTTGGCTGCCGTCGAAAAACGGGCTATCCTCATCGGCGGCGGTCCCGAACACCAGCGGGCCTTTCTCGCCCAGTTGGACGACTCGATTGCCGTCTACAAAAAGCTGGTCGCGGTGACTGATCCGACGTACGTCAAGGCCAGTGACATGCTGGCGAAACTGAATTGGCACGCCGGCTTGCAGAGCTTTGTCACCGACGCGAAGCAGCAGACGACGTGGCTGCGACAGTTCGAGACGGCCCGTCAGGCCGGCGCGCACTGGATCGAGGCAGAGTACATGGAAGGGAAATGGAAACTCGGCGCGGACTATCAGGACTATCGGCCTTATCATGGCTACTCGGGATCCGGCTTTCGCGTGTGCCATGGACCGGCGGACCGCGGCACGGCCCTGCGTACGAAGGTCCTGGTCGATCACGCCGGACATTATGTGGTCTGGGCTCGGGGGCTGCTGACGGCCGAGGCTACTCACGCTTTCATCGTGGAAGTGGCCGGCCAGAAACTGCCGCCGGCACACGGTGAACAGGGGATGGCCAAGGGCGAGTTCGTGTGGCGCAACGTGGGAGGACTGGAACTGCGACGGGGAATGGCCGAGATTGTCGTCCGTGATGCGGGCGGAGGTTATGCGTGCCCCGACGTCATTGTCTTGGCCCGCGGCGAGACATGGCAGCCGCCGCGCTGAGCCCGGCGTCGACGGCGGGATATCGGCGCCTGAAATAAACTCGTGAACTTCGTGTCCTTCGTGGATAAATAGAAGCTGCGCTATCAGCGATCGAAATGAATGGAGGATTTTATGACACCGCGTGAGCGAGTCCGAGCGGCACTGGCCCACAGTGAGCCCGATTTCACTTCCTGCGATTACTTTGCAACTCCCGAGATCCAGCAGGGGCTGTTGAAATACTTCGGCTTGAGCGACACGGGCGCCGGTCATGCCGCGGCCGACGGGGCCAGCGGTAGTGGCAGCGCGGCTCTGCTGGAGCGGCTGGGGACCGACCTCCGCTACATCCAGCCGCCGTACATCGGGCCGCCACTCCACACCTTCGAAGATGGCTCGACGATGAACATCTGGGGGATTCGCCGCCGTCCCATGCCCAACGAGTATGGCGAGTATGCCGAACCGGTGGGAACGCCGTATGCTGCCTGGAAAACCGTGCAAGAGGCCGAGCGCTTCCCCTGGCCCGACCCGGACTGGTTTGACTACGACGTCATCCCCGCCCTATGCGCGAAGTACCCGGACATGGCCATTGCCGCCGGCGATTTCCATTTTCAGGACTTCATCAATGCCGTGGCTTTTGGCCGCGGCGTGGAGCAAACGCTGATCGACATCGCCACCGCCGATCCGGTCTACCTGTTCCTCGTCGAGAAGCGGCACCAGTTCTACCTCCGCCACGTCGAGCGGATCTTAACGGCGGGCAAGGGCCGCATCGACGTCGTCCTCTGCGGCGACGATTTCGGCAGCCAGCGCGGTCCGCTCATCTCGCCCGCGGCCTTCGATCGACACTTTGCGGCAAAGAAGAAGGAACTGTTCGACCTCGTTCACAGCCACGGCGCGAAGGTGACCCATCACTGCTGTGGGTCGAGCCGGGCCTTGATTCCGCGCTTCATCGCCTGTGGCATGGACTCCCTGCAAACGATCCAGGCTCAAGCGGCCGGAATGAATCCCTATGAATTGAAGGCCGAGTTTGCCGGACGCATC
>Ga0181529_10007112_pt1 | contig 11245 bp, 8 predicted proteins | sample PEATcosm2014_Bin_36_FD_119763 | JGI IMG/M metagenome (GOLD analysis project Ga0181529, IMG submission 119763) | Peatland microbial communities from MTU Mesocosm Facility, Houghton, MI, USA - PEATcosm2014_Bin10_30_metaG | ecosystem: Environmental > Terrestrial > Soil > Wetlands > Peat | place... | reverse complement strand
ATGATCGCGATCGCCTCGGCCAGCGGCCCAGCAGCCCATTCCTCCGCGCCTGCCTGCCGCGGCGAATCTGTCTGCTGCGATTGTGCTGTCTCCACTTCGGCCATATCATCACTCTACCCGATGACGTGCGCAGGAGTACGATTCGAGCCGAGGATTTTATTCATGATTGGAAAGATTCTGCTGGCAGGGTTTGTCTGTGGGGGAATGGCGGTAGGTCAGACGGCGAGCACTCCGGCGGCTGTGAGTGCGGCGGCACAGGCAGGCACAACGACTACGGCTCCGTCGGCGGCGAGTGCTGCGGCGACTGGTGTTGTTGCGTCTGCTGAGGCGCCACGGAAGGGGATCAGGTTTGAGGTTGCTTCGGTGCGACCGAACAAGGCGGGCATGTGGGGCGGGCGTGGCCCGACGGCGGATGGATACGATCAGAACAACGTGCTGATCTTTTACATCGCCCAGGCGTACGGCCTGGCCAACCAACGCATCCAGGGTTTGCCCGACTGGTGCAGGATGGGGGACGAAGAATACGAAATCCATGCCAAGGTAGCCGACGCTGACATTTCTGAGTGGAGCAAGTCCAGCCAGACGCAGATTCAAGGTGCGCTGCAAGCGCTGCTGGCGGACCGCTTCCAACTGAAGGCGCACTTCGAGACACGAGACGCGCCTGCGTATGCGCTGGTGGTGGCGAAGGGCGGGCCGAAGTTCAAGGCGGCAGTGCCGGGCGATGCCTATCCGGGCGGAATACACGACCCGAGCGGCAAGCCATCTATCGGTCTTGACTACAAGTGGGAGCCGGGCTGGGACCATGGCCTGTATGTGGCGCAGGGCGCGACAATTGCGGCGCTGGTGCAGAATCTGAACAACCTCGTGAGCGGCGTTCTGGGGCGGCTCATGGTGGACAAGACTGGGCTGGCGGGGCAGTACGACTACTCCATGCCAATATACTTCGCGTGGGAGGGAAACCCTCCGGCCGATAATCCCGCGCCACCGATCTTCACCGTGATTCAGGAATCGCTCGGATTGAAGCTGGAGCCGACAACGGCTCCGGTCGAGTTCCTGGTGATCGACCACATTGAGCGACCGACGGAGAATTAGCCGCGCAGCGCCATCTGATCGGTGACGATCTGCGTCAGATCCGGCTTCTTCAACCCATGCTCCTGCTCGTTGAACTTGTCCACCTTGCTGGACCAGTTCATGCTGCAGAACTTCGGCCCGCACATGGAACAGAACGCCGCTTCCTTGTAGTACTCGTCGGGCAGCGTCTCGTCGTGCATGGCGCGCGCCGTCTCCGGATCCAGCGACAGAGCGAACTGCTTGTCCCAGTCGAAGGTGTAGCGCGCCTGCGAGATAGCGTCGTCGCGGTCGCGCACGCCGGGCCGGTGGCGCGCCACATCCGCCGCGTGGGCCGCAATCTTGTACGCAATAATTCCGTCCTTCACGTCCTTCTCATTCGGCAGGCCCAGGTGCTCCTTCGGCGTCACATAGCAGAGCATCGCCGCGCCGTGCCAGCCGATCATCGCCGCGCCGATGGCCGAAGTGATGTGGTCGTAGCCCGGCGCAATGTCGATCACCAGCGGCCCCAGCACGTAGAACGGCGCGCCGTCGCACAGCTCGACCTCCTTGTCCACCTGCATCTTGATCTGGTCCATCGGGATGTGCCCCGGCCCCTCGATCATCACCTGAACATCTCTCTTCCACGCCGACCGCGTCAGCTCGCCCAGCGTCTTCAGCTCGGCAAACTGCGCCTCGTCGCTGGCGTCCGCAAGACATCCCGGTCGCAGCGCATCGCCCAGCGAGTAGCAGACGTCGTACTTCGCCATGATCTTCGTGATGCGGTCGAAGTTCTCGTACAAAAAGTTCTGCTTGTGGTGCGAAGTCATCCACTGCGCCAGAATTGCACCTCCGCGGCTCACAATTCCCGTGATCCGCTTCGCCACCATCGGCACATACTGGATCAGTATGCCCGCATGGATCGTGAAGTAGTCCACACCCTGCTGCGCCTGCTCCTCGATCACTTCGAGGTAGAGGTCGATGTTCAGGTCTTCGAGCTTCTTCACCCTCGCCAACGCCTCATAGATCGGCACCGTGCCCAGCGGAACCGGCGAGTGGCGCAGGATCTGCTCGCGGATCATGGGAATGTCGCCGCCTGTCGACAGGTCCATCACCGTGTCAGCCCCATAGTGGACCGCCGTGTGCAGCTTGCACAGCTCCTCGTTCACATTCGACACTATCGCCGAGTTGCCGATGTTGGCATTGATCTTGCACAGCGATCCAACGCCGATCACCATCGGCTCCAGCTCAGGGTGGTTGATGTTCGCCGGAAGAATCATCCGTCCCACGGCGATCTCGTCGCGCACAAACTCCGGCGTCACCTTCTCCACCTGCGCCACGTATGCCATCTCTTCGGTGACCATTCCTTTGCGCGCAAAGTGCATCTGGCTCATGTTGCTGTCGCCGGTGCGCGCGGCCTCAGCGCGACGCTTCACAATCCACTCCGCGCGCGGTGCCGGAACTTTGTAGCCATTACCGTCCCCCTGCGCCACCTTACCGTTCTCCTGCTTATGATTTCCGCTCGCGCTCATTTGTCTTCCCCCCGCGTAAAACGCCGATGTTATCTACAAAGTATACCCTGCAACTGCGCTTTTCCGCGTGGTCTGCGAGTGCACCGCGAAGCAGTCGAGAACGGTACGAAGTACCCCTGAAACAACACCAACTGCATCAACAAGAAGACCGTCTGCGCAATCTTCTTCTCGCAAAGAAAATCCACGCAGACGGCCTCTCGGTCGTGACAGAAATTGTGGTTCAGCTTTATTGGTCTACACGCCGCTGAACGCGGAAAAACCGCCATCGATCGGAATCACGATGCCGGTCACAAACTCCGAAGCCGGCGACAGCAGCCACAGCACGCCCCCAAACAGGTCCTTGGACTCGCCAAGGCGCCCCATCGGCGTATGCCCAACGATTGTCTTGCCGCGCGCAGTCCACTCGCCTGTCTCCTTGTCGGTCAGCAAGAAGCGGTTCTGGTCGGTAAGGAAGAAGCCGGGCGCAATGGCGTTCACGCGGATCTTCGGCGAGTATTCCTGTGCCATATGCACGGCCAGCCACTGCGTGAAGTTGCTCACCGCGGCCTTTGCCGCCGAGTATGCGGGAATGCGCGTCAGCGGACGAAACGCATTCATGGACGAAATATTCAGAATATTGCCATACCCCTGCTCCGCCATGATCTTGCCAAATGCCTGCGAGGGCAGAATCGTGCCCATCACATTCAGATTGAACACCCAGTTCAATGCGTCCGCGGGAAGATCGAAAAATTTCAAGTCAGCGCTGGTTGTGGCCTGGGGCTTATTGCCTCCCGCGGCGTTGATCAGACAATCCAGCTTGCCCAGGCGCTTCATCACATCCTCGGCCGTTTTCCCGATGCTCTCGCGATCAAGCACATTGCACTTGAACACGGAGACCTGCTTTATCCGCTCTCCCAGGTGCTCGATCGTCGCGGGATGCAGCTCGTTCACAATGTCCAGAATGGCGACCTCCGCGCCGCATCCGGTCAGTGCGTACACAATGTCGCTGCCCAGGACTCCGGCGCCCCCAGTAATGGCCACCGCCTTGCCTTTGAAGTTGTACATTTTCGTCAGTTCTGCCAGATCGAAGTTTTCTTGCTTGCTCATGATTTCTCCATTTCAGTACTGCGTGCGAGAGCTAATCCTGCGGGAACGAATCATCGTGCATAAAAACTGTCTTGCAATCGGCCCATTCCCGGCGGCGGCATTCCGCAAAGTGCAACGCCGCCAGCCGGAAACTGGTCTCTCTACCGCTGAATGCGTGCCGACCCACCGCTGGCAAACGCGACAACCTGATCCAGCGTCGCCATCGTCGTGTCGCCGGGGAAGGTCGTCATCAATGCGCCGTGCGCCCATCCCAGCTTGACCGCCTCTTCCGGCTCCTTGCCGTTCAGCAGCCCATAGATGAAGCCAGCCGCAAAGCCATCGCCGCCGCCTACGCGGTCCAGTACCTTCAGCTCTGCCGTCGGCGCAAACACCGCCTTGCCGTTGACCCATGCCACCGCGCTCCAACTGTGGTGGTTCGTGTTGTGGACCTCGCGCAGCGTTGTCGCCACCACCTTCGTCTTCGGGAAGCGCTTCACCACCTGCTCCATCATTCCCAGGAAGGTGGCCGTGTCCAGCTTAGAGCTGGCCGTCTTCGCGTTGGCTGCGACCTCCGGCCCGGCGAATCCGAGGCCCTTCTGCAGGTCCTCCTCGTTGCCGATCAGCACGTCGACGTTCTCCACGATTGCGCTCATCACCTTCTGTGCGCGCTCGATGCCGCCCATCGTCTTCCACAGTTTCTCGCGGTAGTTCAGGTCGAACGACGTAACCACTCCCGCCGCGCGTGCGGCCTTCATCGCCTCGATCACCACCTCAGATGTTGTCTCCGACAGCGACGCAAAGATTCCGCCCGAGTGGAACCAACGCACGCCTTCACCGAAGATCGCCTTCCAGTCAAAGTCGCCCGGCTTCAGCATCGCCGCTGCCTCGTTCTCCCGGTTGTAGAAGACGATAGGAGCGCGCAAGCCAAATCCCTGGTCGCTGTACACCGTGGCCATGTTCGGCCCGCGCACGCCGTCGTGCGCAAACCGCTTGAAGAGCGGCTTCACGCCCATGCCACGCACACGCTCCGCGATCAGGTCCCCGATCGGGTACGAGACGATCGCGCTGGCGATCCCCGTCTTCTGCCCAAAGCAGTCCGACAGATTGGCCGCAACGTTGAACTCGCCGCCGCTGACGTGAACAGCAAAGTTCGTCGCCTTGCGGAACGGTATGATGCCCGGATCGAGCCGGTGGACCAACGCCCCAAGCGAAAGCAGATCCAGCGAACCCTTCTCTTTGATAGTGAAACCAAGACTCATGACCTTCTCCTTAATTGTTGTAGCCCATATTCTCTTGCGTTTGTCACTGCTTCTGCTTATTGTTTGTCATTCCGCAGCGCAGCGGAGGAATCTGCTTCTTTGCTGTGATGCTACTGCCCCAGAAAGACCGGCTTGATGTGACGTTCCCACAGGTTCGCGGTCACGTTCTTCGCCACCATCGCCTCGTTGGCTTCCAGCGCCTCCAGGTAGCGCGGCCCCATCTTGGCGGCGATCTTGAACCCGACGTGCAGCAGTTGCCGGAAGCTGGGGTTGTACGCCGTATTCTTCTGGTCGTGGCGCAGCGCCGACGTGTACTGTTGGCTCGTCCAGCCGTTGACCGCCTCCGCCGTCGGCAGCTTGCTCTGGTCGATGTCGATCACGGTCGAGTAGGGTGCCATCAACTCTTCCTTGTGCGCCAGCGCCTCGCTGTAGATCTCCTTCGCAATCGCCAGCCCATTGCCGCCAGCCTCCGCCAGCCCAATCAACTCTTCCAGCCATGTCGTCCCCGCGGTCTTCAGGTGGACTCCGGCGTTGAACTTCTTTGCTCCATCGTGGATCGCCTTATAGATGGAGAACTTGTCCGAACCCGAATGGATGCTCAGCTTCAGGTTCGCTGGCAGCCCATAGCGCTTCACCGCGTAGGCAATCGCCGCCAGGTCCTCCTCGAACTCCTTGGCAAACTGCTTCGCATCGCCAACGTAGTCCACGCCCTTGTTGAAGCGGCCGGTGAACTTCGGCGCAATCGTCTGGATGGGAATCTTCTGGTCCGCTATCATCACCAGAATAATCAGCATCTCCACCGGCGTCTGCGGAAAGTCCGTCTCGTCCATCGAAATCTCTGGGACAAAGCGCCCCGTGCCCTTGTTCTCCACCAGAAAGCGATAAATCTCACCCGCGTGCTGCACTGCGGCGAGGAACTTATTGGCAACGCCCTCAACGAAGGCCTTGTCGGTCTGGAACGGCTCATCGATGCCGGGGATTGTCACCGTCCCGATCAACTCGTTGTGCGAGCTTAGGAACGCGGTCACGTCCTCCGGCTTGGCCGGCTGGCCGATCATGTCCGCCACATCCAGGGTAAAGAAGTCGCAGGGATCCAGAAAGCGCTGCACCGTCTTCATGTTGATGTGGTCGGCGTCGAGAAAGTATGGCTTGCTCCAGCCCATCTCCTTCACTGCCGCGTCCGCCGCCGCGCGCGTCTGCACCGGCTCGGTGCCGATGATGGTGTGCTCGCGGTTCGACTTGTTCCACACCGGAACGACTTCGACGCCCGCGTCGGCGGCAAGAAGACATGCGGCAAGCTGGGCCTTCGCCTGGTGGGCAAAACGGTCGCCCACGCCGATGGAAAACTTCGGTAGTTCCAGTGTTTCAATCACTACTGTGCTCATTGCTTCTCCCTCGTTCAATCTCTATGGCTTGCGGTTCGAACCAATTCTGCGCCGCTTCCAAGCATACTGCGCTGGTTGCAGACGCGGCAAATCCGCGAAGTAACGGACGCAACCTCAGTTGATTTCAGTTGACTTAGGTTGAACGACGCAGAAGTCAGTCCAGCGAGGTTCGTACTCGTTGAGCAGCCGACTACTCCTTGAAGCGGCCTTCATAAGCCCAAAGCCCAAGCCCTGGATTGGAGATGTAGAAGATCTCCTCGCCATCGACCGTATTCCATCCATCCACCAGCTTCGTTGGATCGTACTTCGCCATGTACTCTGCCAGATCGCCGTACTCGAAGTGCGCGCCCTCGATCTCCTCCCGCGTCAGGTGCCCTGGGCAGTAGCGAATCTTGAACCGCCCCTCGCTCGACCCGTGGATCAAGTGCGCCGCAGCCGATAGGTTTCCCGCTAGCACGGTGTCGTTTTTCACCGCCTCCAGCGTCGCCGGCGTACCGCAGTAGCCATACTTGCGGATCAACATATCGATCGTCGGGTCCTCGCCAAACTCATGCACCGCAGGTGCCAGCACGATCAGCTCTGCATTGTCAGCCAATGCCATCCTTGTGCGGTAGACGCTCTTGTTGCCCAGCCATGTGCTTTTGAACTCCTGCGGATCAAGGAAGACCACCGCCTTGTGGATCTCGCGGTCCATCATCAGGAAGTTCACCTTCAAACTCAGCTCCGCGGCGCGCTCGAAGCACTCCGCATCGTCGCCGATGAAGAGTCCGTTCAGCACCAGCTTGCCCGCCGCATTCTTCGATACGACGGTCTGTACGTAGACAATCTGCGGCAGCAGATGGCCAAAGTGCTCGCTGGCGTAGTTCAACACGCGCCGCACCGGAGTGTCCGCCCGCCCCATCATGCGCTCCATGCCGTACACCGCGCCCAGGAAGTGGCTGCGATGAATCCCCATCACGCCGCCCGTGCCCACAAAGATGTTCTTGTTGTAGTTGGCAAAGCCGATCACCTCGTGCGGTACCACCTGCCCGATCGACAGAATCAGGTCGTGGCCGCCGTCCCGCAGCAGTTTGTTCACCTGAGCGGGCCACGAGTAGTCCAGCTTGCCTTCGCTCACCTCGCGGATGAACTCGCTCGGCACCTCGCCCAGCGTCACGATGTCGTTGCGCCAGTCATGCACGCGGAACAGGTCGCGCGGCACGGGGCCGTACATCGTCTGAATCTCGTGGTCGGTCATCGCCTTGTGCGTACCCAGCGCGGGCAGCACGTCCACCAGTGCGTCGCCGTAGTAGTTCCACGCGTACTCGGTCAGTTTCCCAGCCATCGAGTGCATCCGAGTGAAGTCCGGCGGCACGGCAAGCACTTTTTTGCGCGCTCCCAGCTTGTCGAACGCGCTGGCAAGGGCGGCTTTGATCTCGGCGGGGGTGAACTCGGTGGTAGGCGATCCGGCGGCAAAGTAGAGGCTCATGCCTACAATTCTACTCGCGCCGCGCCGCCGCTGGCAGGCGTCTTTGCGGTCCCGCGTAAGGCAGGCCGACACTTCGCAATCCCGAGTGAAATCGTCCGGCTTGAACTGGTGGGCGAGGCGGGAATCGAACCCACAACCACCAGCTTAGAAGGCTGGTGCTCTATCCAGTTGAGCTACTCGCCCGCGTTCGGGAGTTCGGAAGGCGCAACCGCACGCGCCCTCGATGTATTGTATCTGCAACCGCGAAATTCCCCGTCGCCCTCTGGGCAGATTCGCAAGCTACAGGCTCCACATTAAGCGCACGCAATTAAGAATTGCGCTGGACAAAGCCAAAGCACACAATGGATAATGCACGCGCCCCCTCACAAGGAACACCATGGATGCTTTAAGTCTCCACCGGATTCACTTCGCCTTCACCATCACCTATCACTACCTTTTCCCCCAACTTACGATGGGCCTGGCCCTGCTCATCGTCGTTCTGAAATCTCTGGCGCTCAAGACATGCGACGCGAAGTACGACGTCGCTGCCCGCTTCTGGGCCAGGATCTTCGCGGTGAACTTCCTGCTAGGCGTGGTCACCGGAATCCCCATGGAGTTTCAGTTCGGCACCAACTGGTCGGAGTTCTCTCGCCGCACCGGTGGCGTCATCGGAATGCCGCTCGCCATGGAAGGCATCTTCTCCTTCTTCCTCGAATCCGCCTTCCTCGGCCTCTTCCTCTTCGGCGAGAAGCGCCTCTCGCGCTGGATGCACTGGACCTCCGCTTTTCTCGTCTTTCTCGGCTCCTGGATCTCCGGCTTCTTCATCATCGTCACCGATGCGTGGATGCAGCATCCGGTCGCCTATCGCGTTCTTCCTAACGGCGTCTTCGAGGTCAGCAGCTTCTGGGGCCTCATGCTGAACCCTTGGGCCTGGCTGCAGTACGCGCACAATATGTGCGGATCGGTGGTCACAGCCTCCTTCGTCATGGCGTCGGTGGGCGCGTTCTACGTCCTGCAACACCGCGAAGAGCAGTACGGCCGCACCTTCCTCAAGTTGGGCGTCGTTGCCGGAGTTCTCTCCTGCATACTGCAAATCTTCCCCACCGGCGACCTGCACGGCAAGTACATGGCAAAGCACCAACCCGCCGCCGTCGCGGGCATGGAGGGCCTCTTCAACTCCGAGAAGGGCGCGCCGCTGATCCTGCTGGGCCAGCCCGACATCGAGGCGCAGAGAATCGACAATCCCATCGTCGTCAACAAGGTCCTGAGCTTCCTGATCTACGGAACCACCGCCGCCGAAGTGCAGGGCCTCAACCAGATTCCCCGCGACCAGTGGCCCTCCACGCTGCCTCTGCTTTTTTACAGCTACCACATCATGGCGGGCCTCGGAACCTACTTCCTGGCGCTGATGGCCGTCGCCGCATTCCTGCTCTGGCGCGGCAGGCTTTACACGGCGCGCTGGCTGCTGTGGCCCATCCTGCTCAGTTTTCCGCTGCCGTATATTGCCAACACCGCCGGATGGATGACCGCGGAGATCGGCCGCCAGCCGTGGCTGGTCTACGGGCTCATCCGCACCTCGCAGGGCTATTCGGTGCATATTGGCTCGGGCACCAGCCTCTTCACGCTGCTTGGCTTCCTCGGCATGTACGCCGTGCTCTCCGTCCTGTGGATTGTTCTCGTCTACAACTTCATTCAGGACGGCCCACAAGCGGTCTCGCAGGACGCCCCCAGCAACAGCAACGGCAGCAAGACTGCATAGGAGAGTTTCGATGGGCACTCTTTGGTTCTGGATTGTAGCCGTCATGCTGGTCGCCTACGTCGTTCTCGACGGCTTCGACATCGGCGTCGGCATCGTCTACCTCTTCGTCGCGCGCACAGAAGACGATCGCCAGCAGGCCATGCGTTCCATCGGCCCCTTTTGGGACGGCAACGAGGTCTGGCTGCTCGCCGCAGGAGGCACGCTCTTCTTCGCCTTCCCCCTGCTCTACGCCTCGGCTTTCAGCGGTTTCTATCTGCCGCTGATGATCGTCCTATGGCTGCTCATCCTGCGCGCCATCAGCATCGAGTTGCGCGGCCACTCCGCCGAGCCGCTCTGGCGCACCTTCTTCGACGCGCTCTTCACCTTCTCCAGCGCGCTGCTTGCCATCTTCTACGGAGCCGCCCTGGCCAACGTCGTGCGCGGCGTCCCCATCGGCCCCGACGACTACTTCTTCCTCCCACTCTGGACCAACTGGAAACCAGGCCCGCATCCCGGAATACTCGACTGGTACACCGTCACCGGAGGAGTCCTCGCCCTAGTCGCACTCGCCGTTCATGGAGCGCTCTATCTCGCCCTCAAGACGGAGGGCGATCTGGAACAGCGCGCGCGCACCTTCGCCCGCAGTGCCACCCCAGTGCTATTCATTCTCACGCTGGCGGGTCTTCCGCTCACCGTTCTGGCGCGTCCTCACTCACTGGACAGCTATGTCGCTCACCCCATTCTCTTTGTAATTCCCTGCGCAGTGCTGGCCAGCCTCGCGGTCGTCTTACTCGCCGCGCGTGGACGCTCCCCATTGACCGCATTCCTCGGCTCCTCGGCCTACCTTGCAACCATGATGGTCGGCGCTGTCGTCGGCCTCTTCCCCGTGCTGCTTCCCACGGTCGGCTCCGCGGGACGCGACATCACCATCTCCCTCGCCCTCGCCGGCTCCCACACCCTGCACGTCGGCCTCGTCTGGTGGACCATCGGAATCCTGCTGGCCACGATGTACTTCGTCATCATCCACTGGCTCTTCCGCGGCAAGGTCCCGCTCCACCCCGACGGCTACGGCCATTGACCCTCGCCAACGTTTACCAGTGCCGATGCCACTCAAGCTCCGAACATCTGGTCAACCGCCTTGAATCGAGAGGTTCGAATCGGAGATTTCATCGGGCGCATGGGTTAGCTACACCGGCGAGTAATCCGCCTTCCCCGAATCCCGACTTTACAACTCATCAGCACGATCTAGCTTTCACTGGAGAGCCTCTTGTGTAAAGTTGCAGGCTCAAATAAACGCGCTGAATATTTGCTTTACCAACGCGTACAAAAGCTTTGACATGAGAGAGTTGCTGGCATAGAGTGTGTGGTGATTTGGGGCCTCGATTTTCGATGTGCCATTGCTGCCGAAGGATGCACCCATAGGATTCGACTAAGGAGAAAGAGACAAAATGAACCGGATCGCACGAATTCTTTTCATGCCAGCTCTTCCCGTCTTGTTGTTGTTTTCCTCACTGGTGGGGACTCCTAGCTTTGCACAAGAGCCTTCGCATCAGCCAGGCCAGATGACCATCTGGCAGGCCCGCCGCGAAGTGGCGTGGGGCCCGAGCGTTCGCTACACCCTCGACGGCTTCGATTACGATGTAGTGAATTCGAAGAAGGTAAAGGAAACGGTCCATGTCAATCTGGCGATGGCCCCGGCCGTGGAGGCATATAGCAAAAGCCCCCTCTTCGACCCCAGTCAAAACTGGTATGTTCTGAAACTGACCTATGAT
>Ga0181529_10007111_pt1 | contig 11246 bp, 7 predicted proteins | sample PEATcosm2014_Bin_36_FD_119763 | JGI IMG/M metagenome (GOLD analysis project Ga0181529, IMG submission 119763) | Peatland microbial communities from MTU Mesocosm Facility, Houghton, MI, USA - PEATcosm2014_Bin10_30_metaG | ecosystem: Environmental > Terrestrial > Soil > Wetlands > Peat | place... | reverse complement strand
TGGATGACGGAGAAATGGCGCGCTTCGATCGCAGCGACGAGTGGTATGTCGCTGCGCGCGCCGGTATCGAACTGCTGACCGACGTTGAAAACGTCCACGGCGGCAGGCTTGCGCGCCCAGTAGCAAATGGACTGCATTTCGCACAGCGCCTGTCCTTGCCGCGCCGCGAGAAACGCAATGTCCTTTTGCGCCAGACTGGCTTCGTCCCGCATCGGATGCAGCCAGCTGTCCGCGTCGCGCCAGTCGCTGTTCGTCCAAGCGCCGAAAAGCAGCGGCAGGGCGTATACGCCGGCCGCGACGGGCGCAAACGCGCCGTGTGCGATCCTATCGAGCAGCAAAGCGGTACCCAGCGCCAGCGCAATGTCGGCGTCGAACATGACGTTCACATCCACGCCGGCGCCGCCCAGAAACCCGACGCCGAGGATCGCGCCGAACGCCGCATAGAAGGTGACAAGACGTACATAGCGGTCGCTCCAGCGTACGGACGCGAGGACCGTCAGACCGACGAGCGGCACTAGGCTCCAGTGCAGCCAGCGGTCGAATCCGAGGTGCAGATTGTCCAAGGAATAGGTGCGCGCCGAAATCAGCTGTGCGAGCAGTCCCGTTCCGTAGACGAAGCGGAAGAGGATCAAACCGCAAAGCAAAAACGTAATGCCGAAAACGACTAGACGCAGCGCGCTCCGCCGATCGTAAACGGCAAGCCATACCGCCGCCGCGGCGGCCATTGCGATCACATTGTGCTTCACGAAAACGGCCAGCACGAACAGCAGCGCGGCAGCGCCGACGCGAACTGTTCCGCGCTGCTCTCCGAGCAGCAGCAGGAAGCCCGTCATCGCAATGGCGTGCGCCAGCATCTGAGGGTCGTCCATGCCGACATAATCGGTGAAGACAAGCAGGCCGCCGGCATACAGAAGCGCCGCGAACGACGCCTCGAAGCGTTTGCAGCCCATGCGCCGCGCGGCGGCAAAAATGCCGAACGAGACAAAGAAAAAGGCCAACAGCGAAATGATCCGGCCGGCAAAGATATAGTCGCCGAGAACGCGGCCGAGCGCGCCGACCAGGTAGAATGACAAAGGGGGATAATTGTCGATCATGAAACTCTGGGGACCGGGATAAAGCGGCGCGCCCGACATCGCCGCCGCCGCGTGATAGGCGTTCCAACCCTCGTTGGGATCGAGCGGCAGGCGTAGGCCCATCGTCGCGAGCGCGCGCCACAGGCCAAGGGCGCAGAACAGCGCCATCCCCAGGACGACCAGCTTGAAAGCGCGCGCGGCAAGGGCGTTGTTCATCGCTTGGCACAGGCCTTTGTGGGGTGGATGTCGTAGAGCGAGAAGAAGCTGCCGGCGTGGCGCAGGGTCAGGAACTCCGGAACGTCGGCTGCTTCGCCTTTGCCGCGGATGACCACCGCGACGTCGAAGTGGCATTGAAACATCTTCAAATAGGGAAAAACGTCGACGATGTCGGGATCGTTGTCGACAAGCCCTGCCGCGAGGTCCTCGAGCTCCGAAACGTCCGGCGGCGATCCCTGCTGCGCATTGCCGGCGGCAAGCCGGTCGTAAGGCGGTTTCAAGCGAACGATATGCTGGCCTTTGGTCGTGAACATCAGGGGCGTAAAGGCGCCGCGGTCGACGATGGCGAATTCCGCCATGTGCCAATAGGGCTGGTCGGGGGTGGGGCCCAGCTGATCGTTTAGCGAATCGCCGTCCAGGACGGTCATCAGCTTGGAGCCTTTCGGGACATCGCGAAGCGCCGCGCGGAATTCACCGTACTGCCGATCGTAGCCGCGCCAGTTTTCCGCCAGCGTCGCAGAGCTGACGCCCGCCAACAGCAACAGAACGGCGGCGGCGAGCGCAGTCACGCGCGAACCCAAGCGCAGTTCCGCCGTGGCAAACAGCATCGCGCCGAGAACGCCCGGCAGGCGAAGATGCACGCCCCAGCCGCCGAGCGCCCATTCGGGCGCCACGAGCGTGAGAACGGCGAGTGCAATCACAAGGATTTTCATCACCGGGTGAATGCGCAGCCAGCCGTACATCAGGCCGGACAGATACGAAATCGCCAGTGCGCCCATCAAAAGATAAGCCGGCTCACTGTAATAGAGTTGAATCGCCGACCCGAAACGATCGCCGATCGTGTCGGCGAAATCGAAGGCGAATTGGCCGCCGGCAGCGCCTACGGGTTTGAAAAACAGGAAGGCGACGGCGACGGGCAGAAAAATGAGGCCGATCGGCAGCGCACGCAGAACGAGCCTCTTGAGGTCGAAGTCACGCTCGATCCAGAGCTGCGCCGTCTCGAAACTGGCGATCATCGCCGCCAACAGGAAAACGGCAACCAGATGGCAGACGTACAGCGCGCAGATGGCCAGCATGAAGCCGGCCAGCGCGGCGGGACCGCGTCTTTTCGCCGTGGCGATCCAGGCGGCGAACACCAGGAAGCACAATCCCGTCGCGAAGTAATAATTGAAAAAGCCCCAGGTGAAATTCGCATTGTAGGCGAAGAACGCGCCGGCCAGCGGCGCCAAGCCGATTCTGCCGAATAAGGCGCGCTGGATCGCCGCCGGCCCCAGCACCCACATGGCGACGCCGGCGCTGAGGAAAAGCTTGGCCGCGGTTTCGACGGGCAGCAGCTTCGCCAGCAACGGCACGATCAACTCGGAGGCAAGGTTGGGAACGAGCACCCAATGGATGGCGTAGAACGCGGCCAAAGGCGGCACCTTCGCGCCGCCGGCGATCATGTAGAAACCGGCAATGTGAGCGGGGTAGTCCGGCATTGCCGGAGAATGCACGCACCACAACGGCACGATGAGCACGCAGGCCGCGAGCCCAAGCGCCAATACAGATCCGTTACGCCCCCAAGATATGGTCATTGCCGAATGAGACCGCCGTGCTCCAAGGGTTCGTCTCTAAGACTCATTGCATGTCCACTCCAGCGGGCGGATTGGCACAGTCGGCCCGACCGGCGGAAAACGCGGGGCGGCTCACAACCGGTAGGTGCGCGAACGGCCGCTACCGCACAAACGAATGCGCGCCGGCGAGCGCGTCTTGTGCGTCAGCGTCCGCAGGTTGGTTCAGGCGTTGACCAGTTCGACCTGCACCACGTCCGTGCGCTTAACATTGAAGGCCGCCGCGCAGATGCCAAGATAGTACTGCCAGTTGCGCATGAAGCGTTCGTCGTGGCCGAGCGCCATGATCTGTTCGCTCTCGGCGCGCATGCGCGAGGACCATTCGCGCAAGGTCTTGGCGTAATCCTTGCCGAAGGAGAAAGCGTCCACGACCTTCAAACCGGCGCGCTCCGCCTCTTCGCGGAAGCACTGCAAGGACGGCAGCATGCCTCCCGGGAAAACGTAGTGGCGGATAAAGTCGCTGCGCGTGCGGTAGGCGGAGAACAGCTCGTCGCGGACGGTAATGGTCTGGATCACCGCGCGCCCGCCGCGCTTGAGCCGCTCGGCCACGGTGCGGAAATATTGCGGCCAATACTGCTCGCCGACCGCTTCGAACATTTCGATGGAGACGATCATATCGAACAGGCCGCGCGCTTTCCTGTAATCCTCGAGAAGAATCTCGGCCGCTCCTTTCACGCGTTCGCGGGCGAAGCGGTATTGCGACGGGGAAATCGTCAGGCCAGTGAGGCGGTGGCCTTGCGCGGCCGCGCGTTCGGCAAAGCCGCCCCAGCCGCAGCCGATCTCCAGGACGGAGCAGCACGGCTTGAGGAACTTGCCCAGGATGCGTTCGTATTTGTTGCTTTGGGCTTCTTCCAGGTCCTTGGCGGCATCTCCGAACAGGCCGCAGGAGTAGGTCATGCTCTTGTCGAGCCAAAGCGAATAGAAATCGTTGCCGACATCGTAATGCGCTTCGATGTTGCGCTTGGCGCCGTCGAGCGAGTTGCGTCTGACGAAGCGGTCCTGGATCATCAGGGCCACGCGGGTCAACAGGTTGCCGTTGGCGTATTTATCGAGCGCTTCCATGTTCATCAGGAACAGCGTCACCAGCTTTTCGACATCGTCGGTCTCCCAGGCGCCCGCGATATATTCTTCGCCCAAGGCGATGTCGCCGCGCGCCATGATGCGGCTCAGCACGTTCCAATCGTGGATCGCAAAGCGCGCATGCGGACCGGGTTGGGGGCCTTTGGCGATGTGCACTTCGCCGTTCGGCGTCACGAAATCGAGCGTGCCGAATTCCAGATGCGACAAAGCCTCAAGCCAACCTGTTTCGATGATGGAGTTCGAAAACCTATTCATCACGACCCCGTTTGTGATTTGAGAGGTGAGACGTACGAACGCTCGTCGCAATCATCATAAACCAACGTGTGGGGTAGGAGAAAAGTAAAACCTCGTATTCCACAAGCTGAAAATAACATATTGATAATATTGGTTTTTGCGGAAAGGACGCGAACCGGCAGGGCGTGCGGCGGGCAGGCTCTTGACGGGAAGGGCGGCTGCGGTCACCAAAGCGCCCCTCCGAGGAGCCGATTGCGCCATGACGCTGCCTGCCGTCGAAGCAAAGTCCGTCGCCACGCCCGACCAGGCCACGGGCGTGCTGCTGTCCGTTGTCATCCCGACGTTCAAGGAACGCGGCAATGTCGCCGAACTAATCAGGCGGCTGGACCGCACGCTGGCGGGCGTCGGCTGGGAAGCGATCTTCGTCGACGACAATTCGCCCGACGGCACGGCCGACGCGGTGAAGGCCATTGCCGCACGCGATCCGCGCGTGCGCTGCCTGCGCCGGGTCGGCCGGCGCGGACTGGCGGGCGCCTGCATCGAAGGCATGCTGTCTTCGAGCGCGACCTATGTCGCGGTGATGGACGCCGACCTTCAGCACGACGAACGGATTCTGCCGGAGATGCTGGCGAAGCTGCAATCAGGCAAGTTCGATTTGGTGGCGGCGACGCGCTATGTGGAAGGCGGCAGCGCCGGGTCCTTCAGCGAGGGGCGCGGCAAGATCAGCCATATCGCCACGCGGCTCACGCAGCGCATTCTCGGCACTTCGCTCAGCGATCCGATGAGCGGTTTCTTCATGATGCGCCGCGACGCACTCGACGCCGTCGCGGGACGGCTGTCGCCCGTGGGTTTCAAGATTCTGCTCGACATCGCCACGGCCGGCAAGAAATTGCGCATTGCCGAACAGCCTTTTGTATTCAGGGTCCGCCGCGAAGGCGAAAGCAAATTCAATGTGCAGGTCGGGTTGGAGTTCCTGGGTCTTTTGCTGGCCAAGCTGTCGAACGGTTTGGTCGAACCGCGGTTCATCTTCTTCGCCCTCGTCGGCGCCATCGGCATCGCGGTGAATCTGGCCGTGCTCAATATCGCGCTTCTAGTGTGGCCGGTGTCCTTCATGTTGGCCAAGAGCGTCGCCACTTTCTTCGCCATGGTGAGCAATTTCTTCCTCAATAACAGCTTGACCTATCGCGACCGGCGGCTGCGCGGTTGGGACATGCTCAGCGGCTTTATCGGTTTCTGTCTGATCGGCGCCGTGGGCGCGGTCACCGATATCGGCTTGGCGTCGCAGCTTTATGCCGGGCATGAAGTGTGGTGGGTTGCGGGCCTCGCCGGCGCCGTCATGGGCGTGCTGTGGAATTACGCCATGTCGAGCATGTTCATCTGGCGTACGCGATGAAGCGCGCGGTCGACGCGCAGTTTCTTGCCGCGTTGACGATCCTGGCCGCTTTGCGGCTGATGGCCGGCGCGCTACTGCCGTTGTCGGCCGACGAGGCGTATTACTGGCTGTGGTCGCGTCATCTGGCGGCGGGCTATTTCGATCACCCCCCGGCCATCGCCTTTGTCATCCGCGCCGGCACGGCGCTGTTCGGCGCGACGCCGTTCGGGGTGCGCGTCGGCGGCATTTTCTTGTCGTTCGTGGCGAGCTGGTTCGTCTGGCGCACGGGCGCGATACTGGCGCGCGACGAAAGAGCCGGCGCGCTGGCCTGCCTGTTTTTCAATCTCACGCTGATGACCGCCGTGGAAATGCTGGCGGCGACGCCCGATGCACCGTCCATCGTCACGGCCGCGGCTTTTTGCTGGGCCTTGGCGAAAGTCGCCGAAACCAAGGACGGGCGCTGGTGGATGGCGGTGGGCATTGCGGCGGGTCTCGGACTGCTGTCCAAATATTCCGCGTTTTTCCTTGGCCTTGGCGCCCTCGTCTGGCTCCTCGCCAGCGCGCCCATGCGCCGCTGGCTGCTATCGCCCTGGCCTTATCTCGGCGGTGCGCTGGCGCTGCTTTTGTTCGCTCCGAATCTGTGGTGGAACGAGACGCATGGCTGGGCGACGTTTGCCTTCCAGTTCGGACGGATCGAAGGCGAAGCATTCACGCTGCGCTATCTGTTCGATTTCTTGGGCGCGCAGCTTGTCCTCGCCACGCCGTTCATTTTGGTCTTGGGCGCGCTGGGGCTTGCCGCCGCAACCCGCGCGCGCGACGAACGTCCATTCTTGATCGCCGCGATCCTGTGGCCTTCCATCGCCTACTTCGTCTACCATTCGCTGCACGCCCGCGTGCAGGGCAACTGGCCTTGTTTTCTCTATCCGCTCCTGTGTGTGGCCGCCGCGCTTGCCGCGCAGCGCATCGATTCGAGCGGCTGGCGCCGGCCGCTGGCGCGCTGGTCCGCCAAGCTCGCGGTTCCGGTGGCCGCACTGCTGCTGATCGCGGCTTATGCCCAGGCGCTCTTCGGCGTCGTGCCGATGGGGCGCAAAGATCCTCTGGCGCGGCTGCTGGCCGTTGGTTTCCCGCAGGTGGCCGATAAGGTAGAAGCGCTGCGCCTGTCCGCCCATGCCGACGCCGTCCTGACCAGCGACTACGCCTCCACCGCCTGGTTCGCCTTCTATGGACCCGGACCCGTCGTGCAAATCGGCGAAGAGTACCGCTGGCCGGACGCGCCGGCGGCGAGCGCCGCGTTGTACGCGCGCCCGGTGCTCTACGTCAGCGAAGATCGCCGCGACCGTCACGATCTCGTCGCCATGCATTTCGCCCAAGTGGTCGAAATCGCCCGCATCGACCGGGAGCGTAAGGGTGTGGCCATCGCCCATTACGTCGTCTACCGCGTCAGCGGCCTCAAGGGCGCGCCCGTGGGCCGCATCCCCTAAACAAAAATCGTCGGCGCGAATTGCAACGGCACGCCCGAGGCCATAAGTAATTTGCGCCCCTTGAACGAAAGACCCCACGCATGGCCGACCAATTCGATGCAATTGTCCTTGGCGGCGGACCCGGCGGCTACAATGCCGCAATCCGGCTAGGCCAGCTTGGCTTGAAGACCGCTTGCGTCGACAAGCGCGGCCGCTTCGGCGGCACCTGTCTCAATGTCGGCTGCATTCCCTCCAAGGCGCTGCTCCACGCCAGCGAGCGTTTCGAGGAAGCGGGCAAGGAATTCGCCAAGCTCGGCATCAAAGCCCAGGTGAGCCTCGATCTTCCCGCCATGATGGCGCACAAGGACAAGGTGGTGGGCGAACTCACCAAGGGCGTCGAGTTCCTGCTCAAGAAGAACAAGTCCGAGGCCATTGTCGGCGAGGCGCGGATCGTCTCCCCCGGCAAAGTCGAAATCAAGGCCGCGGACGGGACTCTGCGCACGCTGGAGACCAAGAACATCGTCATCGCCACGGGTTCGGACGCGATGGCGTTGCCGGGCGTGACCATAGACGAAGAACGGATCGTCACCTCCACCGGCGCGCTCGCGCTCAAGGACGTGCCCAAACGATTACTGGTGGTCGGCGGCGGTTATATCGGGCTCGAATTGGGTTCGGTGTGGCGCCGGCTCGGCAGCGAGGTGCTGGTGGTGGAGTTTCTCGACCGCATCACGCCCGGCCTCGACGGCGAGATCGCCAAGCAGTTCCAGCGCATCCTGCAGAAGCAGGGCATGAAGTTCCAGCTTTCGACCAAGGTGGTCGGTGTGGAGAAGGCGGGCGGGGCGCTGCGCGTCAGCCTGGAAGCGGCGGCGGGCGGCGACCGTCAAAGCGTGGAGACCGATGTGCTGCTGGTCTCCATCGGTCGGCGTCCGTATACGGACGGTCTAGGCCTGGACCGGATCGGCGTGGCGCTGGATTCGCGCGGGCGCGTCGTCACGGACGGACATTTCAGGACCAGCATCGCCGGCATCTGGGCCATCGGCGATTGCCGCGAAGGGGCGATGCTCGCGCACAAGGCAGAGGACGAAGCGGTGGCTTGCGCCGAACGCATCGCTGGGCGCGCCGGCCACGTGAATTACGACGCCATCCCGGCCGTGGTTTACACCGCGCCGGAAGTCGCCAGCGTCGGCAAGACCGAAGAGGAATTGAAAGCGGCGGGCATCGCCTACAAGATCGGAAAGTTTCCCTTCAGCGCCAATGCGCGCGCCAAGACCATCGCGGCGACGGAAGGCTTCGCGAAAATCCTCGCCGACGCCAAGACCGACCGCGTACTGGGCGTGCATATCCTGGGTGCGGAAGCGGGAAACCTAATCGCGGAAGCCGCGCTGGCGATCGAGTTGGGCGCCGCGTCGGAAGATATTGCGCGCACCTCGCACGCCCATCCGACGCTCTCGGAAGCCATACGTCAGGCGGCGATGGGCGTCGAAGGCTGGACGATGCAGATGTGACGGCGGTCGCGCGACCGCCGTCACATCTTGAAGAGGCCGTTTCGGTCCGGTTACTTGCCGGCCGGAGGCGCTGGCTGCGCCGGCGGCGGGCCCTGCATGTGATGGTCCCAGCCTTGCTCCATGCCCGGATGCATATAGCCCATGGCATTCATCCCGAACGGCCGGCCGCCGAAGAAGGGCGCGGTCGCTGCCGCCAGGAAACAGAGCACCGCCGCGATCAACAGCAGATAGCCCAGCACATTGCCGAGGATCTTGACAAAGCCATTGGCCTTGCTCGCAGCAAACAAAACGAAAAAGGCGATCACCGCAACCACGATCACGTGATGGACGGCGCCGATGAAAAAGAACGGATGCATTACTCCCTCCCAACCACTCCAACCCCAAGCTGGATCATCTTACACGAAATTTTACGACAAATCCGTCTCGGTGCGGCAAAGATGCCGTAGCGGAATCGGGAAAAGGCCGGAAAGCCGGGTTCCCGCGCCTAGCGCGTGACAACCACCTTCTGGAAGAAGCCGCCGAAGAAGGTCTCCCGGCGTAGCTTGGCGGTCTTCCAAGGCGGCGGCAGCAGGGAAACGATGTCGTTCCACCACAAATCGAGGGCGAACGGCTCGAGCAACGCCAGCAGCGGCCGCCACAGATAGAACAGCGGATTCCACCAGTGCGGCCTGGCGAAATCCACGATCAGGATTTTGCCGCCCGGCTTGACCACCCGGAACGCCTCGCTGAGCGTCTTGGCGCGATGGCTCGCCGGCTGTTCGTGCAGCAGGAAGAACAGCATCGCCCGGTCATAGCTTGCGTCGGGCAGAGCGAGGTCCGCGGAATCCATACGCAGCAGTCGGGTGCGCGTGTGGCCGGGCAGCTTCTTTTTCAAATTGCTCAATTGGATCGGCACGACGTCGACGACATCGAGCTTGCCGTTTCCGGCGGCGACGCGCTTTTCCAGCTGCGTGGTCAAATCGCCATAGACGCAGGCCATCTGCAGGATGGTGCCCGTCGGCGCCTTGCCGAATTCCGCCAGCGCGCGGTTGCGCAGCCGGTTGTAATTGCCCAGCAGGATAAGGTTGACGACCCAAAGGCGGTCGAAGAATTTTACCCCCCTCGGATGGATATAAGCCCACCAATAATGGCGGCGCAGATAGCCTGGAATCCCGGCGTCGCCGACGGACACGCGATCCGCATCGACTCGTTGCAGCGGGCCAATTTCGTCTATGCTTTGGAACATTCGAACCGATGTTTGCGAAAAGCCGCCCCCAGCCCAGGATGCATTTTCCGGTGCTGCAGGCAATGCGGCGGATTCCCGTCGTGCGGCGAAAGGTGGCAGGCTCCCCCTCGCGCCGCGAGTGAAGGCTGGTGGGCCCGACAGGATAAAACTGCGAACTGGGTTGTTATAGTCGGCAGGGAGACGGGGCCAAGCCGAACGAGAGCAGGTTGAGTGCTGTGTCTCACAGGACAACGGCCCTGACCGCGCGCGCGATCTCGCGGGGAATGGGCCAAACTTGCGCGCGATTTTGCATACATTGTTGGTGCGGCTTTCAACGACCGCCCGCAAACGCAACTTGTTCAAGCCGCTTACTTCACGACAGCGCACCCCCGATTTTTTGCTCAATTATACGGCGCAAAATAATCAATACTACGTTAGATTGATCAATTCTGGATTGTGTAATACAGTTTCTTCGCCAGAACAGCGTCGAATGCGCTGTCGCGTTTCGCGACGGGGTTCGGTGTTGCCGGATGTTGGGGGTGGGGATGTCCAAAGGATTCGGGCTGCGGCTCCGCGCCGTTATTGCGCCGGCGCTGTTTCGGCGATCTCATTCATCCGCAAAGTGGTGCCGACAGAATCTTACCCTTTCGATCTTCGTCGTCTCTGTGCTTGCAGGCAACTCAGCGATAGCGGCCGATGCCCCGCCGGCGATGATCGTACCGGGCCAGTTCAATGTCGGCGCGACGGGCGCCGCGACCTATACAGTTCCGATAGCGGTGCCGCCCGGAACGGCGGGCATGGTGCCGGCGCTCTCGCTGGATTATTCGAGTCAGAGTGGTGACGGCATTGTCGGCTTGGGCTGGACGCTCTCCGGCCTTCCTTCCATCGGCCGCTGCCCGCGCACATTGGCGCAAGAGAACATCCATGGCGGCGTCAATTACGATTCAAATGACCGGTTCTGCATGGAAGGCCAAAGGCTCGTCGCCACAAGCGGAACCTACGGCGCCAACGGTACGGTCTACGCCACCGAGATCGAAGGCTTCTCGAAGATTGTTTCTTACGGTACGGCGGGAAATGGACCTTCCTACTTCAAGGTCTGGACCAAGGCCGGCCAGATCATGGAGTTCGGCAACACGACCGATTCCAAAATTCTCGCGGTAGGCAAGACTACGGTCCGGTCTTGGGCGGTGAACAAGATCACCGACACCAAAGGCAATTATCTGACTGTCACCTACACCAACGACACGACCAACGGCCAAGCCTATCCGACTCGGATCGATTACACCGGCAACGCCAATGCAAGTCTCGTGACTTATAACTCGGTGCAGTTCGCTTATAACACCGCACGCCCCGATGTGACGCCAACGTACCAAGCGGGCTCATTGCAACAGACCACGGTCTTGCTCACCGACGTCAAGACCTATCAGGGCGCCAATCTCGTCTACGATTATAAACTTGCGTATTCGCTTGGCAGCGCAACACGCCACAGCGA
>Ga0181529_10007110_pt1 | contig 11247 bp, 9 predicted proteins | sample PEATcosm2014_Bin_36_FD_119763 | JGI IMG/M metagenome (GOLD analysis project Ga0181529, IMG submission 119763) | Peatland microbial communities from MTU Mesocosm Facility, Houghton, MI, USA - PEATcosm2014_Bin10_30_metaG | ecosystem: Environmental > Terrestrial > Soil > Wetlands > Peat | place... | reverse complement strand
TGCGCCCGGGCGACGGCGTGCTGGTCAAGGGCAGCCTGGGCAGCCGGATGAAACTCGTGGTGCAGGCCTTCGACGCCCGCGCGGCGGAGGCAAACTGATGCTGTACAACCTGTTCGCGCCGCTGGCCGAGCATCTGATCGCGTTCAACCTGTTCCGTTACCTCACGTTCCGGTCGGGCGGGGCCTGCATCACCGCAATGGCGCTCAGCCTGGCGCTGGGGCCGTGCTTCATCCGCTGGCTGAAATCGGTGCAGCATAACGGCCAGCCGATCCGCCCGGACGGCCCGGCGCGCCACCTGATCGAGAAAAAAGGCACGCCCACCATGGGCGGCATGCTCATCCTGGCGAGCCTGGCCGTCTCCACCCTGCTCTGGGCCAATCTGCGCAACGGCTATGTCTGGGTGGCCCTGGTGCTCACCCTGGGCTACGGCGCGATCGGCTTCGTCGACGACTACATCAAGCTGGCGCATGCGAATTTCCGCGGCCTGTCGGCGCGCGCCAAACTTCTGCTGCAGGCCGGCATGGGCATCGTCGCCGGCATCGCCTTCATGCTGCTGACCCGCGAGCCGCTGGCCACCGGCTTCGCCATCCCGGTGTTCAAGGAAGTCCTGATCCCGCTCGGCTACGCCTTTCCGATCGTCGCGATGACCGTGATGGTGGGCTTCTCCAACGCGGTGAACCTGACCGACGGGCTGGACGGGCTGGCGATCGTGCCGACCATCATCGCCGCCGGGGTGTTCGCGTTGATCGCCTACCTGGTGGGCAACCGCATCTTCGCCGACTACCTGCAACTGAACTTCGTGCCCGGAGTGGGCGAGCTGGCGGTGTTCTGCTCCGCGCTGATCGGCGCCGGTATCGGCTTCTTGTGGTTCAACGCTCCACCGGCGGCGGTGTTCATGGGCGATACCGGGGCGCTGGCGCTCGGCGGCGCGCTCGGCGCGGTGGCAGTGGCCACCAAGCACGAGGTGGTGCTGGGCATCGTCGGCGGCCTGTTCGTGGTCGAGACGGTCAGCGTCATCATCCAGGTATTCTGGTTCAAGCTGACCGGGCGGCGCGTGTTCCTGATGGCGCCGTTGCACCACCACTTCGAGAAGAAAGGGTGGCAGGAGGCGACCATCGTCATCCGTTTCTGGATCGTGGCCGTGATTCTTGCCCTCGTTGGGCTAGGGACATTGAAAATCCGATGACTGCATTTCCTCCCATCTTCAACGGGCGGCGCTTTGCCGTCGTCGGACTCGGCAAGAACGGGCTGCCGGTGGCACTGGCCTTGCGCGGCATGGGCGCCGACGTGGTCGCGTGGGACGACAAGGTTGCCGCGCGCGAAGCGGCCTCTGCCGCCGGTGTCGTGGTCGCCGAGCCCGACATGGCGGGGCTGGAGGCGCTGGTGCTGTCGCCCGGCATTCCGCATACCCTGCCGACGCCGCACCCGATCGCGGCGCGCGCCCTGGCCGCCGGGGTGCCGATCCGGTCGGACGCCGACCTGCTGTTCCGCGCCGTGCGCGCGGCGGGGTCGGGGGCGCGGTTCGCCGGCATCACCGGCACCAACGGCAAGTCCACCACCACGGCGCTGCTGGCGCACATCGTGGCGGTGGCGGGCCGGCCGGTGGCGGCCGGCGGCAACCTCGGCACCGCCGCCCTGGCGCTGCCGCTGCTGCCCCGGGATGGGGTCTACGTGCTGGAGATGTCCTCCTACATGTTGGAGCGAATCGCCGCCCTCCGGTTCGATGCGGCGGTCATGCTCAACCTCAGCCCCGACCACCTCGACCGCCACGGCGACATGGCGGGATACGCCCAGGTCAAGCGGGCGATTTTCGCGCGCCAGACCGGCGCCGACACCGCCGTGGTCGGCATCGACGATGCGCTGTCGCGCGAGATGGCGGAGTCGCTGCGCGGCGGGCCGGCGCGGCTGGTGACGATTTCCGGCGAAGGCCCGGCCGACGTGGGACCCGACGGGACGCTGCTGCGCGACGCCGCCGGCCCGATCGCGGACCTTGCCACGGCGAAGGCGCTGCCCGGCTCGCATAACGCCCAGAACGCCGCCGCCGCCGCGGCAATGGCGCTCGCGCTCGGCGTTTCCCGCGCGGATATCGCCGCCGGGATCGCATCCTACCCGGGGCTGGCGCACCGGCAGGAGCTGGTGGCCCGCGTGGACGGCGTGGTGTTCGTCAACGACAGCAAGGCAACCAACGCCGATTCCGCCGCTCGCGCGCTCGGCTGCTACGACCGGCTGGTATGGATCGCCGGCGGCATGGCCAAGGCCGGCGGCATCGAAAGTTTGACCCCGTTCTTCCCGCGCATCGCCCTGGCGCTGCTGATCGGGCGGGATTCCGCCCTTCTCGCCGCGACACTGGCGGCACACGGGGTGCGGTACCGCGAGGTCGGAACGCTGGAAGCGGCCGTCGCCGAGGGGTGGCAGGCGGCGCATGGCGGCCTCGCGCCGGTGGTGCTGCTGTCGCCGGCCTGCGCGTCGTGGGACCAGTTCACCGGCTTCGACCAGCGCGGCGACCGTTTCCGCGCGCTGGCGCAGGCGATCGCGGAGGGCGCCTAGATGCTGCCCCCGCTGTCGCGCGCCGATACCTCGCTACTGGGCCGCTGGTGGTGGACGGTGGACCGCTGGACGCTGCTGGCGATCGCCACCCTGATCGGGCTCGGCTACGTCATGATGCTGGCGGCGAGCCCGGCGGTAGCCGAACGGATCCGGCAGTCGCGCGACATCTTCATCCTCAAGCAGGTGTTTTTCCTCGGCCTGGCCGGAGCGGTCGTGGTGGTGGTGTCGCTGCTGTCGCCGCGCGGGGTCAGGCGGGTGGCGCTGGCCGGCTGCCTGGTGGCGCTGGCGTTGACCGCGCTGACGCTGGTGATGGGGGTGGAGATCAAGGGCGCGCGGCGCTGGATCGCGCTGCCCGGGCTGTCGCTGCAGCCCAGCGAGTTCCTGAAGCCCTGCTTCGCCGTGGTGGCGGCCTGGCTGATCGCCGAGGGCCGGCGGTCGCAGCGCTTCCCCGGCATGGCGCTGGCCTTCGCCGTGTTCGGGGTGATCGTGCTGCTGCTGAAGTCGCAGCCCGATGTGGGCATGCTGGCGGTGATCTCCGGCGTGTTCTTCATCCAGTTGTTCGTCGGCGGGCTGAACGTGGTGTTCGTCGGCATCGGGATGGCCTGCATGGGCGGCGCGGCGGTGGCCGCCTACAGCTTCTTCCCGCATGTGCAGAGCCGGGTGCTGCGCTTCCTGAATCCCGCCGAGGGCGACAACTACCAGGTCCAGCGCGCGCTGGAAGCCTTCGGCAACGGCGGCCTGATGGGGCGCGGACCCGGCGAGGGCCGCGTCAAGGACGTGCTGCCGGACGCCCACGCCGACACCGTGTTCGCGGTCGTCGGCGAGGAGTTCGGCATGATCCTCTGCATGATCATCGTCGGGCTGTTCGCCTTCATCGTGCTGCGCGGGCTGTTGCGGCTGCTGGCCGAGGCCGATCCCTTCGTCATCCTGGCGGCGACCGGCCTGGTGGCGAGCTTCGGGTTGCAGGCGTTCGTCAATATGGCCTCCACCCTGCACCTGATCCCCACCAAGGGCATGACGCTGCCGTTCATAAGCTATGGCGGCTCGTCGGTGCTGGCGGTGGCGCTGGGCATCGGCATGTTGCTGGCGCTGACGCGCAAGCGACACAACGGCGAATTGTTGTGAGGGGCCAGGTGGTGTGCCCCATCGTGATCGCGGCCGGCGGCACCGGGGGGCATTTCTTCCCCGCCGAGGCGCTGGCCGCCGAGTTGCTGCGGCGCGGCCGGCGCATCGTGCTGATGACCGATGCCCGCTCGGGCGGGCTGAACTCGCCGGCCTTCGCCGGGCAGGAAAGCTTCCTGCTCTCCGGGCGTGGCGTGTTCGGCAGCGGCGCCCGGCATGCGGCGCGCTCGGTCATGGCGCTGGCCGCCGGGACATTGCAGGCGCGGCGCCTGCTCGGCCGGCTCGATGCGAGCGTGGTGGTGGGCTTCGGCGGCTACCCGGCGGTGGCGCCGGTGCTCGCCAGCCGGCTGCTGCGCCGGCGCCCCCGCGTGGTGCTGCACGACCAGAACGCGGTGCTGGGACGGGCCAACCGGCTGCTGGCGCGCTTCGCCGACACGCTGGCGCTGAGCCATGCCGCCACCACGCGCGTGCCGGCGGGGGTTCGCACGGTGGTCACCGGCAATCCGGTGCGCCCGGCGGTGCTGGCGGTCGCCGGCAGTCCATACGAGCCGCCCGGAGCGGAGCTGCGGCTGCTGGTGCTGGGCGGATCGCTGGGCGCGCGGGTGTTCAGCGACGTGGTGCCGGCCGCGCTGGCGCTGCTGCCCGATGCCCTGCGGGCACGCCTGCGCGTGACCCAGCAATGCCGGCCCGAGGACCTTGAACGCGTCCGCGCCGCCCATGCGGCGAGCGCCGTCCAGGCCGAGCTGGGTTCGTTCTTCACCGACGTGGCCGGCCTGCTGGCGCGCGCGCATCTGGTGATCTGCCGCGGCGGCGGCTCGACGGTGGCCGAGCTCGCGGTGGTCGGGCGGCCGGCCATCATCGTGCCGCTGCCGATTGCCATCGACGACGACCAGGCGGCGAACGCACGCGGCCTGATCGAGGCGGGCGGGGCCTGGATGGTGCGCCAGCCCGACTTCACCCCCGACACGCTGGCCCGGCGGATCGCCACCCTGGCCGCCCTGCCCGCCGTGCTCGCCGCCGCCGCCCAGGCCGCCGCCAGTTGCGCCATCGCCGACGCCCCCGCGCGCCTCGCCGATCTGGTCGAGCTGAAGATTACCCAGGACCTCGTCGCATGAGGACGCTGCCTCTCTCGATCGGCACCATTCACTTCGTCGGCATCGGCGGCATCGGCATGTCCGGCATCGCCGAGGTGCTGCACAACCTGGGCTACGCCGTGCAGGGCAGCGACATCGCCGAGAACGCCAACGTGAAGCGCCTGCGCGCGGCCGGCATCGTCGTGCATGTCGGCCACGACGCCCGCAACCTGGGCACGGCCCAGGTGGTGGTGGTGTCCACCGCCGTTCACGCCGACAACCCCGAAGTGCAGGCGGCCCGGGCCCGGCTAATCCCGGTGGTGCGTCGCGCCGAGATGCTGGCCGAGCTGATGCGCCTGCGCTGGGCGATCGCGGTGGGCGGCACCCACGGCAAGACCACCACCACCAGCCTGGTGGCGGCGGTGCTGGAAGCGGCGCACATGGACCCCACCGTGATCAACGGCGGCATCGTCAACGCCTACGGCACCAACACACGGCTGGGCTCGGGCGACTGGATGGTGGTGGAGGCCGACGAAAGCGACGGCAGTTTTCTCCGCCTGCCCGCGGTGATCGCGGTGGTGACGAACATGGACCCCGAGCACCTCGACCACTGGGGCACGCCAGAGGCGATGTTCGCCGGCTTCGAGCATTTCGTCGCCAACATCCCGTTCTATGGTTTCGCCGTGCTGTGCATCGACCATCCGGCGGTGCAGCAGATGATCCCCCGGCTCTCGGACCGGCGGATCATCACCTACGGCTTCTCGCCGCAGGCCGATGTGCGCGGCGAAATCCTGAAGTCGGATCGCAACGGCGCCAGTTTCGGGGTGACGGTCGCCGACCGCGCGCGCAACCGGACGCGCCACATGGGGCCGTTCCGCCTGCCCATGCTGGGCAACCACAACGTGCAGAACGCGCTCGCCGCGGTGGCGATCGCCTGCGAAATGGGAATCGACGACGGCACGTTGCGCAGCGCCCTGGCGTCTTTCCGCGGCGTCAAGCGGCGTTTCACCAAGACCGGCGAGGCCGGCGGTATCACCGTGATCGACGATTACGGCCACCATCCGGTGGAAATCGCCGCGGTGCTGAAGGCGGCGCGACAGGCCGGCGCACGCGACGTGGTGGCGGTGATGCAGCCGCATCGCTTCACCCGCCTGCAATCGCTGTTCGAGGAATTCTGCACCTGCATGAACGACGCCGGCACCGTCATCGTCGCTGACGTCTACCCGGCCGGCGAACAGCCCATCGCGGGGGTGAACCGCGACGCGCTCGTCGAGGGGCTGCGCGCGCGTGGGCATCACAGCGTGGTGCCGCTGCCCGGCCCCGAACACCTGGCCGAGATGATCCACGCCATCGCGCGATCCGGCGACATCGTGGTGTGCCTGGGTGCCGGCAACATCACCCAATGGGCCGCTGCCCTGCCCGGCCAGCTTGCCGCCCTTCAGGCCGGCACCAAGCGAGCGGCGGCGCCATGACGCAAGCCGCGGCCATCCGCTCGCTCGCCGACCAGCTTCCCCCCTTGCGCGGGCGGGTGCAGGGCGGCGCCGTGTTGGGGCCGCAGACCTGGTTTCGCGTCGGCGGGCCGGCGGAAGTGCTGGTGCGGCCGGCTGACGCCCGCGATTTGTCCGACTTCCTGCGGGCGCTGCCGCCCGAGGTGCCGGTGATCACCATCGGGGCGGCTTCCAATCTCATCGTGCGCGACGGCGGCGTGCCGGGCGTGGTGGTGAAACTGGCCCGCGGCTTCTCCGTCGTCACGGTGGAAGACGATGGCATCGTCGCCGGCGCGGCCGCGCTGGACACCACCGTGGCCGAGCATGCCGCCGCCGCGGGCCTGACCGGGCTGGAGTTCCTGTGCGGCATTCCGGGCACGATCGGCGGCGCGGTGGCAATGAACGCCGGCGCCTATGACAGCGATGTCGCGGCCTGCCTGGACTGGGCGGAGATCGTGACCCGGTCCGGCGAACTGGTGCGGTGCGAGTCGCATGCGCTGGGCCTGGAATACCGGCATTCGTCGCTGCCGCCGGGCGGCGTGGTGGTGCGGGTACGGTTGCGCGCCCGGCGCGGCGAGATGGCGGGTATCGCCGCGCGCATGGCGGAGATCCGGACCAGCCGCGAGTCCACTCAGCCCGTGCGGGCCCGTACCGGCGGCTCGACCTTCCGCAACCCGCCGGGAATGAAGGCGTGGGAACTGATCGCCGCCGCCGGCTGTCGCGGGCTCACCCGCGGCGGCGCGCAGGTGTCTGAAAAGCACTGCAACTTCCTGATCAACACCGGCGGCGCCAGCGCCGCGGATATCGAGGGGCTGGGCGAGGAAGTGCGGCGGCGCGTGCGGGCCACCAGCGGCGTGGAGCTGGAGTGGGAGATCAGGCGGATCGGCGTGCCGGCGGACGGCGCGACCCCTCCCCCCTGCCCCCTCCCTCAAGGGGAGGGGGTGAAGTGAAGAAAATCGCTGTGCTGTACGGGGGAATTTCGGTCGAGCGGGAGGTTTCCCTGACCTCCGGCACGCAGGTGATCGCGGCGCTGCGGGAGGCCGGCTACGACGTCGTCCCGGTCCTGGTGGGCGACGACCTGCGCGTCGTGCTCGCCGCGCTGGAGCCGCGGCCGGACGCCGTGTTCAACGCCCTGCACGGCCGCTTCGGCGAGGACGGCACGATCCAGGGCGTGCTCGACTGGCTCGCCATTCCCTACACGCACTCCGGCGTTTGCGCGTCGGCCGTCGCGATGGACAAGGCGGCGGCCAAAGCGGTGTTCGCGGCGGCCGGGCTGCCGGTAGCGCCGGGACGCGTGATGGACATCGCCGCGCTGGCGCACGACGACCCGCTGCCGCTGCCCTACGTCATCAAGCCGGTGAACGAAGGGTCCTCGGTCGGCGTGGAGATCATGCGCCCGGGCGGCAACCGCCGCGCCGCCGTGGTGGCGGGCTGGCGCTTCGGTGCGCAGGCCATGGTGGAAGAATTCATCCCGGGCCGCGAACTCACCGTTGGCGTGATGGGCGACCGCGCCCTGGCGGTGACGGAAATCGTCGCCAAGGCCAACACCTTCTACGATTACGAATCCAAATACGCCGACGGCGGTTCGCGCCATGTCGTGCCGGCGGCGATCCATCCCGACACCTATGCCCAGGCGCTCGCCATGGCGCTGGCGGCGCATCGCGCGCTGGGCTGCCGCGGCGCGTCGCGCGCCGACTTCCGCTACGACGATACCGCCGGCGAGCCCGGCCGCCTGGTGCTGCTGGAAGTGAACACGCAGCCCGGTCTGACGCCCACCTCGCTGCTGCCCGAGCAGGCCGCGTATCTGGGCATGAGCTTCCCTGCGCTGTGCGCCTGGATGGTGGAGAACGCCACATGCCGCGCATGAAGCAGCCGGTCCGCGCGCTGCCGCCGCCGCATATGCCGCGGCGGCCCGGCCGCGGGCGGCTGCTGTGGCGGCGGTTGCGCCGCCTGGTGTGGCCCGCCAGCGTGCTGTGCGGCCTGTTGGTCCTGGGGGTTGCCGGCTACGGCGGCCTGCGGACGATCGGCGGGGTCGGGAGTTTCCGCGAGCGGGCGCTGGAGGCGACGGCACACTTCGGCCTGCGCGTGCAGGAAGTGGCCATCGAGGGACGGCAGAAGACGCCGGAGCCGCTGCTGCGCGCGGCGCTGGGTGTGCATGCCGGCGATCCGATCCTGGGCGTCTCGCTGATCGATGCGCGCGCCCGCATCGAGACCATCAACTGGGTCCAGAGCGCCACCGTCGAGCGCCGCCTGCCCGGCACCATCGTGGTGCAGTTGCGGGAGCGCAGGCCGTTCGCGGTGTGGCAGCACGAGGGTCGCTTCGTGCTGATCGACCACAACGGCAACACGGTCACCGATTCCGACGTCGCCTCGTTCGCCACCCAGGTGCCGCTGGTGGTGGGACCCGGCGCGCCGGCAGCGGCGGCGAGCCTGATCGACGCGCTGGCGGCCTATCCGCTGATCATGAGCCGCATGGTGGCGGCGGTGCGGGTGGGCGAACGGCGCTGGAACCTGCGCATGAACAACGGCGCCGACGTGTTGCTGCCGGAAGGCGCCGAGGCGCAGGCGCTGGCCAAACTGAAGGAGCTGCAATCGACCTACGCCCTGCTCGACCGGCCGCTGCAGGTGGTCGATCTGCGCCTGCCCGACCGGCTGGTGATCCGGCCGCAGCCCGTCAAGACCGACAGCAAGGACGCCGACAAAGCGGGACACAAACCGACGTGAGGGGGGCGAAATGAACGACATGCCGCGTCGCGTGCTGCCGCCGAGCGTCGAGGCGCCTGAGCCGCCCGCGCGCGCGCGCTCACGCCCGTCGGGCACCTTCGGCGTGCTCGACATCGGTACCACCAAGATCGTCTGCATCATCGGCCGGGTGGAGTCGGACGGCGGCCTGCGCGTGCTGGGCTTCGGCTGGCAGAAGGGCCGCGGCGTGCGCGGCGGCGGCATCACCGACATCGAGGATGCCGAGCGCGCCATCCGCGCCGCCGTCGGCGAGGCCGAGGAAATGGCCGGCACCCGCCTGCGCGAGGTCACCGTGAACCTCTCCTGCGGCCAGCCCGAGAGCCGGCTGTTCAACGTGCAGTGGCCGGTCGGCGGGCGCGCGGTGAACGAGGCGGACATCCGGCGCCTGCTGGCCGAAGGCCGTGCCCGCGCCGCCAGCGACGGGCGCGAAATCATCCACGCGCTGCCGCTGACCTTCACCGCCGACGACACCCAGGGCGTCGTCGATCCGCGCGGCCTGTACTGCGAAACCCTGACCACAAGGCTGCATGTCGTTGACGCCCTTTCCACCGCGTTGCGCACCCTGGGCGCGGCGATGGCGCGCTGCGACCTCGACATCGCCGAGCTGGTCTCGGCGCCGATGGCGGCGGGGCTGGCAACCCTGGTCGAGGACGAGAAACAGCTTGGCGCCACCGTGCTCGACATGGGCGGCGGCACCACCGGCATGGCGGTGTTCGCCGAGGGCCAGTTGCTGCACACCGCACAGCTTCCGATCGGCGGCGTGCATGTCACCAACGACATCGCGCGCGGCCTGTCGACGCCGGTGGCGCATGCCGAGCGGTTGAAGACGCTGTACGGCAGCGCCCAGTCGAGCCCGGACGACGAGCGCGAGATGCTGCCGGTGCCCATGGTCGGCGAGGAAGAGCATCAGATCGCCAAGGTGCCGCGCAGCATGGTGGTGAACATCATCCGCCCGCGCCTGGAAGAAACCTTCGAGATGGTGAAGGAGCGGCTGGACAGCTCCGGACTCGGGCGGGTTGCCGGAACGCGGGTGGTTTTGACCGGGGGCGCCAGTCAGCTTTCCGGCGCCCGCGAGATGGCGACTCGCATCCTTGGCCGCACCGTGCGGTCGGGCAAGCCGTCACGCGAACAGCGCGCCTTCGGCACCTCGCGCGAACAACGCGCCTTCGGCACGGCGGCGTTGCGCGACCTGCCCGATTCGGCCTGCGGACCGGCCTTCGCGACGGCGGTGGGCCTGCTCGCCTGGGCGGCCGGCGAAGGCCGCACGCTGCAGGACATCAACCCGGAAGCCGAACGTCCCGGCGGCTGGGTGGGACGCATCGTCAATTTCTTGCGCGAGCGCGTGTGATGCAGACGCGAATCGGAAACCTCTCTTACAAGCAAACCCTCCCGGGGGGAGACATGCCATGACCCTGAACCTGACGATCCCGCAGAACCTGCACACCGACTTCACCCCACGCATCACCGTGATCGGTGTTGGCGGCGGCGGTACCAACGCTGTCGACAACATGATCGCGCTCAACCTGCAGGGCGTCGAGTTCGTGGTGGCGAACACGGATGCGCAGCAATTGCTGCATTCCAAGGCGACGCGCCGCATCCAGTTGGGTCCGCACATCACCCAGGGACTCGGCGCCGGCGCCAAGCCGGAGATCGGGCGCGCCGCGGCCGAGGAGGCGGCGGACGAACTGTATCGCCACCTCGAAGGCACCCACATGGTGTTCATCACCGCCGGCATGGGCGGCGGCACCGGCACCGGCGCCGCTCCGGTCATCGCCCGCGCGGCACGGGAACATGGCATCCTGACGGTCGGCGTGGTCACCAAGCCGTTCCAGTTCGAAGGCCAGCACCGCATGCGGCTGGCCGACGCAGGGATCGAAGAGCTGACGCAATATGTCGACACTCTGATCATCATCCCCAACCAGAATCTGTTTCGCATCGCCTCCGAGAAGACCACCTTCGCCGACGCCTTCAAGATGGCGGACGATGTCCTCTATTCCGGTGTCCGCGGCGTCACCGACCTGATGATAATGCCCGGCCTGATCAATCTCGATTTCGCCGATATCCGCACCGTGATGAGCGAAATGGGCAAGGCGATGATGGGCACGGGCGAAGCCGATGGCGACAAACGGGCGCTCGATGCCGCCGAAGCGGCCATCAACAACCCGCTGCTCGAGGACATCTCAATGAAGGGCGCCCGCGGCGTCCTGATCAACATCACGGGCGGTCTCGACATGACCCTGTTCGAAGTCGATGAAGCGGCCAATCGCATCCGCGAC
>Ga0181529_10007105_pt1 | contig 11250 bp, 11 predicted proteins | sample PEATcosm2014_Bin_36_FD_119763 | JGI IMG/M metagenome (GOLD analysis project Ga0181529, IMG submission 119763) | Peatland microbial communities from MTU Mesocosm Facility, Houghton, MI, USA - PEATcosm2014_Bin10_30_metaG | ecosystem: Environmental > Terrestrial > Soil > Wetlands > Peat | place... | reverse complement strand
GAGGCAAGCGGGTAGAGAAGGTCGCCATTACCAAGCAGGGCGAGCAATATTTTGCGCAACGCGACGGCGAGCAGGGCATCTATGAATTGGCGGCGAAATCCGTGGTGGATTTACGGGAAGCCGCCAGTGGAGTCAAGGAACAGGCCCCGGCGCCGGCAGCGAAGAAGAAGTAGATTCCGAGGCTCTTGTGGGGCAGGTTGTTAGGGGTACCCTCTGGGTCCGGCGGGTTCTCAACCCGCTTGGCCGGTAACGTGCGAATGGTCGGCAGGCGGGTTGACAACCCGCCGCAGACTGACAGTCTGCCCCACATAAGACGCGGCGTCCCAGAGGCAAGACGGGACCTCATCGAACGCCTGCGCAGGCAAAAACAGAGCCGATAGCGTATGAACGCGCTTCTCACCGATCTTTACGAGCTCACCATGGCGGCGGGGTATTTCGCGGCCGGCAAGAGCGGCGAGAAGGCCACCTTCGAGCTCAGCATCCGGCGGCTGCCGGAGCACCGCAATTTCGTGCTGGCGGCGGGACTGCCGCAGGTTGTCGAGTACCTGCTCAACCTCGCCTTCACCAGCGAGGAGATCGCCTATCTCCGGTCGCTCGACCAGTTCCAGCTTGCGTCGCCGGCCTTTTTCGACTATCTGGCCGGACTACGCTTCTCGGGCGATCTGTTCGCGGTCCCCGAGGGCACGCCGTTGTTCGCGGGCGAGCCGATGGCGATTCTCCGCGCACCGGTGATCGAAGCGCAGATTCCCGAAACCTACCTGGTGAGCGCGCTTACGTTTGCCACCCTGATCGCCAGTAAGGCGGCGCGCTGCGTGGCAGCGGCCGACGGCCGTCCGGTGGTGGAGTTCGGGACGCGCCGCGCGCATACTCCCGAGGCCGGCGTGCTGGGAGCGCGAGCGGCGTACATCGGAGGCTGCACGGCCACCAGCAACACGTTGGCCGGGTTTCGCTACGGAATTCCCGTGTCGGGCACGGCGGCGCATTCCTGGGTGATGTCCTTCGCCTGCGAGATGGAAGCGTTCCGCCAACTGCAGCGGGCGATGGGCGAGCACACGGTGCAACTGCTCGATACCTACGATTCGCTGGAAGGCGCGCGCCACGCGGCCAAGGTCGGGAGGCCACTGTGGGGCGTGCGGCTGGACAGCGGCGATCTGCTGACGCTCTCGCGCGAAGTCCGCGCCATCCTGGACGCGGCCGGGCTGGGCGACGTGAAGATCATGGTGTCGGGCGATCTGGACGAGTACCGCATCCGCGACCTGCTGCGGGCGGGCGCCCCTATCGACGCGTTCGGGGTAGGAACGCAACTGGCGGCGTCGGCCGACGCGCCGGCCATGAGCGCGGTGTACAAGATGGTGGAGCTGGAGATCGGCGGCATCCAGCGCTTCACGGCGAAATTCAGCGAGCACAAGGCGACGCGTCCTGGCGCCAAACAGATTTTTCGCGATGAAGCGCGCGACGTAGTGGCGCGCTCCGGCGAATGCGGACGGGGCGAAGCGCTGCTGCGTCCGGTGATTCTGGGCGGCAAGCTGGTAGAGCCGCTGCCCACGGTGGAGCAGGCGCGAGCGCGGGCCGCCGCGTCGCTGGCCAAGCTGCCGGAGAGCTTGCGGCAGTTGGAAGCGGCCGAGCCCTGGCCGGTGATCTACAGCCGCGAATTGCGCGAGCTCACCGACCGGACCCGCCGCAACCTTCTGGGACCGGAGCGGGCATGACCACAGTCTTCTACGATATCGACACGCAGTTGGATTTTTTGTTTCCCGCGGGCGCGCTGGCGGTGCCCGGCGCGGAGCGCATCCTGCCGGCGATTGCACGTCTGAACCGGCTGGCGGCGGAGCGCGGGATGCCGGTGATTTCCACCGTCGACGCGCATACCGAGGACGATCCGGAATTCCGCGTTTGGCCGCCTCATTGCGTGGCGGGCACGTGGGGACAGCGCAAAGCGGAGGCCACGCTGCTGCCGCGCCGAGTGGTGGTCCCGAACAGCGATGGCGAGCTCGCGATCTCAGGCGCGCAGCAAATCGTGATCGAAAAGCAGACTGTCAATGCGTTCGACGCTCCCCACATGTCGCGCGCGATCGACCTGCTGGGGGCGGACTGCCACGTGGTGTATGGCGTGGTCACCGAGATTTGCGTGCTGTATGCGGCGCGCGGCCTGTTGCGAACCGGAAAGCCGGTGCTGGTGGTGACCGACGCCATTCAGTGTCTCGATGCCGGCGAGTCGCGGCGCGCGCTGGCGGAGATCGAAAGCCTGGGCGGCCGCCTGGTAACTTCCAGCGCGGTGTAAGCTCGCGCGCTTTGGCCGGCCATGTGCAGTTGATTCCTTGTGCATCCGCCATGTTCCGGGTGCGAATTCGAACTCAAAGGAGTGTAACCGATGAACTGGGATCAAGTGGAAGGCAACTGGAAACAGATGAAAGGCCAGATCCGTGAGACGTGGGGGAAGCTGACCGACGACGACCTCGACGTCATCGCCGGCAAGCGCGATCAATTCGTGGGGAAGGTGCAGGAGCGGTACGGAATGGCGCGCGACGAAGCCCGGAAACGGATTGATGAGTGGATGAAGACGTTGCAGTCGCACCGCTCGCAGGAACCGCTCACGCAGAGCGGAGGCGGCGGGGCCTGAGACCTCCCGAACACGTGAAAAGGGGCGGCAGGAATGCCGCCCCTTTTTTCTTGCTCCCGAACCAGGAAAATTATTCCCAGCACGCACTACTTCACGTAAGGTGAGTATCGATCCAATTCCTCAACCAGCCGTGCGGCGGCTGGGGGCGGCGCGACCGATCCTCTCACGATCTCGCGATTGGTGAGGCGCCGTCCGTACAGTGCGGCATTGTCGTCCAGGTCCTGCCGCAGGGTCGCGCCCTGTAGCGAGATGCCCGCAAAAATTCCGTGCGACCGCGAGTACGAGAGAATCTCGGCGGTCATGCGGGCGTCGGTCTGCGCCGAGGCATCGCGGCCCACGGGTCCGGCGGCCACTTCACCTTCGCCGCCCAGGCTGAATTGATCGCCCAGCAGGCGGCCGGCGCCGCGCTCGTTCATCACCAGCATCACCACGTCGGTTTCCGATCCGCCGATCTGGAATCCCACGCTGCCGCCTTCCACGCGCACCGCCGCGGGCGCCGACCATGCTCCGGCCTGCCGGCAGGATACAAAGCCCTTGCCATATTTGGCGCCGACAACGAAGGCGCCTTTCTTGAGTCCGGGAACGATGACCACGCAGTGAGCGCGGTCGATCAGATCGCGGGGAATGCCCTTGTCGGGCGCGGCCATGATTTCCGAGAACACCGCGGCCGCGTCGTCCAGCCGCTGGGCTGCCTGCTCGGCGCCCAGCAGGGCCGGCGCCAGCAGTACGAATGTAGTCAAAATGCGCATCGTTTCTCCTCCTGGACGGAGGCGGTGCACGAGTCCGGCCACTGTGAAACGCAGCACAGTGAGATGAAGGAAGTTACACGGCGACTTCGCCCGGCTGGCTGTGGCGCGCGCGGCGGTTGCCGAAGTAGCTCCACGCGGCCAGAGCGAGCGCGCCGGCCAGCAGGCTGCCATCGCGCAGCATGGTGATCCAGGAAATTTTTTCGCCGGGACCGAAGCAGCCGCAATCGATTTCCAGACCCTTGAAGTGCGCCCAGATCATGAGGCCGAAGAAGCCGCTCAGCAGCAGCGCGGTGATGGTAGCCGAACCGCGCAGCCAGAAGCCGGCGATCAGCCAGAGGCCCAGCGCCAGTTCCAGCCACGGCAGGGTCTTGGCGATCCAGGTTTCGAGGAACACCGAGTGCACGATCTGATAGGAATCGATGGACATGGCAAACAGCCGCCAGGATTCGTGCAGCTTGAGATAAGCCGCGTACACGAAAATCATTCCCAGGACGATGCGCAGGGCCAGCGCGACGCGCGCCCAGTTCTTATTGCTTGGCGAGAAGTTCATTGAGAAATCCGCTGAAAATATCCCAGGGGGGACTGCCTTCGAAGTGATACTGCTTCATGCCGCGCAGCACCAGCATGGTGGGTGTGCGCTCAATTTTGGTGCGGCCCAGGTCGTTTTCGGCCTTGATCTGGGCGATCACGCCGGGGTCCTTGGCCAGCGCCTTGACCTTGGCCTGCTCGGCGGGACTGAGCACCGCGGCGACGACGTCCCAGACTTTTCCGTTGGCCGACCATTCCGGCTGGCGGAAGAACAGCGCGTTGGCCACTTCGTTGTACTTGCCGATGCGCGCGGCGGCAAACGCGTATCCGCTCGCCTCGACCGAATGGGCGTGGTTGGACATGATGTAGTCCATCAAGTAGACCTTACCCGTATCGACGTACTCGCGCATCAGTTGCGGTAAGAATTTCTCATGGAAGACCTTGCAGGCCGGGCATTCCAAATCGCTATAGAGTTCGATGAGCAACGGCGCCGACGGATTGCCGTACCCTCTGCCTTTCGCCGTGGTTGTGGAAGCCGCGAAGGCCGGTAACGCCCCTAACAATGCCGCGAGCGCGAGCGCACACAGTTTCATATTGACCATTCTACGGCACGAACGCGGGTTTGCGGGCAGGCTCGGGGGTGCGGCACGGAAGCGAGCAGCCGCTGGTCTGTGTAGTCGGCGCGGCGGAGACAACACGAGATTAATTCTCCGTCGGCGCCTTTTCAACGTGATCGATTACCAGCACCTTGACCGGCCCCTTTTCCTTCTCCAGCCTCAGGCCGAGATCCTGGACCGCGTCTGCGACGGCTGGGGCATCGTCGCCCGGGAAACTGATTCCGAAATAATATTTTCCCGCCACGCTCGTCTTGTCGAGAACGAACGTCCCCAATACTTCCTGTAGAGTATCCGCTAGCTCGGCTATCGATACGCCCCGGCCGGTAACCGCTACTGTGCCCCTTGTCGGCTCCGATCGAAACACTCTGCCCTCGACCTGAGGCGCCGTCACCCTGCCCGCCAACCATACCGGCAGCGGGGCGGGAGGGTCGCCTTCCTTAGCCGGACTCAGCTTGATCCCGCCTTTGCCCACTGTCAGACTATAGCCGACAAGCTGCTTAGTTTCGTAGTGCGCTGCCAACTGGAATCGCTTTTCGAGCAGCGATCGCAACATCAGCCGGATCTCGCCCTCAGTTGCGGCCACGTCCGAAGTCGCGTCGAGCTGGAAGGCAGCACCGGGCGATGGTAGGCCGGTAACCTGCCACGGCTGCAGGTGATAGGCGTATAAGATCAGCTGGTCAAGGCGTGCCCGCCAGGAAATTCTCCCCGGGGACCGCTGCGGCCAAGCCTGAACCCACTGCCTGCCTCCAGCGTCAACGATTGTTTTGACGGACGCAACCTCGAATTCCGGCGCCGATCCTTGCTGTGTTTGTGGCTGAGATCGTCCAGCAATAGCGGCCGAGAATAACATTGCCAGGGCTGCGAGCCCGCTCACGAGCCATAGGCGCCAGTGCTGTCTAGTGTTCACAACGCCCCCTCCAAATCCGGCGCCTTATTTCCGGGCGCCCTCGGATCTTTGGATACCGAACGAGCCGGCCAGCAAGTTCCGCATCCGGCCCAATTCGGCACCAACGCCGGTTCGCGGGCAGGCGCTACCTGGGCCGTTACTTCAGATCCTGCAGGACGAAGTCGCGGAACAATTCGTAATTCGGCGGGACGCCGATGAAGGGATATTTCTTGCCGGTCTTCTGTTGGATTACCATCAACGTGGGCGTCTGATTGAGACCGGCCGAGACGGCGGCGTTATAGTCGCGCTCCACTTCGGCGATCACGCCAGGGTCGTTGGCTAAGGCTTTGACCTTGGCTTGCTCCGACGGCGACAGGACGGCGGCCACCACGTCCCAGACCTTTCCCGCCTCGGCCCAGACCGCCTGATTCTTGAACAAAGTGTCGGCGACGATCTGGTACTTGCCGATACGCGCCGCGGCGGTGGCCAGGTTGGCGGCTTCGTGCGCATACTTGTGGGCCGGCGGCGGCAGGGGATATTCGCGGCTGATGACGCAGGCGCGGCCGGTGGCCACCATGTCGTGGAGGATCTGCGGAACCATGGTGGCGTGCAGGAAGGCGCAATGCGGGCAGTCGAAGCTGCTATAGATTTCGATGGCGATGGGGGCGGTGGGGGAACCTTGAATTTTGTTGGGATCCCAATCGGCGGCAATCGTCAGACACGGTAGCAGCGCCGCAAGCGCGAGAACACGAAGACTCATGTTCTTTATTCTACAGTGCGAACGTGGCCGCTCAAAATCCGGAGCGTCCCGCGCGGCTTCGGGCGTGGCACAATAGTGCGAGAGCCGCGGCATGAAAGTACCGCTGTCCCACATTGCGCACACCCGATCGGGCGACAAGGGCGACACCTGCAACATCGGCGTCATCGCCCTCGACGAGCGCGATTATCCCGTGCTGCTCCGCGAAGTTACCGCGGAGCGTGTGAAGCAACACTTTGGGAGTCTGGTGGAGGGGCCGGTGGAGCGCTTCGAGCTGCCCAACCTGGGCGCTCTGAATTTTCTGCTGCATCAGGCGCTGGGCGGCGGCGGAACGGTATCGCTACGCACCGACGCGCAGGGCAAGACGTTTGGGGCAGCCTTGCTGGGTATGGAAATCGAGTTTCCCTGAGGAGGTGTGTGTGGCGCAGTTTGTGCAGTCCGAGCGGCAAGGCCGCGTGTTGCTGCTGACCTTGAACCGTCCCGAGAAAGCCAACGCCCTCAATGCCGCGTTTTGCGGCGAGCTGGTGGACGCCATCGGCCATGCGGACCACGACCCTGGCGTGGGGGCCATCGTGCTGCGCGCCGCGGGCCAGTCGTTCTGCGCCGGCATGGATCTTCACGAAGCCCGGCAGGGTTCCTTCGACAGCCTGTCGCAGGTGCACGAGCAGCTGTTCACGCTTTACGCGCGCATGGGAAAGCCGCTGGTGGCAGCGGTTCACGGGCCGGCGCTGGGCGGCGGGACGGGACTGGTGGCCAATTTCCATCACGTGGTGGCGTCGGAAGAGGCGACCTTCGGCTTGACGGAGATTCGTCTGGGGTTGTGGCCGTTCTTGATCTATCCCGCGGTAGCGGTCGCGGTGGGCGAGCGGCGGACCGTGGAACTGGCGCTGACGGGGCGGATTTTCGGCGCAGCCGAGGGCAGGGAAATGGGGCTGGTGCACGAAGTGGCCGCTGACCCGGAGGCGCGCGCCCTGGAAGTGGCGACCGGGATGGCCAATTCCAGTCCGACCGCTATCCGCTCGGGGTTGGAGTTCGTCCAGGAAGTGCGCGGCAAGAGCTGGGACGCCGCCAGCCAGATCGGACGGCGGGTGCGGGACGAGTTGTTCCGCAGTCCCGATTTCGCCGAAGGGATGGCGGCCTTTCGCGAGAAGCGGCCGGCAAAGTGGCCGTCGATCGAGGAGATGGGGGGCAAATTGGGAGACGAGCCCCTATAGGTTGTATCAAACCGGGAGCCCATACGAGAAGATGGGGTGGGGTGCTTTACTTTTGCCTCCGTCGCGTTTAGTATAGTTACAACTCCCCCGAGCAAGGCGAGGTTAAAGTTTTGCTGAAACTAAAACGCGTCGAACTGCAAGGTTTTAAGTCCTTTTGCGAACGCACCGACCTCCGTTTTAATGGCGACGGCATCACCGCCATCGTCGGTCCGAACGGCTGTGGCAAGTCGAATATCAGCGACGCCATCAGTTGGGTGCTGGGCGAACAATCGGCGAAAAGCTTGCGCGGCGCACGCATGGAAGACGTGATTTTTGCCGGTACGCGCGACCGGAAACCGCTGGGCATGGCGTATGTGACGATGACGCTGGTGGATCCCGACGTCAGCCGTTCCGCCGCCGGGCCGGTTCCCGTGCCGGTGGCGGGCGAAGCCCCCGCCGAGCCGCGGCGTCCGGCCGAGGTGACCATTACGCGGCGGCTGTACCGTTCGGGGGAAAGCGAATACCTGATCGACGGCCGCGCGGCGCGCCTCCGCGACATCCAGGATATTTTCATGGGCACCGGCCTGGGGCCGGAGAGCTACGCCATCATCGAGCAGGGCCGCATCGGGCAGATTCTCAGCTCCAAGCCGCAGGACCGGCGCTCGGTGATCGAGGAAGCCGCCGGCATCACTAAGTTCAAGACGCGCAAACGGCTGGCCGAGGCCAAGCTGGAAGGCGCCAAGCAAAATCTGGCGCGCGTCTACGACATCCTCGAAGAAGTCACGCGGCAGGTGAATTCCCTGAAGCGGCAGGCGTCCAAGGCGCGCCGCTACGTAGAGCTGAAAGGCGAGCTGGACGGGCAGCTGCGCGTGGCGCTGGCGGGAAAATACTGCCTGCTGGAACGCGATGCCGCCAAGACCGCCATCGACCTGAATACCGCCGCGGCCGAACTGAAGACCCTGGGCGAACAGGTGGCCGAGCGCGAACAGGCGCACACCGCCGCGCAGAAGGCCTGTTACGAGATTGCGGCGAATCTCACGGAAGCGCGCGCCGAACTGGCGGCTCGTAACGTGGAAGCCGAACGGACCCGCGGACGGCTGGAATCGCAAGTGAAAGAAAGCGGCGCCATCGAACAGCGCATCGCGCAGAGCGAGCTGGAGTCGCAGAACCTGGGCGCGCGGCTGGATTCGCTCGATCAGGAGATCGCGGGCTATCAGAAGACCGTGGCCGATCTGGAAGCGCAGATCGCGCAATCCCGCGACCTGATGCGCGAAATCAACCTGCAGCGCGAGAGCCTGCAGGCCAAGGTGCGGGAGCGCGAGAAGGCCATCGAGAGCGGGCGTCAGGTGATTCTGCGCGTGCTGGGCGAAGCCTCCACGCTGAAGAACCAGCTGGCGCAGATCGACGAGTACCTGGCCGGGATCGACCGCGAAACCGCGCGGTCCACGCGCGAGGAACAGACCGCCGCGGGCGAGATCGAGCGTCTGGAAACGGCGCGCAAGCAGCTCTCCGAGACCATGGCGACACGCCAACTGGAGCTGGAATCGGTCACCGGCGAGCGCCGCCGCACGGAAGAGGAATTGAGCGGGCTGCGGCGCAGCGTGGTGGAATTGCGGCGGCAGATCGACGGATTGCAGAACGAAGTGTCGCAGATCCGCGCGCGCAAGGAGTCGCTGCAACAGGTGCTGGCGCACCGCACCTATACCACCGATTCGGTGAAGCGCCTGTTCGCGGCCCTGGAAAAGGGCAAAGCCGCCGACGTGCAGCCCATGGGCGTGCTGGCGGACTACGTGGAAGTGGATCCGCAGTTCGAAAAGCCGGCCGAAGAGTTCCTGCACGAAGAGCTCGAGTACGTCGTGGTGAAGACCTGGAGCCAGGCCGAGAGCGGCCTGGATTTCATCCGCGCCGAGCTGGACGGACGGGCCACGTTCCTGGTGCATCCCGAGCCCAATGGCAACGGCCGGCACCATCTGCCGGAGCCGGCCATCGGTCCGGAAACGGGCATCGCGGCGCGCTTGAGCGAATCGCTGCGGCTGACCAACGGATTCCGCGATCGCGCCACGGATCTTCTGCCGCGCCTGTCGCTGTGTTTCCTGGCGGAGGATCGCCCGGCGGCGCAGCGGCTGGCGGTGTCCTATCCGCATCTCTACTTTTTGCTTCCCGATGGCGTCTGCTATCACGGCCACACGGTGACGGGCGGCAAGAAATCGGGCGCCGGTCCGCTGGCCATGAAGCGCGAAGCGCGCGAACTGGCGGTGCTACTGCAGGCGCGGCAGGCCAAGCTGGAAGAGCACGTGGAGCGGCTGGAATCGCGGCAGCAGGAAACCGTGGCGCTGGAAGCGGAACTGGAGCGCCTGCGCGTGCTGCAGGTATCGCGCGAGAAAGACCGCGTGGCGCTGGAGCACGACATGCGCAAGCTGGGCGACGACCTGGCGCGCACCAATTCCCGGCTCTCGGTGGCTCGCCTGGAACTGGAGCGCCTGCGCCGCGACGCCGACAAATCGGCCGAACAGCGGGATCGCAACCGCGTCGCCATTGAGGAAAAGGAGCGGTTCCGGGCGGAGCGCGAAGAGAAGCTGGAAACCGAGCGGCAGGAACTGGAACAGTTGGAAGGCCAGTTCGTCACCATCGGCGAAGAGCATGCCGCGACGCGCGCCGCGCTGGCCGGCCTGGAGGAGCGGCATCGCGGCGAGCGCACCGCCATGGCCCGTTTGGAACAGCAATTCCACGAGATCACGCATCGGCGGAAGTCGATTGCGCCGGAGATTGAGCGGTTGGGAGAACAGCGGGCGCGCCTGCTGGCCAACAATATCGAGCTGGACCGGACGGCGGCGGAACTGGCCGAACACATCACCTCGCTCGAAGCGCGCGTCAACGAGATGGCGGCCGGGGACGCGGAGATGCGCGAGGCGCTGCGCGGGGATGAAGAAGAACTTAAGGTTCTACGCGCTACCGTGCAGGAATACCTGGAGAAGCGCTCGCAGATCGAAGTCGACCTGGTGCGCAAGCAGGCGGAGCTGAAGTTCCTCGACGAGACCAGCCGCAAGGAACTGGGCTGCCCGGTGGTGGAGCTGGGCGCGGAGGATGGGCCGGTTCCCGATGCAGACACCATTGCCGAAGCCGAAGCGTCGGCCAACGAGCTGCGCACCCGCATCGAGTCGCTGGGACCGGTGAATGCCGCCGCCATGGAAGAATTCCAGGAAGCGCAGCAGCGGCACGACTTCCTGACGGCGCAGCGGCAGGACCTGATCGATTCCATACGCGACACGGAGAAGGCGATTCAGGAAATCGACCAGGTATCGCGCCAGAAATTCGCCGAAGCCTTCGAAGCCATCAACCAGAACTTCCGCGGCATTTTCCAGACGCTGTTCGGCGGAGGCACGGGCGAGATGCGGCTGACGGATCAGGAGAACCTGGCGGAATCGGGCATCGACATCATCTGTTCGCCCCCGGGCAAGCGGCTGCAGAACGTGCTGCTGCTGTCGGGCGGCGAGAAGGCGTTGTCGGCGGTGGCGCTGCTGATGGCGATTTTCCAGTACGCGCCCAGCCCGTTCTGCATCATGGACGAAGTGGATGCGCCGCTGGACGAATCGAATATCACGCGGCTGACGAAGCTGCTGCGCGATATGTCGGTAGGGACGCAATTCGTGGTGATCACGCACTCCAAGCGCACCATGGAAGCGGCGCAGGCGTTGTACGGCGTGACCATGCAGGAGCCGGGCGTCTCGCGGCTGGTCTCGGTGCGGTTCCACGGAGAAGCGGCGGCGCCGGCGGCTTAGTACTCACGTTCGGAATTACGGTGACGTATTTCTGTCAGGCTGCCGGGGCCAATCGTTTGGCGGCGATCTTGGCCAGAAGGGCGTGAAGATCGTTGCGAGTGAAGGTCCATTTGAAAGGCGT